>JAAUYH010012388.1_pt1 | contig 14696 bp, 11 predicted proteins | sample 7278061 | NCBI WGS metagenome assembly JAAUYH01 (sample SAMN14350203, study PRJNA611818) | marine sediment metagenome | isolation source: surface marine sediment (0.6m) | place: French Polynesia: Moorea | collected 2018-08
CTTTCACGATCTTTTCCTTACGGTACAAATAATCCTACGAAAAGAGAAAATGATGCGTGAACAAAACTTGCTGGCGGAACCCAGCTTGCATTTGCATGAAATATTTTGGCCCGAGAAGCATTTAAATTCGAATAATTGCTATGGGAAGCTATGCAAGTACTACCGCTACATTTGATGTGCTCAAATTTTAGATTATGGGCTTAGTGGAATATGATTCCGAAATATGGAACATAAAAGGTGAGCATGTGAGTCAGATATGCGTCAAAAATGAGACTTAACCTCTTGAAATGATTCCTACGCCCGAGTTCCATCCATCAGCAGTTCCCGCATACAAGACAGGGTTACCAAAATCATTTTTATCGGAAAACCGACCGGTTTGCTCATTTCAGGCATTCGTTACGTTGGATATGATCAGGTTCGCCAACTTGAACAGCCGAACAGAATGCAGATGAGAAAATTTTATCAAGATACACGAATGCAATAAATTCTCGAAACTACCGAACTTTCTAACAGCCTTCGATTAGCCGTAATCTCGAACGTACACGTTATGTAATTGCACAATCAGCAACTTTGCCTTAGAAATCATAACATAGAACAAACTTTCTTACCTACTAGGAGCTACAGTAAGCAGTACGGGAGAGCAAACGAATGAAATTAAATTATAGGTCGAAATACGAATTTTCCTAAAACTTTGCGTTATTGACTGGAATTCATGAACTGCTAGGCACCATGAAGCCTATTGATCGAACGAACGGAAATAAATTATTCTTCATAGGAACTACCGCTAATCAAAATTTTCATAGTAAAGCGAAGTTCCTTAGCTAGATACATTCCTAAGTGTAATTATTTGAAGCCCGATCAAGTAGGCGCATTGATAAAAATATCGATTTCCTCAATTAAGTTAGTTTAAACTTACTTCGTAATATGTACTAAAAAGATTCAGCTTTTTAGTTATTATGAATCACAAATACAGACCAAAACATGGGAGTCCTTGACTGTTCAATCAGTCGGAAATGGGAATATTTAAATTCAAACTGACTACAAATCCAGATCAAGACTATCTTTGACAGTACAGATAGGGGGAAGTAAAAGTTTGAACTCTCAGTTCGACAAAAAATACATTAGATGTAGATGCCACAAATATTATGATTTTACTAGAATTTCGATCCAAATTTCCCTTTCATTTCTTTTGGTACTTTAACTCTTGTTATGGGTTGCAGGAAAAGATGACAATTTTAATTCCCCTACTGTACTTGTACACATGAAGGTTAAAAATCCTTACTGTTAATTTTAAATCCGAAGGAGTACTTGCGCGCTTACATGGACTCATACGAACCCCTCTATATCCGGTTTTTTTTGCATGTTCCTTTCTTATTAGATGAACTTGCTCGAGTTTAACTATGAATGAGGTGAACACTATACTGAATATCATTTGCTGCATTGAAAGTAGAACAATCATATAGTGCTGATATCTTGGTGTAGTTGCTTGGGCTAATCTCTTGATTTAGGATACCATTCGTGGAAACAAACCAAAAAACGAGTTTCAAAAGTACTTCAGGCGTCCGAATAGTGACGAATTAAGGTCGAAAAATGCAGCCAGGTACTAAACGATAAACTCTTTATACCTTTCCTCCCGGTTTCCTTTGTTCTTTCTACCTCATCGAGAGTGTTAGTGCGCAATAAGTACAGTATCCGAAGATTTCTTCCTTTAGTATAACATTAGATCTGTTGCAGGGTTCATTGAAAATGTTCGCTGGAATTATCAAAACCTTCTTCGAGTAAATTTTTCCTATCTGTTGCCCTTTATTTATTTCCTTTTCTTTCTTTGTTGTGTTAACCGTAACGTTTTTCCTATCGATGCACCCGATTTCGAACCCAAGAATATGTTTCATGAATTCTTCAAAAACTTGTTCATCTGTAAATTTTCAAACCCGTCAAATTTGCCCTTCATGCAATCCGCGCCATATTTTCTATTCTCTATGTAAATTTAGCAATTCTGAAAATTCCTCGTGAAAATGTCGTATAAATTCCGAATTAAGTTATGCTGTACTGCTTCATATTAAATTGAGCCCACCCCCTGCTCCTCATCTACTCCGTATTTCTTGTCTAAAATAAACGAAATTTTTTTCATTACTGTTTAGAATTCCTGGACTGAAATATTACGTCCGCTTCGCACGGTTTTATTCTAAAGCAATTTAGTATCTTTCGTACTTTGACCACCAAATTTCGCATGTCGCTCTGTATGACTGGTCAGAACTTCTTGATTCTGCTCGTCATTTTCTAAAAATGTGCACAGACGCACATGATCTTATTACTTTCGCGTATCATCGTTCCGTGTAGTGTAGCATTTTGATGAGAAGCCTTCTACGAGACATGATTAAAATTAACTCGTTTTCACTACCACCTTACTTTAGTAGCAGCATCTGCTCCTCAAAATGAAATGGAGAAATAGCTATTCATCGTGCTTCATGTGTTCCCGCAGAACCTGTTTTCTCGGCGAAAAAAGAAGGCCAAGATCAGGGGTCGGTACAATCCTATTGATATTGCAATCGATTGCAATCCCGCGCAATTCGGATAGAATCGATTAAGCATCGAAAGTTTGGAATCCGGATTGTATTCAGTGTTCAATCCGCTACGGTTGTTTCAATCATTTTTGTATTCATTTTTCTAGATGAATTTCATGTCGTTTGCAGTCTTTAGCTATCTGAGCTGAACAAACATTTCGTTCTTAATCAGCTATACCATTATGCTCGATTTTTCCAAAGGTTAGCAGAAAATTGTCCGATCGAGAATGAGAATGATTAATGTTCGACTGATTTTCTTCAAAAATAAATTGAAACATCGAAGTAAAAATAATTGTAATAATTGATAGATTGCTCGCAATTCTAATTGAATCCGCTAAAGCAGGATTGGGATTGGGATTGGGATTAAGATTGGACTAAAAGAGCAATCCAATTTCAATCCAACTATTCCGACCCCTGACCAAGATTTGTTTCTAATAAAAGTCTTGTACAGATTATCTGGATTAGACGAAGTTGAAAAACTTTTGGGCGGGGATAGATTATTCTCCATTCAAACATGATATCTAGATCTAGAAGTATTTTTCCATACCACTGATTTGAGGCGAGCTAGACCCTCTTCTTTGCGTGTACCTGAACACTCGCAGCACAACTCGATTATTGGCGAATCGGTAAGAATGTGAAGAGGTTAACTAGCCGGGTTTTAAAGACACTTTATCAGTAGAATGTGCAGCAATTGGAATTAAATGAAGTCGCATGCCAATCATTCTATTTACAATCAGGAATGAGCATCGAAGGTAGGCGAGTATTTATTCCTCTGAAAATGCGAATGCTAGACATTTAATCTATCGAAAATGTTCAGCCTCAGGGTGAAACGAAACAACTTCATCCCATACGAGTTCTTTGAGTGATTTCACGGACATCCTCTCTGGAGGTTCGGTCAATCGAAAATCGAATACTCTATTCCCCGAATCTGGGCTCAGAACGATTTGATCCATCACTTCGTCAACCACATCCGCAAGGAACGGATGTTTAAGCGCTTCTTCCGCGGACATTCGTTCCTGAGGTGAAAAGCGCAACAAAGATTCGACAAAATGCAGAGCATCTTCATCCACGTTCTTCAGGATAGTGCGCAATGTGCCCTTTCCAGATTTCTTTTTCGCAAGCGACATATACCAGCGGCTACTGGCCTTCTCTAGATGTTGGATTTGAGATTCCGCAGGGAACCCGAGGACCTGCACCATAGTTTTGATGGGTGTTCGAGCATTCATGTCATCGAATAAATACCGGTGTGTAGGATGTAGCATTTCAGCAGTAATACAACCAATGCCCCAGAGGTCAACACCTGCATCGTATTGTTCGTTGAGAAACAGCTCGGGCGCACTAGAGAGTGCTGTTCGTGGTCCAACAGTTAGCTCAGTTTCTTCTAAGTGCGAGTCCACAACGTGTTCATGAGGTCGTCCAGTTGTGCCGCTATAAAACCGAGCTTCTCCCAAATCACAGAATTGCGCATTCAAATCAGCATCGAGAAGGACATTGAGACTTTTCACATCCCGATGCATCACACATTTTCTGTGCATGTGGACAAGTGCGGCGAGAAGTTGCGCGATGATTCGTTTCTGTGTACGTCGATTTTCAATTTTACCGGAAACAAGCGCAGTGCGCAAATCCATTTGAAGTAGAGGAGTCACCATGTAGACTGAGTCCCAAGTTTCATATCGCGCTGGTACGTCAATGTCCAGTAAACTAACTATATGCGGATGTTGAAGGTACCGCAACAGTCGTACTTCACGCAAGACGTGCCGTGCGCTGTGGGTGTTAGCAAAAGCTGCAAACACTTTCTTTATGGCGACGCGTTCATCCGTACATCTATCCACACCACTGACCACAACACCGAAACGACCGCCGCCGACATGCTTGAGTTGGGAGTATCGCGCATCGACCAGCACAGTGGTTTGCGTGAAGTACGGGTTGTCAAAAATGTATACCGGGACAGTAAGTTTGCGTTTGCGCAACGTGGGTAGCTCCTTCTTCTCTTTCCGTGGGTTGCGAATCGAGTAACGTCTTCGCAATGGTTTCGCCAAGTTGGATGCCGCATTAGAGACGCTGAACGACCATCGCCGTCGCATTGGTTCATCGGGAACAGTAGTACGCTCGTGATGCATCGACATCCTGCGAGCGAGGGCCGTCAGCGATGGGCGCGGTGATCTCTCCATATGAGTTTTGCCCTCGACATTTCTCTGTTGAGTTGCGTTATAAGAAATGTAACAAATCTGAACGCACCTCGTATGTCGTCTGTCATTGGATACACCGCCTGATTCGAGAGGTACGCCTCGAAAGACATCATTGTCACAGTTTTGGTTGTCATTGGCGTTCTCCCAAGAGCACATTCTGCTTGCAGTGTGCGTGGCGCGTGTCGCAAGTTTGATCAGACGATGCCAACGAAATATCGTATACGTAGTTCATGACAAGATAACCCCTTCTTCCACTTCGGCCAACAGAGCTAATTACGTATCGAAACCAACCTGCATTTTAATTGGCTGTTTCTAAAATATATAGCTTACCACTTCGTTGCACAATCTTGTTGGCAGTAAAGATGGAGATCTCGCGCCATATCGCACCGTACGTGTACTCTACAGAACAGCATAATATTGCTAAATTTTTTGTTCCTGTTGAATCCGAACCCCCAGTAAGACTACAAGAGCATTTCAAAGATAGCTTGCAAATGCAATTAAATTGCATGCTCGAAATGCCTATCGGCCTTTCTGCTCAGCTCGCGAAATCTCGAACCGATATTTTCCAGTTCTAGTGCAGTACAGTAGTTGGAATTACCATTACCTCCTCTCTATGAATGCTCCATCACATAAAAAATTCGAGGATGGTTGAAATGAAGTCTGTCGAGTAAGAACGGCTTTGCACCATCCAATTGCAACCGTCGTCTTTTTTCTTCAAGGACTCGCGTTCGAGTTTTGCTTTAATCATCTTCTATTTAAATTTGCGTCAGAAGCAAATGAACATGTAAATTATTTGTCTTCGAACGAACAATGTATCCATACGCATCCTGTAATTTATGTAGAATTCTTATACCTTGTAAATTACATGCAATAAAGCCAACTTATCAGTAATCACTGTTATACAGTCAATCTACAAAATCACAACATTTCCTCGTATAAGCTGGCCATATTCCTGTTTTGATGGGGCAGAAACCAAGGCGTTCTTGGCGAATTCGTGCTTTTCTGCTCCTAGATTACAGTACCCACTCCCCAAACAGCAATCCGTAAAAAAGCGTAAGGTAATAACATTATCGAAAGACGAATTTGGATGGTTAACTAACCACCCTCGCTTTATCGAAAGTCAACTGGCACTCCCCACCGGCTGCTTGACAGAATCAGCAATCACCACCGGTTCAAGTTGCACTTTAGGCACAACGAGGTCAATATTCTTCAACTCAGTATCAATATCAAACAATTCCTTCAATCTGTCAGTTTCATCTTTTCCTGACAGCACCTTCGTTAACCAACCCGAATACTCGCCCCCAGAATTATCGAACGCCACCACTCGTTTCGGTCTCAGCGATTTCGCCAACTGCACAGCCTCGTCGGCGCCATTCACCAGCGCATAGTTGAGTGCTGGTATGGTGGCCGTGACGCACGGCGCAATGGCCGCCTCGACGCCCTCAAACTGGTCCAAGAACCGCATGTCATGCACGCCATGCGGCTCGTGATAAATCTTCGCGCCATAAAAGTCGAACATTAGCGCGTTCATCGGCGTGCTTCCCGGCGGTCCCACCACGGACCCTCTGCCAGCGGTGACCTTCACGCCATTCCCCACCTCCACCGTCTCGTCGAACGCTACAATCCTCACGTTGCGAAATCCAAGTTCCGTCAGCAGTGCACGCGCGGACGGCGGCGCAATGACGGGCACGTCCTTGTCGATGCGCTTCAGTGTGGGCGGGTGCGCGTGGTCCGGCAAGTGCTGCGTGAGCACGACGGCGTCGAACTTTCCCGCGCGCGCTATACCGGCTAGTTTGGGGTCTTTGATGAGCCGGAAGAATTGTGGGATACCGAACACCAGGTCCTCTTCGAGGAATGGATCGATAAGTAGGCGTGTGCCGGCTCCCTCCAACACGAACGTGTTGTTGCCAATCGGTGTGAATGTCACGTTCGACGACGGTGCGGCGCACGCACGGATTATGGCGTTCTGTCGGCGTGCGTGTGTGGGTCGTGCGATGCGGCGCACAGTGGTCACATGTGCGCGTGTGTTGATGGCGGGGTGAACCCCAATGGGCGCAACGAAAGTCGGGCGTGTCATGATGCCTCTTCGAACTGACTGCACGCAGAGCTGTGCCGGTTGAGATGTAGTGGGCGCATCATCCGGTGATTGTACGGCCAATGGTTGAAAAGTGGCGTTGATCCTCCAATGAGCAGCAGTCATACAAAAATTCCTTTTGTGCTTGTAATCGTGCTTTTCGGGGTTGTCCATCGAATCGAGGTAAAATTTCGATTACCGAACCCCTACACCAACTAGCGCGCAGTCCTACTCATATCGAGAATATGAATTATCAACTCTCCATCCAAAGCGAAAACCATAGGAAGGTTCTTGTCTTTCCTAATCTCAGTGGGACCGATGGTCTACTATCCACCGTATTCATCTCACAGTATCTACTATGATGAAAGCCAGTGCCTGGCGAGGTATCGCAACCCCTGAGTGCCGAGCCGAACACGTTGTTTTGTGCTGACGCTCGCATCCATCCCCACTGCGTTGTAGCTGGGGTGACAGAACCACGGAGAGCGAACAACACTGCAGAAAGCATGATTCTGTGTATAAATTTAGAAGAAGTAAATTAAGTGCGAAGAATTAGTAGAGCATGCTTCACTGTTGCGAGTGAACTGTTTTAACTGCTTGCACGGTGCGGGGGAACAAAGTCAGAACTGCACATCTGCGTATGGTTTTCGTAGGAGACTAGGTTTCCTCCCACTCACACTCATTTCTGAAAGGTTCTAGTTCTTCATTACAAACTACTGGAGTACCAAACAATATGCACACTAGGAGAGCAGAAAGAAAGGAATCACCTACATTGAATCTGATATCACTCATTCATCTCGCACTATCAATAAAGCAAGCCGCCATGATCCCCTGAATATCGGGAACCAAACCTGATAGAGCGACCGTAGTAGGTGCGTGATACGACATCACCAAAAACGCCCCAAACCAAAATCAGGTCTGCTGGAACGGAATTGCGTGCGCTCGCAACTGGTCCAAAGTAACGGTCTCCAGCGCGTTGGCATGGGTGGCCTCCAGCACCACGGGGGGCGCGACGCCGTTATCCAGCGCCTCCTTCCATCTGCTCACGCACAGGCACCACTTGTCGCCCGCCTTCAGCCCCGGGAACCCGTACTGCGGCGCCGGAGTCATGAGGTCATTGCCGCGGTCACGCGAGAAGCGCAGGAACTCGTCGGTCACGCGCGCGCACACCGTGTGCCTGCCGACGTCCTGCGGCCCCGTCTCGCAAAACCCGGTGCGATAGAACCCCGTCCGCGGCGACGTGCAGCAGCACTCCAGCGTCGTGCCCAGCACGTTCTGAGGGCGCGATGATACCCCGCGCTGCGCCGGCATCGCACTGCACCGTGGCGGGGCGCTGAGGAACAGTCGTCGTGCCGTTCGCGTGCTGCGCAGCGGTGTGGCCAAAGCAAACAGCAGCATGCAGAGCACAATTCTGGTGAGATGACGAATCCGAGGGTTTCCTATTCGCATCATATGTTGCAGTATTTCTGCTTGACTTGCAATTACAAGTTGGCAAAAATGAAATGATTTTGCTCAAAACTTCTTATCCGACCGGTCAATCAGCTGGACCACTACCGAAGTACTAGATCTAGTTAACTCCTTGATGAGTTGGGTGCAATTCTCCGACTCTAGGGTCGACTCGTCACAAGATCAAGGCCAAAATGTTTTACACATTTCTAAGCATGTCGCATCAACTTATCGCGACACAAGCGCTACGCTTCGACATTCTTCTCTATTCAGCTTGCAAAAATATTCCACTACAGCCACCACACTAAGATAGTCCATACCAGATGTCTCGAATTCTCGACAGCGCGCCGCGACTCACCGGCAAATCCTCTCGCCTTCCATGCGCGGATGCTACCTCCTCCAACAACACCACCAATGCGGTCACGCCCATCAAGTATTGCCTCTTGTCGAACTTTTCGTTATCGCCATGCGATCCATCATCACTCGCACCCAACGGCAACAGCATGATCTCCGCATCTATTGCTTCCGCCAGCATGCCCACCACGGGGATACTACCACCCTCCCTCGTCAAGTCCGGCCTCACCCCGTGTACTTTCAGCAACGCCTTCGCCCCGGCCGTGAACAGTGTTCCTTTAGGGTTCGCCAACCACGGCTTCGTGGCCGAGCTCGTGATAGTAAGTCGGTTCGGTGACTTCAATTCTACGAACCGATTCTCCAATACTTTCCGAACCTCCGCCTCGACTTTCGTCGGCTCCTGTCCGGGTACCAAGCGAATCGAGAACTTTCCTGACACCGCACCAGGGATCACTGTTTTCAAACCGGGCCCCGTGTACGGCTCTATTCCATGAATCGACAAAGCCGGATATCGCCATCGGTTCATCAACACATCTCTCACATTATCACCACCGTTCAGCGCAGGCACGCCACCCGCCTCCTCACGGAAGTTCTCGGTATCAAACGAAATCCCACGGTACAACGCATCCTCCGCATCGGTGCGCTGATCCGCGCTATCACGCCCGCAACCCGGCACATCGATATCGTGATGTCCAGCGGCCGAGACCGCCGCAAGTAACTGCACCAAATCCGTCATGGGTTCCGCAATCGCACCACCATACACACCAGAGTGCAGCGTGCGGGAGCCGGCGACCACATCAACTTCGAACGTCGCCAAGCCGCGCAGTCCGTACGTCAAGCAGGGTTTCGCACCCGAGAGGCAATAATTGTCGGTCACAACGACGTAATCGACATTCGCAAGAAATCCGCCGCGGCGACACTCGCGCACCAACAAGTCCGGTAAACACTCACTGCGCGACTCCTCCATGCCCTCGAACATGAACTTGACATTAACGGGCAACTCGCGGCCCATGCGCTGATACACGTCCATGCACCACAACCAGGCCAGGATGGGGCCCTTGTCGTCGGTGGCGCCGCGTCCGTACAACGCGCCGTCCTTCTCCGTGAGCGTGAACGGATCTGTGGCCCACCGGGCGGCGTCGGCGGGCTGTACGTCGTAATGGCCGTACACGAGCAACGTGGGTTTGCTACGGCTATATTGGCCGAAGGACGCGAGAATCACGGGTGGCAGGTCGTACTTCGTGCCATCCTCCAGCTCCTGAAACCCGATGAGCACTTTCTCGGACGTCCCGCCCAACGCCTCGATCCACTCATGCAAACGGTTTGCCATGGCATTACAATTGTCGCGCATCTCGAGGTCGCTGGACACGCTGGCGATGGCCACCGCCTCCGCGAGGCGGTCGATGTAGGCGTCGGCGCTCTCGGCGACCACGCTACGCACGTCGGCCAACGAGGTCAGCGCGGACGGGCTGGCAGCCTGGGGCTCTAGCGGCGTGCCCATCGCGCCGGGTGCCATGGCCACACGGCGGGGGACGGGGAGCAGGCGAGAAAATAAGGGTGAGCCGAGCGAGGGCTTGCACACGGCGGCTTGCCGCGCCGAAGATGCGGAGGTCCAGAGTATCAAAAAAAGGCAATGGCCAGTGGATAATGATTGAGTCCCTGCATCGCGGCAAGATTTGTCGGGGTTTTATTGGGTCGCGGGAAATACCCAATGAACTCCCGCCACGGTTCGCTAGTTTGGCGTGCCCCCACCTGCTCTCGCTGCGATACCGCGCGCCATGACGCTGGTGACGAACGAGCGGCTGCGCTACATCGGCCTGGCCGGCGCGTGGCTGCTGGCCGCGCATCTGGCCGCGCGAACTGAGCCCGCCGCGCTGCAGCTGCTCATAGTGCTCACGCTGCTGTACCTCGTGGCCACGAACTTGGGGCGCCGATTACCCGGCGAGGCCAGCGCGTACAGCGTGTTCAATGGCGGCCGCACACTGCCCGGGCAGTTGCGCGCGGAACAGTTCGACAACGAGGTGCGCCACCGCGACGTCAACGCGAATTCCGGCTATCCCGACTTCGTGGAAGACGACTACGACCCGCCGTTTCGTAGCCCCGACCGCCCCGGCGAGGTGCTGCTGGCGCCGGATCGACACGAGCGAATTTTGGCCGAGTTGAGAAGAGAAGCGCTCACCATGAGGGACCGTCGGGGCAGACGACTGCGTCGGTAAGGCGCGCTTGGCTTTGGTTTGGTGTTAAAATTATTTGTACTTGTAACTGCGGGTGTGCTCTATTGCGTCGGTTTTAGAAGAGATTTGCGGATTGCTGAGATAGTTTGGGTCGATACATGCGACTATCGATGCGTTAGGATAGCATCATGCGTTTCAAGTTAACAAATCAAGCGACCCGCAGTGCGCAAGACACGATGAACGTGTACTGTACAGGATCTAGTTTCTTGGAATTGTAAATAGTGCTGACGTTCGAACATGGCATTAACAACACGGGACCCTCAAAAAACGGTTGAGTTATTTTGTGGTACTGATTGGACGGGCGTGCCAAGTGGCACGGCGTAGATGGGAGTAGAGCAATCAACCACATTTCTATACCCACAGATTATGACCGCCCGTTCGTCAATAGATCAATTGGAAAACGGATCGACGGTAGAACCTCCTTTCCCCAACCCGCGCTGCACGAATCCCCACCTCGCACAAGTCAGTCACCACCTAACACCTCGCCATGTCGGGCATATGGGCACGCTACAACGCGGCGCTGGTCGCGAAGCCGCTGCAGACCAAGACGCTCACGGTACGCCAGCCCGCACCACCAGCGCCGCCATCGATCACTAACACACGCGCGCCCTCAGTCGTTCACCGGGTTCATGCTGGGCGATGTGGTGGCGCAGTCGCCTGATCTCGCGGCCGGCAAGCCGTGGGACATGAAGCGCACCGCGAAGATGGGCGCGTTCGGCATGTGCTTCCACGGCCCCATGGGCCACTACTGGTACGGCTTCCTCGACCGCACCATCATGGTCAAGGCGCCCACCAGCGCCGCCGCCGTCGCCACCAAAACCATCATCGACCAGATTACCTGTGCCCCCGTGTTCACCGCAGTGTTCTTCTCCGCCATGAAGGCCATGGACGGGAAATCCGACGAGATCAAGCAGGAGGTGTCCGACAAGCTGTGGCCCACGATGAAGGTCAACTGGACCGTGTGGCCGCTCGCCCATGTCATCAACTTCCGATTCGTCCCATCCAGCCAGCGTATCCTCTACATCAACACCATCCAAATCGGATACAACGCGTTTTTGTCCTTCTCCGCTGCGTCCCCCGCTGGCAAGGACGCACCGGCCAAAGAATAAGCCTGCGCACCGTGTGTGCGTTTGGTGGGGACCGATTTCGGCTGCTAGTTCCCGTGCATTAAAGCGATTCTTTTCTAATGCGATAGTCAAGAATTTTTTGCTACTTGACGCACCTAGAACCTATTGCTACTCTGTATGGTACACCCACTGTTCGACTCGATATCAATGGATAGTTGACACCCTTCCCCTGTTTACCGGGAATACTGTCCTGTACTACATGACCTCCGCAGTACATTACCACAAAAACTTTTCGCGCAAGTACCGCCACGACTAGAATTGAGTTGCAATGGTACCGACATGAACAGTGGTAATGTTACGTGTCAGCATACTGAACTCATTGAGAAATGCGCCTATCGTTATGTGGCGCCACAAAATCTTTTTTCTAAGCTAGGAACATTATGTCCCGAGTTATATCCGGCTAAGATTTCCGGTGCGTGAAGAGACGAATGTCCGTACGGCTGTTGTGAACGCTGAATTACCCGGCACCACATGCCCTTTGTCGTGTACATGCGTGACAGGGTCGCTGAATCGGTCTCGTAGTAATGCGCTGCCCTGTGGCGGCACCAGTGTGTCGTCATTGCCCCAGACGTGCAGCGATGGCAAATCGATTTTGTTGTACCACATACTCCCGCTAATCTCCGCCGCACGTGCCGGGAACGCAGAGATGAGTATCGCGTATTTCAATGATTGCAATGACGGCGTGGTGGGGACTAGCCCCGCAAGAATCGACGCAAACACTCCGCCTTGACTAAACCCAAGAACACCATCAAATGGGCCGTCGCGTTCGTTCGCCGATACCACGTGCGCCAGACTCGACCTGTAGCCTTCGTACACGCTTCCGTCGTCGCTAGAATTCCACCATGCCAGCCGGCTTGGCCCCGTGTGCGGCGCGTCGATGCAATGCAGATTTGCTACGTCACGCAGAGCGCGTCGAAGAGCTCCTGTTTTAGCGTGGAAAATTGCTCCGTCTTGTCGGTACCCGTGCAAACAGAGAATCCGCTGTGGCGTTGCAGTTGTCATCGTGGGAGCCACACTCACAATCATGTGACGGTGTTGTGCTCAACACGTTTCGTCCAATGCGGATGGAATACCTAGTTACCGATTTTCGAATTGAGCGCCTGGTCAAGAATAGGAATTCACAAACTAGTTAATTCCCAAACTAAAATGAATTGCAAATCCCTACACATCTGTTGGTTCTCGTCCTTTTTTCACTTCTAGGTATAGATTGATGGCAAACTCAATTCAAAATCGTTTGTCAAGGACATAATCGTGAGTAGAAGCTCATTGCTACTGTATGACTATGGAATACATCGAGAACCAGTTAATATTTCTTGCAAAGCGTAAAACGGACATTGGAGTTTTGTGGCTATCAAGAGAATCTAGTCTACGAAAACAAGACCAACGGACTTGGCTTTAGAGCCGAGCAGACTGTTATGCTCTGGATGTAACATTTATGGCATTCATAATGAAAAAGCAATCCAGCAAACCCACCTACGACAGCAACCATAGCCAGTGGCGAATATTGTCTTTCAAACGTTGCTATTTATGGAGGGTGAGTGTGATAAATAGGTGCGGCAACCATAGTACCTATAGAAGAGTACGAGAAATTATTTGTTCTACATTTCCCCATCCATTTTGGTTACACGTCGCTCTCAGATATCGAAATTCCAATCTCGCGCAGATTAGTGTCAATAATACTAAGAACACGCGTAATCGTGTTTCGGTCCTGGGTTTTCAGGCGACGAATGACTAGCATTCGTCTGCGCTCACGTTGATACTGTTGACCGAAGCTGGGAAAAACTTCACATACTTGTACGTGGTTGTGCACTCGTTCGTGGTTCCAGCTTTTGTACTTGAGACACCTCCCACAAAAGCTGGTGTTACACCTGTGACATGTCAAAGTGTGACAACCGACGAAATCTACAAATGCTTGTCCGCAACGTGCCTTTGGGCACCGCAGTGTGAGAATTGTATCGATGATACTTTTGGCCACTCGTTGTGCGCGCTGTTCTAGTTGCAGTAGAGTTGCTTCCTCCACAGCAACTGGAGGTAGTGCAAGCAGTTTCTTCGTGGTAAGCCGAGATCGATGACGTCTTCCGCCTCGTTTTCGGATTCGCCTTCTCGGCTTGCTCGAAATTGCTTTGGAATTTTCTGCTGGCACCGAATTCTCGCCATTGCCTGACATATTGTGCGCTCCGTCGCAGTGAATTGGGCTTCTAGTCATTCACTCTAAACAAACTACATATGTCTGTTTTAAGAAACGATGCAAGTTTCAGACTGCACTTCGCAGTGGCTGCACCTTTATCAAGCGATTCATCTTTTCTATTTGTAACGTCCGTACCATCAAATTCATCCTAAAATATTGAGTTGTATTCTCACTACTATACATGAATTTTGCAAGAAGTAATTTACTGAACCAAGCCCAGTACCGGTATCCAATTCCTGTTAAATTAGGACGGTGACGTGCTGAACATATAAAAACTGAAAGAAACAGAGATTCTATTTTAATATTGCGTGGCGCTTTTTTCCTCTGGTCATGACTAGTGTCTATTCTACCTTAAAATATCATCAATTGATGCCGATTTTTGCATCAATTGATGCATCAATCGCAGTATGGTTTCCATTAGTAATCATCGGATTTAGTGTGTTTGTTCAGTTTCGGCGTCATCTAGTAGTGATCGAAATGCCTGATCGTAACTTTTGAGCATTCAAAGTTTGACATTCGCTCC
>JAAUYH010208379.1_pt1 | contig 14694 bp, 11 predicted proteins | sample 7278061 | NCBI WGS metagenome assembly JAAUYH01 (sample SAMN14350203, study PRJNA611818) | marine sediment metagenome | isolation source: surface marine sediment (0.6m) | place: French Polynesia: Moorea | collected 2018-08
ATTTAGAAACTAGGGTACATACTCAAAATAGAGAACTAGAAAACTGGAAAACTAAATATACTGAGCTTGCTAATAAAGTACGAGACTTTCCCCTAGAAAAAGTAGTTTATGAATTAGGGTTAAATCCAGACCCTAAAGACAAACATAAATGGCATTCCGAACACCATATTATTAACATCACTGGTAGTAAGTTTTATGACTGGAAAGAATTAAAGGGAGGTGGTGGAGCAATCGATCTAGTAATGCACGTAAACGATTGTGATTTTAAACAGTCAGTAACTTGGTTAAATGACCGTTTTGGAGAAGGCGCGACATTAGAGGCTGTTACTTATAAGACTAGAGAAATTATCAAAGAAAAACCCGTACTTGAATTTACTCCACCAATACCTCAAGAGAGTAAATGGCAGGAGGTAAGAAAGTATTTAACTCGCTCTCGTAAACTACCAAGTGGTTTGGTTGATAGTTTATATGAACAGGGTTTAATTTATGCAGATGACCAACAAAATGCTGTGTTTCTTCGTCGCAGTTTGGACGAATCGAAAATAACTGGCGCGACTCTAAGAGGAACAGCAGGAGAAGATAATACTTTTAAAGGATTAGCCAAGGGAACAAAGCGAAGTGAAGGATGGTTTTATTTTCCACAGGGAGGACAATCAAACGACTCTATTTACAGAGCCGTGTTAGTAGAGTCTCCGATTGATGCTCTCTCTTTTGCAGTGTTAGACCGTAATGATAGTCGAAGAACAATTTATATCTCTACTGATGGGGCTGGTCATGTACCAAATGAATTTTTATGTCAGTTAAGGGATGTTGTGGTTGCTTATGACAATGACCAAGCTGGTGAATTAATGGCACAGAGAGTGTCATCTCAGTTCCCCAATGCTGTACAAAAATCACCAAAAGCAATTGATTGGAATGAAGACTTAGTGAATCATTTTAATTGGTCAAAAGAAAATCGAAGTAAAGAAATTAAACAGCAGTCACAAAAGCGAAGTAGAGGCTTAAGTTTATAGTTGATTTTTGAAACAATCTAATATTTTAAGAATTTATCAGATGTTGATTAATGCTCAAACAAGTAAAAAAGAAGAGCAAACAATTTGGAAAATTACATTAAATATGTTGCTTAAATGTGTTCATAACAGCCAAGAAGTTGTCAAAATTTCTGAACGCTGTCAAAAAACTGGTGAAGAATTACCTTCGGTTATTGTTCTAAAAAACTGCTCTTTCAGCGAATTTTCAAAGCTAACACAAAAACTTGCACCCTATTATGATGGCAGTATTTCTGAGATAGATACTATTAGCAACAATAAACCCAATGGAAGTAATATAAGGCAGTCAAATAAACCTCACCCATTCCATATAGACGGTACTTTTGAGAAAGGTATTATCAAGAGCTTTTTATTACATTTTGAAAAAATTGACTCTGGGGGTGGAGGTGAATCGATTTTAATGGCGACTGACCCAATTTTTGAAAAGATTCCAGAAAGACATCTGCGTACTCTACTCGAACACCCAGTATACTTCAGCCATCGAAATAGTAAAGGAGTGGTAGATCGGATTTTTAAGACTTATGTCTTGAGTGATAATCCTGATAAAAACAGTCAGTATATATTTAAATATGCGTCAGACGAACAAGTGAATATCACCCCAGTAAATCCATCATGTGGAGAGGCTTGGGAAGCTCTCGACTGGCTTCACAAACAAATCAAAACGTCGCCTTATCTGGTTTACCCAGCTCAGCAAAACGATGTTTTGATTATACAAAACTACAAGGTACTACACGGACGCTTAAACTTACGTTCCTTGTCTTCTCGAAAAGTAAATAGAGTGTACTTGGGTGTTAAGTCTTTCTTCACTGGATTAGAAGAAAATGAACCTAGCTCCTCAATTAATTACAACTATGTAGCTTGAAAGTAGCTTAAAAGCGTAAATATACGATTGCTGCGATATAGGGGGAAAGCTGAGATTTACAGCTCTCACCCTAAAAATTTCTCGGTTGCCGTCAAAAAGTTGTTATGGCATACATTTCAAACGTTGATTTTTGAAACAATCTAATATTTTAAGAATTTATCAGATGTTTGATTAATGCTCAAACAAGTAAAACAGAAGAGCCAACAATTTGGAAAATTACATTAGGTATGTTAGTCAAATATGTTTATGACAGCGAAGAAAACTTTGTTGCTCGCTCTCATCCTCACAAAGCTTTGAAACTTCAAATAGAAAATAGTACTGATCTTGTGCTTTCTCGATATTTACCTGAAATTCTGCTCAAAGCCCTTAAAAGTAAAGGAATTATTAATGGAATTAACAAAAAAATTCTTAGAGATTTACTCTGCTTTGCACAAAAAGACCCCGCAGCCAAAAACAACCCGCAATATATTTTAGAAAGCTATCTCTCTTTCAAAGCTGTCTATTATTACAGAATAGCGCACACTTTATACACTGTTTCTCCAGGGGTTGATACTGCTAGACCTTTACAAATAGTGGCGAGAAAAATTTCTGAAGAAGCCAAAGTAAAAACTGGTGTTGAAATCCATCCTGGAGCTAAAATTGGCTCTCGATTTGTGATCGATCACGGCTTGGGTACTGTGATAGGCGAAACTACTGTTATTGGCAACGACTGTTATATTCTTCAGGGCGTAACTTTAGGCGCAACTGGTATTGCCAGTAATCAAAACAGTAAGAGACATCCTACATTAGGAAACCGAGTTGAAGTAGGGGGATTCGTTAGAATTTTTGGCTCTGTAACAATTGGCGACGATGTAAAAATTTCTCCTTGCGTTGTTATTACCCAAGATATTCCTGCTAATTCAAAAGTTATTCTCAAAACTACTAACCAAATCATTAGAACTAAAAGTCAAGAATAATAATGAATAATTATTCTCTAAAATCTCAGGAGAAAAACAAGCTTATTTCACCACAATATCTAGAAAAAATCTACTTTTTTGCTCGCCAGAGTTATCCTGATGAGTGCTGCGGATTAATTCTAAAATATGGAATCCGACCTTGTAAGAATATTCTAAACGAATTACATCAATCTGACCATATTACATATCCCCGAAATGCACAAAAAGGATTTGTTTTTTCTCCCGAAGATTCTCTTTTTCTAAGCAAAAATATTACTTCTGAAAATCATGTTACTGTAATTTATCATTCCCACCCTAATGTAGGAGCTTATTTTAGTGATGAAGACAAAAATAACGCCCTATATGAAGGTAAGCCAATATATCCTGTAGATCATTTAGTAATCGATATTCAAAAGGATGAAATCCTCTGCTCTAAACTATTTAGATTTATTGAATTTAATTATCAATTAATAGCAGTTTTTCCAGGTAAAAAAATCTAAATAATCTAAATAATACTTTGTTCTAATTCTCATGCTACACGACAATATACTATCTACAATCGGTAAAACTCCAATCATAAAACTCAATAATATTATGGAGTTTTTTAATTGCTTAAATATTGATATTTACATCAAGAACGAATCTTTAAATCCTGGAGATAGTCACAAAGTTAGAATTGCTCTCAATATGATTGAAGACGCTGAAAAAAAAGGTATTCTTAAGCCAAATACTGGACAAACAATCCTCGAAGCTACTGGTGGAAATACTGGAACTGGAATTGCTATGGCTGCTGCTATTAAAGGTTATAAGGTGACTTTAGTAATACCTGATAACTATAGTTCTCAAAAACAAAAATTATTAAAAGCATTGGGAGCAAAAATAATTCTTGCAGATAGCACTACTGGATGTAATTCTCATGGCAAACTAGCTATGGAAATTCAGTTTGAAAATCTCGATTATGTGATGCTCAATCAAATTGAAAATCCTGCCAACCCCGACATTCATCGCTTGACTACTGCTCCTGAAATTTTAGAAGATTTTCAAAATGATCGAATTGATTATTTTGTAAGTTGTGTTGGTACAGGTGGTCACATAACAGGTATAGGTGAAATTCTCAAAATACATAATCCAAAAATCAAGGTTATAGGAGTTCAACCTTATGGTTGTGACCTTCTAAATAATAAGTTTATTGCTCATAAAATTCAAGGGGTTGCTGTTGGTTTATTACCTAAAGTTTTGAATGTAAATATTATAGATAAAATGATCGATGTAACATTTGAGGAATCATTATCAATGATGAAATTATTAATTCAAAAAGAGGCTTTATTAGTAGGGCTTTCTTCAGGAGCTAGTCTAGCTGCAACTTTAAAGTTAGTAAAGGAGCTAAAAGCAATAAATAATACAACCAAAAAAATTAATATTCTAACGATGGCTTATGATTCAGCACGAGATTATCTCAACCTTTTAGATTGATTATCTAATACTCGCAAATATCTAAATTAATTGTTACCTAATTAGGAGGTCTTAATGGCTAGTTTTAAACTCAATAACCAAGAACAATTACCACCTACCCAAAAATTATGGAGAGATAATCCTTATCTTACTGAAGGTGAAGCCACTGTCTTGCACACGCAAGATGATTTAGTAATTTTAGACCGTACAGTTTTTTATGCTGAATCTGGCGGACAAGTGGCTGATAAAGGATTTATTGAAGGAGTTAGCGTCAAAGACGTACAAAAACAACCTGGAAAAGTTGTTTTTATCAATCGTCCTGATGTCAATGTTCCCGCCGTACATACCAACACTACAGTAGTCCATCAACTCGATCATCCTTCTCCTTTTGAAGTAAGTCAAAAAGTAAAAATGGAAATTAATTGGGATTATCGATATAAATTAATGCGGTATCATAGTGCTGCCCACTTTGCATACTACGCTATCGAACAAATATACGGTCGTCAACAAAAACTCTACATCAAAGGTTGCTATATATACGACCAAAGGGCGCGTTTTGATTACGCTAATAAATTAGACCCCGAACTGATTGGCGAAGTATCCACTTTGGTTAACGATCTTATAGGACAAGGGGGGGATATTTTAATGGAGTCTGAGCCTAGCACCAGAGATATTTCTTACTGGCGTTATGGCGATATTATCATTCCCTGTGGCGGTACTCATGTAAAAAGTGCTGAAGAAATCGGTACAGTTTCTCTTAAACGTAAGAATCATGGAAAAAAATTAAATCGTATTTATCTTTTCCTTGATGAAACAATCTAATTTTTAACTTTCTTACCAGGTGTATGAGTAAATGCTGATACTGCTGCCAAAACTAGATAAAGAAAGCAAGGAAGTACAGCAATTTAGTTTATTTAAAAAGGTGACTATATGACTATTTTTGGGGATATATCTAATATCAAATCTAATATGAGGTGCAAAATATTACTTTACTCAATTAATTATAGTGAGGGGCTTCTGAGAGAGCTACCATATGCTTATTATTTTCCAGAAAGAAGCTTATGTTATCTTTCAGAATTGCGCGATCCTAATAAGTGTATTATCTTAATAGCTCCAAAAATAGTTGATAGATACATTCTTGAATATCATTTTCAATTTTTGTATGCTCTGAGTAAAGATAAAATACAGTCTGCTATCAATAGATTAATTCAAATTTGTCCTGATTCTGAATCTTATATTCCATTAATTGATTTCGTAATGAATAATGAAGAGGTAGTGAATTTCTTGAAATCTGCTATAGAAAAATCTACATTTACAGAATTGATTAACTTTGCTCCCTGCAAAAAAATAGACAAGTTAGGAAAGAAATTAAATATTTCTGTGGAAGAGAATTCAGAAGAATTAGCTCTTTGTTGGGGAAGTAAGTCGGGAAGCAAAAAAATATTTATTGAAAGTAATATTCCTACAGCAAAAGGAACATATAAAATTGCTAAGAGTGAAATAGATATTCAAAAAAATGCTTGGGAAATTATTGATAATAACCCCGATCTAAAAAGGCTTATTATTAAACTAAATGATGGTAAATGGGGAGATGGTTTAGGAAATGCAATTATTTGTATAGAAAAACTCAAAAAAACTCTTAGTTTTTCGCATTCTATTGAAGTTTTACTTCAGCCTTGGAGTAACTTAGTTAATGAAATATTAATAGGAGGGGCAATTATTGAAGAATATTTAGAAGATGTTATATGTTCTCCTAGCGCGCAAGGATTTATTCATGATGATGGCAAAGTAAGTGTACTTTCAAACCAAGAGCAAATATTAGTTAAAGGTCAGTATTTAGGTTGTATTTTTCCTACTTTAACTGAGTATGTTGCTACTATTTATAAATATATATATAGAATAGGAGAAACACTCTATAAAAAAGGAGTATTTGGCTCCTTTGGAGTGGATTTTGTCGGCTTAAAAGATGGTACTCTATACGCCACGGAGATTAATATTAGAAAACTTGGAACTAGTCATGCTATTTCCTATGTAGAGTCTGTTTTAAACAGTAGAGTAAATTCTGATGGGTTAATTAAAAATAAATTTGATGAATCCATATACTATGTTCATCGAAGATTTTACAAACCAGACTTGCTGAAGTATTTAACTTTAGATAGTTTGCTGGAAACATTAAAAGAGAATAACATAATATACGATCATGCTTCTCAAACTGGAACTATACTCAATATAATTAGTGCAATTGCTACTTGTGGATATATTGAGATTACAAGTATCTCAAATAATAGAGATGATGCAATCAAAATAGATAAAAAGGCTCAAGAGTCATTACTAAAAAAAGCTAATTTGATTAAAAATCAATTCCGCTATGTGTCCTTTCTAACATAAAAAGACGGCGTATGAGTAGCAATTGATACTGCTGACGAACTTAATAATTGACTAAAAAGCGATCGCCAATAGACAGAAAGAGTCACAGCTAATCAGGAGCTAACTTGGCAAAGGAAGAAACACGAGTTTTAGCTGAAGTCACACTGTAAAATCTTAAGTTTTTCTCATTTTTTCACTGTAAAAAGATTTAGAACCCCCAGTATTTCGATCATGATCTGGTGGTTCTTTGCTAACTCTTGAAATAATAATATTAAGGTCGTGTGTCCTATGAAATGGAATAGTTATATTTAATGGAATGGTCAATAAAATTAATGTGAGTAGTGTATGTCTACTAAATAACTTAATCATTGTTTGTTCGTTAAATTTGTTTGAGATTATTGTATAGCCATTGATTATTCGGATTTTCCTTTAAAATCCTATCTTTATCTTGAATAATTTTGTGTTTATATCTTTCGTAATTAGAATTAGGATTTTGTTGTTGTTTTAGAAAGTCGTTCCAGGCTAAGATCATTGACTGAGTATAGTCAATTCCATTATGCTCTCTTTTTTGAGCTTCGACGTAGAGGTCAAAAAAATCCCACAAAAGAACACTATCATTTTGATCTATTTCTTTGGCTTCTAAATAGAAACTCTCGGCTATTCTCAAATATTGAGGATTATTAGTACGTCGGTATTTTTCGTGGTAAACACCCGCTCGATAAGAGTAGAGGTCTGATCTAGCTTTTTTGTGTTTGATATATTTTAAAGCAAAATAACTTAAATCTTCGACATCTTCATAAGCTTCAAGTGCGTTGTAGCAACTTACCATTTTGACTAAAACACCAAGAAACTGAATTTCCGAAGGATACCAAGCAAATATGTGATTAATTAATGATTGATATTTTATAAGTGCCTTCTCGTATTTCTGCTCATTGCAGAGTTTGTCCGCATCATTAATTTGTTCATTTAGTCTAGCTAGATCCAAGGATAAAAGACCTACTTTAACAGGGTTTAAAAGTTCTGCTTGAGCTATATTGATTAACGTTTTAGCTCTAACTGATGGTGTTATACAGTTTCCAAATGCTGAATTTGAGATATTTAGAGAATTTTGAAACTGTCCGAGTAATTGAACTAACCCTTGATGAATTTTTTTATAACTGGCTTTTTCTTCTTTTTGTTTTTGATAAATTCCTTTTTTTTCTAGAAGAACATAAATATATTTGTACAATTTGGTGGATAATTCTGTTCGCAAGTAAGATTTTTTTTTGACTATTTTACTCGCGATTTTAGAGGGACTCCATCCCATACATAGACCTACTATACCACATTTCTGAGTGTAGTTAAGTTTTATTCCGTTTAGTTCAAGAGCGATGTTATCGATCTCTTCAAGTAGACTTTTATGAGGATTTTTGTCAAAAACTTGAATTAGAGTGTTCATGAAATTAGTTGCTCGCTAAGGGGGAAGCTCGCACTCCATAAAGAGGATTAACTGAGAAAAGAAGTTTGGATGATTTAAAGTTCAATGTTTGCACCCAAATCAAATCAAATGAAGAAGTTCTTATCCTTGGTCAGAAGTCTTTAACTTCTTTAGCTTTGATAACTGAATATTGACTTATGCATCCCACCCCATAGCAAATATACTGAAAAAGAACTTTAAAGATAATTGAAATATAGCTTTGAGAAGTTTGGGGGGGCGTTAAAATTAGAAGACCCCCAAACTTTTTTAAGAAATTACTGAATAATATTCAGATGCCGAGTAATAATAAATTTACCTATGGATCTATAACAAAAGCACGAGTTAAACGATTACTTGAAGGAATTTTAGATTTTGTTGATGATCGACTTTCAGGGTGTGAACACATTCAGCTTAACTTTAGGTGGGAGGAAAAAGATAGCAAATATCATCAATTAGTAATACATACAACTTTGAGAGCTCTGGAGGAATTGACTCTTAAAGACTCTTCTTATGAAGAAAAGCTTAGTAAAAATAATATTCGTTATGCACTTACTCATTATATGGGAGAGTTTTTAGGTATTTGGCAAGACAATCGCGCTCAACCAAAGGGTAACGAGAATTGGTATTTTACTTTAAAACTTAAGTCCAAAAACAAAGATCAAATTATCAAACACTTTGAAAATGACTGGGAGCAAAAAAAAGCAAAAAAATCGAAAAAATATATAAATAAATCATCTAACTTTCATGCTGTTAAACCCAAAGTAGATATAAAAGATTTTATTGATGATTCTATTTTTATTGGACGCAAAGAAGAATTAGATAGATTAAAAGATTTAATTCTTAAAAAAAACTATAAATTAATCGCTCTATTAGGTATGGGAGGAATTGGCAAAACTTTTTTGGCAACGAGATTAGCAAAACAAATAGCACAAGAAGTTAAATCTAAATTTAGTTATATTATATGGCATAATCTTAGAGATGAGATATCAATTAAAGATATACTATTGGACTTAATAAAAAATATATCCAATCAAGAAAAACCTGAATTATTAAGCAAGATAAATCTAAATGAAACACCTTCTCCAGTAAAACTATTGATTGAAGAGTTTTTTAAACCTGAAATTCCTAGTTTTTTGTTGATAATTGATAACTTTGAATCAATTAGGCAAAGTGGTGTTTGTACAGGTCAATATAAAGAAGGATATGAAGATTATGGTGAACTTATAGAAGCAATCGGAGCAAGGGAGCATAATAGTTGCTTACTATTAACTAGCAGAGAAGAACCCCATAATCTTTCAAGAATAGCCAATCCTAATAATTTTGTTTATTTAGAAAAAATGAAAGGTTTCACATTTCAAGATAGTCAAGAGTTTTTTAGAACAATGAAGATTGATACTTCAACACAAAAATTAGAAGAAGTATTTAATTATTATAGTGGCAATCCCTTATTTATAAAATTAGCTGGATTGCATATTAAAGAACTATTTAATAGCGATGTTTCTGAATTTTTACGGGAAGCAAAACGAATTATCGGTGATGAGCCTCTTGGTAATTTTGAAAATGAAAGAGATACAATTCGGAAAATGTTAGATTGGTACTTCCAACGTTTGCCACCAAAACAAAAAGAAATTATGTACTGGTTAGCGATTAATTGTCAAGCAGTTTCAATTTCAGAGCTTAAAAAAGATATCTTGTCATCTGAAGCAAAAGACCAAGTTACAAATACGCTGGCAAATTTACAAAAACTTATTCCACTAGAAGTAAAGCAAGATAATAGATATACATTACAAAGTGTACTAATCGAATATATGATAGATCGATTAGTAGAAGAAATTTCTGAAGAAATTTCTTCAGAAATTGACACGGAAGAGATTGCACTTTTAAAAAGTCATGCTATTTTAAAAGCGGAAGCACCAGACTATATACGAGAAATTCAAAAAAGACTTATTCTCAAACCAATTATAAATAGATGTGAAGAAAAAGAAAAAAAGAACTTTAGTATTCAAAAAAGATTTGAAGATATTCTTGAAAATTCATCTCAACTTTCAGCAAAAAAATCCTATCTAGCAGGGAACATTCTCGATTTTTTATGTCAGCAAAAAAATCTCTTAACTGACCTTAATTTTTCTGGTTTCACTATTAGGCAAGCCTATCTACAAGAAACACAATTACACAGAGTGAATTTTTCTCACTGTAATTTTGTTGATTCAGTTTTTAACCAAAAATTTTTAATTGTTCTATCTGTTGCTTTTTGCCCCAAAAAAGATTCCAATATTCTAGCAACAGGTGATGCTAATGGTGAAATTTACTTGTGGGAAATTGTTAATGGGCAAAAGCAACCAATTTCCATTTATAGAGGACATAAAAACTGGATAAGAGCAGTAGCCTTTAGTCCCGATGGGAAATGGCTTGCTAGTACTGGTGAAGATCAAACAATAAGAATCTGGAATATTGATGATGATGCAGATCGACGTATCTTACAACAAGATACCAATAGGTTGTGGGCAGTAGCTTTTAGTCCCGATGGAAGATGGCTTGCTGCTGGTAGTGATGACCAGACCATCAAAATCTGGAAAATTTCTGGTGATAATTTTGTTTTTCAATGCACCTTAGAGGGACATAAAAACTGGATAAGGTCAGTAGCTTTTAGTCCTAATGGAAAATGGCTTGCTAGTGGTAGTGATGACCAGACCATCAAAATCTGGAAAATTTCTGGTGATAATTTTGAGTTACAACACACCTTAGAGAAACATATAAATAGAGTAAGAACCATCGCTTTTAGTCCTGATGGGAAATGGCTTGTTAGTGGTAGTGAAGATAAGACCATCAAAATCTGGAATGTTTTAGATTTTGATTTTTCTGAGCAATCTAATATAACCTCTCAATACACCTTACTACAGCATAAGAATTGGGTTTTATCAGTAGCTTTTAGTCCTAATGGAAAATGGCTTGCTAGTAGTAGTCAAGACATGACAATTAAAATCTGGAATACTTCTGACGATGGTTTTGATTCTCTATACACTTTAAGAGGACACACATATAGGGTAAGAGCAGTAGCTTTTAGTCCCGATGGAAGATGGCTTGCTAGTGGTGTTGAAGACCAAACAGTTAAAATCTGGAAAGTTACCGACGATGGTTTTGATTTTCAATACGCCTTACTACAGCATAAGAATTGGGTTTTATCAGTAGCTTTTAGTCCTAATGGAAAATGGCTTGCTAGTGGTAGTGATGACCAGACCATCAAAATTTGGAAAGTTACTGATGATAATTTTAATTTTCAATATACTTTAGAGGGACATACTGATTGGATACAATCATTAGCTTTCAGTCCTAATGGAAAATGGCTTGCTAGTGCTGGTGATGACAAAATAGTTAAAATCTGGAAGATTTCTGATGGTACGCACCTGTATGACCTAGAAGAATATACTGATTGGATATGGTCAGTAGTTTTTAGTCCTGATGGAAAATGGCTTGCTGTCGGAGGTGAAGACAAAACCATCAAAATTTGGAAAGTTACTGATGATAATTTTAATTTTCAATATACTTTAGAGGGACATAAAAACTGGATAAGGTCAGTAGCCTTTAGTCCCGATGGAAAATGGCTTGCTAGTAGTAGCAACGATCAAACTATCAAAATTTGGAAAGTTACTGATGATAGTTTTAATTTTCAATATACTTTAGATGGAGATGAGGGACATACCGATTGGGTGAGAACGGTTACTTTTAGTCCCGATGGGAAATGGCTTGCTAGTGGTAGTGATGACCAGACCATCAAAATCTGGAAAGTCTCTGGTGATAATTTTGAGTTACAACACACCTTAGATGGAGATGAGGGACATACTAATTGGATATGGTCAGTAGCTTTTCATCCTAATAGTCAATATTTAGCAAGTGGTAGTAATGATGAAACAATCAAGTATTGGAATATTAGACAAGGCGAATACATTACCACTCTTGTATCACCTAGATTGTATGAAGGCATGAATATATACAACACTAACCTAACAGAAGTGGAAAAAAGTGTATTAAAAGCTCATGGTGCAGTAGAACAAGCTTTATAAGTCTGAAAAAATTTCTTTATTTTTTTAGTTTTCTACCCAGCTACCAGGAAACAAGACATATCCAATACCTATTCTTCTCATCCAAACTTCTGTAAATTCATCAAGATCGTATTCTCTTTGTACTGTCTGTGGCGAAGGTGCAGCAGGATCGTTTACAAGAATTTTCTGGTTTTCAAATCCACGAATGGTCACTAAATGTCCCGATGTTTCTTCAACAGCAGCACCCGTCAATTCGCCCTGTTTATATCTTATGCTGGCTATTATAGGGATATTCTTTTTCAGCAAAAATTCCACGTCTTTCCAGCTTGAAAAATTTGCTATGTATCCTAAAACTCCCCAGCGAGAAGCTGCCCAAATATTAGCTGGCCAGATACCATACATATCGTGTTCTGAGTTATACACATTATTTAAAACATCTGATAGTTTATTTTCTATGCCAAACGATTGTAAAAGCATGGCTACATTTGTTGGCGAGCATATTCTGTGACAGATAGCAGCATCCTGAACCATTTGGCTAATTGAAGGTATTTTAAGGCTAATAGGTTCAAAACTGACTTGGTTCTTACTGATTTCACCAGTACATCTATTCTTTACAGTCTGTAGGGATAATATACAGGGAGATAGCATTACTTGTTCAATTTCAGAAGAGACTATTCGTAGAGTTAAAGTAGCCTTTTTGATTTGATTTTTAATGGCAAATAAGTCAATTTCAACTCCAATTGAGCTTCCAGAATTAGATGTAGGGTGTAAAAATTCTTGTTGTCTATCAGTTTTTCCAATACTTGCTAGGTAATATTCAGAGGTTTGAGTATCATCTGAAAGATATGCTTTTATGGAAAATTGATAGGCAAATTCATTAGAAGTTAAAGATGAAAATGAAGGAATTAACTCTTGTGAGTTTTTGAGTGTTTCATTAGGTATCTCAAAATTTACCTCCGCTAGCCATTCATTTTTTAAATCCCATTGAGGTAGTTTCTTTATTTCGACAAAATTAGAATTAATTACATAATTTTGGAGAGAACTTTCGGATAAATTACTATAAAAAATAAGAAGTGGATTCTGGAAAGATTCAGGTATATCTTTATGTTGATTTATATCCATAATTTGTTTATTGTTAGCTAAATCAGCGATCGCTTTTTGCAGGTTTTCTAGAGTTTCCTTATTTGAGGTGGGAGATTCTAATTTAATTCTGATTAAATCTTCAACATCAATTTTAAGATATTCTGCTTCGGCTTTAAGTCTTTCTGCTTGCTCTTTATCAGGCCTAAATAGAAGGTTCGTGCGACCAGGGGCAACCTACATCTGAAATCCTTGCTGTACAGTCGATACAGCGAGCGGATTTTTAATTTTTAGCGATCGCTAAAATCCTCAAGAAAATTGCTGTATCCTTTATCTAACAAGGGTTTCAGAAGTAGACTCTCCCTGGTCGCACAAACCCTATGTTACCGCCAAGACTTTAGGAGCAATTGACAACTAGGACGAGCGACGTTTTTCCTTGCCAATATAACCAGATATTCTTGTGACTGTTGATTTACAAAAGTTGCCCCAGTCTTAATTTTCTTTCACCACTGATTGTACCAATTTTATTCAACTATATAAGCAATTACAGAGATTTTTTGTACAAAGTCTTGCCCCAACATTGGGCGTAATGTGTGAACGACCTACGGTCGGCGAAATCGCGAAGTGAAACGTAGCGGTGGAGCGAATTGTGGCGTTTTTAGATAAATATTTTTCTCTTGCTAATTTTGCCCCAATTTTTGCCACTAATTTTAGTGTTCAATGCCCTACCAATGAGGGCAACACTATGAGTAATCATACCTGGTTTTGTTCGGAGATTAGAAACCGATACCCGATTAATTTTCCTGCTACTGACTTCTTTCTGATAATTCCATTCTCTATTAGTTTTCTGATGGAACGAGAGACATTAGAGCTATCTACATCTATAGTCTGGGCTATTTCCGTCTGAGATATTTCTGCGGTTGCTCCTTGAATATTTGCCAATAGCGTCAGAAAAACTCTTAAATCAACCCACTTTAAATCTTTATTGGAAGCTATTGACTCTAACCAATCTTTGTACATAAAAATTACTTAGTTATTTCTCGAAACATTATAGTTGTTTCATGAGACATCTTCCAACTGGAAAATTCCCTAAATATTTCTCAACTTAAATCGGCTCAAAACTCCTTGAACACTAGGTTTTAGCAGTTCATCTCTAACTCCCCCATGGTACCCCATGACAAAACCGTGGGGTATTTAACGGATACCCCATGGGGTAGGTGGTGTAGTAATCTTGTTCGGTTTAGTAATGAGAAAATGTCATCATCTCCTGTTGAGCAGAATCAAAGATAAGTTATCTCAAGAAACAGAGTATATGTTTCTTGATACATAGTTTTAAATACTACAAACTCAATTATTAACCTGTCATACAGGGGATTTTTAGCCCCTACCAAGGGCATAGGGTTGGTAGGCTAAAGTATTGATTTATATAGCCTTCAGCTATAGGCAATTATTA
>JAAUYH010038732.1_pt1 | contig 14691 bp, 12 predicted proteins | sample 7278061 | NCBI WGS metagenome assembly JAAUYH01 (sample SAMN14350203, study PRJNA611818) | marine sediment metagenome | isolation source: surface marine sediment (0.6m) | place: French Polynesia: Moorea | collected 2018-08
ACATTCTTTTCTGGCAGTTTCAATATCAAAAGGTTTCTGCGCTTTTCTCCCTAATAAGGGATCGTGGAGAGTCAGCCAGTAATCGGAACAAGAGCCAATATTAATATAAACTCGCTCGGAAGCTAGAGCCACGCCGACGGAATCTGCACCATCTTTGAGAATGTGTGGAACTTTTTCTTTCGTGCCATCATTCATCACTTCTTCATATCTTGGTCGGTCTGCCAGATTAAAGATGGCATTAATCGTATTAGGATTATCAATGTGATCCGTAGCAATACGAGATGTATCAGAAGTGCCAGGAGGTTGACTATTGATTATTTGTTTACGAAAGTCTTCATCGGGGATAGTGCTACCAAATAATTGTCCTTCCCTCAGATATTGATTGCCCAATGCCCCTACGATATTTTCCCATTTAGGGTTTTCATTATCTTTAGGCGGTTTGAGAGGATCGTAGGCAATGTGGCAAATTCCACAGGAGACACCGATGCGATAAGGAGGCTCAATTTGAGCTTTACTGTCTCCTGCTGCATAATATTGGGCGACATCCCACTTGGCTGGGTCGAAATTGGGATTAGGAAACTTACGCGCACCCATAACACCAACTGAATTGGGGTCTTTATCGCATTTATCTAGCCATAAACCATATTCATCTGGTTCGGTAGCTGCGGTGCAGCCAGGATCGTTAATTACGCCAATTTCTTTAAACCGCTCATTGCGCTGATAGTGAGGAGATCGATCGACTGTATCGCGATCGGGGCGAGCATCTAACAAACTTAAAAAGTCGGCTTCTCCATGAGTATTTTTAGCTAAGTTACGGAAAAATTTCTCATTGCCAGCAGTCCAAAAATACCAGGTTTGTAGACCTCGTATTTCTGCTTCAGTTAGATTGCCATAATATTTTGCAGGCAAGTAACCAAGATAGTCGCGATCGTATTCAGGGCTTTCTTCGTAGCTTTGGCTGGTGTAGTTTGAGGGTTGAGTGGCGACTTCTGGCTGGGGCTTAGATGTAGCAATCTCAACTGCGTTTCCTTTAGCTTCGGCTTCAGCAATTAGTTCTCTTAAACGTTCGACAGATGTAGTTTCATATTCATAGGGAGAACAACCTTGCACCAATATTGCGATCATCAGCACGCAGACAATCATGCCTAAATGCAGCTTTTTCATGTACTTCTCCTAGAGACAATATAAGTTTTATACCTCTAAAAAATCAACTCCGAATTTCGTCTTAGTTGTCAGATTTAATCGCATTTTTGTTAAGAAAAGTTACACCTTTTTGAGGTCAATCAATAACTTGATTCAAAACTTAAATTCTTTATTTATTAATCAAAAAACCAAGTAAATCAAAAATAGATCGCTCTGCTGGTGAACCCTATAAAACCATTAATCAAGCTAGTTTTTTAGTACATATTTTCTAAGTTATTACAAAGAAAAATTACAAAAAATTGATTTTAAATAAGACAAAATCTTAGATGATATAGCGATCAGTATATACTTAAAGTAAGTGTTTAAATAAAAATTTTAATAACCCAAAAAAATACTCTAGTTTATAAATTCCTTTGCATAGATGTTTTTAAAAGGACAAAAATATGATATTTCAACCATTAGAATTCCGCCACCTGACAGTTAAAAATCGTATTTTTCGCTCTAGTGTTACTGGACGTTGGGATAACTACAATGGTTCGGGAACTCAAGCTCGGGTAAATTGGGAAAACAAGTTTGCTAAGGGAGGAGTTGGGGCAATTATTTCTTCCTATGTCCCAGTCTCCATCGAAGGTCGAATTACTCCCAATGTCGTCACCATCGACTGTGAGGAACGGATTCCGTTTTGGCATACTGTTGGGGAAACAGTACGTCGATATGGGTGCAAATATATTATTCAGCTTAGTCATTCTGGTCGTCAGAGAGACATTGAAGGGATTGAAAATACTCAGACTTTAACAAAACGGATCGAACCGATATCTGCTCCTAGCTCGACGGATGAAGCAGATCAAGTTAATGGTCTGCCTGCTAACAAAATGTCAACCAATAAAGTCAGAGAGATAGTTCAAGACTTTGCCAGAGCAGCAGGAAGAGCTAAAGAAGCTGGTCTAGATGGTATTGAGCTTCATAGCTCTCATGGGTATTTAATTAATCAGTTTCTTAGTTCTGCCATTAATCAACGTACAGATGAGTATGGTGGCACTCTCAAAAATCGCTATCGGTTTCTGCACGAAATTGTGGAAGAAATTCGTAAAGTAGTAGAAGATGACTTTCATCTACAAGCTAAAATTAGTGTTAGAGAATTCAACAATATTATTCCGCCTTGGCAAAAGTCTGGTAATACTTTTGAGCAAGCAATTCAAATTTGTCAGTGGCTTGAAGAAGATGGAGTTGATGCCATTCACGTTTCTCGTGGCAGTACTTTTCCTCATCCTTTATTACCCTCTGGTCCTTTCCCCTTGAGGATGCTTCGCTACACTTACGACACAATGATATCAAGTGGTGGAAAAGCTAGTTTTCGTAACTATATTTTATTTCGCTATCCTTTCCTCTGGCCAATTTTTCAATTACTTTGGAGACGACTACCCAAAAAAATAGGCGATCGCTACCAACAGCCAGTCAAAGGTTCAGAAATTCAGGATGAGTGGCTGGATGAGTTATTTAAAGAACATGTGTCTACAGAAGAATTTAAACAGCTTTTAGAGAAGCATCAAGGTACAGTCTTGAGGGATGCTAAAGAAATCAAGCAAAACCTGAAAGAAATTCCCATTATTACCACTGGAGGATTTCAACAGGCATCATACATCAATGCTGCAATTGAAGGTGGCTATACCGATGGAGTAAGTATGGCTCGAATGTTAGTAGCTAACAACGATCTGGTCAATCAATTTCAGGCAGGGCTAGATATTGCTAAGAAACCTTGTACCTATTGTAATGAATGTCTAGGAGCATATCTGGAATTACCTTTAGGTTGCTATAGCTTAGATCGTTTTTATCAACGCTCGATTAAAAACTTATCTGGCGAGGAAAGAGATAAGGCAGATAGAGAAGCAGAAGAGGCAAGAACTCGTGAAGTGATGACGGTATTCGATCCGCCTCCTAAACCCTATATGCCACCGATGTAGGCTGTAACTTTGGGAGATGGGGGAGAAAGTAATTGTTGATTGTTGATTATTGAGGAATGAGCAGTGACTACTGAAAGTCAGGAATCTAATTTAACAAATCAGGGAGCTAATTTAAAGCAAACTTGGTGGAAAATCATAGTAGTTATTGTGGCTATTCTGGTCGCGGTTTTAATCTACTTGGTGTCACCACTATTGCTGGGTAATGGTACGACTAAATACGCAGATATTAACGATCATTATAAATATGGTTCGATTGGTGGCGAGGCTGCCAATGGTATTCCCTATTGGGTTTGGAAAGCTCTACCAGTTGTTTTTGCCGATAAATTGCCTGGGGAGGGATACACTTCTCTGGGCTTTATTCAAGAACCAGAACACGACCTACCCATTGGTTTTTCTCAAGCTAAAATAGGCTTTAATCGCGTTGCCCAAAACTGTGCTACTTGTCATGCGGGAACGCTGCGAGATACGCCAGAGAGTCAACCGCAGATTATTACCGCCATGCCCTCTAATACAGTTAATTTAGAAGGATATATTCGCTTTCTTTCTGAAGTTGCGATCGATGAGCGATTTACTGCTGATAAAATGATGCCAGCAATTGAGACACTAGGGGCGAATCTAAACCCCTTAGAAAAGTTAATTTATCGCTATTTTGCCATTCCGCAAACCAGAGATGCTCTAATTACTCAAAGAAGTAAATTTGCTTTTTTAGACCGTCAATCAGAATATGGTCCTGGGCGAGTCGATACTTTTAGTTCTTATAAAACCCGTCAGTTTAATGTTCCTGCCGATGAGTTACCCCAGGAGGAACTTAATGGTATTGCTGATTTTCCTAGCGTCTGGCAACAGAAACCTCGTGAGGGAATGCAACTCCACTGGGATGGCAATAATACTTCAGTCAACGAACGAAATAATAGTGCTGCCTTAGCCTTAGTCACCCCCACCACGATCGATTTTGATGCTATTCATCGAGTAGCTGATTGGCTTTGGGAACTACCCGCACCATCCTATCCCTATGAAATTAATCCAGAATTAGCTGCTGTGGGAAAACCAATCTATGAGAATAACTGTGCTAGCTGTCATGCTTTTGGTGGGGCAAAGGTCGGGAAAGTAATACCTATTGAAGAAATTGGCACCGATCCAGGTCGTCTCGACTCCTATACCGAAGAACTCCTGAAGAATCAAAGGACGTTATTTGCTGGAATTAGTTATCAAGGTGAAGACCAGCAGTTTAAGCACTTCCAGAAAACTAATGGCTATGCCAATATGCCTCTTGATGGAATTTGGTTACGCGCTCCCTATTTGCACAACGGTTCAGTGCCAACCTTAAGAGACTTATTAGAACCACCAGCTAAAAGACCGAAGACATTCTATCGCGGTTATGACGTATTCGATCGCGACAAGGTTGGTTTTGTTTCCGATGTAGCCCAGGAAAACGGCAAACAATACTTTAAGCTTGATACTAGTTTGCCAGGCAATAGCAATAGCGGTCATTTATACGGTACTGACCTATCAGGCAAAGATAAAGATGCTCTAGTCGAATACATGAAACAACTGTAATGAACACAAGTTATCAATATGAGGAATAATTATGAACACATACGCTGTGTGGTTTAAGCGTGTAGTTTGGTTGGGGATTTTGGCAAATTTTACCTATGCGATCTTAGCTTTTGTAATTCCCTATCAATTAACTACCTTCTTACAATTGGGTTCCCTCGATTCTACCGTTTGGCTTTTTAACTACTCAGTTCTGTTGGTTTTGCTCAGTTGCTTTTATATTCCTGCTGCCGACGATCCCGAGCGTTATATTGTCAATTCCTGGCTATTAGTTGCTGCCCGCATAATTCCTGCCACAACTTTCTTTGTTGGTGTATTTACCGCTTTTATGCCGAAGGGTTTTCTAACTTTAGGGATAGGAGATTTAAGCATTGGCATTGTCGAGGCAATTCTTTTGACTCAGGCACTAAAAAAATCAGCAATTCAGAAAAAAGGAGATGGACAAGTGCCCGCTACAGCACCCAAACCACTCGATTTACTCACAATGTCTCAAGCAGAAATAGATGAACTCTACAAACAGGGTTCAGTTGGTGAAATTCCTGACGGCAAGGGTAAAGGTATCGCTATTATTGGGGCTGGAACTATCTTCGCCAAAATATTGGCACTGCTGAGTAAGTTATTTTTTTGGGAGGGCAAATTTTTTGTTCGAGAAGAAAAGTTCTATCTAAATATACTTCCTCCCTTGGAAATCAGAGCCTTCAAAGGTGAAATTTACAAAGGAAACGGTCGATTCTGCGAGGGAGAAGCCATCATCTTGGATTACTCCCAAACTTCTTTCATTTTTAAAAAAGTTAAGGAAGAAATGCGGGAAATTTCTCCTGGCTTTTATCTAGCTCAAGTTTACGTGGGAGAAAAGCGAGTATCAAATTTCACCCTTGAATTTCCCACATCTGAGTAGAATAAATTTACAGAGGACAAACTGTAGCTGAAATTTCGTTAGTTTTGCGAATTATATTGCGATCGCGCCTTTGAGTAAGATTGAGAACGAGCGATCGCATCAATAATCTCAATTAAAATTAACTCGCTTTAATAATCTTTTCTTTTAACCAAGAATCTACTAGCATCTCGACTGAAACTTGTTGTTCTTGAGCAATTTCTAAAAGTTTGTTCATTAAATTGCCTTCAACAGAAACTAAATAATGTTTGCGTTTGAGATCGACATCAAAATCTACTTCTGGCAGATATTCTTCATATTCACCTAGATCGTGAGTATCGAAAAAATCTACTAATTCTTCAGTAGAATCAAATTTAGGTAACTTTTTAGATTTATTTTCTGTCATATAATTTCCTCTCTTTTTTTGCCATATCTCTGGCACTTAAAATTAGGGCTTGATTAGCGAATTTGTAAATAAACAACACGGTTAAATAACGTCCTGCATCAGTTTGTCCCAAAGCTAAGTAAACATTTTCTCCCTGGCGATCGCCTTTTTCTACAAATCGAAATTTTGGTTTGTTGCCTAAAACCTCTTCAACTTCATTTGTACTTACACGATGCTTTACTGCCAGCTTATCAATAATTTTATCGAGCCAAATGATTTCCTCAATTTTCACACCAGTATTTGTCAACTAATCTTAGTAGGTTGATTGTAGCTCAGTTAAGTGCTTTGTCTGATAGGTGAATTGCGATCGCCTTAAATCTGAAGTCGATACAGGCGATCGCATCTCTGAGTAAGATTGAAAACAGGCGATCGCTTTAAATCTGAAGTCAATACAGGCGATCACGAAGTGCCAGCGAAGCTGATCGCACCTCCAAGTAAGATTGAAAATAAACCAAGCTTAATTGCTATGTTTCGTCATAAAGTTCTTGAAGCATAGATACAGAAACAGTCAAACCTTGTTTGAGCAAAATTTCTAGATATTCATCAAAAGATTTAGGTGGGTTTTTTAGTCGCTGTTGACATATTTTAGCTGCTGCTACTATCTTAGAAGGTTTAAGATCGAGTAAATCGGAAACAAAATCGTCTGGATGTTGAGCTTCAATATTGTGATTGCTTAAAACCGATGAAGGAAAGTCTGATAGATTAGTTGTGACGATGACATCTGCATTTCCTTGAATAGCTGCTGCTAGAACGTGCTTGTCATCTGGATCGGGTAATTTAAGACTGGGAATCAAATATTCGTAATTTGTCACCAAACAATCTCGAACATGGCTATTCATTAACTCTTTGGTACGAGTAAGCTGTTCTAGAGTTAGATCGGAACGCTTTTGTAGTAAGTTACGTATCCATTCATCATGAATTTGTTCTGTCCAACGCGCTCTAAATAAATCGGTTAATGCTAACTGCATCAGCAAATCTCTGAGGGGTGCTGGGTAAAGTACGCAAGCATCATAGAGCGCGGTAAAATTAGAAGCCATCTTTTACTCATAACCCATGTTTAATTCTTGAGCTTGTGCCGCTAATTCATCTAGAGCTTGATTACGCTGATTGTCAGTTTTTTGTTTGTATTCCATTAAATCTGCAAAACGGATACGGCGATGTCTTCCGACTTTGCGACAAGGAATTTCTTGAGATTCAATTAACTTAATTAAAAAAGGACGAGAAACGTTTAGTAGATCTGCTGCTTCTTGGGTAGTTAATTCTGCATGAATTGGAACTATAGTAATAGCATTACCTTGAGCCATTTGGGACAAAATATCTACCAGTAGATGAAAAGTAGTAGCAGGAATGATAACATTTTGCTCGTTACCGTCATCTTTAACTATTTTGATTTGAACAGTGGAAGCGCGATCGCGAATTAGAGGTGCTAGCAGACGGCTACTTTCTTTAGCAAGCTCGATCTCATCATCTGTAGGAATTATCGGTTTATTAGAGTCAACTGCAAGTGTCATTATTTTAGTTTCGTTTACTAGCTGTTGGTAATACCAGTCTAAAATGCAAACGAAATAAACGCAATAAACGAAATAAGTGAATTAAGTAAGTAAGGCGATCGCAATTCTGAGTAAGATTAAAAACGGGCGATCCCAGGTTGCTAAAATAACATCAATCGTATTAATTTTTATTTTAGTTTTAGTGAAGAAACTTAGCAACGATAATCTTTTGAAAATATGGAAATCAAAAAACCAAATTTAAGCTTCAGTGGAAATCTGATTATTAATGGTTTGGAAATCAAAGATGTCCCCTTTAAGATAATATTTCCTGAAACTCAAGATACAAAACCTGTTATTAAAGCCAACTTGGATGAAATCAATATACCTTTATACGCATTTCCTTTTAAATTTGGTTTACAAGCTACTGTTTTAGATTCAACAGGAAATCCTAGATACATTATTTCAGCAAGCAAAATTTATAATTTGGGAATTAAATCTGGTTATGATATATCTGGAAATAAAAATACTGTCTTAACAGGAGAACCTACAAATTTAAAAATAAAAGAATTTTTCAAAAAGGCAAGTAATAAAAAAGAAAAATTTGGAACATTTTATTTTTGGATAACGCAAAGTTTGCTATTACGCCCAAGTTGCATTATAGAATCAGGATTTGATGGGAATGTATCTGTCAAAAATGTTTGGACAAAAAGCTTTGAAATAGCAAAAGATGTTCAACTAGATTTTATTAACTATTACTTTTACTTTGACGATTCAGAGAAGAAAAATATTAAAATTTCAAAATCAGTACTAGCTGCTAATTTAAGTGGAAAAGTAAATATTGAGACTGGTGAGGATATTTTTGATGACTTGGATTTATTTTTAAAGCTAGTATCATTTTCCGAACGTAGAAAGATTACTTGTTATGGATACAGATCGATAATAGAAAACGAGTTTGTTGATTTTTATAGAGGAGACATATCTGTTCCTAAAGAAAATTTTGAGCATTCAAGGAATGACGTACTTATCGATCCAAGTATTTTCAGCAATTTTATTAGTCATGCTTTATTAGCAGTTAACAATTGCAGTTTTAGGGGATATTTGACTGATGCTATTAGCAAAGCAGCTTATTGCAAATATGCAACTCTTGAAAGCGAATACCTGAGTTATTATGCTGCCATCGAAAATTTAGTTAATGGATATAAAGATGAACATAGCTTGCACTTTATATTAGATAATGATTTATGGAAAAAGTTTAGTAAAGATTTAAAAGGTTTTATCAAGAATCATGATTACTTCAAACATGAAAAAATTAAAAGACAATTAGTTTATGAAAAACTTTCGGAATTAAACAGATCTTCTTTTGGAAGTGTATTCAGTTCATTTTGTCAATTTTACAAAATTGATGTAAGTGATTTCTGGTCATTAGGTGGACACGAATATTCATTAACAAAAATAAGAAATTTGCTAATTCATGGTGGAAGATTTGAAAGAGAAAAATTGAATTTGCTGATTAATGCTAACTCTCATCTTAAATGGATATTAGAGCGTTGTATATTACGCATATTAGGTTGGGATATAGAACACTCTAATGTATCACCATCATTTTTGAGAAATTTTATTTCCTATAATCTTTGGCAACAAAAGCAATTGTTTTGATCCTTGAATTGAATAGCTATTTACAGTTGATTAGCTAACGGATTGTTCCTCGTAAAGCCTCTGCATCAATGGGTTTAATCAAATACAACACTAACAAATCCCAAAAGATGCCAGTAATTAAAGGTAACTTACGGAAGAACTTAACTATCTTCGGTGCTTTACTTGCTTCTATAACTTTTAACTCTTCATTGCGATCTGCACAATGTTCTAACCGTTTAAAGAATTCAGGATGATCGACATTGAGAATGGTAGGAAATGCCCTGGCTGAAGTTTCGTTGGTTTTGCGAATTACCTCGCGATCATATTCCTGAGCATCTAAGCCGACGCTGGCGTAAAAGTCCGCCCGTTCGTGTACGGTTAGGGTATGGGTAGCAAATACTGATAATAAGAAGAAACGCGCCCATAATCTGCCCTTCCAACCTTGCCACATGGATTTTTGCGATCGCAATAAGGCTTTAAAGATATCACCGTGACGGTTTTCATCCTGACACCAGCTTTCAAACTTTTTGAACAGGGGATAAAACTGATATTCGGGATGTTTTTCTAGATGGCGATACATCAGGATATAACGCCAGTAACCAATTTTTTCCGAAAGATAGACAGCGTAAATTACCCATTCTGGTTTAAAGAAAGTATAGGTGCGATGTTTAGTGAGATGTCCTAAATCCAGAGAAATATTAAAGTCGCTCATGGCTTTATTGAGGAAACCCGCATGACGGGCTTCGTCTCGCGCCATCAGGTGAAATATTTCTGCCAAAATTGGGTTCCGACCTTTGAGTTTGCGGGATAATTCCTTAAATAGGAGAAAGCCAGAGAATTCCGAAGTACAAGAACGTTCCAAGAAGTCTACAAACACCCGACGGGTTTTTTCATCGATGTGATCCCAAGATTGTTTAAAATCTTCATCCCGTAAAAAATGATCGCGATTATAGTCTGTCTGCATCTCGGCAATCATCGCTTTTAATTCTTCTTCCTGGGAAGAAATATCCATATTGGCTACAGCATCAAAGTCTGTAGTGTAAAAACGCGGAGTCAGCAAAGTTTCTTCTGTAGAGGTTTTAACGGTAGGTTGAGATGCAGTAGCGACCATATTCAATACTTATATAACTAATTGGCTATATAAGATAATAATCACAAGTGAGCAACTTTGGATTAGTAGTTATCAATTCGTAATGAAATTTGTCTGCTGGTTAATAAGTTAGCGACTTGAAAGAAAGTTAAATAGATGGGTAAAAATTATTATTGTTACTTATGTATTTTTCGCAGTAATAAGGGGTTAATTCTCAGTTACTTGAATTTTTCTCAATAAGAAGCAATTAAAATTTCAACCTTCGCTACAACCCTTATTCTCTAGTAGTTTCAATTGCCTGGTCGCGAGAGTTACCGAAATTAGAAACTGTTGAAATATAAATGTTGCTTATATCTGTTTTGAAGCTTTCAAATTGAATTCGTAAATAATTATTTCAAAAATGTTAATTATGTAGTAAGTGTAACCAATTCTCAGCACAGTATATCTGTATAATGCTGTTCATGAATTATTTTGTGTTAAAAACTGTTGTAATTCTGACCGCGATTAGTCCTCGTATCGTTTGATTTTCCATGACCTGAAAATGGAGTAGCAATATCTCAATATTTTGGAGATAGTAATGTCACTTAAAAAGATAAACACAGAACACTTGTATGTTTTGAATCACTGTACTAATAGTAATTCACTTTAACTTTGCTAAGAATGAATTCGACTAAACCAAAAATTGTACTTGTCTCATCTGTAGCGTTCATTTAGTGAATTGGTATTAGCCTTTCGTAATTTTTCCCTTAATCAAAACTCAAAACTTATTTCAAGGAAAATTATGTTTAATATCTCTGCCTCTCCTTCTACTCGTATCGGTATGGGTGCAATTCCCTATGCTACAGGAACTACGTTTCGCGTTTGGGCTCCTTTTGCCGATCGAGTATTTGTGGCTGGAAAATTTAACAGTTGGTCGGATTCAAGTCATCCTCTCGGTAGCGAAGGAAACGGCAATTGGTCGGCGGACATTGAAGATATCAAACCCAGCGCGATCGATGCCACTACTGACTTACAGGAATATAAATATGTTATTCACAATGGTAGTCAGATCCTCTGGAAAAACGATCCTCGTGCTAAAGATGTAACTAATTCTAATGGCAATTCTGTCGTGGTTAATACTGACTTCAATTGGCAAAATGACTTTTCCATCCCGACATGGAATGAATTAGTTCTCTACCAAATGCACGTTGGGACGTTCTTCGATCCAGACCCAAGTAATTCAACTCTGGGTGATTTTAGTAGTATTAGAGAAAGATTAGATGACTTACAAGATTTGGGGATTAATGCTATTCAATTGATGCCTGTAGCTGAATTTCCTGGAGATTTGTCTTGGGGGTACAATCTTTCTCATCCTTTTGCTATTGAAAGTGCTTTTGGCACTATTGGTGGTTTCAAAAAGTTTATTGATGAAGCTCATGGTAGAGGTATCGCTGTTCTAATGGACGTGGTTTATAACCATTTTGGTCCTAGCGATCTGGATTTATGGCAATTCGATGGTTGGAGTCAAAACAACAAAGGTGGAATCTATTTTTATAACGATCCTCCTCGCAGTGATACTCCCTTTGGTGGCAGACCAGATTATGGAAGAGGTGAAGTTCGTCAATATATTCGTGATAACGTTTTAATGTGGCTGAGGGAATTTCGCATTGATGGTTTGCGCTTTGATGCTACGGCTTTTATCCGTAATGCTTATGGTAACAATAACGATCCAGCTAATGATATTCCCGATGGTTGGAGTTTGATGCAATGGATTAACAATGAAATAAATGCTCGGCAACCTTGGAAAATTATAATCGCAGAAGACATTCGAGGTAATGAATACATTACTAAAGATACTGGTGCTGGTGGCACTGGTTTTGATTCCCAATGGTCGTTAAATTTTTTCAATCCCATCAAGGATAATATAGTAAATCCCTCGGATTCAGCGAGAAATATGTTTGCTGTAGCTGATGCTCTTTACTATCGATATAATACTGATGCCTTTGAAAGAGTTATCTACACTGAATCCCATGATGAAGTTTCTCGTTCTCTAAATACAGCCGAAAGACCAGATCGCTATCGTATCCCAGAACAGATATGGCGCGGAAATGCAGATAGTTGGTTTTCCCGCAAACGTTCCACCCTAGGAACCGCAATCCTGTTTACCGCACCAGGAATTCCCATGATTTTCCAGGGACAAGAATTTTTAGAATGGGGGAGTTGGAGCGATAAAAATCCTTTAGATTGGACGAAAAGACAGAGATTTAGCGGTATTTGGGATTTATATCAAACTCTGATTCGTTTGCGCCGTAATTGGTTTAACAACACTCGTGGTTTACGGGGTCAACATATCAACGTCCATCACGTTAATAACAACGATAAACTAATTGCCTATCATCGTTGGGAAAATGGTGGAGCGGGAGATGATGTAGTTGTGGTAGCTAATTTTGCCGATCGCAGCTATAACAGCTACAATCTTGGTTTTCCCAGCTCTGGAACCTGGTATGTTCGTTTTAACAGCGATTGGTCTGGATACAGTAGCGATTTTGGCAACCATCTCGGTTACGATACGACAGCAGTTGGTGGTGGTAGAGATGGCATGGCTTTCAACGGCAATATTGGGATTGGACCTTATAGCGCACTTATTTTATCTCAGTGAGCTAAGATTAATAATTTTAAAACCTTTGGGCTCTTGAGTAGCAACTGATACGTTGAACTTGAGCTGGTCAATTGAAACTTACATTGGGTTGAGTCGATGGGAGATACAACTCAACCCAATTACTTGTTGAATTAAAATCATCGACAATCGTACAATCTAGAGATTTTAGATCGTAAGCTAAATAGGAAAGCATTAAGTTTTGCAAAGTCAAAGAGAAACAAAAATATATTGCTATATAGTTATATATTGTAAATATCAATTGAAATCATCCAATGAGCGGTCAAACCATAACTAATCCTCAAACTACAAATAATCTTATACTTCCTCCTACAGATTCGAGAGAGCGAGTCAAGCAATTTGTTCAGCAATTACAAGATAATATTTGCACTGGCTTAGAACAACTCGACGGAAAAGCTAGCTTTAGAGAAGATAGTTGGCAAAGAGAAGAAGGTGGTGGTGGACGTTCTCGCGTCATCAGAGACGGGAGAGTGTTTGAACAGGGTGGGGTTAACTTTTCCGAAGTTTGGGGTGATAATTTGCCGCCAGCGATTTTAGTTCAACGTCCCGAAGCAGCAGGACATAGCTTTTACGCCACAGGTACATCGATGGTACTCCATCCTCGTAATCCCTACGTTCCCACCGTTCACCTGAATTATCGCTACTTTGAAGCTGGTCCTGTGTGGTGGTTTGGTGGCGGTGTAGACCTAACTCCTTACTATCCATTTACTGAAGATGCGGTGCATTTTCATCAAACTATCAAGCAAGCTTGTGATGCTCATCATCCAGAATATTATCCAGCTTTTAAACGCTGGTGCGATGAATACTTTTATTTAAAACATCGTCAGGAAGCACGAGGTATTGGCGGTATCTTTTTCGATTATCAAGATGGCAATAGTCCTCTCTATTGCGGTTCGGACAATAATGGTTCTGCTGCTGAATATAGTAACCAAGTTGGTAAAGTAACTCGCAGTTGGGAGGATTTATTTGCTTTCGTGCAAAGTTGTGGCAATTCTTTCTTACCTGCTTATGTTCCCATTGTGGAAAGAAGACAAGATATTGAATATGGGGACAGAGAAAGAGATTTTCAGTTATATCGTCGCGGACGTTATGTGGAGTTTAACTTAGTTTATGACCGTGGGACGATTTTCGGTCTACAAACTAAAGGACGCACCGAATCAATTTTAATGTCTTTACCCCCATTGGTGCGTTGGGAATACTGCTATCAACCCGAACCAGGAACACCAGAAGCCAAATTAACAGAAGTTTTCCTTAAACCCCAGGATTGGATTAATTATGAGGCATAAGGAGATGAGGTGTTGAGGAGTGGCTTGATTAATTAAGAAAACATAACGATTACTTAATTGATGGGGAAAATAACTAAATTTAGTTTCTTTCCAGTTTTATAGTCAGAAAAGAAGATAGGAGGTAGAAATGATACTAATGACAAAATCCCAATCTCAAGATTTAAGATTTAAATTCTATCACCAGCTAGACCAAGTTTATCATCAATTCTTGGATGAATTAGCTGAAGCTAAACTTTCTGAGAGCGAAACTGGTAAAACTGCTCAAACTGTTATGCTTTCTCGTCAGGAAGCACTGAAGCATCTTGTTTCCGAGTCAGAGATGGAAGCTTATTACGAGACATACCCTGAAGATAAATAATACCATTGCCATTGGCGATCGCTTTACTGAATCAATCGGGCGATCGCCCAAAGCGAAGTTCAACAACTAGAAATTATTTAGTAATAACTAGGGTTTGCTGAAAAAGTAAGCGAAAAAATTGACAATAATTAACTTATTTGAGAGATAAGTTTTTTTGTTGCTAAATATCTTTTAATATCAGCTTTGATCATAAAACAAT
>JAAUYH010254510.1_pt1 | contig 14691 bp, 13 predicted proteins | sample 7278061 | NCBI WGS metagenome assembly JAAUYH01 (sample SAMN14350203, study PRJNA611818) | marine sediment metagenome | isolation source: surface marine sediment (0.6m) | place: French Polynesia: Moorea | collected 2018-08
CTTTATTATATCTAGGATGAGACTTAAAGCTTATCGATTTTGTTTTTAAGCGGGATTCCACCGCTCACACGCTTCGTGTAGAGACGTGGGGCTTCTGCGAGATTAAGCTAAAAATTTAGAATCCCCCGACAGAGTCGGGGGGAGTAGATCAATTTATATTTTTTAATTCTGTTGTTTAGCTTATAACGATCGCTTTTCTTGACCGCGAGAGAGGCTTCCGGCTAGGAAGCCTCTCTAATCGCGGTGTTGACTTAAAATCTCTCTATAAGTTTATGTGTTTTTATAACAATTTTGCTAGAAGTTCCGTCAAAAACGATACTATTTATCATTGATCATTGATTATTCAGATCATTGAGTATAGAGCATAAACTCAAGATTATTAAAAATATGAACGCTACACAAGCATTTACCGAAGAAAATGGGATCAAACAGCAAGATTACTGTGTTTTTGGTTTAGCAACTTGTTTTGTGCAAGAAGAAGAAGGGGAAATTCACCAAGTAAAAATTATTGAGCCAATTCCTTCGGCTGCATTAGAAGCTATCATTCAAGGAATTCCTACTTCCTACGAGCTAGCTTATGCTACAACCCTAGGAGAGATTATCAAGGAAGATACTCCCACTATCCCTCAAGAATTTCCCGCCTCAACTCAACTTTGTGACAATTTTACGGAAAGAGCTTTAGCAGCTACTCGCACCTACAAAACTCGCCCCTCAGCAACCAAACACATTCCTATTGGGACCCTAAAACAAGATTTAAACTACTCTCTGGCAAAAAAAAGAGTGTTAAACTCTAGCACAGTGGTGCGGACAGAAGACAACGTTAAACAACATCAATATACTCATCAGGTACTTTAGCTTTGCAGCAATGAGGAATTAATTTCCTCATTATTCATCCTTCATCCCTTAAGATTTCTAAGCCTGGTCATCATACCCTGACATTTAATGTAAGCTAAAGAAATATAATAGAAGGTTGGGCATAAAGCCGATCGTTTACTAGGAGTTTGCGAGCCGTGGTAGTTCAGACTAATACAAATCTTGTCTATGAAGACAAAACCCAAGCTATTTCCAAAGAATTAATCCAAGCGACGCGAGAAAAAAGTAATATTTTCGCTCAGGTGCGGGAGCAGATGCGATGGGATGATAAACTTTTAGACTGGGCAATGAGCAACCCTGGTTTGCGAGTTCAAATGTTTCGCTTCATAGATACTGTTCCTGCATTACAGAGTAATAGTGAAATTGCTCGTCATCTTCAAGAGTACATGAGTGATGAAGCAGTAGAGTTACCCTCTGCACTAAAAGCAATTCTCAACTTTACGGATGCTAATTCTTTACCTGCTCAAACCGCAGCAGCAACTATTACCAAAGCAGTAGAAACCCTAGCTTATAAATATATTTCAGGAGAAAATATTGCAGAGGTAATTAAAGCTATTGAGCGCGTCCGCAAAGAAGGTATGGGCTTTACTATTGATTTGCTAGGAGAAGCCGTAATTACAGAGACAGAAGCCCAATCTTATTTAGAAAGATATAGTGAATTAATCCAGCAGCTAGCAGAAAGAGCCAAAACTTGGAAACGCCAAGAAGGATTAGATTTAGTTGATGGGGAAGAGTTAGCCCAAGTTCAAGTATCAGTTAAGCTGACCGCGTTTTATTCCCAGTTTGACCCCCTAGATCCTCAAGGAAGTAAAGAACAAGTTTGCGATCGCATTCGGTTACTATTAAGGAAAGCCCAAGAATTATCCGCCCAAGTTCATTTTGATATGGAACAGTATCATTATAAAGACTTGACTCTATCTATCCTCAAAGAATTATTATTAGAGCCAGAATTTAGCGATCGCACTGATATCGGGATTACCCTACAAGCTTATTTAAGAGACTCTTATCAAGACTTGCAAGATTTGATCGCATGGGGGAAACAACGGGGTAAACCTGTGACGGTGCGCCTAGTGAAAGGGGCTTATTGGGATAGTGAAACCATCAAAGCTCAACAAAATCACTGGCAACAGCCCGTATATAACAATAAAGCGGAGACAGACATCAATTTTGAACGAATGACCCGTTTATTGCTAGAAAATCATCAATATTTGTATGGTGCAATTGGAAGTCATAATGTGCGATCGCAAGCTGTAGCCTGTGCGGTAGCAGAAAGCTTAAACATCCCTTCCCGTAACTTTGAGATGCAGGTGTTATACGGAATGGGAGACAAACTGGCAAAAGCTTTAGTCAAACGGGGACATAGAGTTAGGGTATATGCACCCTACGGGAAGCTATTACCTGGAATGGCTTATTTAATTCGTCGGTTGTTGGAAAACACGGCTAATAGTTCCTTTTTAAGACAAAATTTAGCCGAAAAACCCATCGAAGAATTAATCGCACCCCCCGTTGTCGAAGCCAAAAAATCTCCTGCTGCTTCCAGTGATCAATTTAACAATGCTCCCGATACAGACTATGCAGACGCACCATTAAGAAATAAAGCTCAAGAAGCACTAGCAAAAGTCAAAACTTTACTGGGTAAAACCTATTTACCCCTGATTAATGGCGAATATCAGGAAACCACAGACTACATCGAATCAGTTAACCCCTCCGATACCAGTCAAATAGTGGGTAAAGTTGGTCAAATTGACCTAGAACAAGCAGAAAAGGCGATGGAGTCGGCAAAAGCAGCTTTTAATCAGTGGAAAAATACTCCTGCAACCGAAAGAGCCAATATAATCCGTAAAGCTGCCGATATTATGGAAGAGAGGCGACATGAATTAAACGCTTGGATCTGTTTAGAAGTAGGAAAAATTCTTCCTCAAGCAGATGGAGAAGTTTCCGAAGCCATCGACTTTTGTCGCTACTATGCAGACGAGATGGAAAGATTAGCAGAAGGTTATAACTATGATGTCCCAGGAGAAACAGATCGTTACTTCTATCAAGGTAAAGGAATTGCTGTAGTTATTTCCCCTTGGAACTTTCCTTTTGCGATCGCAACTGGCATGACAGTAGCAGTTTTAGTTACAGGAAATTGTACCCTACTCAAACCAGCAGCAACCTCTTCTATTGTCGCAGCTAAAATCACCGAAATTTTAGTCGCAGCAGGTATTCCACCAGGAGTCTTGCAATTTGTCCCTGGTAAAGGCTCTACTGTAGGAGAATATCTAGTACAACACAAAGATACCCATATAATTTCTTTTACAGGATCGAGAGAAATAGGTTGTCGCATCTACGCCCAAGCAGCTACCCTACAACCAGGACAAAAACACCTCAAAAAAGTCATTGCGGAGATGGGTGGGAAAAATGCCATCATCGTAGATGAAAGTGCCGACTTAGACCAGGCTGTAGTAGGAGTAGTTCAATCAGCTTTTCATTACACAGGACAAAAATGCTCCGCTTGTTCGAGGGTTATTGTCTTAGAAACAGTCTGGGATACCTTTGTCGAAAGACTCATCGAAGCTACTAAATCTCTCAAGGTAGGGAAAACAGACAACCCCAGTACTCAAATAGGACCTGTTATAGATAGTAATGCACGCGATCGCATTTTAGAACATATTGCCAAAGGTAAAACAGAAAGCACCCTTGCTTTAGAAATGGATATACCTGAAGGTGGTTATTTTGTTCCTCCTACCATCTTTACTGATGTTAAACCCGATACCACTATCGCCCAAGAAGAAATTTTTGGACCCGTCTTAGCAGTAATGAAAGCCAGCAACTTTGATGAAGCCTTAACTATTGCTAATAGTACAGACTACGCCCTCACAGGGGGTTTATATTCCCGTACACCCTCTCACATCGAAAGAGCTTCCCAAGAATTTGAAGTAGGAAATCTCTATATTAATAGAACTACTACAGGAGCGATCGTAGCTCGTCAACCCTTTGGTGGTTTCAAACTCTCTGGAGTAGGCTCAAAAGCAGGAGGTCCTGATTATTTACTACAATTTCTAGAACCCCGTGTAGTAACCGAAAACATCCAACGTCAAGGTTTTGCACCCATCGAAGGAGCAGAATAAATTATAGGGTGGGCAATGTGTCCCACCCTACTGAATTATAAATAGATTATAGCTTTGCTGAAATGCTGTCAGTATCCCCAAGGCACTACCTTGGGGATACTACTATTTACACCGATTTACTCGAATTTTCTGCTATCTAGTCCCTAAACTAAGCCTTAGTCCTCTTAAGAGGACTTTTGTTATTAGCCAAGAAATTCATTTCTTGGTGATTTATCAAAGACTCCCCAGATTAGACTAATAATTAATCAATATAATCTACCACTTCTTCTGTAGGAAAGCGGACTTTTGGTCTTTGGGCAGCCTTATCATCTTCTGCACGATAGCCTAAAGGACAAACTACTACCGTCGAGTATCCTTGTTCTGGAAGTCCTAAAACCTCATCATATTTACTAGGAACAAAACCTTCCATCGGACAAGTATCAATTTCTAACATAGCTGCACAAGTCATCAAAAATCCCAATGCAATGTAAGTTTGACGAGTTGACCACTCATTTTTGTCAACAGGATAGGGAGGGTTCTCAATAAAGCCTTTAACCACCCCTCCAAATTTCTCTAAGTTCTCGATAGGTACTTGTTGTACTTGAGCCATTCTCTCTAAATAGCGGTCAACATCTGCACTATCTATATCCTTTTTAATCGCCAACACTACTAGATGAGAAGCATCCACAACTTGCTTTTGTCCCCAAGAATGAGGTAGTAATTTTTCGCGAATTTCAGGATTACGAACCACAAAGAACTTCCAAGGTTGTATCCCAAAAGAAGAAGGAGATAGTACTAGGCTTTGCTCTAAAACCTTCCAAACCGAATCAGGAATTTTTTTCGTAGAATCAAATTTTTTGACCGCATAACGCCAATAAAGTTGTTGCAGTACGTTGTCAGGAGTCATAGTAGCAGTTGTCATTATCTTATTTTCCAAAATCTTGGTTTGTTTTACTCAATCAGGATATTGAGGTTCAAAGTAATTATACGTAAAAAAAATTGTTTATATAGAATCAACTTCACCGTTCATCCGTATTTTTACTAAATCTAAGTAATTTTTATTAGTTAAAAACCACGATCATTGACTCTAATCTAGTTAATTACTAGGAGTATTAGTAAAAATTTTTGTATGTTTTTTTTTAACTAAAATAAAAAAATTTAAGGGATTTTTATGGTAATCGGTTTAAATTACTGTTAGATTGTTTTCAGATAAAAAAATACTGTATCTAGTTACAGAAGTTCCTCAAAGAATTAATGTACTGATTTTTAAAAATTGGCTGACATGACTATAAAACGCGACTTACTTTCTAAAACCTTAAGATATTCAAGTATTTCTTGCGCCTTGCTAGGAGGTATTTTATTAGCATCTAAATTATCTTTTAGTGGCTATGGATTTATTTTTCTAGCTTTGAGTTCTAGTCAACTTTTAATGGCTAGTATCCAAGAAAAAGACACTAGTACCATGATTTATGCTGGTTCGGTTTTTATTTTTGTTGATTGCTTTGGAGTGTACAGATGGATTTTAAATTAGTTAATAGTTTTACTTCTGAACTTGCAAATTTAAAAGTTAAAGATGTTTATTCATCGCTCGAAGGTGATGATGAAACCGATATTCCTTTCTCAGTTTGGTTACTAGAAAATCCTACTAGTCCTTTGCCAATGCCTGGAAAAATAACTCTTTATAATCATGATATTATCCATATACTTTTAGGTCGAGATATATCTCCCCAAGATGAAGCTTTTGTTCTAGGATTTACTATGGGTAATGACCCTAGCACTAACTGGTTTCACTTGTTAATCTATAAACTATTCAGCCGTTTTATATATCCTTCTGTCTATAAATTCAATCAAGACGACATGAAAGTTTTTGATTTAGGTTTTACTTATGGCAGACAATTAAGTATCAAGGAAATTCATAAAATTGAATTTAACCAGTACCAAGATTACACCTTATCCTCTTTAAGAAGCTTATTTGGGATAAAGTTTGAGGATATAAAAAAATTGAGACAAATGGAGAGAGCCTTAGTTCCTCATTCTCAAACATCTCAGAGTTTAATTTCTGATTTTGAGACCGCTCCTAAGTATATTGTTGCGTGAAACTCTGAACTATCCAGAAATATAGTAGTCTGACTTTTCAGACCAAAAACAAAGGTTTTTATGGTACTTATGAAGTACATATAGTATCAGGCTAAAGAAAATCAACCAAAACCAGAGTATTTAACTGTACCTGACTCCCATCAAAATCTCTATCTAAACAGTTTTTTAAGCAGATAGTCAGAAAAACTCAAATCAGCGAGCTATTTTCTCATTATAGTTCTACTACTAAGAAGAGTTTGAAATTTCATTATTCTTACTTATTGATACCGTATTTTCCCTGATGTTGTCTTTGGAGAAAATAGTTATCCTGTTACCAGTTAACTATTTTTATATTTATCTTAAATAATGGTTATCGATGTATCGGACAAAAATATACTAAAGTCTATTAAGTTTCAAAAAAAAAACTCGCATCGATTATTCAGAAAATTAATTTAGACAGATTTAAGTTTTCCGGGTATCTAGAGGTCAAATTTGATGACAATCAAGAATCGGAAGATTTAGGTCCGTGGTATTTATTTTTTTCGAGAGGAAGAATCGTTTTTTCTGATTTTCAGGAAATTAGCTTTTCTAATGTCTTAGATGCTCTGAGAAATTATCTTCCAAGTCTCAGGAGTAATGAATTGAATGCTCAAGCAGAAATTCAAAAGATGATAGAGCGAGCTAATACTGAAACTGATATATCTATGCTCAGGCTACTCAGTGAATTAACTATCAGTAATCAATTGCCAGATTATCAGGAATTGACTGGGGCTCTTAAATCCCACATTCTTGCAGAGTCAGAAAAATATCTTTTTGATTACCCAGGAGAAGCCAAACTAGTTTTCGATAAAACAATAGATAATTTACGCCCTATTATTGGTTTTGAAGTAGAGCATCTAATCTTAGCACTTCAGCAACGAAAAAAGCAGTGGAAAAAACTAAACTTATTTATCCCTACGATGGATTATCAAGTTATATGTAATACTCAATCTGCTCAGTGGAAACTGCTTTCTGAACCAGAAAAAAGAAAATTATCAATACTAGTGAATTCTGGCGAAACCCTAGAAAAAATTAGATATAATTTAGGGGAAGATAGTATTAAAATTGCTCGAACCTTTAGTAAATTAATCAAACAAGAATTAGTGGTTATTAAGGCAAAAAGTAATGATTTGCCCTCAAGAGATAACCCTCCTTTTATTGAAGAAACACCAAAATCTTTAGCCCCTGAAATTGTAATTGTCGATGACTCTCCCGTCCTCCTCAAACAATTTAGCTCAGTAGCTACAGGTTTAGGTTATCGAGTTCGAGGCTGTGATGATGCAGTAAAAGCTATAGATATCTTGTTAGAGTCTGAGCCAGTAGTGATTTTCTTGGATGTTAATATGCCGAATTTATCAGGGTTTCAACTGATGAAACAAATTCGTCTCCAGCCTAAACTATCTTCAATACCTTTAGTGATTCTTACTGCAGAAAAAAGAATGATGAATCAACAACGTGCTAAGTGGTCAAAAAGCGAATTTTTGAGTAAGCCTCTCAACTCAGAAGACAGACTGCGATTTGTGTCAGAGTTAAAAACTTTATTGCAAAGTTTAGCTCCAATTACCCAATAAAATTAATCATCTTGTTGCTGAAAGATAATTTAAGAAATTTGAAGGAAAAAATCATGAAATTTTTAGTAGTTGATGATAGTTCGGTCGATAGACGTTTTATAGTTTCCATGCTAGAAAAAATGGGTCATCAAGCTGATGCTTGTAGAGATACTACTGATGTTTTAGAAAAAGTCGCCAAAGAAAACTATGCTGCGGTAATTCTTGATATTGTAATGCCAGAACAAGATGGATTTAAGTTTTTACGAAAATTACGAACTAATCCTGCTACTGCCAAACAATATGTGATTTTTTGTTCTAGTAAAAAGACACCAGTAGAAATCAACTATGGAATTAAACGTGCTGGAGCTAATGACTATATTACTAAGCCAGTCACCCCAGAAAGTCTGGAAGAAGCCTTACAAAAAGTATGAATACCAATACTCAGATTTCTAGTTTAACTTTACAAGACCGCTATCTAATTGCCTCGGTAGAGCCTAAAAAATTAGCATTTCCTACTTATTTAGTTCAAGATATTTTGCAGGTTGAGCGATCGCAAGTACTATCCTTACCTTTCTATGATTCAGCTTTTGTCGGAGTTGTTCATTATCAAAATCAAATTATTCCTCTCGTCTCAGCCCCAAAAATTTTAGGAATCAAAGAAAATAATTTATTACAACTGACACTTACCGCAGTACGACTGAATAAGTTAGCGGAGCATCTTACTGGAGTAGGGATAGTTATAGAGCGTATGGAGGGAAGTTTAAACACAGAGGAACTTTCCCAAGAACATAAATTTCAGCTTACAGACATTCCCCATCAAATATGGCAACCACAGCGTTAGTCAGGAAAAAAATATAGTAGAAACATTATGATTTCACCTCTTACTAAAGCAAATTCAACTAAAAGTCAGCTTAATACTAGCTTAATTCCTATTTTTTCGGTTGTGGCGACAGTAAGCACGGCGATGGTGGGTATTTCTGCCTGGAGTACTTGGAATGTGTATCAAAATTTCCAAACTGCTATTACCAAGAACTTTAAGTTGCAAGATTTAAGTGGTCAAATTGTCCATTTAGACGAAGTTTTAACTATGTCCGCTCGCATGGCAGCTAGTACGGGGGACTTGACATGGGAAGAGCGTTATTTAAGCTTTGTTCCCGATTTGGATAAGGCGATTAATCAGGTATTGACTATTGCTCCCGAACAGCAGGAAAACGCCAGTCAGACTGACGAAGCTAACGCCAAGCTCATTGAAATGGAAGAACGTGCCTTTGAATTAGTGCGTCAAGGAAAAGCTGATGAAGCACTGAACTTACTTTTAGGTGAGGAATATAATTTCCAAAAAGAAATTTATAGCCAGGGTATTGAAGGGACTCTCAACAATATTCAACAATCTGTCGAAAGCCAAATACAGACCTATGGCAGACAGTTATCTCGTTCTGCAATCTTAGCAGGAATGAGTTTCCCAATTTTGATAGTTAGTTGGGTGATGGTTTTATTGTTAGTGCGTTCCTATACTCGCGACCTCAATTCCGCTCAGGCTTCTTTAGAACATTTAAACCAAGATTTAGAAAAACGCATTGAACAAAGAACTGAAGAGTTAGCAGCAAAAGAGCAAGAAACTCGTGAAGAAAGTGAAGTTCTCCAAGAAGATGTGAGTCAACTTTTAGATACAGTCTGTGCTATTGAAGAAGGGGACTTGACCGTAGAAGCACCAGTTAGTGATCGCGTAACAGGATTAGTTTCTGATACTCTTAATCGTCTTATCGAGGAACTTTCTAGTGTTCTGGCTCAAGTTTTCCAAACTACAGACCGAGTAAGTCAAAACACAAAACAATTAGATAGTGTGACTAATCAAGTAGCAGGTTATGCTCAAAAAGAAGCGCAGTCAGTAAGACAGGTATTAGAGTTAACTGATAAAGTAGTAAAATCTGCCCTCGATTCTGCGGAGCAAATTCAAGCATCAGTAGATTCCCTACAAACCTTACAAACAGCAGTAGAGCAAGGAAGAGACTCTAGTGTGATGTTGACTGAAGGAATCGGTGTATTGCAACAGGGAACAGACCAAATTGTCCAGCAGATGAAAACTCTAGGGGAATTTGTGGGACTAACCGATCAATTCCTACAAGAGCAAAGTCAAATTTCTGGAATGACTCAAGTATTAGCAATGAATGCTTCTCTGGTAGCTGCGAGAGCTTCTGAACAAAGAGATCCCGCTCAATTTGTAGTAGTTGCACGGGAATTTGAATCTATTGCTAATCAAGTAAGCAGTCTGGCTCAACGTACTAGTGATGGTTTGGTAAGTTTAGAACAACGTAGTAATCAAATTCATAATGTTGTTACTTCTATTGATGCCAATGTACAGAATTTAGGGGGATTAGTCCGAGAATTCACCCAGGGTGTGGAACAATCCAGCCAAATCTTAGAAAATGTCGAAAAAACAACTCAAGAAGCAGTACAAGCAGGACAAGTAGTAGCTCTTTTCAGTCAGGATATTATCGAATCTGCTCAATCTACCACTGAAGTTATACAAGAAATTGCTGAGTTGGCTTCAAAAACCGAGGAATTGACCCAAGCAACTTTAGAACAATCAGAACAAATGGAAACTTTATCTAGTGAATTATTAACCACTATTAGGTTTTTCCGCTTACCAAGTACTTATCAAAACACAATAGACCATATAGATAGTCAATCGAACATTTTTCACGGTTAAGGATTCTGCTCACTTAAAGTCTGTATAGTTGGCTATCCCCAATCATTTAATATTATTCTCTTCCTTCATTCCTTATCTTTCATCCTGATACAAATGTCTCACCCGCCCGAACCTCTTGATCTAGCAGAACTCCAACTTGAACGGGAATTACGACAAATGTTTGAGTTGGATTCCCAGAAAGATTTAGAAACCTATCTAACCTGTGTTGAAAATTTAGAAAATGAGTCTTGGATAGCAGATATTCAAAAAATGTATCGTGCTGTTCACACTATTAAAGGTGGCTCGGTAACAGTTAAAGCAGATGCTATTCTGCAAGTAGCGACGGTTTTAGAGGATTTACTATCAGAATTACGTTATCTTGAGACAATTCCTTCCCTAGAAGACGGTCAACTTCAACAAATACTGAATGAAGGGGGTGAAATTATTGCTAGTGTTCTGGAAAATCAAGAGGTAGGAGTTCAGTCTAAAGTAGAGCGTATTCAAGTTCTACAGAAGCAAATTCAACAGACTTATTTACAGGATTGGAATGAACAAACCCAACTTCAAATCGAGTTTGCAGAACAAGGCTTTGATCTGGTGGTGTTGGATTTAGAAATAGCACTAAATCAATTATCTGAAACAGGAACAGTCCCCGAAAAAACAATTCAACTAGCGACACAACTAATCGGGGAACTTAAAGAAATTGGTCAAGAATTAGAATTAGCATCTGGTTGGACAACACTATTAACAGATGCTTCTCAACTTTTGAAAGAGCCTGATGTTCACTTGTGGAAAACCCAGTGGCAATATTATTTTAAATATTTAAAAACTTCTGCCAAGCAAGGCGGTGAACTTGTCACTCTTGATACTACTGCTGAACAGACATCTCCTTCTCTGGATTTAGAAGAAATAGATTATCTCTTGGACAAGATTGATGTCGAGGATGATAGTCATGTAGATGAATCAAAATTAAAGAATTCTGGGGTATCTGCTTCTGTACCTTCTCTGGATTTAGAAGAAATAGATTATCTCTTAAACAGGATTGATGTCGAGGATGATAGTCATGTAGATGAATCAAAATTAAAGAATTCTGGGGTATCTGCTTCTGTACCTTCTCTGGATTTAGAAGAAATAGATCATCTCTTAAACAGGATTGATGTCGAGGATGATACTAATGTAATAGAAGAATCAGAATTAAAGGTTTCTAAGGTATCTGATTCTGCAATCTCTCTGGATTTGGAAGAAATAGATCATCTCTTAAACAGGATTGATGTCGAGGATGATAGTGATGCAATAGATCAACCAGAATTAGAGGTATCTAAAGATAATGATGCTGTTTTTGAGAAATCACAGTCTCAAACATTAGCAGCATCTCCCTCATTTTCCAGAGTTGAGACTAATTCTACAGAAGATATCCAGATTCCCATTCCTTTAGCCAGGTTAGATAAATCTGCCCAATCTATTGTAGATACTTTAATGGCAGCCCGTACAATGGAGCGTTTTTATCAAGATCTACATCAAGACATACTCAAACTGGTTAGTTTAGCAAAAGATAATGTTCGATACATCACTCAACTGCGACAAATTCAGGATGACTATGCTTTACTAGACAATTTAGACCCAAGAATTCCTCAAACAAACCAAAGTCCTACACCCGAGCGTTATCGCAAAGGTTATATGACTATCAACCGCCTCTTAGAAAATAGCCTACGTCTTTCTGAGGTGGGAACAGAAGCAGAACAAACGGCTCAAAAAACGGCGGAACGACTGGAAAAACTTAATAACCACATTATTAACCTCAAAGATATTGTTGAAGATAGTCGTCTTGTTCCTTTTAAAAATTTGACATTTCGAGTCAGAGCTATTTTAAGAGATTTAATCAATCGCTATGACAAATCGGTTCAATTAGTTGTTAAAGGAGAACAAATTGAGCTAGATGTGGGAACAACCAGAAGATTAGAGCCAATATTATTACACTTGGTTAGGAATGCTTTTGACCACGGTATAGAACCAGCAGCAACCAGAGTTACTCAAGGAAAGCCAGAACAAGGAACTCTCCAACTCAGTTTACAACGGTATGGCAGTTCTTATGTTTTAGTTTTACAAGACGATGGCAAAGGTATCGATCCGCAAAAGATTCAAGCTCAGGCTCAAAAGTTAAAATTACCTTTAACTCGCACCGATACACCCCACTCACTATTATCAGTAATTTGTCAGTCTGGATTTAGTTCTCAAAGTGAGGTGAGCGAGGTTTCTGGAAGAGGTGTGGGAATGGATGTTGTGGCAGAACAGATATCCTTACTTAATGGCTCTCTAAGTCTAGAGACTACACTAGGAGAGGGGACAACTTTTCAAATTCATTTTCCTGTTCCTCATTTATTAATTCCTTGTCTATTACTGCAAGCTGGCGATCGCACTTTTGCCATTCCCACAGAACAAATTGTAATGACTAATCTTTGGGAAAGCCTCGAAGCAGTTAAAACTAACAAACAAAATATCAGCTACACTTGGGAAATCACTCATGATGGAGTCACCACACCAGGCTTAGATTTATTGGGTTATTGGTATCCTCAATTTCAAGATCGTTCTTTAGACAAAAGTGCTGTTGGTGTTTATGTTCGACTACAACCTAATGATTCAGGTTTATGGTTGCTAGCTGACAAAATGTTAGGCAAATTAGAACTAAAAATTCAGCCTTTTCCTGCGCCGATGATTCCTCCTAGGGGAGTAATGGGAGTAAGTCTTCAAGCGGATAGTTCCTTAGTACCTGTTCTCGAATTAAGTTCCTTGATGGAGTATTTATCTCCCAAATCTACTGAAACTCCAACTGTAATCGAAGTAACTCAAGAAACTACTGATTCTACAGAACTCATTTCAGTTCAAGAACAATCCCAGACAATTTTAATAGTAGATGATGCAGCTTTGATCCGACGCAGAATTGAAGCTAGTCTGTCTGCTTATGGATATACTACCCATACTTGTTCTGATGGTTTGGAGGCTTGGAATTGGTTACAAATTAATCCTCATCCAGCATTAATGATTACCGATATCGAAATGCCAAATTTAGATGGGTTCACTTTAATTGATCGTTGTCGTCAAACTAAGTGGGATTTTCCTATTGTAGTTATTTCTTCCCGTTTGGCAGAAGAATGGGGTCAAGAAGCTCGTCGTTTGGGAGCAACTGACTTTTTAACTAAAGGATTTTCTACTGGACAACTCATCAACAAGGTTCAACAGTATTGTCAACTTAATTAAAATATTTAGAAAAGTTTTTTAAGTTATATATCAGAAGTATTGTAAAAATAGTTAAAAAAATCAGTAGTCCAGAATTTTGCTTATAAACTTAACCCTTAAGTTTTCATAGATAACTGAAGGTAGCTAGTTTAATGAACAATCCAAGACAAGGCTATATCACACAAGAAATGGTTGAATTAGAGGAAATTCAACAAGATAGAAATCGGGCTTATTGGCGTGCTAATGTCAGATTAATTAGTAACTTGCTGATTATATGGGGATTTGTTTCCCTCGGTTGCAGTATTTTATTTGTTCCTTTACTCAATCACATTCAGTTGGGAAATGTTCCACTAGGTTTTTGGATGGCGCAACAGGGTTCAATTTTTGTCTTTGTGATTTTGATTTTTGTCTATGCTATTCAAATGGACAAACTTGATCGCAAGTATCGCAAATAAGGAATTATGAAGGATGAAGGACTCAGAAGTCATCAGTTATCAGTTATCAGTTATCATCAACCACCCCCAATTCCCCAGTCTCCCCCACTCGCGAAGCGACGAGTTGGGTCTCCTCCAATCCCCAGTACCTCTGACCTCCTGGGAGGAGACTTAATATATCTAGGTATTGAACCCAAAACAGATCGGCTTTGTTGTGAAGTCTCCTTCCCGCCCCTGACCTCTGACCCCTCAATCTCCCAATCACCATTCCCCAATTACCATTCTCTAACTCCCTATCTCCCCTACATCTCTGCACTCCTCAATTATTCATTTCAAGAAACATTAATTAATAGAGCTTATGTCAGTAGAAGCTTGGACTACAACGTTTGTCATTATTTCTTTTATGCTTTATCTCTACATTGGATGGAGATCGCGAGTAAAAGACAGTAAAGGGTTTTTTGTAGCCGATCAAGGAGTACCAGCGATCGCAAATGGGGCTGCAACAGCAGCAGATTGGATGTCTGCTGCGTCTTTTATTTCCATGGCAGGATTAATTTCTTTCATGGGTTATCTCTCTTCCGCGATTCATCCCGTCGCCAAAGGCGACGGGATGAATCGCGGTCAGGGTTTAATTGTCCTAAACTTGATAAGAGAGGAGAAAAAAAATTCCTTTCATATTCCAATTTAAACACATAATTAGAAAA
>JAAUYH010083198.1_pt1 | contig 14688 bp, 7 predicted proteins | sample 7278061 | NCBI WGS metagenome assembly JAAUYH01 (sample SAMN14350203, study PRJNA611818) | marine sediment metagenome | isolation source: surface marine sediment (0.6m) | place: French Polynesia: Moorea | collected 2018-08
GCCGGGACCGCCATACCCTGAATCCCACTCCAGGTCCAGGTACCAGCCTTTGTGGCTCGATCCCATCTGGTTGTCCGTAACGGCGCGGACTCTCCTGCCGTTGCTGGTCGTTTCAACCAGGATGGACTGCTCGAGCAGTTCTGACCTGCCCGCGATCGGCGCACCGTAGTCCACGACACCGAAGAATGCGTCGATGTCCGGATTGGGCGGTACGACGTTGTCGTCGACGCGGTAGAACGCGCCGGTGCCGAAGAACACCGTGTGCAGGCCGTCCTCATTGAACGCCGACGTCAGCGGCGCCGTGATCGGGCGGCGCGTGCCGCTGCCGTCCCGAGCCACGAACATCGGTATTGGCTTGCTGCCAGAGCGCAGTCCGGCCGGCGCCCGCCAATTGCTGGGATTGCTGCCGGCAAGATCAAAGCGCCACAGATTGCCGTCCGTGTCACCGGTGTAGATGCGGTCGGCAACGCGATCGTTGTTGAGGTCGACGACCAGCGGGGGCCCGAGATCACCGCTGTCGTCGACGGTTATCGTCTTGATGATGCTGCCGTCGTTCGGGTCCAGGATCCATATCGTGCCATCAGTGCTGCCGGTCTCGTAGCCGCTGGTCACGACGACACCAAAGCTGCCATTCGGAAGCGGCACGATCGACGGCTGACCGATCGTATACCCCATATCGGGATGCGTGAACTCCCAGAGCACGCTGCTGCTGGTCACTCCGGACGGGTCCGTGATGTCCAGCGCAAACACGCTCCTGCCACCCGCGCCGGTGGTGCCGACGACCATCGTTCGCCACGCCGACCCGGTCCAGACTTCGGCGGCACGCGGGCTGCCATCGACAAAGAACCGGTGCGTATACTCGGGCACCGTCAGCTCGTACAGGTTCTCGATTGCGGCGTCCGGCACGAACGCAAACAGCTCGTCACCGCCGTTTGCGCCGAGGCTCGCGTCGAAACCGTGCAGCATGCCGTCGTTGGCCGACAGGATCACCAGCGGTACGCGGTTCTGGTAGGAGGAGGACTGCCGGAACGCGATGTATGCGGCGCCCGCACCCGATGAGGAGAAGGCTGCCGTCTGGTCGAGCAATGCGTACCCGAAGTCCTGCTTGTGCATGAATTGCGGGTCCGAGTTGACGATGTCACCGAGACGACTGTCGCGCTCCCTGTACAGACCTGACGGCTGCTCGAGCAGGCGCGAGCCACGCAGGTGGTCGAGTCGCTCCTGTCCGATTGATGCCGCCAGCAGCGGCCCGCCCAACGGGTTCTTGCGCAGATCGTCCTGCTGCGTGGAGTGAAGCGAGGACCAATCGAAGGTCCGGCCACTCGTAGAAACGGACGATCCGCCGGTGCTGGGCACGGGTGGCGTTATCGTCAGGATGTTGCGGTTCGTGATATCCGTCTCCGAAAGCGCGTCCAGCTTGGCCGCGGCGCTCCATGCCGCCGCGGGGTCTACGGTACCGTCGGCGTAAACGCGATAGGCCTGTACGTCGCCGCTCCAGTTGGTGCTGTCGAACGATGCCTGGAAAACCGCGGTATCGGCGCCGAGGCGCGTCGAGTTCGTTGCGACCGACGTCGCTGAGCTTCTGAGTTCGGCCGCGATGTTGGCGAACGCTTCGGTCAAACTCTGCACCATCTGATCCGCGCCGCCGGCAAGATAGTAATTGTCCGGCCGTGGGAAACTCTCGATGTAGTCGGCTCTCGAGCCGAAGGACGTCAGGATCTCGCCGTTCGAATGCCACCAGTCGAGATCGAGGGGACCGGTCGTGGCATGGTCGAAGTCATCGGGTTTCCTGAAACCGCCGTACTTGGCGACGAGGTAGTACTGATTCACCGCAGTCGGCTCCAGGCTCTCCCCCTCGAGCACGTCGACCCAGTGCGTGGATGCGGTCTGCGTGCCCGGCATGAGCGGACGAAGGTCATGCGTGTTCGCATACCACGCCAGGCCGGCGATGAACGCCGAATTCTGGCGACCCGTATACGGCGTGTTGATCGTAATCCCCTCGAGCGTCGCGACGCGGTCTGTCTGGGCGACGACGTTGACGGTCGTGTCGCCCGAAACCGATGCAGGCATCGTGGGCTCGTCCGTCGTCCAGGTGCTGCCCGGCAGATTCTTGTCACGGTGCGTGTAGACGTCGCCAATGCCCAGCATGACGTTCTTCTGGCACGCATACTCGATCGGGTCGTCCCAGTTCGTGATGATCGGGAAGCCGTCGGCCGCGGTTGCCGGATCTACGCCGGTGTTGCCCGGCAGTGCCGTGTATTCGGGAACGTTGCCCTGGTTCTTGAGGTATCGAACTGCCGCGTAGTAGAGCTCGCTGTTGGGGTCTTTGCTCTTGTGATTGCCGTTCGTCATTTGCCCGAACTTGTTCAGGTAATTGATCAGGCCGCTGTCATTGATCGTGATACCGAACTGCGCGCTCGTTGCAGCCGCGTCAACCGGATCCGGGTTGCGGACCAATATGCCGGTATTCGCGTCCCACTCCGCATTGGGGTTGGTGATCGAACCCACACCGGGCACGATCGATGTCTGGCCGACAAATCCCTGGCGCGCGCGCAATACACCACCATCCCGCTCCTGGTTGGAATCCAGCAGATAGCCAAACACGCCGTATCGGATCTCGTCGGCATATTGCTGAATCAGGCCTTCGGGTTTGAAGCCACCGCTGGGGTATGCGCGGCAATTGGCCTCGAGGAATCCGGGGACGCAAACGGCAACGCGAACGCTGACTTCGTAGGCATGGCCGTTGTTGACCGGCTGCGCCGGATCGTACGGAATGACGTTGTGCCCGGTATCGTCGTCCTCCAGGCGGAAGCGCATGTTGTTGCCGCGTCCGTCGATCTGCATGCGCATCCAGTCTTCACCGAACGGTGTTGAAGCCAACATCTGGAATACGCTGCTGCCGGTGGCCGGCAGTCGACGATCGGGATATATACTGTCACCGCCCTGGCCACTGTGGCGGGCTTTCTCGAGCCACGTCTCCGTCGCCGTGTCCCTGACGCGCAGGCCACCCGTCAGCACCGAGCGGAACGGGTCGATCGTCTGCGTGGCGGCCCAGTTCATGAAGTTGCCGCTCCACTGGCCGAAGCACATGTGCTGAGTCGCGTAGCCTACCGGATAGAAATGCCGATCGGCTTCCGTAGCACTGTACGAGTAGTCGTAGCACTTGTTGGGGTCGAAATATCCCAGGTAGGTTTGATTGACGTCGTAGTCCCCGATGCTCGCCGTACTGTTGATGGTCGGCCACTCGACCGATGGCACCAGTAACAGGTTCCCGGGCACATCGCCGCCGCCGAGGTACAGCGGCGTCTGCGAGACACCCGCGTACGCCGGCCCCGCGACGAGCAGAACCGCCAGTGCGCCGGCAACGACGTGTTTGGCACGGCGAAGGATCTTCGCCACAGAAATGAGAAATGCAGATTCGATACACATGACAAGCGGCCTTCCTTAGCGGCTCCGGTAGACGCTGCTCAGCACAACGGAGGTTAGAGGGATTCCGCCACTATCCACGGCCTGGCCGAAGCCGACCGCGGTAATGCGAAAATAAAAAATTTCATCGACGGTCGTGCCTGCTTCGGTCTCGGAACCGGGCGGCCTGGCCGTGGACAGTCTTTCGACGTAGTACTTTGGGGCTTGTGCGGTGCCGGTAACGCCCGTCGACGTCATATACCCCGTTCCGTCGGTCGGGGGGTACTCATGCCACACCGGCCGGTTTGCCGAATTCACGACATAGTGACCGTTCGTGTCGTCGAATTCGGGCAATGTGTCGCTGTTCGTCCGCAGGTAGATTTCGGCTTCACGCAAGGCTGCTTCCGCGGCCTGGAACCCGAGGTTGTAGTCACGCGCGTTGCCGGACATCCGCTCCTGCATCGTGGCGCTTCTCATGGTCGACGTGCTCAGCATCGTCATCAGCAACAGAAAGATGAGCGCTATGACAAGCGCGGCGCCGGATTGTCGTGCACGGTTGGTCAATGCGTACTTCATGCTGCACTCCCTGCCTACGGCAAGCGGTTACGTATGCCGACGGTGGTGGAAAAGACCTGCCTCAGTCGCCGGTCGTCAACCGGATCGAACTGTGTCCCGCCGACGTTGTAGACCAGGGTATCGACCTCGGTGCCGTACTCGTCGCGCGAGCGCACAAGGAGCGTGACTTCCATGCTCAGGACCCTCGTCCAGTCGGCTACGGCATCGGCCGTCGTCCACGTGTCCACGTCGTCGTCGTTGTCTGCATCGATTCCGTATCGGATTTGCATCGAGTCGATTCCTTCAGCCAGTTCTTCGGCCTGGAAATCGGTCAGCGTCGCGGATACCGGCTGCAGCCGGACCTGGAAAAGACTGGGTCTGCCATTGGCGCCCGGAGCGACGTAAAAGGCGAAAGTCTGCAGGCGGGAGACCTCCGCGCCGAGACCGTAGTCCTGCTCCGCCGGCCAGTTCGATACGGCGTTGCCTGGCGTAAAGCCACCGCCGTTGTTGTGTACCAGGCTGAACCCGAGGCCGACCGCGGCAGAATCCGTGAGCTGGAAGATCGACGCCTTCTGGCAGTCGGCAACAACGAGAATCTCGCCGTTGGCAAAATTGTGCGGGCCATTGATGTAGAGCTGCGCCGAATCTGCGAACGGCGTTACCAGGGTTTGCGCCGTACCCGTAGCGCCGCGCACGATCAGTACGTCGCTGCCCGGCACTACGCCTCCCGGGACCGCGGAAATCAGTTCGGGCGGCAATGCGGGTGACCAGCTGGTGGTGGTGGTAGAGCCGACAGGATCCGTTGCGGTCGCAGCGTAGTTCTGGCCGACGCTGGTGCCGTTGGCGTTGTAGCCCTGAATGCCGTTGTTGATATCGTCGCGGAACGGGTTTGCGACGCCCGCCAGGTTGTTGAACACCGCAGCGTCCGACATGCAGCCGCTGTAGCCTGCCATGCGCGACGTGAACGCAATATGCTCGAGGGAGAAACGTGCGTTCTCCTGGATACGCGAAACGCCTTCGTTGAAGGTGAACGTAACCCGGTTTCCAACGAATATCTGGATGATGCCCCCGGCCAGAAATATCGCCAGCACGACGGCTACCATCATTTCAACCAGGGTCAGGCCATGCTGACGTTTCCGACTGGATAGATCCTGATAGTTCATAGCGCGGTTGTTACCTGAAACTGGAGGGGGGCTTCCTGTCCGTGGCTGTCGTCCCATTGCACCGTCAGGGTGACCTGGGTACCCGCCCGGACAATCGAGCCGGTGGCCTGTGGCAGCCGGCATGCAAGTGCCATGCGCCAGGCCGAAACGTCCTGTTCCGCCACGGTGCCGGCGTTGCTCGGAGCGGCGCATGCGGGCGCCGGACTCTCGAATGCCATGTCGTACGCGCCGGCCTGGGCCGCCTGGCGATTGGCGCGCATCTTGTCCGCCATGTCGTACGCGAGGACGGTTGCCTGCGTCCGCTGGCTCGCTCCGTTATTGAAATTGAGCGAAGCCGTCTGCAGGGTCGCAAGCCCGAGGACACCGATTGACAACACGATCAGCGCGACCATGACTTCGATCAGCGTGAGTCCATCGCAACGACCAACGGGGAGTCGCACTGCACGATTCTTGGGCGATGTGTTCATGTGCACGCCACCCGGTTGACGGCGATTCGTCCGGCCGGACTGATCGTGATATTGCGCCGCCCCGACGCCTTGCAATGCGGCAATTGCAGGTCGAGCTGGGGGTTGACGCCGGCAGGCAGTGCTCCGGTCGCCTGGAACTGGATACTGGACACGTTGCCATTCAGCACGCCGGCTCCGCCGCTGCGTGCCGGCCAGGCCTGCAGCACTTCGCCGGCGGGCGTCCGAACGATCCACCCCGTGCTCCAGTCGTTGCTGCCGCTGCACGACGCGTTGTCCGTCGACGCACAAACGTCAATGGGAAAACGACGTCGGGTAGCTTCACTTCGAGCGAGATTCAGCGCCGTAACGACGTCGTTCGTGTGCGCCACGGAGCGGCTGCTGAACATGAGATTTCGGAAGCCCGGAACGGCGAATGAAGCAATAATGCCGGCGACGGTCACGATGACCATCAGCTCGTACAAAGTGAATCCTGCGCTTTTCGTCGGTAGATGCACGGTTTATTCCTCGGCTATGCGCCACGGTCCGATTGGAACTTGAGGCCATGCTAGAGCTTTGTGGGGTGCGCATCCGTAACTGCTTCACAGACTTTCATTTCCGCTGCGGGCTTTCCGACAAGCGGTCATTTGACCGCGACGAACGGCGATGACCGAAGAGGTGGATTCGTATTATGTTAAAGCCGATAGCACGGTGCCCGCGGCCAAGGAGGCGCCGGTTTTCAGCGGCCCGAGAGCGCCTCGCCCCGCCGATACCGCAGCTCGCCGCCGACGAACGTCATCTCTACTTCGGTCTCGGGTATCTGCGCTTCGGCGACAGTCAGGAGATTCTGTGACAGCACGACGAAGTCCGCGTACTTGCCGGGCGTCAGCGACCCTTTCAGATCTTCCTCGAATGCCGCGTAGGCGTTGTTGATCGTGTACGTCATCAACGCTTCCTCGCGCGTCATTACGTGTTCCGGGTAGAAACGCTCGCCGTTCACCATCACTCGCGACACGGATGAATGATAGGAGGCGATAGGGTCGATGCGCTCGACGGGCACGTCTGTGCCGTTCGTGACAACGGCGCCGGTACGGAACAGGTCGCGCCACGGCTGCGAGGTCACTCGAGCACGCTCTTCGCCGAGTCTCGTCGGGATCCATGGGCCGTCCGATGTGCCGTGCACCGCCTGGATCGACGCAATGACGCCGAGCTCGCCGAAGCGTGGCACGTCCTCGGGCCGGATGTGCTGCGCATGTTCGATGCGCCAGCGCAGCTCGCTGCCGTCGACTTCCATCCGGTCCCAGACGCGCTCGTAGAGATCGAGCACCTCTTGTACGGCACGGTCGCCGATTGCGTGGGTGTTGAGCTGGTAGCCGTGCCGCGCGGCAAACTCCGCGGTGGCCTCGATGTCCTCGACCGTCTCGAGCACCAGCCCGTCAGAGTCGGGAAGATCGTCGTACGGTTCGAGCAGCCATGCGCCGTGCGCGCCCAGCGCACCGTCGATTTGTTTCTTGATCGACCGTACCGTGAGAAAGTCGTTGCCTTCCGGCAGCATCTTCAGAACCGGCAAGGCTTCGTCGAGCGTTTCGGCCGGCAGGCCACGCTCCATCATGTACAGCCTTACCGGCAGGTCGCCTTCGGCCTCCAGCGATTTCAGGAACTCGATGTCGTCGATAAAGTTGCGCGTCCGCTCTCCCGCGTCCTGGAAGGACGTCACGCCGAACATCAGTGCGCGGTCGCCCGCCAGCCTGACGCGCTCGCGATCCCGCGCATCGCGTTCCGCCGGGGACAACGCTGCGACATGACGGCGCTGGGCCGCGTCAACCAGGTCGCGCGCCGTCTCGCGCAGCATACCGGTCGCCTCGCCCTCGGCATCCCGGACGATCGTACCGCCGCGGGGATCGGGCGTCTCTTTGTCGATGGCCGCGACGTCGAATGCGGCATCGTTGACGAAATAGGCATGCCCGCTCGCGTGTGTGAGCCTTACCGGATTGTCCGGCGATACGGCCGACAGCGAATCGTTGACCGGCACACCTTCGACGGCATTGTCCGGAACGCTGTCCCATTTGTCCTGGTGCCAGCCGCGACCCGTGATCCACTCGCCGGGCTGCGCCTTGTCGGCGGCAACCGCGACCATGCGGACGACTTCGTCCCAGTCCCGGACCTCGTTCAGGTCGAGTATCCGCAGCGATTCGCCCAGGCTCAGGAAGTGACCGTGCCCCTCGATGAAACCCGGCATTACGAAGCGACCGTCGAGCTCGACGACCTCGGTTGCCGGGCCGACGTAGGCTGAAATCTCCTCATCGGTTCCCACCGCAACGATCCGGTAGCCGTCGACCGCCAGCGCCTGCACGATACCGAGCGCAGGATCGACGGTCGCGATTTCCCCGCCGAGCAGAACGAGATCGGCGGAATTCCGGTCCCGTGGAACGTCGCTGACGGCTTCTGTTTGCTCGTTGCCGCAGGCCGCCAGCATGCCGGCGATTGCCACGACTAAAGAGCAGAGTCGGATGTTGAGCATGAGCATTCCAGGGGATCGGCGGATATGCAATGCCATCCTAGCCTATCGGGCCCCGGAGGATACAATTCGGAACTAGACGGCGACGCGCAACCGTTGTGAGAGAGCGACGTCCGTCTCGTGAAGCAGCGCTTCGAAGTCGGTCGCCGGCACCGGCCGACCGAGGAGAAAACCCTGCACGCAATTGCAGCCCTGCGACACGAGCCAGTCGTATTGTTCGAGTGACTCGACGCCTTCAGCTACTACGTTGAGGTGCAGGCTTTTTGCCAACGCGATGATGGCGCTGCAGATTGCGCTGTCTTCGGAGTCCTTCGCCACGTCGGCGACGAAGGACCGATCGATTTTGAGGGCGTCGACATTGAAACGCTTGAGATAGGCAAGCGATGAATAACCAGTCCCGAAATCGTCGACGGAAACGCCAAAACCGAGTTCGTTCAGTTCGTTCAACGCCTCTGATGCTTTCGCCACGTTCGACATCAACGTCGATTCTGTGACTTCGACTTCCAGCATCGACGGCGGCACGCCGTGCGATTCGCATGCCTCAACCAGCAGCGCAACCGGCTCGCCATGCAGGAATTCCACGGCAGACACATTGATGGCTACGGGGACCTGGATGCCCTTTTCCGACCACGCGGTGATCTGCCGGCAAGCGGATGTTACTACCCAATGGTGGATCTGCCTTATGAGCCCCGACTCTTCCGCTATCGGGATAAACTGCGCCGGCGAGATGGGCCCCAATTGAGGATGGTTCCAGCGCAACAGCGCCTCGGCTCCGGTCACCGCCCCGGTTGTCACGTCGAACTTCGGCTGATAGTGGAGATCGAGTTGATCTTCCCGCAACGCATCGCGAAGGCCGTTCTCAATACTCATCTTCTCGAGCGCTTGCGTCTTCATCTGCTCGGAGAAGAATGTGTATTGGCCGGGCCCCATCGATTTCGCCCGGTACATGGCTGTGTCCGAACTCTTCAACAGGTCCTCGAAGTTCTCGCCGTGGGATGGAAACACCGAGATGCCGATACTTGGTGTCATGTAGAAATCGGTCTCGCCGTGGCGGAACGGTCCGGCAAGGCTGTCGACCCACGCCTCGGCAATCCGCCGACCTGTTTCTTCACCATCGTCGCAACACGCCAGCGCCGCGAACTCGTCGCCGCCAATTCGTGCAAGGCAGACGTCCAGGCTATTGTCTGCGGCTAGCTGCATGCTCTCCTGCAGACGCGCGGCGACCGCGGACAGCAGCTCGTCCCCTACCGAATGTCCCAACGTGTCGTTCACCCGCTTGAAACCGTCGAGGTCTAGGTAGAGAAGCACGAGCTCCTGCGAGTTGCGCTCCGCCATCTCGAACATGTTCTCGGAGTTCTCGCGCAGGAACTCCCTGTTCGGTAGTCCGGTCAACGTGTCGTAGTAGGCAAGACGCTGAATCTTCTGCTCACGCGATTGCAGAGCTTTGATGTTGCGTGCGCTGCGCAATACGTAGCGAAGCCTGTATCCGATCAGAGACCAGTTGATCGGTTTGGAAATGAAATCCGTTGCCCCGGACTGGTAGGCCTGATTCACCGAAGACGTGTCGTCGTTTCCGGTAACAACGATAATCGGCGTCAGCGATGTAGCCGGTGTCGCACGCAAGTGCTCGCACGCCGAATATCCATCCAGTTCCGGCATGTTTACGTCCAGAAGGATGATATCCGGATCTATCTCTTCCGCGACGTTAATGGCTTCGCTACCGTCGCCGACGCCAACGACGTCGAAACCCGCGGAGATCGCGACCTCCGACAACATCAATCGCATGACATCGTCGTCATCCGCGATTAGTGCAATGGGCTTTTTGACCCGTTCGGTGCTCATGCGGATTTCTTGTCGAGGTTGCATTTGACGGCTGTGACGACGGATTTGTACGTTGTCTCCATGCGCCTCGCCAACTCGATCGCGCGGCTCTCATCCAGTTCGTCGCAGGCGCTTTCGAGTTCGGCTGCGGACGTTGAGAATTCCACCGCGCCGATATTGCCACTGCTGGATTTCAACGCGTGCGCCGCCGCTCTCATCTTGCTGAGAGAGCGAGACTGCCTGGCATCCGCAAGTTGCTCCATGAGCTTTCCCGAACCGTCGAGGTAGGCCGCGAAAATTCGATCCAGCAGGTCGGGCCTGCCATCGGACTGCAAGCTGCGAATGCCGTCCAGAATCGAGTCGTCGAGTTCACAGACGTTTGAGCTTCGCTGCGGCGCAACGCTTTCGAGTCTGGTCACCTGCGTCCGCACCGCTTTGCCCGTCCACTTTCTTATGACGGCCGCCAGCTCCTCAAGCACATAGGGCTTGCTGAGGTAGTCGTCCATGCCGGCGTCATAACAGGCGGCCCGCCCTTCACCGGATGCATGCGCAGTGACGCCGACAATCGGCACGCGCTCACCGTCACCTTCCCAGCTGCGAATCAGTCGCGTCGCTTCGAATCCATCCATGCCCGGCATCTGCGCATCCATCAGGACAACGTCAAAGCCCTCTGTCGTCGCTTTGGCGACCCCCGCACGACCGTCCGACACCAGGGTCACCTGGCAGCCGAGCTCGTGCAGCATGCCCTCTGCCACGAGTTGGTTCGTCTTGTTGTCTTCGACGACGAGCACTCTCGCTCGCACCGGAGCGATGCTGCCGGCCGGCGCGCGGTCGGATGAACCGATATCCCGGTTTGAACCGTCGTTGATCTCTTCCAGCGTCTCCAGCAGAACAGGCCATCTGGCCGGTTTCGGCAGTATGACGTCGCTGCTGCCTGACCGCAGCAACTCGGTTTCGTCCAGCAATTCGGGGTAACTGCTCAGGAATATGCGAGCGGCTCTACTATCGCGATTCCGATGGAGAATGTCCGTCACCCGGTCCGGATCCATAGTATCGGCATCGAGGATGACAACATCGAGTACACCCTGGTCGCTTTCCATGCAGCGATCGAGGTCGTCCGACGATTCTGCTATCGACGCTTTCGCGTGATGCGCCGTGATCTTGCGGGCGATCGTGTCACGCAGCGAGCGCAAAGGGGTCGCAATGACGGCATTCATGCCGGAGAGGTCTGCGAACTCCCGTTCTGCCTGTGAGTGCGACACGTCGAACGGGATGACACAGGTAAAGGTCGAGCCGACGTTTGGTGTGCTCGTTACCGACATTTCGCCGTTCATCAGCTCGACAAGCTGCTTGCAGATCGACAAACCGAGGCCCGTGCCGCCGAAGCGCCTGGTCGTCGACTCGTCGGCCTGCGAAAACGCATCGAAGATCCTGCGGACAGCGTTGTCTTCGATACCGATACCCGTATCCGATACCTCGATTCTTGCCGTTACGCGTTCGTCGGATTGAGCTGCACAGATGACGCGCACGGTAACTTCACCATCGTCGGTGAACTTGATCGAATTGCCGACCAGGTTGATGAGCACCTGCCGCAGGCGCAGCGGATCACCGACTACGTCGCGCGTCAAACGTGGATCGACGAAGCCAACGAGCTCGATGCCTTTCTTCGTTGCTTCCGGTCCGAGCAGCGACACGGTGTCGTCCACGATTTCGGAGAAATCGAGCGGTAGCGCCTCGAGCTCGAACCGCCCCGCCTCGATCTTCGACAGATCGAGCACGTCATTGATGATCTGCAGCAATGCCTCCGAGGAGCGAGCGATTGTCTGGGCGAAGTGAGCCTGTTTCTCTGTCAGATCGGTGCCCCTGAGGAGTTCGGTCATTCCGATTACGCCGTTCATCGGCGTTCTTATCTCGTGACTCATGCGGGCAAGGAAGTTGCTCTTCGCTTCGCTGGCTTCTTTGAGATCGCGATTGCGCTGGTTGAGCTCGTTGGTGCGCGCATCCACCTCGCGAGCCAGTCGGCGTGCATATCGCTCTTCCTCGCGCAGCCGTTGGTGCTGGTTTCGAAACAGCACGAACACCGCCAGCAGCGCTAACGCGATGTAGCTGGCATACGCCCAGGTGGTTCGCCACGGCGCGGCATGCACGGTAACTGGCAAGACGAGGCCATCGTTGTTCCAGACCGAGTCGGCGGATGCGGCTTTGACGCGGAAGACGTAGTCGCCGGCGTCCAGATTGGTATACGTAACACGCCGCAACTGTCCGATATTCACGAAGTGCTCATCGAAACCCTCGAGCATGTATGCGTATTGGTTGCGCGCAGGGTCTGTGTAGTCCAGTGCCGCGAACTCGAATGAAACGACATCGTCGCTGTGGCCGAGTTCGAAACGCGATTGAAACGCGAGCGAGCCGTCGGTCGTTGCCGGTTCGTTGAGGATCTCCAGCCCTGTGAGCGCTACCCGTGGTTCAACTGTCGTTTCCTGGAGCTGTCGAGGATCGAATGCATTGAAACCCTTCATGCCGCCGAAGACCAGGCGCCCATCGCGTGTCCTGTGGTGTGCTCCAAAGTTGAATTCCTCACCCTGGAGACCGTGCGATTTGTGAAACGCCTTGACCGACCCGCTCGCCGGATCGAACCGGGTAAGTCCGTGATTTGTGCTCAGCCAGAGCTGCCCAGCGTCATCCGGGCGAATGCCGTAGATGACGTTGTTTGGCAGACCTTTGTCTTGTGCGAAATTGGTGAATCGAATCGCATTGGGCTCGCGCGAATCTCCAACGACTCGGTCGAGACCGCCGCCGGCCGTTCCAATCCAGAGCTGGTTGTGGTCATCGACGTGCAGCGCGTAGATTTTGTTTGATGCGAGCGTCGTCTGGTCGTCCGGGTCGTGGACGTATTGGCTGACGACCCCGCGGTGTCGGTCGAGCAACACGAGACCATTGCCATCCGTTGCCACCCAGATGTAACCGTTGGCGTCTTCCGCCAGAGCCGTCGCACGATACGTAGCGAGCGCTCCGTCGGCTTCCGATGAGCCGAAAGAGCGTCGAACAGCCTGGGTCTCCTGGTCGAAGTAGCTGACACCGCCACCAAACGTGCCGATCCAGATCCCGCCGACGCTGTCTTCGTGCAACGCCATGATGCCGTCGGCACCGATCGTCGAGCTGTCGTTGGGATCGAATCGAAACGTCTCGATAACGCCATTTGCCGACAGTCGCGACAACCCGCCCGTCATCGTGCCGATCCACAGCTGTCCGAAACGATCGTACAGAAGCGACATGATGCGTGTATCGTCGAGCGCTTGCGGATTGCCCGCCACGTCGGCAATCGACGCCCGCTCGCCGGAACCCAGGTCCACACGGGTCAGACCCTGCCCCATTGAACCTACCCAGATCCTGCCGGTTTCATCGTCAGCGAAGGACGTAACGTAAGCACCGTCGAGCCATTTTTCGTGGTAATGCCCGAACGACCAACTGCGCGGGTTCCAGCGATTGACGCCACCGAACCGGGTTCCGATCCAGAGCAGTCCGCCGTCGTCCTGGTAGAGGGACATGATGGAATCGTCGCTCAGGCTGTGCAGGTTGTCGGTCTCGCGCTGGTAGCGCTGGAACCGCCCTTCAATGCGGTTGAAAAGACTGAGGCCATTTGCCGTACCGACCCAGAGGCGTTTTTCCGCGTCCTCGAAAATGGAGCGAACATCGTCGCCGCTGATCGTGGCGGGGTCGTTCTCGTCGTGTCGATAGACCGTCACCCGGCCGGTCTCGGGATTCAGTCGGCGGAGTCCGCGCTCGAACGTGCCGATCCAGATGTCCCCTCGACTGTCTTGTGCGAGCGACAACACTTTTTCGGTGCCCAGGCTGTCAATCCGATCATAGCGTTCGAACCCGCCGTCTGCGGCGACGAAGCGATTGAGGCCATTTTCCGTGCCGATCCAGATATTGCCGTCGCGATCCTCGAGCAGCGCGAACAGGTTGTCGCTGCCAATCGAGGTTTCGTCGTCCGGGCTGTGCAGAAACCTCGTTACGTCGCCGGACGCCACGTCCAGAAGATTGAGACCATTGTTCCGCGTCGCGATCCACACCCGCCCTGATCGGTCAACGAGCACGTTGCGTATGGAGTCGCTGGAAAGCGTCCGCGAATCGTTCGGATCGTGGCGAAAACTGGAGAAGCGATCCTTGCGACCGTCCCAGACGGCGACGCCACCTCCCTCGGTTGCAAACCAGAGCTTGCCTTCGGCGTCCTCGTCGATCGCCCAGACGTAGTCGTTGCCCAGCCCTTCCGGGTTGCCCCGCTCCCGGCTGTAGAGCTTGATTTCGTAGCCGTCCCAGCGGTTCAGTCCGTTCTCGGTTGCGAGCCAGATGAAACCCTGCGAGTCCTGGTGAATATCCATCACCGTAACCTGCGACAGCCCGTGCTGCAGGGTAAGGTGATCGACCACCATCGGCGGTTCTGCTGCAGCGGTGAAACCACCGGGCAACAATGCGAGCGTCGCTAAGATCAGGTTGCGAATAGCCATGTCGTGCTCTGCGTACGCAGGCGCTACTCGTGCTCCACCCATTTATTGACCGACATGGTCTCGGTCAGCCCGCTGCTGAACACGGCACCTTCGGCCCACGGCACTGAGCGACCCCAGATGTAGGCCTGGCTCCAGGTATACGCCTGGCTCCAGATGTAGCCCTGGCTCCAGATGTAGGCCTGGCTCCAGATATATCCCTGGCTCCAGATGTAGCCCCGGCTCCAGATGTAGCCATCGCCCTCGAGGCGCGCGCCCTCGTCGTCCATCAGGTA
>JAAUYH010184138.1_pt1 | contig 14687 bp, 13 predicted proteins | sample 7278061 | NCBI WGS metagenome assembly JAAUYH01 (sample SAMN14350203, study PRJNA611818) | marine sediment metagenome | isolation source: surface marine sediment (0.6m) | place: French Polynesia: Moorea | collected 2018-08
AGAGGTTGCCCTTCGATGAGGTGCGCGATTCGTCTTGCAATTCCTTGAGCGCCGTCGACCAGCTGTATCTCTTGCCCGAATGCCTGATGCAGCTCTTCGGCGAGCAGAGGGAAGTGCGTGCAGGCAAGAACAAGTGTGTCGATGTCCTGGCCGTCGGCTGCGGCTCGCAAGGTGTCCACGGTGTGGGAAATGACTTTGGGGTCGACGACCCCGCCGCGCAGCTTGGCTTCGGCCTGGTCGACAAATTCTGGCGCGGCAATTCGTAGCAGGCGTTTGTCCGCTGCAAATTCTGTCTCAAGATCATCGACATAGCGCTGGCGGATGGTGGCTTCGGTGCCAATCAGTCCGATCACGCCGGTCTTCGTCATCGCGGCGGCGGGCTTGATCGCAGGTACTGTGCCTACGATCGGTATCTCAAGCACCTCGCGTACCATCCCCAGCGCAATCGTGCTGGCGGTGTTGCAGGCGATGCAGGCGAGGCGCGGTTTGTAGCGCTCGCTCATCCGGCCCAGCAATCCGGCAACCCGGGCTGCGACCTGCGCTTCGGTCTTCTTGCCATAGGGCAGGCCCGCGAGGTCGGCGGCGTAGATTACCGGCGCATCGGGCAGCAAATCGCGCAGCGCATCGTAAACGGTCAGACCGCCGACGCCGCTGTCAAAAAGCAAGATGGGTGAGGATGGATCGGAAATGACGGTTTTCGCTCATCTGTGAACTTGTCGCGGCGCGTCCTATTACTTAGGCAACACAAAAAGGAAAGACGGTCGCTAGACCATAGGACAATCATGGAACCAATTCTCGCAGCTCTTCTGGGCTATCTGGCAGGCTCGATCCCATTCGGCCTGCTGCTGACCAAGGCCGCCGGGCTGGGCGATGTGCGCAGCATTGGCAGCGGCAATATTGGCGCGACCAACGTGCTGCGCACCGGCAATAGGGTGCTGGCCGCGGCGACATTGCTGCTCGACGGTCTCAAAGGTTTCGCGCCGGTATTTGCGGCAGGTATCATCTGGGGGAGCACCGGTTCAGAGCCATCTGCTGTCGCGCCCACATTTGATCCGGCAGTCGCGAAGGCCTTTGCCGCTGGAGGCGCGGTGCTCGGCCACTGTTTCCCGGTCTGGCTCGGCTTCAAGGGCGGGAAAGGCGTTGCGACCAATGCTGGCGTGTCCTTCGGCCTCGCATGGCCTATCGGCCTTGCCTATGCGCTGATCTGGCTGAGCATGCTCGGTATTTTCCGCATTTCCTCGCTTGCGGGGATGAGCGCGGTCGTGGCCGCCGCCGCTGCCTCGGCTCTTTTCGGATACTTCCAGTTCTTCCCGGTGCTCGCGGCCATCGCTGGCCTCATCATCTATCTCCACCGTGAGAATATCGGACGTCTGATGAAGGGCGAAGAGCCGAAAGTTGGTTCATCAAAATGACCACACAGACGCGATAATGAAGAGCACAGGGTCGCAACCAGTGCTCAGCCAGGCCGAGGCTTTCGCGCGCATTCGCTTGCTGCGCTCCCCAAATATCGGCCCGGTGAGCTATGCGCAGCTGCTCGCGCGCTTTGGGACGGCGCAGGAGACAATCGAAGCACTCCCTGACTTCGCCAGCCGCAGCAAGACCGCTTACAAGCCAGCGCCCATAGACCGGATCGAGCGCGAGGTCGCCGGGGTGAGGGCGGCAGGTGCCAAATACCTTTTCCACGACCAGCCCGATTATCCCGCGCTTCTCGCTGAATTGGAAAGCGCCCCGCCAATCATCACCTGTCGCGGCGATCTGACGATCGCCTCGCAGCCTTGCGTAGCAATGGTAGGCGCGCGCAACGCCTCCGCAGCCGCAACCAAGATCGCTCGGGAATTCGCGAGCGCGCTCGCCGAGGGCGGCTTCACGGTCGTAAGCGGCCTTGCTCGCGGGATCGACGGTGCCGCGCACGAAGGCGCGTTTCCGCGGACCATCGGCGTGATCGCAAGCGGGTTCGACATTGCCTATCCCCCGCAACACGCGGAATTGCAGGAGCGGATCGCTTGCGAAGGCTTGCTGATCGCCGAACAGCCTCCTGGAACCGAACCGCGAGGGCGCCACTTCCCGAGCCGCAATCGCATCATCGCCGGTCTCGCCTCCGGCACGCTGGTGGTCGAAGCTGCGCCCAAGTCCGGCTCACTCATCACAGCGCGGCTTGCGGGCGAAGCGGGTAGGGAGGTCATGGCGATCCCCGGTTCTCCACTCGATACACGCTCGCAAGGGTGCAACCAGCTGATCCGCGACGGCGCTGTGCTGGTGAGCACGCCGGAAGATGTAATCGAGTTGCTCGAAAGCTTTACGGGCGCGCCTCGTTCAACTTTCCGCGTCGCTGAGATGGGAGGCGATTTCGACTATAGCGAGCTTGAAAGCGCTGACCCCGCCGAAGGCGCCGATGCTATTTCCGGGCTTCTTTCCACCGCGCCCATTGCAGTCGACGAATTGATCCGCCAATCGGGCGCGAACGGGGCGGCGGTGCAGATGGCGCTGCTCGAACTGGAATTGGCAGGCGATCTGGAGCGTCATGCGGGGGGACTGGTCAGCCTCTCGGGCGGCGGCGTAACAAACGAATAAGGGACCAAACGGGGCGCACATGGCATATACTCAGGATCGGCAAGTGACTGTCGATCAACTCCTGCGAGGCACGTTTCAGGAACTCGGCCGCGCAAAGCGCGAGCTGGCGATCTATTTCGCCGTCTTCTTCGCGCTTGCCCTACTTGTTGAGTTGCTTTCTTTCCTCGTTGCTCCTGTGGGTTTGCTGGCAACGGCAATCTATTTCGTGGGCCAGTATTTCCTCTATCGTGAGATCCTGACGCGGGGTGGAATGACCCCGGTGAGCGAGACCAAGATCTTCGGCTTCTTCGCGATGGCGCTCTTGCTTGGCGTCCCGATCTATTTCGGTTTGCTTTTCTTGCTCGTCCCGGGCGTGCTTCTGGGGGCCAAATGGATCATGGCGCCTACCTATCTTGTTGCCGAGGAACTGAACGTATTTGAAGCAATCGGGGCAAGCTGGCGTGCAAGCAGCAACAACCTCGCGCCGCTCGCGCTGTCATTCTTTCTGATCTTTATCGTCTGGGCCGTTATCTATGGTGCGGTAGCGGCTTTCCTGGGTGGTTTCGAGAACGCCATCACTTCGCTGGGCGGCAGCCAGCTTGCATCGCAAAATGCGTTTGGCTGGGTGCTGATGCACGCTCTCCCGGTGCTGCTGATGGGCCTCTCAATCACGACCTATCGCGCGCTGAGCGATGGGGAGGATACGCTGGTGGCGGTGTTTGAATGAGCGGGATGCGGCGTCAGAAAAATTTCAACCCAGTGTTCGCACCCGCTTGACGACATTGCGAAACCGACCCCACTCTCGCGCGTACGTACACGCGTAAGGAATACAGACTTCATCTATGCAACTTGTCATCGTTGAATCGCCGGCCAAGGCGAAAACCATCGAGAAATATCTGGGCAGCGACTTCAAGGTTCTCGCTTCCTACGGTCACGTCCGCGACCTGCCGCCCAAGGATGGCAGCGTTCGCCCGGATGAAGACTTCGCGATGGATTGGGAACTCTACCGGGACAAGCAGAAGCGCTTCAAGGAGATCAGCGACGCGGCAAAGGACGCATCGCGCCTGGTGCTCGCGACTGACCCTGATCGCGAAGGCGAAGCAATCAGCTGGCACGTTCAGGAGCTGCTGAAAAAGCGCAAGGCTCTGCCGACCAAGGTTGAACGGGTGACGTTCAACTCGATCACCAAGAAGGCGGTGACCGATGCGATGGGAGCCCCGCGCGAACTCGACCAGGATCTGATCGACGCCTATCTCGGGCGCCGCGCCCTCGATTATCTATTCGGCTTCACGCTTTCACCCGTCCTGTGGCGCAAGCTGCCCGGTGCGAAGTCGGCGGGCCGTGTGCAATCAGTTGCGCTGCGCCTGATCGTTGATCGAGAGCGTGAGATCGAAGCGTTCAAGCCTGACGAATACTGGTCGGTCCTTGCCAAGCTCGAACATGACGGGACAGAATTCGATGCGCGCCTCGTGCGCTTCAAGGGCGAAAAGCTGGAGAAGCTCTCGCTCGGCACCGAGGGCGCGGCGATGGAAGCGAAGGAAGCGGTCGAGGCCGGGCGCTTCACCGTTGAGGACGTCGAAAAGAAGCCCCTGAAGCGCAATCCAGCGCCTCCCTTCACCACCTCGACAATGCAGCAAGAAGCCGCGCGCAAACTCGGCTTTTCCGCCAGCCACACGATGCGGCTTGCGCAGTCGCTCTACGAGGCGGGCGCGATCACCTACATGCGTACCGACGGGGTTCAGATGGACCCGGGTGCGATCAATGCTTGCCGCGATGCGATCAGTGAAAAATTCGAGTCGAGCTACCTGCCTGAAAAGCCGCGCTTCTATGCGACGAAGGCCAAGAATGCTCAGGAAGCGCACGAAGCGATCCGGCCAACCAATTTCAGCCGTGACAAGGCGGGAACGGGCGATGAGGCAAAGCTTTACTCGCTGATCTGGAAGCGCGCCATGGCGAGCCAGATGTCGACCGCGCAATTGGAGCGCACCACGGTCACTCTGCGCGATGCCACCGGCCAGCACGAGTTGCGCGCGACCGGTCAGTTCGTCGTCTTTCCGGGCTATTTCGCGATCTACCAGGAAGGCATTGACGACAAGGAAGAGGACGAAGACGGCCTTCTCCCGATGCTGAAAAACGGGGACGTGCCCGCAAAGAACGCGGTCGAAGCGAACCAGCACTTCACTCAGCCGCCGCCACGCTTTTCGGAAGCCTCGCTGGTGAAGCGGCTGGAAGAGCTCGGCATCGGCCGTCCTTCGACCTATGCTTCGACCATCCAGACCTTGCGCGACCGCGACTATGTGCGGATGGAGAAAAGCCGGTTCTTTGCAGAGGAATCGGGTCGCCTTCTCACGGCCTTCCTTGAACGCTTCTTCCCGACCTATGTCGCCTATGACTTCACCGCGGGCATGGAAGACGAGCTCGACGTCGTTTCTGACGGGCGAGAGGATTACAAGAAGCTGCTCGCCAAGTTCTGGCAGGACTTCAAGCCCAAGGCAGACGAGGTGATGGAGAAGCTCCCCTCGGAAGTGACCGAGGTGCTTGACGATTACCTGTCCGACTATCTCTTCCCGCCGCGCGACGATGGCAAAGACGCGCGTTTCTGCCCGCTGTGCGAGCAGGAAGGGCGCGAGAATGGTCGCCTGTCATTGCGTGGAGGCCGATTCGGGGCCTTCGTTGCGTGCCAGAACTATCCTGAATGCAAATACACCCGCCGCTTTGCCCAGCCGGGGGCGGATGGGGCTGATCCAGCCGAAGATGGCCTGATGGGCACTCACCCGGAAACCGGAGCGGAAATTCATCGCAAGTCCGGGCGCTTTGGACCCTATGTCGAAATGGAAGTCGACGAAAAGAAGAAGCGCGCCTCGATCCCTAAGGACCTCGACGACTTCGATCTCGAATGGGCGGTGAAACTGCTCGACTTGCCGCGAATCATTGGTGCGCATCCGGAAACGGGGAAGGAAATCGAAGCGGCTATAGGGCGTTACGGACCATACCTGCGGCACGATGGGAAGTACGCAAAGCTTTCCGGTACGCGCGACGTTTTCGACACGGGCATGAACGCGGCAGTCACGCTGCTCGCCGAAGCAGCCAATCGCAAAGGCGGCGGGCGCGGCAAGGCAGAGCCGATCAAGACGCTGGGCGAACACCCCACCACCGGCGGCGAGATCAAGGTGATGCCGGGCCGTTATGGTCCCTATGTCACCGACGGCACGACCAATGCGACGATCCCCAAGGATGTGAAGCCCGAAGATATCGAGGCAGCACAGGCGATCGAATTGATCGATGCGCGTGCTGCCAAAGGTCCGGCCAAGAAAAAGCGCAAGAAAGCCGCACCCAAGAAAAAGGCGGCGGCCAAGAAGAAAGCGCCTGCAAAAGCTGACTTTGAAGCGCCAAGCTGAGGCTTTCGCGTATTGAGCCGCGCGGCGTTCGTAAATCCTTTAGTATTATCCCGTAAGACTGCTCGTCAGACCGGGAACGAATGCTGTGATCGAAATCGAAGTCCAGAACGAAACTCACCAGACCCAGCACAGGATGCGTTTTGCAGCTGTGCCCCGCATCGGCGAAGGCATTCGCCTTCGTGAACCTGACGGGATCTGGGCGAGCTACGACGTGCTCGATGTGTGGTACCAGAAGGCCGAATTTGGCGATGTCTGGATGCCGTATCTTCATGTTTGCATGACGCCCGAGGAAGGCGTCGGCGAGGTGCCTGATACCGTGGACGAGGATTCCGCACACGAGCTGCATGGTGAAGAGAATTTCGCCTCGCTTGCAGGGGAGGCAGAGCCATTCAAAATCTGATCAAACGCAGGAACGGACCCGGCAAGGGTTCGCAGGCCCTCGAAGGCAAGACGCTCGCTGAAAAGCTGGCCGAGGCGGAGCGCGCCGGTGCGCGCAGCGCCAATGTGCCCGACGGTGAGCTGGTCGAGACGCCAGAGGATGTGCGCGAAATCGTCGACCCGCTTGGGGGCGCCGACTGCGCTGCTGAGAGCGACGACAGCGATACCGACGCGATTGTTCGCGCCGCCAAGGCTGCGCGCGATGCGAAAGGCTCGGCTCAGGCTCAGGCCACAAAGACCAGGACCTGCCTTATCGTCGATGACAGCCGCGTGATCCGCAAAGTGTCCTCAAAGATCGCGAAGAGCCTCGGCTATGTCGCGATAGAGGCGCAGGACGGGATCGAAGCACTGGCACTGTGCAAACGCGGCATGCCCGACCTTGTTCTCACCGACTGGGACATGCCCGAAATGGATGGTCTCGAATTCGTCACGCAATTGCGCGCAATCCCGACGCCCAAGCCGCCGAAGATCATTTTCTGCACCTCGAAAGGCCGCGCCGAAGATATCCATGCCGGGATCAATGCAGGCGCGGATGACTACATCGTGAAGCCGTTTGATCAGGCCGGCCTGCAAGCGAAATTGGAGAAGCTGGCGCGGGGGTGATGCTACGTGTCGGTCGACACGTGCTCCCAATCCAGATCTGCATGGCAAGTTAGCCAATTCAGCGCGTGGTGGCGCTCCATGACCACTCCTGGATGCGGGTTTCCACCAGTAGCTTGGCCGTCCAAAGACGATTGTCGAACCGCCCAGTGATAGCGGTAAATCAGATCGGCTTCGTCGAGTAATTGCGATTGGGTTCGCAGTTCCCGTTCAGCCAGACCGTCATTATCTCTCGCCTCCGCACATAGAGCAGCGACATCGCACACGTCCGTTGGAGGGGGGAGCGCGTCATCTCCGCCATTCAGCGCCCAAAATAGGGGAAGCGCTGCCTCATAACGCCACGAAAGTTGCAGGCATTCATTAGGGTCTGGGTCAGACGATCGCAGAAATGCAAGCTCACGCTCGGTGAACCAGCCCCACGCATCCCTCTCGTCGATGATGCCGCCAATCAGCGTGTCGATGTCGCCATTCGGATCACCTTGCCCTTTCTCCGAAGCGCTGGTCGCAACCAAGGTCAACGCAACAAACCTGCGATAGACTTCAAGCGGCGGCGGCGGACTGATTTCGCTGGCCTTCTCAATGCATGGGAGATGGGGGTTAATCCGTAATCCCTGTTCGTGCAGTATCCGCTCTGATCGCAGCTTTCGCTGGATCTGCTCTTCGCTCAAATGCTCGTTCTCGACGAACTGCTCCGGCAATTCGGGTGGGGCGGATTTTCCAAAGATGTTCTTGATCCAGGACATTCAGCTGCTCACCGCACCCAATCCAACCCAATTTCCTCGAAGACTTCCTTGTCCTCGGACCAGTTCTCCAGCACTTTCACATGCAGAAACAGGTGAACTTTCACACCGAGCAGGTCCGACAATTCCTTGCGCGCGGCTTCGCCGATGGCCTTGATCCGGCTACCGCCCTTGCCGAGCACTATCGGGCGCTGGCTTTCGCGGGCGACGACGATCTGCTGGTGGATTTCGAGGCTGCCATCGGGGCGCGTCTTGTACTGTTCGGGCCGCACCGCGCTGTCATAGGGCAATTCTTCGTGGAGCTGTTTGTAGAGCTGTTCGCGCGTGATTTCCGCCGCCAGCAGTCGCTCTGAAGCATCCGAAACCTGATCTTCGGGATACATCCACACCCCGTCTGGCATGAGCTTTGCCAGCGCTTCCTTCATTTCAGGGACACCATCGCCGGTGAGAGCCGAGATGAAGAACACCTCTTCGAATGCGATCCGCTCATTCAGTTCCTGTGCGAGCGCGAGCAGGGGCTCTTTCTTGGCCTTGTCGACCTTGTTTAGCACGAGGATCTTGCGCTCAGGTCGCTTTTCCAGCGCTTCGAGCAGTGGTTCCAACTCGTGACGCCGCTGCTTGATAGGATCGACGATCAGCAGGATCGCATCGGCACTTTCCGCACCTTCCCACGCCGCGCTGACCATGGCGCGGTCAAGCCGCCGCTTGGGTTCGAATATGCCCGGCGTATCGACAAGGATCATCTGAACGTGCGCGAACAGCGCAATGCCGAGCATGCGGGCACGCGTGGTCTGGGCCTTGGCGCTGGTAATCGCGACCTTCTGACCCACGAGCTGGTTCACAAGGGTCGATTTGCCCGCGTTTGGCGCACCGATAACCGCGACCACGCCGCATTTTGTGGGAACCTCGTTTGCTACGTCCAAACTCACCCGTATTCCTCCAGAAACGCCTCAGCGGCGCGCTTTTCCGCTTCGCTCTTGCTGCTTGCGATGGCCTCTGCCTCGCCGACATTGTGGATGCTGACCCGCACCGTGAAGCGGGCGGCGTGATCGGGGCCGCTGCGGTCGATCACTTCATAGCGCGGCATGGCGCGGCGATTGCCGGCGGCCCATTCCTGCAATGCGCTCTTGGGATGCTTAGCCTTGCCCGCATCGCCGCCAAGCTCGCTTTCCCACAGCGCGTAGATGACATCGCGCGTCGCTTCGTAACCGTTGTCGAGAAAGCTCGCGCCGATGATCGCTTCCATCACGTCGCCAAGGATGTTGTCGCTGTCCGCACCGCCATCTTCGCGCGCTTGCTTGCCGAGGCGAATGTGTTCGGAAAGTCCGATGGTCCTCGCGATCCGTGCGCAGGTCGCACCGCTGACGAGGGCGTTGAGGCGCTGCGACAATTGCCCTTCGGGCGCATCGCCTGCTCCATGCAGCCAGCTTGCCACCGACAGGCCAAGAACACGATCGCCGAGAAATTCGAGCCGCTGGTAGTCGGCCTGCGTCGATCCATTCGCATTCCCATTGAAGCTGCCATGGGTGAGAGCTTCGAGCCAGATCGCGTCGGTGCGAACCGAGAATCCGGTCGCATCAAGCCACGCCTTCGTTTCGGATGGGAGTTCAGTCACCATTGTCCAACGCTTAAAGTCCGTTGCCGATCCGGTTCCACCGCGCGGCGGTGAACCAGCTGACCGGATTGACCCAGGATGCACTGCCGTCGGTCGACCAAATGATGAAGCTTGCCTCGCCTACCAGCAGGTCTTGCGACACGATCCCCACGCCTTCGCCTGCGCGAGCCTCGAACCGGCTGTCGCTCGACCGGTCGCGGTTGTCGCCCATCAGGAACAGGTGGCCTTCGGGTATGATCTTGGGTCCGTAAGTGTCGGCAGTGGTCGTGCCGACATCGAGGATGTCATAGGACGTGCCGCCCGGCAGCGTCTCGCGATAGCGCGGATAGCTGCAGAAGCGATTCCCTTCGGGATCGGAAGACTTCGTGCCACCCCAAGCGCATTCGGTATTGGGTGAAAGCGGCATCACGAAATCCGACAGCTTTTCGCGCGCCAGACGCTCTCCATTGAGGATCACGATGCCATCTTCCAGCGCAATCGTGTCGCCGGGCAGGCCGATAACGCGCTTGATATAATCGCTTTCGTCAATCGGATGCTTGAAGATCACGACATCGCCGCGCTCCGGCTCGCTCGCAAGCACGCGGGTCGGGATCAGCGGCAGGTTGAACGGCACCGAATAGCGCGAATAGCCGTAGGACCACTTCTGCGCGATCAGGTAATCGCCCTTCCACAGCAGCGGCACCATGCTTTCGGTCGGGATCGAAAACGGCGAAAAGACCGCGATGCGAAAGACCAGCACCACGGCGAGCACCTTTGCGAGGAACCACAGGAAGCTCAGCAGGCTCTCTCCCTGCTCTTCTCCCTCGTTTTCCGCAGCTTGAGCGCCTGAGAAGGTGGGCGTACCGTCAGATTGGGTCTTAACATCCATCACCGCCCCCCTTACTCCCGCCTCTCCTGCGCGCAAAGAGAGTTTGCACATGACCGACCCGAAGATCGATGCTGCCTGGGAGCGCCTCGCCGCGCTGCCTCAACCACCCCTGACCGAACTGTTTGCTGCGGATGAGGGGCGGGTCGAGAAGCTGAGCCAGCGGCTCGAATTCGAGATCAAAGGCGGCGACCCGGTGGGCATACGGCTCGATTGGTCTAAGACGCATCTGGATGATGCGGCGCTCGAGGCGTTCGAGGAATTGGCCCAAGCGAGCGGTTTTGGCGCGGCGCGCGAGGCGCTGTTCGGCGGCGGGATCGTGAATCCGACCGAAGGCCGCCCGGCGACCCACGGCGCGATGCGCGGGAGCGGGACGGATGCCGATGTCGAGGAAGCCGAGGCGCTGCTAGCGCGCATGGGCATGCTGGTCGAGGCGATCCACGGCGGCGCTTTGGGAGAGATCAAGCACCTTATCCATATCGGTATCGGCGGCTCTGCGCTGGGGCCGGACCTTGCGGTCGATGCGCTCACCCGCGATTTGAAGCTGGTCGATGTTCATGTGGTCTCAAACATCGACGGGCTTGCGCTCGAACAGGCTTTCGATGCGTGTGATCCGGCGACGACCCTGATCGCAGTTGCCTCCAAGACCTTCACTACGATCGAGACCATGACCAATGCGGCGAGCGCATTGAAATGGCTTGCCGACAACGGCGTGAGCGATCCGAGCGGGCGGGTGGTGGCGCTCACCGCCAATCCGGAAGGCGCGGTCGAATGGGGCGTCGATGAAACCCGCATCCTGCCGTTCCCGGAGAGCGTTGGCGGACGCTATTCGCTGTGGTCGAGCATCGGCTTCCCGGTCGCGCTTGCGGTCGGGATGGAAGATTTCACCGCCATGCTCGCTGGCGCGCAGGCGATGGACACGCATTTCCGAGAGGCTGAGGGCAGGGCGAACGGACCTCTGCTCGCAGCCTTTGGCGACCTCTATTATTCTCGCATCCGAGGCTGCCAGACCCGCGCCGTCTTCGCCTATGATGAGCGGCTCGCGCTGCTGCCCGACTATCTCCAGCAGCTTGAGATGGAATCGAACGGCAAGAGCGTGACGTCAGATGGCAAACCGGTAAGCGGGGATACCGCGCCGATCACATGGGGCGGCGTGGGGACCGACGCGCAGCACGCGGTGTTCCAGCTGCTACACCAGGGCACGCATCTTGTCCCGGTGGATTTCATCGCCAGCATCGCTCCGGGAGATGAGCTTGACCCCGCGCATCACGCGCAATTGCTCACCAATTGTTTTGCCCAAGGTGCTGCGCTGATGGCGGGCGGCAATATGAGCGCCGATGGCAAGAACCCCGCGCGCGCCTTCCCCGGCGACCGCCCCAGCGCGACGATCCTTCTCGATGATCTAGACGCGGCGGCCCTTGGCGCCCTCATCGCCTTCCACGAACACCGCACCTTCGCAAACGCTGTGCTGATGGGCATCAACCCATTCGACCAGTTCGGCGTGGAGCTCGGCAAGAAAATGGCCAAGGACATCGAAGCGGGCGAGGGGGATTTCGACGCGAGCACCAAGGCGCTGATGGAAGCGGCGGGTTTGGGGTGATCCGCCTTTGACGGAAGCTGATCACGAAAGACTCGATCCGGATGGACGAGTGAGAGAAGTCACCATCCTCTTCGGGTTGGCTTTCCTCGTTATGTGGTTTGGATTGGATGTCGCGACAGGGGTGGACATCGGCGCGCCAGTCTGCGCTGCAATTGGGTTTCTGGTGATTGCGGATGGCAAAGGCGTCTTTTTGAAGGGCGATTGGTATGCCGTGGTGGCTGGACTGCTTGGATTGGTGACGGCCCTAATCGCGTTCTTCTTCGATCTTTGGCTTGGATTAGAAGGGCTTGAGCGCGCACTTGTGATGATCTTTGGAATATCCAATTGGGTGATATTTGCACTGATCGAACGCAAGTGGCCTTCCATCGCTCGTCCGAGGCGCCAGATTTCGGATTGACGTAGGAAACCGAAACACTTTGACTTTTTGCACCGCAGCATCCAAATGCGCCCCCAACACGAAACGCACCCTGCCAGCGTGAAGCGGCGGCTCTGATCTACAACCGCCCCGGCAGCGTTTCACTTTACCCCTACAGCTTCCCTTTTCACGCGGGCGGTTCAAACCCCGCGCTTCGCACGTCGCCATTTGCCGTGCGCGTCGCACATATTGCGAGTTTTCATGACTACATTCACAGACCTCGAGCTGTCGCAGCCCGTTCTTCAAGCGCTTGATCTCAAGGGCTATTCCACTCCCACGCCCATCCAGGAACAGGCCATTCCGCCGGTTCTCGAAGGGCGTGACCTCCTCGGCATTGCACAGACCGGCACCGGCAAGACCGCGGCTTTTATGTTGCCTGCCATCGACCGACTGCGCGAGAGCGACAATCGCATTCCGTTCAAGTCATGCCGCATGCTGGTGCTCGCCCCCACGCGCGAACTGGCGACGCAGATTGCGCAGAGCGCGAAGGATTACGGCGCGCTTGCTGGCCTTAAGGTGCAGGTCATTGTCGGCGGCACTTCGGTCAACAAGGACCGCAACAAGCTGCATCGCGGCACCGACATCCTGATCGCCACGCCGGGCCGCCTGCTCGACCTCGTCGATCAGAAGGCGTTCAACCTGTCCGGCGTCGAAGTTCTGGTGCTCGACGAAGCCGACCAGATGCTCGACCTGGGTTTCATCCACGCGCTGCGCACGATCAACAAGCTGGTTCCGGCTGAGCGTCAGACGCTGTTCTTCAGCGCGACCATGCCCAAGCAGATCAAGGAATTGGTCAGCGGTTATTGCAACAATCCGGTTCAGGTCTCGGTCACGCCGGAAAGCACGACGGCCGAGCGGATCGACCAATATCTCTTCATGGTGCAGCAGGATGAGAAGCAGGCGCTGCTCGAACTGATCCTGTCGGGTCGCCACGAAACGCCGGGTGAGCTTGAGCGCGTTCTGATCTTTACCCGCACCAAGCACGGTGCAGACCGCGTGGTGAAGAAGCTGCGCCAGAAGGGGATTGAGAGCAATGCGATCCACGGCAACAAGTCGCAGCCGCAGCGTCAGCGCGCGCTTGACGAGTTTCGCCGAGGTAAGACCAGCATCCTGATCGCCACAGATGTCGCTGCTCGCGGGATCGACATTCCGGGCGTCAGCCATGTGATCAATTACGAGCTGCCCAATGTGCCCGAGCAATATGTTCACCGCATCGGGCGGACAGCGCGCGCGGGCAAGGACGGGGTCGCGATCGCCTTTTGCGCAGAGGATGAGCGCGCCTATCTGAAGGACATTCAGAAGACGACCGACGCGCAGCTTGATCGTCTGCCGTTGCCGGAAAACTTCCGTGCGGTGGTCGAAGGTGTCGGCCCGACCAAACCGCCGCCACGTGGGCAAACGCGCGTCTCCAAGAAGAAGATCAAGCCAAAGCCCGCTGGCCGTCCTCAGGGAGATGGCGCGCAGAAACCGAAGAAGCCGGCCGCAAAGCACCAGGCGCGCAAGGGGCGGCCCAACCGTCCCGGCGGCCAACGCCCGGGCGGAAAGCGGTTCGGCGGGGGAGGCAATCGCTCGCGTCGACGCTCTTCGCAGGGCTGACCCCCGCTCACATTGCCGAGAACGATCCTGAGGCTGGGGCGTTGATGCGCCATGGCTCCGGATCAAACCACGGTTGAGAAAGTGTTCGAGGCCCTCGTCATTGATGATGAGGGCCGCGCCTGCCGCGACATTCCTGACAGCGCCTGCCGCGAAGAGCCACGCAATTTCGTCACCCATGTCGCGTCGCTTTCGCTCAGCAAGATCTCCGACGGTCTGATCGACCCCAAACTGGTGCTGAGCTGGCTCATGACGAGCGTTGGCGCACCGGGTTATCTGATTGGCCTGCTCGTGCCGGTGCGCGAAGCAGGGGCGCTGCTGCCTCAGATGTTCACCGCAGGTGCGATCCGGCAGATGGAGCAGCGCAAATATGCGTGGGCTGTTGGAGCGATAGTGCAAGGCCTTGGTGCGCTGAGTATCTTTGCAAGCGCCCTTTTGCTTGAAGGCGCCGCGGCAGGCTGGGCCATTCTCGCATCTCTCACCATCTTGGCGCTGGCACGCAGCGTGTGCTCGGTGTCCTACAAGGATGTGCTGGGCAAAACCGTGTCAAAGTCACGGCGCGGCTCGGCCACGGGCACGGCAGGCTCTATCGCTGCGGCGGTTGTGATCGCCTTTGCGCTGGCTCTGGTGTTTGACCTTATTGATCGGCGCTCGCTGGTGCTCAGCGGACTGGTCGCCGCCGGGGCATGCTGGATTGCCGGAGGGCTACTGTTCTCGACATTGCAGGAAGAGAAGGGCGCGACCGAGGGCGGAGCGAATTCCTTCGACGTTGCGAGAGAAAACCTCTCGCTCCTCAAGGAAGACCGGCAACTGCGCCTATTCATCTATTCGCGCGGCTGCCTCACCGCGACAGCGCTGGCACCGCCCTTCATG
>JAAUYH010230369.1_pt1 | contig 14683 bp, 8 predicted proteins | sample 7278061 | NCBI WGS metagenome assembly JAAUYH01 (sample SAMN14350203, study PRJNA611818) | marine sediment metagenome | isolation source: surface marine sediment (0.6m) | place: French Polynesia: Moorea | collected 2018-08
GCTATCGCCCGGGCGCTCGTGACCCAGCCGAGTGTAATTTTGGCCGACGAGCCCACTGGCGCCCTCGATAGCGAGACGTCCTACCAGATCATGGACCTCCTCGACGAGGTCCATCAGAGCGGGATGACGGTGGTAGTGGTCACCCATGAAAATGATATCGCCGCCCGCACCCAGCGTGTGATTCGCCTGCGCGATGGCCAGATCTCGTCGGAGCGGGTGGCCTCTGCCGCGGACTCGCACGCTTCTGGCAGCACGCCCGGCCATACGGATGCTGGCAACCAAATGTCTAAAGAGACGTCTAACGCCGCGGCCCCGGCGCCAACCGCCTGACTCGGACTTTGTACCATGCCCGGATTCGGCCTATTACGCATCGATCGCTGGCGCGAAATTACCTCTACCCTGGGCCGCAACAAGCTGCGCACCACGCTCACGGCCCTCAGCGTGTCCTGGGGGATCTTTATGCTCGTGGTCCTGCACGGCGCCGGCTCTGGGCTGCAAAACGCGGTCGACTACGGCTTTCGCGACGATGCCATGAACAGCATCTGGATGTGGGGCGGCACCACCTCGGTGCCCCATGGCGGCCACGGTCTGGGCCGCCGCATCCAGCTCACCAACCGCGACTACGACAGCATCGACAATGGTATCGAAGCCGCAGAACACATCACGGCCCGCTACTATTTGCGCAACAATCTGACCGTCACCTACGGCGGCAAGACCTCGTCCTTTGATGTCCGCGCCTGCCATCCCGGCCATCTCTTTCTCGAGCGCACGATCATTAAGCGCGGGCGCTTTATCAATGACCGCGATCTCAAGCATCGACGCAAGATCGCCGTCATTGGCACCGAGGTGGCCCGGTTTTTCTTTGCCGACGCCGACCCCATCGGTGAGTGGCTCGCGATCAAGGGGATTCCCTATCGCGTGGTCGGCATCTTTGAAGACATGGGCGGTGAGAGTGAGCTGGAGAAAATCTATATCCCCATTTCCACGGCTCAGACTGCCTACGGCGGCGGTGAGCGGGTCAATCAGCTCATGTTCACCATTGCCGAGGACCAGACCGCGGCCTTTGCCAGCATTGAGGCCGAGACCCGCAACATGATGGCCCGACGCCATCATTTTGCCACGGACGATCGCCGCGCCCTCCGGGTGCGCAACAACGTGGAGCAGTCCGAACGCATTCGCGATCTCTTTGCCGCCATTCGCTGGTTTGTCTGGATCGTTGGCGGTTTCACCATCATCGCTGGCGTGGTCGGCGTCAGCAACATCATGCTCATCTCGGTCAAGGAACGCACCAAGGAAATCGGCATTCGCAAAGCCCTGGGTGCGACGCCGGCGGAAATCATTAGCATGCTGGTGCAAGAGGCCGTGATGCTCACGGCCGTTGCCGGTTATCTCGGTCTATGCGCGGGCGTGGCCGTGATCGAGACCTGGAACTACTTCATGCCCGAGAGCGAATACCTGCGCAATCCCCAAGTGGATCTCGGCGTGGCCATCACGGCCGCCGCTATCTTGGTGGTCGCTGGCGCGGTGGCCGGCTATATTCCCGCCCGCCGGGCCGCGCGGGTCGATCCAGTCGTGGCACTGAGGGATTCATGATGAGGGATTCATGATATTTGACCTCGACAGCTGGCAAGAACTGCTCACCACCCTGCGCACCAATAAGCTGCGCGCCGCGCTCACCGCCGTCGGGGTGTTTTGGGGCATTTTCATGCTCATCCTCATGCTCGGGGCTGGTTCGGGGCTGGAGTATGGCGTCAATCAGAACATGTTCAGCTTGGCCAAGAACAGCGCCTTTTTCTGGGGCCGACGCACCACCCTGCCCCATCGCGGTCTCACCCCCGGACGGCGGGTCCGCTTTGTCAACGCCGATGTGGCCGCCATCCGCGCCCGGGTGCCCGACGTCGCCCATATCGCGCCCCGCAACAGCCTCGGCGGGTGGCGCGGCGGCGCGGTGGTGAGCCGCGGCGAAGAGGCCGGCACCTTTACCGTCATGGGCGATATGCCCGCGCTCTATCACATCCAACCCATGCGCATCACCGCGGGTCGCTTCATTAACGACTTCGATATCCGCGATCGGCGCAAGGTGGCCGTCATCGGCCAAGAGGTCGTCGCCCGGCTCTTTCCCACGGGCACCTCCCCCATCGGCGACTACATCCAAGTTATGGGCATCGCCTTTCAAGTGGTCGGCACGTTTGCGCCCGAAGCCAGTGGCGATAACGCCGACCGCCAGGCACAGACCATATTTCTGCCGCTCAGCACGTTTCAGCAGGCCTTTGCCATGGGCGATCGCGTGGGCTGGATGGCGATCGCGGCAGCCCCGGGCGCCAGCGCCATCGAGGTTGAAGAAGAGGTGCGCGCGGTCCTTTCTTCTCAGCATCAAATTGCCCCGGGCGACCGCCAGGCCATTGGCTCCTACAACGCCCATGCTGAATATAACAAAATCCAGAATCTGTTTTTTGGCATCCGCACCATCATATGGATCGTCGGCGTGATGACGCTCCTCGCCGGCATCATTGGCGTGGTCAACATCATGCTGATTTCCGTCAAAGAGCGAACCCGCGAAATCGGCGTGCGCAAGGCCCTGGGCGCCACCCCCATGGCGATTGTGCGCATGATTATGCAGGAAGCGATTTTGCTCACCAGTTTGGCCGGTTGTCTGGGCATTTTGGCCGGTGTGCTTCTGGTCGAGACGGCGGCGCAGATCGATTTCCAAAGCGACATGTTCGCCAACCCCAGCGTCAATTTCCAAGTGACCCTCATCGCCACATCGGTCCTCATCGCGGCCGGGGCCCTCGCCGGCCTGATCCCTGCTTGGCACGCGGCCCGCATCGACCCTGTGCACGCTCTGCGCGCGGAATAGGAAGTTCTCCATGCGTCGAATCGTTCCCATTGTCGTCGTCTTTACCATCGCCGGTATCTTCGTCGGCACCCTGTTGTTCTTGTACAGCAAATCGCAAGAGCTCCCCGATGTCTTTGTGACCGAACGGCCTGCGGTGCGCGACATCGTGCAAAAGAGCGTGGCCTCGGGCTCGGTGGTGCCGCGGCAGGAAATCGAGATCAAATCCCGGGTCTCGGGCGTGGTCGCCGCCCTGCACGTGGAACCGGGCCAGATCATCGATAACGATGCCCTCATTGCCGACATCCGCATCATTCCCGATATGCTCAACCTCAACCGGGCGGAAGCCGCGGTCAAGGCGGCGCGGATTCGCTTTGATAATGCAAAGAACGAACTCGCGCGCCATCGCAACTTGCACGAGCGCCAACTCTTGTCCGATAGCGAGCTCAGCCGCTTTGCCCTCGACTTTGAGCTGCGCCAGCAAGAACTCCAGGCGGCCATGAGCGATTTGCAATTGGTCAAAGAGGGCGCCGCCCGCGGCACCGGCAAAGTCTCCAATCAGGTACGGGCGACCGTGGCCGGCACCGTGCTCGAAGTGCCGGTCAAAAAGGGCGAGTCGGTCATTGAGAGCAATACCTTTAACGCCGGCACCACGGTGGCCACCATCGCCGATATGAACGATATGATCTTTCTCGGCATGGTCGACGAATCCGAGGTGGGCAAACTCGAGATCGGCATGGAGCTCGATATCCGCATCGGCGCCCTAGAGGGCACCCGCCTGCATGGGGTCTTAGAGTATATTGCCCCCAAGGGCCAAGAGACCGAGGGCGTCATCGAGTTCGAGATCCGCGCCGCAGTGAAGCCGCCCGAGGACATCACCCTGCGGGCCGGCTACAGTGCCAACGCCGACATTGTGCTGGAGCGCCGCACCCAGGTCCTCGCGATCGACGAAAGTCTGCTGCAATTCGAAGATGGTACGCCTTATGTCGAAGTTGAGACCGAGCCGCAATCGTTTGAGCGCCGTCAGATCGAACTCGGGCTGTCCGACGGCATCTACGTCGAAGTCACTGGCGGTGTGGACGCCGACACCGACATCAAGCGCCCCCATGGCGATGGAGCGGCCAAGCAGGCGCGCGGCCGGGGATAATTCGTTAGCATACGGGTCGAAGTAGACGACGAGGCCGAGCCATGAACGAAGACCCGCCATTCAGCCCAAACGGCAACCCAAACGGCAGCCAAAACGGCGACCTGAGCGACAGCCCCACCACATCGTCGCCAGCCAATCTCACTGCCGCCCCTACCGAGCCCTATGCCCACGCCGATGGAACCGCCGCCATCGGCAACCGCCTCGGCGCCATTGACGCCGGCTCCAACGCCATCCGCATGGTGATCGCCGAGGCCGAAGGGCCGCGGGTCTGGACCACCATCGAGACCATGCGGGTGCCGGTGCGCCTCGGGCACGGCCCGTACACCAATGGGGTTCTCAGCGATGATCGCATCGCTGCCGCCGTGGCAGTGTTTGCCCAATTTCGCGAGTTATTTGCCCTGCACGGCGTGCATCGCTATCGCGCGGTGGCCACCAGCGCAGTGCGCACTGCCCGCAATCGCGATGCGCTCCTTCATCGCCTGTACCATGAGGCCGGCATTGAACTCGAAGTCATCGACGGTGATGAAGAGGCCCGACTGGTGCGCAAAGCGGTGAGCCACGCCTTTGCCACCCGGGCGCCCGGTGGCACCCAGCCGGACTTAATCCTCGACCTGGGCGGCGGCAGCTTGGAGATCAACGTGCGCCGGGACGGCCACTGGCAGGGGACCTCGCTGCCCATTGGCACGGTCCGTCTCGCCGAGACCTTTGGCCTATACGGGGTCATTGGCGCCAATGAAGCCGGCATGGTGCGCCGCTACGTGGCCACGCTGCTGAGCGCATCGGAGCCTCTGCAGGCGCTTTTGGCGCCAAAAACGCCTCTCGCCGACACCGCGGCAGACGAGCTGCACCGGTTGCGGCGCGAGAACGGCGGCGCCACTGGCGGGCATCGGGCACCGCCTTTGGGATTCGCCGCCGCCTGTGGTGGCAATGCCGAGGCCTTCGCCCGACTATGCGGCCCCGATGCCGGCATTATTACGAGTGCCGGCACCCTGCATGGCCATAGCGAGGACGGACGCAGCGCGGGCGGTCCCGGCGACATGGGCGGATTCGAACTCGACCAACTCGAGAGCCTGCTGCCCGAGATCCTCGATGCCGATGTCGAGGCCCGCATGGCGCGATTTGGTGTCCGCCGCGACCGCGCGGAAGTGATGGGCGTGGCCGCGCTGGTGTTCACAACCGTGGCCCGCGCACTCAAAATCCCCCATCTGGCCGTTCCCGGCGTGGGCATCCGCGACGCGCTTTTGCTCGACTTGGCAGAAGGTCTCGCCGTGGCCCAAGCCGAAGCCGATAGTGCGCAAGGGAAGGCCCTTCTCACTTCGGCGCGCACCTTCGCCAACCGCGTCGGCCACAATCTCACTCACGGCGAGCAAGTGCGCCGCCTGGCGCAGTCGATCTTTGCCCAATGCAGCGATATACACGATTTGGGCCCGGAATTTAGCATCATTCTCGAAGTCGCCGCCCTGCTCCACGACGTCGGCGAGGTCGTCCATCCCCGCAGTCACCACAAACACAGCGAATACATGATCCGCTGGGGACGCATCCCCGGATTGGAAGGCATAGATCGAGATCTGGTCGCCGCCCTGGTCCGCACCCATCGCAAATCGCCCCCTGACAGCAAAAAGCACGAAGCGGTGGCGGCACTCAACAAGGCTCAACGCACCGCCGTGCGCAAACTGGCAGCCATTTTGCGCCTCGCCGACGGCCTCGATACCGATCATCGGCAATCGATACAACGCGTTATCGTCAGTCGTATGGGCGGGACGATCACGTTCGATCTCATCTTGGCGAAGGCCCGTTTGCCGACAGCGCAAAACCCGGAGCCGCCGACGCCGGCCGCGCCTCCCCCACATCCCACGCAGGGTCGCGCCAATACTGCGCCCCCGCTCGCGCCCGAGAGCCTGCTGCGCAAGGCCGAGCTGTTTGCCGAAGTCTTCGACTGCAAGGTGGCTTGTACCGTGGGCACTGCGCCGGTGCCGCCCATGCCGTGATCGCTTCGCGAAATGTAACATTTTGCTGCTGTGCAGCATGTGACCGATTCTACTCAGCATTGTCTCGATTCCAACCGCGTACTTGCCGACATGTGTGAGACGATGCTCGAAATTGGCATCCTGTTCGCGCTACAATGATTACCGATGGCGACTGATGAGCGCATCTACCCGCTGCCCGTTCCCCTGGCCCGCGATGGGGAACTGCTGGAGGTCGCACTCGGCTACGCCGGCGCCATTATGGTGGTGGTCGACGCGGTGGGAACGATCGTCCAGAGCCGCAGCCCAGTATTCGATCGCGGTCTTGCGCTCGCGTCGTATTTACACACCCGCCATCGGCGCTCATTTCGCCGCTTGCTCGAACGCGCGGTGGCCGTGGGCGAAAGCGGGGAGTTGGAAGCGCGCTTCATCGACCTCGAGCACACCCCACCTATCGCCGACGCCTGCACAGAGCGCGCCCAGAGCGATGCGAGCGATGCGGACACCGAAGGACGTCCGCAGCCCATCACTGTGACCGAGACTACCGGCCCCATCGGAACCAATCACACTTGGCATCGGCTGTGGGTCGGTCCCCGCAGTCGTGCCGGCGTCGGCGCCATCGTCCTCATCATCCCGAGCGATCACACCCGCCAGGCCCGCATTGAGCATCAGCGCTTCCGCGCCCTGCTCGATCAGGCCGAAGACGCCATCTTTGTCGTCGATCCGCGCACCACCAAGTTTGTGGACGCCAACCAGACGGCATGCGAGATGCTGCGCTTCAGCCGCAGTGAGTTGCTCGACATGGGGCCGCGCGACATCGAAGTCGACTTTCCCCTGCACACCCGTGAGCAGTGGATCGATTACGTCATGGAGATCATGGCGGTAGGTACCCTGCCATATCAAGGGGTACATCGGCGCAAGGACGGAATCACCTTTCCCATCGAAGCCACCTGGAGCATCAAGATGTTCGAGGGTGACGAGTATTTGCTCGGCGTGGTCCGCGACATGAGCGAGGCCCGGCGCATCGCCGACGAACTGGCCCACGCCGAAGAGACCCTGCGGGTATCGGACCGTCTCATCACGGTTGGCACCATGGCGGCCGGCATCGTCCATGAGATCAATAACCCGCTGTCCTACGTGGCCGGCAATCTCGACTTCCTGATGGAGCGCATCGGCGAATTGAGCGCGTCGGTCAGCGACGATGCCGCGGCGGAGCTCCTCGACATTTTGCACGAAGCCCGCCATGGCGCCGAACGCATGCGCCAGATCGCCCATGATTTGCGCACCTTTTCCCGCCGTGACGACGACAGCGTGGGCGCGGTCAATGTGGCCCACGTCATCGATTCGTCGATCAATATCGCCCGCAGTCAAATCCGGCTATGCGCCGAGCTCGAACGCGACGAGGTGTTGGGATTGGCCGTTGTGGCCAACGCTCCACGTCTGGGGCAAGTGCTGCTCAACCTCCTGGTCAATGCGGCCCAGGCTATTGCGCCCGGCCATCCCAGCCGCCATCGCATCTACGTGCGCACCAAGCGCGAGGCCGGCTTTGCCGTCATCGAAATCGAAGACACCGGCTCGGGCATGAGTACCGAGATTCAGGAACGGATCTTCGAGCCCTTTTTCACCACCAAGCCGGTGGGCAAGGGCACGGGCTTGGGGCTATCCATCTGCCGCAACATCATCGAGGGCTTTGGCGGCACCATCACCGTGTCTTCGACGTTGGGCAAAGGCACTACGTTTCGCATATGTCTGCCCGAAGCCAGGCCGACGCAACACGACCCGGACGACGAGACGATCGATCAAATCAGCAGTGACGGGCACGCGGCCCGTATTCTCATCATTGAAGGCGATGCCGCTCAGGCCAGGTATTTACGCCGCCAATTGGCCCACTATCAATGCACCATCGTCGCCTCTGGCAGCGACGGCGTCGAGCAACTGCTGCGCGGCGGTTATCGGCTGGCCTTTTGCGGCTTGAGCGAAAACAGCGAGGTCGCCGACTTTTTCGCCGCCCTTGCTGAAGCCCAGCCGGCGCTGTGTTCGCGCGTGGTCATCGTCCACGCAGGCGACGGTGAGGAGTTGGGCTCGGACTCACCGCTCTTGCGCCAGCTGGCCGATATCTCGGAACGCGCCGGCAGCGGGGTGGCCGGCGTCATCAACAAGCCCTATCGCGCCGACCAAGTACAGGCCGTGGTCGCGCGCTCGGTGCGATTCGCCTGAATCGTTACTGCCGGCTCACGCAAAAGCGAGCCCTGAATCGTTACTGCCGCGTCACGACCAGCGGCGGCGCAATCACAAGCTCATCGTCATCTTCCACCGGCCGATCGGTGACAGCGCCATCGTAGCCCTGATTGCCGTTTGAATCTTCGTGCAGCATGGCAAAGAGGGTCTCGCCGTCTACAACTTCGCGGTCGAGGTCGATAACGAGATCGAAGTTCGATCCCGGATCCAGATAGTCACTAATCCCGATGATGGTGGGGGAGACATTGCCATTGCCGTCGGCCTCATGGATGACGACAAAGCCATTATCCAGATAGGTCGATTCAGCAATGGTAATCTGATCGTTATTGCCACCCGCGGTCTGATCTGCCACCACCACGCGATTGAGAATCGTGACCACAAACGGCGGGCTGATGACATTGCCGCCGGCGTCTAGCACCGGGGGATCATCGGTGGGATTGGTGTAGACGCCATCGCCATTATCGCTATGTAGCATGGCGTAGAGGGTCTCGCCTTCGGCAACGCTGCGATCGAGGGTGATGTCCACATTGTTGAAAATGCCGGGAACTGCATTGAGTAGAACGCTGCTGCCGAAGAAGTCGCCGATCTGGCCAGCCTCATTTTGCTCGTGGATAACGACAAAGCCGTTGTCTGCCACAACCACGTTATCGACGGTGACTTCCGTCGCTGGAGCGATGCGCTGATTCTGCACCGTCACCGAAGGCGTCAACTCCAGGCTGACGATAAAGTCAGAGATCAACTGATTGTTGTCCCCGTCGAGCACGGGCACATCGGTGCCGGCATTAAAGACGCCGTTGCCATCGCCGTCGGTGTGCAGACGCGCGTGCAAGGTCTCGCCATTTTCCACCGGACGGTTGGTAATAATGCGAACATCGGAGTTGACCCCATCGACAATGGCTTGGCTCACGCCGATGAGGGGGCCAAGGCCACCACTGCCGTCATCTTCGTATAGGGTGACAAAGCCGGCTCCTACCGATACCGCGGCCAGGACGTTAACCACGTCGGGAAGCGCCGCGACTTGGTTGAGCGATAGCAAAAATGGCGTATCGTCGTCGAGGAACGCGACAAAGGGCGGCGCGATGACCAAGCCTTTTTCGTCGGTTACTGCCTTATCGATGTCGGCGCCATCGTAGACCTGGTTGCCGTTGGTGTCCTCGTGCAGCATGGCAAAGAGCAGCTGGCCGTTGAGCACCGCACCATCGAGGTTGGCAACCACATTGTCGTAATCACCGGCAGTCAAATAGTCGCTGGCGCCGAGCACGTTGGCACTGATGTTATTATTTTCGTCGGCAAAGTGAATGATGATAAAGCCGGCTTTGGCGTTGACCACGTTGCGCACCACCACGCGGGTGACGGGATCGGCGACTTGGCTCTTCACCGTCACTGCCGAGGGCGCTTGCGGCAGGCTCACGACAAACGAAGGCGTCACCACATTGCCGCCAGCATCGGTCACGGGCGGATCGTCGGTTGGATTGGTGTAGATGCCGTCGCCGTTATCTTTGTGCAGCATCGCGTACAGGGTTTCGCCATCAATGGCATTGCGATTGAGCTGGATCGAAATGTTATTGGTGGTCCCGGGGCTCAAGAGCACGCTGTTGCCGAGAACATCGCCGGGAGCGCCGCCGTTGTCTTCGTGAATGACGACAAAGCCATTTTGGTCATAGACCGCCTGCGAAATCGTGACCAGGTCGGGTTGATTGAGGGTCTGATTGTTGACCGTGACCGACGGACCCACTTGGCCGCCGCCGTCCACACTCACCACGAACGACGGGGTGATGATTTCGCCCACGGCATCGCGCACCGGTTCGTCGGTGGCGGCATCGTCATACACGCCGTTGCCATTGGTATCGCTGTGCAGCATGGCGTAGAGGGTTTCGCCATTGACCGCATTGCGGCTCAGCGTGATCGCAATGTTCAACGAACGGCCGGCAGTGAGGAGCGCACTACTGCCGATCGTGGTGCTGCTCAGGGTGCCATCGGCATTCTGTTCGTGAATGACGACAAAGCCGTTGCCAACCAAAGTGGCGGCGGCAATGGTCACGACGTTGGCCGGGTTGGCCGTCTGGTCGCCGACTTCGACGCCGGGGACCAACTCATCGTCGTCATCACTGCCACAGGCAGGAGTCAGAAACGCCGACAGCAGCAGCGCTGCCGGCAGCACGCGAGAAACAAAGTTTTTCATAGTAGCAAGCTCGTGGTTAAGGGGGATAAAGCGAATGATGGTGATGCAAGAAAAATTACACCATTCGCAACAGAAATACCCCCGTTCCCACGGCTGCGCAAGAGATCATTGCGGACGCCCGTCAGCGGCCTGCGGGCGGCCCACCCCGCGGAGGGACCGTCTACTGTGCGATCTCGATGATGCCAGTAGCGACGTCGTAGACGTTGGCTTGGGCACTAGTGTCTTTTCCGCCGCCGGACCACTCCTGTGCCTCTCCAACTGCAACATGGCGGAATTCGCCCATGCCGCCGCCGCCGTGATCGTCTTGGCTGCCCACCAAGATCGTCACTTCTGTGCCGTCCGGCAGCGCCGGGAAGATGGTCTTGGGTAGGCGGAAGGTGATGGATGCGGTATCCACCGAGCCCAGGGGATCGACCACATCACCATCGGCGGGACGATACTCCATCAGGGTGTTGTTATAGGTGTCTTGCAGCATCATGCCTCCGCCGACAAAGAGCGCGTATTCGTAACCCTTGCCATCGGGCATGAGGTAGTTGGCATTGCGCTCAACCTTGGTTGTACCGCCAGCGCCCGTATCAAAGAGCAGCGCGGCAAAGGTCAGCTGAAACCCATACGGGGGATTCCAGCCCGGTTGCACCAAGTGGTCGAACCTGAGGGTGAAGTGATAGGCATCTTTGTCCTCAAGCATGTCGACGCCGATGAGGTCGAGCATCCCGGGTTCAAACGCCGAGTGTACTGGATATAGGTAGGAGCCATTTTCGCCGAGGTCGTCGCCCACGGGATCGACGACTTCGAGCACCACAGACGCATCAGCCTCGGCGGGCGCCTTAATGTCGGCGCGTTCGAGGAGCGGCCACGATGGCCCCTGTAGCGCGGGCAGATCCTCGCGCAGGACCGGGCTCTGCCAGGCAAAATCGTCCCAGAATGCGGCGCTGTAGTCCACGTCCCGATCGTATACGCCGTCAACGACAATGTCGTCATCGTCACTGGCGGCGGCACCATTACCATCATCGACGAGAACCTCGTAGGCTCGGACCAACATCTCGGATGAGCGTCCCGCAGCCACCGCCACCTCGCGGCGCTGCCCCATGGCGGCCACCACCACGCGCGCACCGGCCGGCAGATCGCCCTGCCCAGTCAATGCAATGTACAGCTGGCTAATTTCGCGCCGCATCGTCACGCGTACATGACCATCGCCCATGCGAATGCGGGTCTGGGTCGTGCCCCATGCCGAGGGCAGATTTGGCGCCAGCACTACCCGATCAAACGACTCGTAGCGCACGCCGGCAAAATCCTGGTACACGTTGCGCAGATATTCGGAATGGGACCACGCCTGCAAGACCGTGCCGGTCAACGTCGGCTCGGTGGCCTCATCTTTGGGCAGGGCGTCTTGGTTCTCGGCGATAGCGCCGGCGGCACCGCGCTCGAGACACAGCCGGCTCAAATATTCGATTTGCTCGTACGCCTGCTCTGCGCCGCCCTGCTCGACCATGAGCGAAACCAACGGACCGGTCAGCCAAGTCCAAATGGTGCCGTTGTGATAGGCGGAATCTTTGGGATACAGCGATGGCGCCTCGTGGTAGGGATGAAAGCCATCGTCCTCTTGGTTGAGCGACGATACGCCATAGGCGTAGACCAGGCGCTCGGCCGCCTGGCGGGTAATGGCGCGCTCGGTGGCAAAGGGCATATCGAAGGCGCGCAGGGCAAAAAACTGGTTGGGTCGAATTTGCTCATCGGCATTGTCGTCGGCATCGAAATGATCGATGAGCATGCCGCGCTCACCGTCGTAGTAGCGCTCGACAAAGGTCTCGGCCAGTTTGTCGGCGTGCTCGCGGTAGCGGGCGGCCTGGACCGAATGGCCCAGGCGCTCGGCCATGTCGGCGGCCACGTGCAATTGCTGATACCACAGCCCTTGGATTTCCACCGCGCGATCGCCCCGCGGGCTCCACTCATTGCCCTCGCCAGCAGCGGCGTCCATCCAGGTCTCTTGGTCACCGTGACGCAAGAAGCCATCGTCGTCCACGCGGCGCAGATTGCCTTCGGTGGCGTGCTCCACCACCGGCCAGATCTCTTCGACAAAGGCGGTATCGCCGGAATGGGCCACGTAGGCGGCGGCCTGGCTGACAAACCACGGCGTGCCGTCGGCGGTGTTATAGCTCACGCTCTGCAAGTTGACGAAGTTGGGAATGCGGCCGTAGTTGGCCGATGATTCGTCGGTGTCCTGAAAGCTGGCAAACGAGGTCAAAATCTCGCGCGCTTCCTCAAACGCGCCGGTCACCAGCATTGCGCCCGGCAAGGCAATAAAGGTATCGCGGCCCCAATAGTTATTGAACCAGGGCAGACCGGCAAAGATGCCCATACCGCGCTGATTCATGACCAGGGCGTCCATGGAGATGCGGGTCCAGGCCATGGCGCGGTTAAAGTTATCATCCTCGGTGACCACGTAGCTATCGGTGATGAGGGTCTCCATGCGCTCGGCCCGGCTCTGCCGATAGGCGTCGCGACTTTCCAGCGCGTCGTCGGCCAGGGCCACGGCATCGGCGATGGTATCGGCGACGGCGACCGCCACCGCGGCAGGTTCCGCCCCGGAGAGGTCCATAGAGATGGCGCCCGGGGCAAATAGCGTCGGCTTGGCCCCACCAAACTCGACCACGGCGGGCGCCACCTCGGCCTGGGCGCCCAAGCCCTTGATCGCCATCCATACCGGCGGCTCGCCTTCAGAAGCCCGTTCCTTGCGATTCTGCCGGGCCACGACCAGGGCGCCGTCGACCACTTGGGTATCGTAGAACTCGGCACTCCGGCCATCGCTGAGGAGCGGCTGCAACATCAGCTCCCCGGACAAAGCTCCATCGAGCGCAGGTTCGATGAGAAGCACATTTTTGCCGTCGAGTAGAGTGATGCGCTCGCTCAGCCCGCCCTCGTACTGGCGCAGCGCATGATCGGGATAGATCGTGGCCCCGTCGAACCCATTTGAGCCCAGCGCGGTATCGCCAACGGTCCAATGCCATGCGTCCATAAAGGTAAAGCCGCGGATATTGAATCCCTGCCATCCAGTGCGATGGGGCGCTGCAGCCTCACCGTAAAAATATCCGGCTACTTTATTCGTATATACAAATGGCCGCGATTCGGTAATTTCGATTCCCAAATCCGTCAGCTGCACCGGTTGCAGCTCTGCCACCTCGGGCGGGTCCCAAACCACGGGGGCTTCGGTATTATCACCACATGCAGATGTAAGCAGAGCTACAGCCGACAGCGCGGCAGATATGGAATAGCTCGCGATGATGGTTTGCGGTCGCTTCATATTGGGGCGCCATCTACCATCGAATCGCACTCGGTTGCCAGCATTTATTGCAATTTTGTCAATTCGATATCGAAAAACCGACCCACCTCTGCGGCTATGACGGGCAAGGACACAACCAGCGAGTGCTCGTCGTCGACTTCGAGCAAACGGACGTGGCTGCGCGAGGCGACGTAGCGGCGCGAATAATCGATGGGGACCACGTCATCTTGGCGGCCGTGGATAATGACGGTGGCACAGTCCACTGCGGGCGTGCCCGGTTGCCGCCGGGCTTCTTCCATAAAGCCCCAATGCAGTGGCACCATGTCTCCATTGGCGTCGGCGACGGGGAGAGATCCCGCACGCTGCCAGCGGGCCGTAGCTTCGGGGCCAAAGATGATGGGCCAACGCTCGGCCAAATCAAACCCAGGGCACAGGAGCACCAGTCGATCGACGCGGTCGGGATGGAGCTCGGCCCAGCGCGCCGCCAGCCAGCCCCCTTGACTGGAGCCGATGAAGCGCCACGGGCGATGACGGGGGCCGTTCCGGCCGCCGTTTCGGCCGCCGTCGCCGCCATCGTCACCGTCACTTGTTTGGGTGGAGCGGTCGAGTTCGTCGACGGCCGCCAGCATGGCATCGTGGCTGAGCTCGGCAAAGGAGGGCCGATTCAGGTCGGGTAGATGCAGCTGGTGGCCGCGGGCGGCAAAGGCCTCGGCTAGCGATGTGCCTTTTAGGGCCCGCGGGCTGGAAGCAAAGCCGTGGAGATACGCGTAACGGAATTGATGCGGATCGGGTGCAGAACTCGTCGTTGCAGAACTCGTCGTCATGGCCGCACGGGTATATCAAGGTCTTTTTCACGACCCAAGGTCTTTTTCACGATCTAAGCTTTTAGATCCTTTATACGACCCAAGGTCTTTTACACGATCTGCGTTTACACGACCCAAGGTCTTTTTCACGATCTAAGGCTTTAGCAATAAAGTAATACATCATGATCACGGCCCCCCAATCCTTGCAACCGCCCATTGCGCCGCTGCAGACGCCC
>JAAUYH010121425.1_pt1 | contig 14676 bp, 14 predicted proteins | sample 7278061 | NCBI WGS metagenome assembly JAAUYH01 (sample SAMN14350203, study PRJNA611818) | marine sediment metagenome | isolation source: surface marine sediment (0.6m) | place: French Polynesia: Moorea | collected 2018-08
ATCTATGTCCGTCAAGCTATTGGAAGGGCGTTCTGAGACCTTCTGTGGAGTCGTATGTCAAATACTTGACAAATCCCATAACTGGGTGGATGGGTGGATGGGTAGATGGGTGGGAAAGGAGGAAGGGAAAAGTAATAAGTTTCTAAAATCCAAAATCCAAAATCTAAAATCTAAAATTCTCTGGGGGGATGGGGAAGATGGGATATTTAAGCTGCGGTTTCCGTAGGTTCTTTAGTTGGGTTTCAAAGATTCATGGATATTTAAATGGTGTTCATGAACACTTAAACTTTTATAAACTCTTAAATGAAGATACTGGACAATTAGCAATCTGAATGCGTGTAGTGAGGGTTTAGTTATCTAGATTCACCCGGATTTCCCACAGGTTCAACCGAAAATCGTATGAAACTTTCCTGCAGCCCCCTTTCACCTTTTTCAAAGAGTGTCTCATGTCCGCCCAGTCTTTATTTCTTCAATTAAGTTGGCAAGATCCGGAAACGGATGAATTTCAGCAACGCCAGTTGGCGCCCCCAGTTGCGATTGGGCGAGATGTGGGCCAGATGCCCGATCAGCTAGATGGTCAACCCGTTGCTCACTTAGATTTAGCAGATCGGCAAATCTCTCGGTTTCACGCCTTGATTACGGTAATCAACCAAAGGCTCTATGTCATCGACCAGAGCGCCAATGGCACCTTTCTCAACGGACAGCCCATCCGCCAGAAACGCCAAGCCTTTTCCAGTCGGGACACCTTGAGAATTGGGTCCTATAAGATCACCGTGGCCATGCAACAAGAACAAGACCTCAACGCCACAGAAATCACTGGCCGCACCGAACGCAGTAATTATCAGGGCCGCGCCGTTCAAAATATGGAATCAGCGGACCAAAACACCATGGCGATTTGGCTGATCGGCATCGTCATGTTGCTGGTCATTGGCCTTGGCACCTGGTTCGGAGTTCGCACATTGCTGGAGCGGGCTCGTCCTCAAGCGCCAGAAACCTCATCGACGACACCGTCTGAGATCGGCCAACTTCAATGAGTTCTGAGTTCAACTAATGGCTTTTCTTAGGCAGCAGGACGGCGCTATCTCCCTTAAAGGCATAGGTCGGCGCGTTAGGGGAATTCCAGGCAGGATGCAGGGGGTAATCTCCCAATTTCTAACCCGCCTAGGTTGGCGATCGCCCCGCCGCCAGCAGCGTTGGATCGCTTTCAGTTTAGGGATTCTGACGCTGCTATTGGTGCTAATCATTCCCCCTGTTCAAGCCCAGAACGAAAAAACGACAAGCCTCGAAAAAGCGCCAGTGGTTGTCAATGGTCAAGTTTTGTTCGAGGTTGGGGGCGCAGGGAGTTTTACAGCGGCTGAACGGGCTGAAAAAATCAACACAGACTTACGGCAGATAATACGATGGAAGGAATCCCCTCTAATTGTTGTTGATTCAACCGGTAAACTCACCACAATTAAAGCGGAATCTCAACGTCAAAGTGACTCTGGAAGCGAACCCAGAACGCTTACCCTGGTAACCATTACTTCAAAGGATGTTTTCCCAGGCGCCGAGCCGGATAAAGCCCAAAACTGGCGGGATACGATCGAACGGAAGGTTCAGCAAGGCCGATGGGAAAGAACCTCGGATTATCGCCGACAAGCATTAATCATTGTGGCTGGGGTGATCGCGATCGCCGTCATGATCCACCTGGCCTTGAGTTTTTTGGATCGCCTGATATCTCACCGACTGAGGCAATGGCTGGCTCGCCCCACTCTACCTGTATCCAACTGGGAAAGCTCCTCAAAGTTACTACTAAAGCTGACCTTTTTAGGACTTCAGATGGGGTTATGGGGCGCTGTGGGCTTTTACATCAGCGACCTATTCCCAAAATTTCGCAGTTGGCGCTATCAACTCGGTAACTTTCTCAACTCGCCCATTCTACCGTTAGGGCAACACAACTATTCCGCCCAAGCCCTGCTCTTGTTGGCGGCCTCCATCGTCGGTCTATGGTTTCTGGTAAACGCCTTAACCCGATTCCTAGAATCCTACGTATTGCGACAAACGGGCGCCGATCCAGCCCTGCAGGAAGCCATCACAACCCTGACGAAATATATCCTGCTTTTTCTCGGCCTGATTGTACTGCTGCAAATCTGGAAGTTTGATGTCAGTTCCTTCACCATTCTGGCGAGTATCTTGGGGGTTGGAATTGGTTTTGGCGTTCAGAATATCGCCAACAATTTCATCAGTGGTTTGATCATTACCGTAGAACGTCCGATTCAAGTGGGTGATTTTGTCAATGTCGGCGATTTGACTGGAACTGTTGCGCGAATCGGCGCCCGCAGCACGGAAATCTGCACCCGAGACCGCGTCACCATTATTCTGCCAAACTCCCAGTTTTTGGAGAACGCCGTAATTAATTGGAGCCATGGCGATTCGATTTCGCGGCTCCGGATTCCCGTGGGGGTGGCCTATAGCTCAAACATTAGCAAGGTAAAACTCGCTCTCTTTGAAGCCGCTAGAACCCACCCAGATGTATTGGTTTCGCCCAAACCTCAAGTTTGGTTTCAGGAATTTGGCGACAGCGCGCTGGTATTTGAACTCTTGGTATGGACCGGCGACCCTAAACAACAGCCCCGGATCAAAAGCGATCTCAATTATCGGATTGAAGCAAGTTTACGACGCCATGAAATTGAGGTGCCCTTTCCCCAACGGGATCTGAATGTGCGTTCTCCTCATCTAGATACTTTCATGCATACCTGGATACAGCGGCACGCTTCCCCCTCGCTATCCTCTCAGAATCCGTTGCAGAATCAAGAGCAGTTGAGTCAATACACTGCCGGGCTCCCTGCGATCGCGGCCGCTAATTCTCACAGTGATACTGACACTGACACTGACACTGAAGTTACTGTTACGACGACTATCCAGAAGCCCCAATTAACTGAACCAGAATTGAAAACCTTAGCGCAACAGATGCAAGGGGATGGAGGGGTTGACATCAAAGACCATCACTATCGCGCAAACATTTTCCCAAACTCCTTCACAGGCTCAAACGCTGTCGCCTGGTTAATTCAAACACAGGATTGCACGCGAGAAGGTGCGATCGCCATCGGCCAACAGCTCATGGCGCGAAACCTGATTCACCACGTCTTAGATCAAGCCCCCTTCCAAGATGGATACTTGTTCTATCGATTCAATCAAAAAGGCGGCTTGTAATTTAAGCTCCCTTATCATCCATCCACCCATCCACCCATCCACCCATCCACCCCTCTATATTTACCCCCCTAATGGCTCTCAATCGCTAAGCGCACCTCCTGGCCATAGGAAATCTCTAAGGTATGGCCATCCGGATCTCGAATATAGGCCCAGTAACCCACAGGAGCCCCCCGATCAGAGGGACCGTCTATCAATATCCCCTCTGAACTTGCTTGACGGCAGAGGCGATCAATCTCCTCTCGACTCTCACACGCAACTCCAAGATGGGAATTGGGGCAAAGGGAGCTACTGACCTTAGCCGTCTGAATTAGGACAATCACAAAGGGTCGCGTTAAGTCACTAATCCAAACTACATCAACGTTATTGACCGAATCAGTGCGGCGATGCACAACCTGCATCCCGGCATATTTCTGATAAAACGCGATGCTGTTGTCAATGTTGCTCACTTCTAAGGCAATGTGTGTAAATCCGAGATCAGGCATGGGAAACGCTCCCTTAGCATCAAGCCATATCGAATACCAACACCTCCACCTTATCAGCCGCTCCCGTCAACGTAATCCTCTCTTCCTCAGAAACCGCAGCGCCATCACCCGCCGCCAGTACCTGGCCATTTAGAGAAACCGCTCCCCGAGCCACCTGCACCCATAATGAGCGTCCATCCGCAATGGAATGGCTCACCTGATCCCCCTCTGATAAATTCGCTGCATAAAGATCCACATCCTGGTGAATCGTCACCGACCCATCTCGACCCTCCTGAGATCCCACGAGCCTCAACTGGCCCTGTTTCTCTTCCACCTCAAAATGAGTCTGCTCATAGCTCGGCTCAAGTCTCCGCTGATTCGGCAAAATCCAGATCTGCAGAAAGTGAACGGGCTCCATTTTAGACGCATTATATTCGCTGTGCATAATCCCCGCGCCAGCCGACATGCGTTGCACATCGCCTGGGCGAATAACCGACCCATTGCCAATGCTGTCTTTATGTTCCAAAGCCCCCTCTAGAACATAGGAAATAATTTCCATATCTCGGTGACCATGAGTCCCAAACCCTTGACCGGGCTGCACCTTATCTTCATTGATCACCCGCAGAGCTGAAAACCCCATATGGCTCGGATCGTAATACTCGCCAAAGGAAAAGGTATGACGACTATCAAGCCAGCCAAAATTAGCAACGCCTCGTTCATTAGCAGGTCGAATCGTGATCATGACAGCCACCTCTCAACTTAATGAATAGATGTTTTCAACAACCATTTCGAGATAGTTACATTATGAATTGAATCCAATAAAAAGACAATATTTAAACAAATAAACAGACTGTCTCTTTTTTGGATACAATAAGGCCATCCTAAGTATTGAAAAAATCGGGACTTGCTTAATTCTCCATACCAGAAGTTTTGGTCATTGGTCATTGGTCATTGGTCATTGGTCATTGGTCATTGGTCATTGGTCATTGGTCATTGGTCAGAGGATTTTGGATTTTGGATTTTGGAAACTGGTTACTTGTTACCTGTCACTTTTCCCTTCCCTCTTTCCCACCCATCTACCCATCCACCCATCCACCCATCCACCCCTGCTCTTCTCCCCCAAACTCAACCTATGGATAAATTCGATAGTCTCCGAGCCTTCACCCAAGTGGTTAATTCAGGCGGTTTTGCTGCAGCGGCCCGAGAAATGGGGCTGTCGCGATCGGCAGTGAATAAATTGGTGATTAACTTGGAGGATGACCTTGGCGTTCAACTGCTGCACCGCACCACTCGACGGGTCAGCCCAACTGCAACCGGATTGGCGTTTTTTGAGCGATGCGTGAATATTTTGGCGGATTTGAAAGATGCTGAACAAGCCGTCGCCCAACTCCATAGCGAACCGAATGGGACCCTCAGGATCAATGCGCCAATGTCGTTCGGAACCTTGCATCTGGCGTCTGCCCTGGCGGATTTTTTGAGTCAGTATCCTGACCTTCAGGTGCAGCTGACCCTGGAAGATCGATTGATTGATCCGCTGGAGGAAGGGTTTGATATCACTGTCCGCATCTCTAAGCCGACTGTATCCCCCAGTTTGATTGTCCATGAAGTGGCGCCTGCAAAGCGGATGCTCTGCGCCGCCCCAAGTTATCTAGAAAAGCACGGCGTCCCATCCCATCCCAATGAACTGAAGGCCCATTCCTGTTTACATTATGGCCATCTGAACAGCAAATATCAGTGGACGCTGTGGGGACCAGCGGGGGAGGAAGCGATCGCGATTCAAGGGGCGTTATGCTCCAATAACGGGGAAGTCCTCCGAGAGGCCGCTGTAAAGGGGCTAGGCATTGCATTGCTGCCGACTTTCATTGTGGGCGAGGCCCTAGAGCAAGGAGCCCTTGAAACCGTGTTGCCTGACTATCGACCGTTAGAGCTCTCACTGTGCGCGATCTATCCAGTAAACCGCCATCTATCCACCAAAATCCAGCTATTCACCGAATTTCTGCGAGACCGCTTTGGTTCTTAGCACTTCAATGAAACTCCTCCAATGTCAGCACTTTGGATTGGGCTTGCACCATTTCGGGATTGCCTCCAAATTGGCCAGTTCAATAGGTTACCTTCATTTTATCGGGTGAATTGCAGTCTGATGAACTGAAAGCCTTATTTATGAGCCAACGTGTATGAGACATCGTGTCAGCTTAAACAAACAGTGTTTCCACCAGAAATAGCGCACCAAGCGCTGCGCCAATCCAAATTAAGGGCAACCACCACCTAGCTGATTTTTGACCATTGCGTATAGAGCGTTGGAAATGGGGTTTCTCACTTTTATAAAGACTGATTGCAACCAAGCCATTGAGCAAAAATCTGAACCGCAATGCACTCGATTCTTCTATAGTCGGAGCCAATAGTGTAGCGACTAGGATCAAACTTGATAAAGCAGCCAAAGTTATGCCTCTCCAACGGTGACCCCGCCGAAAAACATTAATGCCATATAGAAGAGTACCCACAAACAAATTTATGAAAAGACAATAGCCTGCCAACACACGAGGGCCATAGCACGGCTTGCTTGGAGATAATTCCGCTTCAGATTCTTGCAAGTCATCTGATATCCAGCAACTGTATCCCAGGAAATTATATTTTCCACTCATAAAACTGCTAATCCATAAACCCCAATTGAATCTTGACCATATTTTTGTATTTTGATTTTTGATTATATATATAGATAGAAATTTCAAGGACTTATAAATCCTGTTTACTTATAAAGCATCTAGGTTTATACACTTTTTACCATGGATTCAAATCAGTTCTTAATATTGATTGGCGTCAATGAATAATTATTTTTTTTTATGCTAAGCCAAACTCACTTATTGCCTCCACTCCCTGTCCGGAAAATTGGAGCTTACTAACCCAAGATTTTCTGCTGCCTTTAAAGAAATATCTGGAAGATTATGGCGTATTTCCTCCCCTGTTCTTAGGGGCTTTAACGCCTCTACAACTGCTGGAATCGGCTCTGGAAGGATGACCTGAAAATCTGCTTCCTCAAGAAATCGAATCCTGAAGGCTAATCTTTACTGGGATGGGGTAAATTGAGCCTCACCCCCTTCTCGACTGCCCCTGGCGTCAATACGGCGCCAACCGACTTTGGGTAAATAAACTGCGTTAAATCCATGCAAAGGGGTATAGAGCCCCCTATCCACCGATACTTAATCGCTGATAGCATAGCCCTGTCGTCAAATTATTCGCCCGTAGCAATGCGGCTAACAGGTGACTTTTGGCATAGCAATTCCTGTTCGGTATAGATGGACGTCAGAAGCACGACAGGTTAGGGGATGCAGCTAATAATCATAGCTATGATGAATCTGATCAAGAATCCATCCAAAGCAAGCGTTTGAAATTTCTTCAGGCATTCCATGGTTTGATGCAATTTTTTGGGCAAGGTCTACCATTGCTGGATGTTTCCAGTCAATCACTTTGCTAGTTTGCAAATACGACTCCAGAGGGACTGCTAAAAATGCTTGACATAATTTTCTCACAGACAAGATTTAGCTTTGTAGAGTGGACATCAACGTGTAACATTCACCGGCGCTGAAGATGACAACACCCCAAACTAGACAAACCGCCAAAGATGCTTTGCGACGCACCCTCGCTGACCATGCAGGCGACACGAAGCATAAAGCTGTCATGGCGGCTATTCAAGATTTAGTCCAGCTCAATCCAACCTCCGCCCCGGCCCGTAACGCCGCTCTCCGAGATGGCAACTGGCTCCTGATCAATGCGCCTAACTTCCCAGATGGCGAACTCCAAGCGGATGGCCGCCACCTTTATACTTTAGGGCGATTGGCTTTCAATATGTTTCAGCCCAAAACTTTGAAAGTCGCCATTGACCGGGTTTTCCAACCGATACTGCCCATAGATGACACGCAGCGAACCCATGACATTTGGGTAGACTTTACGATCGCGGATGATGCAGTTCCTCCCCTAAAAGGCGTTGTTCGGAACTTGGGGGTTTGTCAGCCTTACAGCGATGACTCATTGCAGGTGCGGTTTACAGGCGGCGTGCTTACACCCCAGCAGGATACCGATTTAGAAGCTTGGAAGCAGGTTTTTGGAAATCAAACCCGCGCTTCTAGAACTGTCAGAACACCGTTGAAAGAAAGGTTGAAAGGGTTCTTTTTGAAACTAATGTTTGGCCTTGTTTCTCCCGAGGGCATGAATCCTGGAACGGGAGAGGTGAGTTTCACAATGAAGCGATCGCCCAAAGGCACGTTGCAGATTCTCTACCTGGATGAAGAACTCCGAATCACCAAGGGAGAGCGTGGAACTGTATTAGTGTGCGATCGCCAAGATTAATAAATATCGTTCAGTTTGCCAGTGTTCCAGATCAAGCCGCCGTTTTGAGTTAGTGAAATGATTGACTACCGACAGAACGAAACCTTAACTTTTGAGGAATACTACGATTTCTTAACAAGGAGCGATTTGGGGAGTCAATACCCTATAGAGCGCTTTGAGGAAAGAATCACCAAGCTGTTGACTACCCGATCAGTGTCTATTACCGCCCGGAATCATAAGGGAAAGCTCATCGGGATTGCATTCGGCATTACAGATTTTGTCTATTTCCTGTTCATCACAGACTTGGGGGTGGACCGAGCCTATGTAAAGCAAGGCATAGGCAGCAAGTTGCTACACTGCCTCCAACATGCAGCGGGTGGGGAAAATGATATTACAGTGGTTACCATCGCCAATGAAAAAGCCACCGGCTTTTATAAAAAGAGTGGATATCGCTCCCATGACTGTCTAGTGGTTAAGCCTTGCGGTCTTTGGACTGATTTCAAAGTGGTTTAGCGATGGAGACCGGCGCCAAGTAATCTCACTCTAAAAAGCGGGTTAAGACAGCGTTATACGCCTGGTAGGGTTTCACCCCTGTCAGCGTCTCCTTCAGCTCACCGTCTTTAAAGAACATCACCGCGGGCATCCCTTTTAACCCAAACCGCTCAGGGATCCGTTTGTTGGCGTCATAGTCTATTTTCATGACATTGACGCGATCGCCATAGGTTTCCGCCAGTTGATCGATCAACGGCGTTACCGCTTTACAAGAGCCACACCAAGAGGCCATGCAATCTACCACCAGCAGCGATTTTTTGGCTAACAGCGAATCAAGTTCTGCTTCATCCTTGATCAAACGAGCCGCCCCCGTTTCTTCCCCCAGTTGAGTCAATGCACCCGTGACTTCAGCGAAAGATAGGCTGCCGTTGATAGTTACAAGCTGATCTCGCTGTTGATAATACTCAAGTAAAGGCGCGGTTTCTTCCTGATGATGCTCCAACTGACGGCGAATAGACGAAATAGATGCGCCTGGACCTTTCTCAGCCGCCAGCCGATTAATCAGCAACCCGGTCATCGCCTTCAAATAAACGACGGTTGGAGCCGACAACCCAACGGCTGACAACCACTCATCCAATGCCCGAGCCTGACCCAGCGTGCGCGGAAATCCATCTAAAATCCAGCCGTTGAACATCACATCTGGCTGCTCAAACCGCTTCCGAATCAACTTCATCACTAAAGCATCCGGAACCAGCGCTTCAGCTTCCACATATTCAAGCGCCTCAAAGCCGATTTCAGACTGCGCAACAATTGCCTCAAAAATCAGCTTCCCCATAGAAACATGGGGAATACGCCACCGGTCAGACAATGTATTCGCCTGCGCCCTAACACCGACACCCGGGGGACCTAAAAGGATGAACTGCTTAAATTTCATGGAATTGACTTTTGCAAACCATAACTTTGACCACGTTCCCTATATGTAAACAAAGGTGAAAAACCTTTGCTTTCTCAGGGAAAAATGGCAAGGACACAGAGGCATCCTTCACTCAGGAAATGAATGGGTTTTGCCTACAGTTGATCAGTATCTTCCATGCATTCGTTATGCCGCCATTTTTATGCAAATTCTTTTAGATTTGGATACCCCACTCATGCGATTGAGGGATTGACGCGCGACGAGTTAATCGCGCGCGTCCGGCAGGACTCCTGTCAGTCAATGACGATCGAGAAGTTGGTGAACCGTAGATTCCTCACCGGCGCCTGCTCACCATTACCGTTAATGGCGATAAGACGCACAGTATGCGGCGAGGAGCCGTTTTGCCTTACATAATTCAGCGCCTTCGTGATGTTAATTGAGTAGCGAGTGCTCTTATTACGGAGGGGGTGCTTCCGCCGTAAATCGTACTTACCTCGACCCTGGATATTTGGGTTGCAGTGCCCCGGGCCGCCGTAACACTCTCCGTGGCCGAAGAGAACAAGCTGTCCGGCAAAGCTCGGATCGGTGCGAGGAGTCCGAGCATCTGCCTGCGGGTTATCGATATAGACCCTTAAGATATAGTTCTCGATCGGCGGCTTAAGTTGATGAAAGTCTAGCTTCGCTGATCGCACCGGAGACTCCATTGCGAGTGCAGGAATTTCGACGGTCGCGACTTCCCCTTCCTCTTCCTGCTCTTCAATCGGTTCGGGCGATAGCGCTATTGGCGCTTCACTGGAGTAAACATATCGTAAGTTGGTTTCAGCATCGAGGACATCGTTCCCCGTAAAGCTGTCGTAGATAACCGCGCTTCTGACATGCTCCGGCACGTTGGCGCTAGGATGCATCGCCTGCCAATCATAGAAAACCTTATCCACCATACAGTGGTGCAACCAGAAGATTGGATCGAAAGCAGCGGATACCACACGACTCATGTCACCGGCGTTATTCGGTAGTGGAGAGCTGGGGTCCCCACCCCCGACAAAGACGTGGACCAGTCCGTGCGCCCCCCGGTCAAAGTCGTTGTTAAAGGTCATGTATTCATCGATGCCCATATAGCCAGACACATCGTCTGCAAGTTCAGTGATCTGAGCGCGGAATTGGGAAGGATATCGGGTCGTGTACTCGTCCTCTCCGCTCAGGGATAAACTCCTGATTCGATAGAGGCTCTTGGCTCGCTTCAGAGGATTGGGCTGGGTTGATCCATACCGATCGGTGTAGTTATCTTCATTGATGACATTAGGGATGCCGTTGTCGGCATCTTTGTCTGGGTCAAAGATCGTCCAATCCCAATAGGGTAATGTCAGTTCAAGTTGCTCATCGTCTCGGACTGTTTTAAAGGCCTCGCTCAGCGCTTTCTCAAATGCATAGACATAAGCCCGATGCCATGTCAGGAAGATCCTATTGTCGTTGTGGCACAGCGCTTGATCGTATCCGTGACCGCGAGCAAGCGCCCAATAACCACGAGAGTCTCCTTCTGCAGCTTCACTAATGTCATACAGCGCCTTATAGGCTTCACGCAGGTCTATTAAATCCTCCTCGCTTAGCTTCCGGATTTCGTAGCGAACGAGCGGTAATCCACTGGCTTTACGCTGTGCATTTAATTTAGCGACAGTAACCATATTTATATCCTTTTCATTACAACTGTTTGATTGAAATATCTGCAACAACCAGCCCGTGATTTTCTATTGGGTTCCCCAACACATCCTCAGGGATTATCACAAGCCGGTTTACTCCGCGTAATTGGGTTCGCTGTATGAGTTCTCCCGGAATCGAGATAATAAGTGTCGGCTGCTCCCGAGCCATACCTTCGCCGCCACCGTAGATAGCAAAACGTTTGACCATGTAATAGTCAAGATTTCCAGCTTCGGGGGGATTGAAGTACACTTTGCCGAGATAACTTGACTCGGGCAACTCTTCGAAGGTGATCTCGACTATACAACCATCTGTCGGCAATGATTCTGGCAACTCAATAGTCAACGACATAGAGGAACTTTGGGTCGGTAGTGTTGGATTAACTGTTGGAGCTTGGTTTGAGCCCGAAGGCAAGATACATCCTATTGCTGCAGTTGATTTACAACCTAAGAATAAAAGGAAACTAACTATGCAAAGTAAGCTAAAAAAATAACCACGGGCTTTAAGCATAAAAAACTTCCCTAGAATAAACCTTCCTTATCTAGTTAATGCCACATGCTATCCAACGCTTTTGGTCAGTGGTTGAGAATGACCTATGTATCTCGCCGCCAGCTCACATCAGTCCCTTGCATCAAGGTTGTCATGCAGTTTTAGATGTTTGATTTAAACATTAAATTCGATATATGCTTAGAATGGGGGCGTTCTAAGGATGAGCCCTGCTATCTTTGTAAAGCTATTTACAGCTCATAAAACTATTTTCTAACAAGAAGTCCATATCGTTTAGTCAGTGTTAATTCATAGCAATGAAATGTTTGGCTTCTTTATAAGAAATTTAGTGGCGCTACTGCAATGATTACATTTATTAAGCCATAAATATAGCAATCCTAAATGATTTGCAGGAAAAAAAAGTTTTTTAGAGTCTGGAAATTCCTATTTGGCAATGGCCCAAATTTCATAGAATTTACGACTGATTTAGGACTGCTATTTAGTCGGTTGAATTAATTATTATTACTCCTTTGATTTCACTAGCCACATAATTCTTCTGATAGCTACATCCGATTGGAGTTGTCAAACGTATATCTATATGACTGTTGACCAATGGGACTGTGACTCAGGTAATCGATGAGAAATCGATGAAATCAATGTGCGCCATTTACAGCACCTAGATAAGACAGTTCGGTCAATTCCAGTTTCGTCTGTCCATTGATACTTACACCTCGACAAAACATGGCGCGTAGAAAACAAATCACTTGGATTCATCGCAATTCCCGCTATTTGATTGCCGGTGTCGCAGCGGCGGGCCTGTTGTTATCCATTGGCTGCCTGGCCAAAGGGAATAGTACGCTGTCTGGCAGTGCCTATGTCATGTTAGCGGGGCTTTCCCTAACCCTATTAGGGGCAATCGCATATGGCCTGATGGGGGCCTTGGCCATTGGCCCTGTGTTGACTAAAAATAAATCCTTAGAAGGGCCGACTTGGTTGGGGCTATTTATCGGCAGCCTAGCCATGGTTATCTTAAGCGGCTATCTGCTTTACGTCATGTTTGGGGTGCTGCAAGAACCCTGCGCGCCCTGTGTGCTCTCTGCGCTTCTCAGCCTAGGGCTGTGGGTGTTGACGCTGATAGGCCGCCGTTGGGAAGACATTGGGCGGTTATTCTTGCCAGGGATTTGTGTAGTTCTGATGGCTAGCCTAGTCGCCACAGGGCTCTACGCCCATGCCCGTAACCCGGATGCGTTTAATACGGTGGGCAATCCACCGCCAGTCGTCACCACTGAGTCTAGTGACGCAGAAATTGCGCTGGCAAAACATCTGACTGCGATTGGGGCAAAGAAATATGGCGCTTGGTGGTGTCCCCATTGCCATGCCCAGCAGTCGCTTTTCGGTAGGCAGGCGTTTGAATACATCACCTACGTCGAATGCGATCAAGAAGGAGTCGATCCCCAACCGCAAACCTGTCGTGCGGCTGGGGTGCAAAGTTACCCAACTTGGGAAATTAATGGTGAAACCTATGCTGGGGTGCAGTCTTTACAGTCTTTAGCCGCATTATCGGGCTACTCTGGCCCCCAGGACTTCATCAATCAATCATCCACTCATCGATAATCAACGGCGGAGCTCCAACTTAAAGCGGGACAAGCCAGCAGAGCAGGAATATAGAAGTCAGAAGTCAGAAGTCAGTCAAGAGCTGGATTCTGTCTCCTGACTCCTGTATTCTTGCCCCATTAGAATGTCCCAGCTTAAGTTGATACCCCAGGGCAGGTTAGTTGACTGGTCATTAAAGGGGAAAGTATTGGAAGTCCATCGTCAAAATCCATTACGGTGAAAGGAGAGACCTTTGCCTCGACTTGCAGGTCTCGGGCGCTGCAGTTTTCCTTTACATGGCCAAAGGAGCAATACCGTGACACTGTCTGATGATCTACCAATGCAAAATGACTGGCTGGAGGCTGAACTCCAAGAGACCCTGGATGAAGATTATGAGCTTGAGCTTGAAGACGCTTTACTCTCCTTAGAGATCCGGAAAATCTATAAAGAGAAGCATAAGGATACGCTGCCTCGAAGGGAGTACTTTTTGAATCTGCTCAAGTTGCAGGCAGAGCTGATCAAGTTGCATGACTGGGTTCAAGACACCCAAGCGAAGGTCGCGGTCATTTTCGAGGGACGAGACTCAGCCGGCAAGGGTGGGGTGATTAAACGAATTAGCCAGCGTTTGAATCCTCGGGTTTGTCGGGTTGTGGCTTTGCCGAAGCCGACTGAGCATGAAAAAACCCAGTGGTACTTTCAGCGCTATGTTCCACACTTGCCCTCTGGTGGAGAAATAGCGTTGTTCGATCGCTCTTGGTATAACCGCGCAGGTGTAGAGCGCGTCATGGGCTTTGCCACTCCGGAGCAGGTGGAAGATTTTTTTCGCGATGTCACTGACTTTGAAAGGATGGTCGTTCGCTCCGGCGTCATCCTCATCAAGTATTGGTTCTCCATTACGGATGATGAACAGCAACTGCGCTTTTTGATGCGCATTCATGACCCGCTGAAGCAGTGGAAATTGAGCCCTATGGATTTACAGTCCAGGGTTCGCTGGGAAGACTACACTGCAGCCAAAGAGGATATGTTTGACCGAACGAATATTCCTGAGGCGCCTTGGTGGGTTGTGCCAGCCAATGATAAGAAACGAGCCCGTCTAAACTGCATTCAGCATCTGCTGGGCCAGGTTCCATACACCGGCGTAACCCATGAAACGGTCCAGCTCCCCAAACGGGTGTTCAATACAGACTATGAGCGCCATACGTTGCCGGAAGAGCTATATATTCCACAGGTGTTTTAGTGGCTCTCCAAAGTTCGCCTGAGCAAGGGTATTTGAGCAGAAAGCAATTCTGGGTTTCCTTTCGTCAACCCAGCCTACTACTCTGTCTGGGATTCCGGAAGTCAATAAAATTGGCGGCTCCTTCACCTCAAAGATTTTGAACCGATTTCCCCTGATTGCGGACTACTGACGTGATGTGCAACTTAATTATTTCTCTTCTCTGAGAAATAATACTTTCGAACTGCAGCCAAGGTCTACCTTGTCGCCGGTTCAGCCAGACCATCACCGTATGGGCTAACACTTTACGC
>JAAUYH010248812.1_pt1 | contig 14676 bp, 10 predicted proteins | sample 7278061 | NCBI WGS metagenome assembly JAAUYH01 (sample SAMN14350203, study PRJNA611818) | marine sediment metagenome | isolation source: surface marine sediment (0.6m) | place: French Polynesia: Moorea | collected 2018-08
CCCCTGCCCATCCGCTGATTGGGCAGGGGTGGACCAATTTCGTGGCCTTCACGCTCTCCAGACTTATCTCCTTGCGATTACTTCTTATGGGGATAAATTAAAGATGGGGTATATCAAGAGTCTTCTCAGAGCATGGAAGAGCTGAAAAATAGGGTAAGAAGCGCTATTGCAACGATAAATCAAGATTCTTTACGAAAAATTTACGAAAACATGAAATTTCGTTTAGGCTTCGTTGTGCGCGAACGAGGAGGACACTTCAAACATCTTATAAACTGATCAATGGCACCGTTCAGTGCTCTAGGCAAATGCACTTGAATGTTACAAAACACAATAAAGAATAGAAAAAAATATACATTTCAAAATCGGCGTTTTTTTGAACACCCTGCATACTTCTAATACCTGCCTATTGGGAACTTTGCTCGAGTTTTTTTCGTGAGTTTTACTGTTGGAAATAGCATTGCTATTGATTTAAACTGAACTTGAGATTCAAATCCGACGATATCGTTTATGCAAATCCGATTCGGCATTTTGCTGAGCAAACAGCATGTATTTTTCATACAGATTTGGCAGTAAATAACTCCTCAGACCGAGTATTTGCAGGCAAACAGTTCGTATTGATCATGATTTTATGATCCGATTACTAGGCTTTGCTTCGTGGAATATTTATTTCGGTGAAGATATCGGAAATATTTTGAAATTGGCTACAGGACACTTTAGTATCGAGAAAATATCCAATATACAGCTAGGTATGTGTTTTTGCGAAAAAAACTTGAGTCTTTCATATTTTGTGCATATTTGCGTTTCCAAAATCGTAGCTGGAAGTTTTAGTGAAGCTATAATCGCTTTTCACATACCCCAATCTCAAATTTTATAAATCTTCATTCTGATCTACAACAGGAACTCCGTTGGATAATGAGGATCTAAAATTGCAGTCTGGTAGATCGACGATATATGTAAAATTCATAATCGTCACATGCTCCAAGGTGCGCTCGCCATCAGAGCAAGAACATGGTTCTATATCTACTTTGAGTCAGAAAGCTGTTAGGTGAACAAGCAAATATATATATAAGTACAATGGAATTGATACAAGAATAGATATGTAGCAGCTTTATGCACAAATTTTTTATTTAACGACGATGTTCTCGCAATATTAGTACTACTTAACATTCCGTAGTTCAGATAAAGTATATTTTGCACGAAGCAATTCTGTGTGGAAAAGAATTGCAGCAGACTCCTCAGAGAGAAACGTGAAAAATCACTTTCAGAAACAGATCAAATCCTTGGACTGTTTGTACTGTAGTGCAACCCTCTGTAGGAAAAGAACACCACTATCAAACCCAGTGAAATGAACACTACTTGTAGAGAACGGAAGGTAACTCGAAATAGGAGTGGAGATACTGTAAATCTACCTGCAATTCCAATAAATTTTGATCATTTAGAGCCAATGATGGAACTCGGAAAAAGTTTCGAAGCACATGACGAAAATAAAGATACATTCCTGTGGTGAAAAGCCTATGATCACTCGGTTCTCAATCACCTACTGCTAAGATAGGGAACATGTTTGATACGAGATTTAGACCATCTCGAAGTTTTCTACTTAACGTACAGAAACTAGACTCGGTTTCTATTATTTGACTGGTAGACTGATTACACCGGAATTCGTGAAGAATGTGTCAAGAATCCGATATCGCATATAACGGTTTTCAAGTCTAATAAATCAAATAGTAGTAGGTCCATCTTCATCGTTTGCCTTAAGCATAGCCACTATAGGGTGGGAATAAAACATGCGACACATTTTATTTGTTGATAGAGGGCAAGTTCAAGAATTTTTTTAATCTCTGTCTCTTACAAGCCGTTTGGTTACTTGTCAAGTCTTATTCAATGAGATTTTTGAATAAATACAAATGAAGTTAGAGATTTAACGTCGGAACTGTCGTAAATGAACTTTTTGGCATTTACAACGCAAAAAAGTGAAATTTGTAACTTATTACATCGAATCGCATTCTATTACGAAAATGGGACGAAGATTTCACACACGGTACGCAGAAAAACCAGTCGTACGAAGCACTTATTAACTTTGGATTGAGAATTTAATAGCAAAGGATGTGTTCAAAACACAAAAGGCGCAGAAGACCTCAAGTGACACAGCAGAGAATAAATCGAGTTCGTTCTTTCTTCAAAAGTCACCTTAGAAGATCAATATGGACAGCCGAGAGATATTTTTCCATTCTTAGTTCAATTCAAAAAATCTAATTCATGTGTTACCGTACAAAATAACTAAAATTCAACAATTCCGTGATGTTGGAAAGTTCAAAAGAGTTGATGTTGCACAGAGTTGCAAGCTAAAGATGTCCGCATATTCGAACTTACAATGGCTTATAGTTTTCCCTAATGAACGTGTCTTTCATGTTTCGGGAATTCCGAACAACTAGAATATTCGTATTAGGGAAACAGAAAACCCAAGAGAAATTCAAGAGCATGAAAGGAATAGTAAAAAGGTAACTGTATGGTGCGCAATACATTCTGAATGGGTGTTAGACCTATATCACTTGGAAAATAGAACTGTCTGAAAAGAAGATTATTATGAGTTATTGGACACTTAAGTTCGACCTGAATTGTAAAACTTCCCAATATAATTCATTGATTATACAATATGGTGCTCCTCCGCACTCGAGTTTAGATGCTCGAGCCCTTTTAGCTTATACTTTAGCGAAAATTAGATTAGAAAGTATGAGCTGACAAATTGGCCCGCTAAATCCCCTGATCTTGCAACACTCGACTTCTTCTTGTGGATATATGAGAAGGGCCGTGTATTTAAGACTCCTGCGCAAAATACTACTTAGGTTCGAAGTGAAATCACACGAGCCGTATAGAGTATATCACAATATTTAATCAATAACGAATGGAAATTTAGAAAATCGTTTGGATAAAGCACTTATAGTTATTCCTTAAAGCTTGATGAGTTACTTCAGCATGCTATAAAATTAATCAAAGAACGAATTCTTAATGCTCGTTATATGCGCTGACGAAATGCGTCACATGCTTTTTGCTCACCTTGTATTTTTCGAATGACAAAGGGGAAGCTTCCAAAGAAACACTAATTGAGGGAGGGCGGAGAATAATATTCAAAGGATGATTCAAATGGTACTAGAATGGGTACAGATTGTTAATAATGTTAGGAGTATAATTACGTTTCTTCAGTTATGTTCATTGTGCTTACAACGTAGCTATGTAAGTTTATCACAGAGAACCGTCACTCTACATTTACCCTGTTAAGGTTTTCTTCAGTTTTCTGGTAAATCTAGTATTGCGGATAAAATACTTGAAGAGATTCAAGTAGCGAACATAAGAACGTAAAAGTCAAGCTGCAATTTTGAGATCGTGATCGTACGGATTAAAGTTTGGACGCGTGTGAACGCGAGAGGACTTATGAAAAAATATTTTTTCTGCAAGGAAGTTAATGTTAAATATCCTGTTCCACACCGCTCCAGATGAAAAGTTGATATCTATTTCTAAGCTAGAATTGGGTGGGTCAAACTCCAGCTTAGGCTAGAAGAAGATGGAAAAAATATACCAAAGCTGCATAGCGTACTAAAAAGCTACAGAATAGAAACCTTGAAGGCACGTTCATTGCTCGAAAAGGAAGTGACAGGTGAGCCGCAAACCTTCTAGGAGGGACCCTATGTCATTTAGAAAATAGTTACGCTTTTCTGAAAATTTTCTGGAACTGATTTCCTGTAAACAAGGTTTTCCAAAACATAGAAGCAGTGATGGCTGGAAAGTTCTACAACAGGGCTGGAAAAATGCGCATTTTGAATCATTTAATTTCATTTAATGTGATGTAGATGAGAAATTTGATTGGCAAGAGTTCATCGAACCAAAAGACACTCTGAGAATTGTATTGAATTTAGATTCCATCAAAAACCATTATCGAATTGGGAACATAGAGCACTCGTACGGTGCATCGAATTGGGAAACCAGAAAATTGAAAGTAGTCTTGACAAGAATTTTGATGGTCGACCGACCATAAGTTTCTTACGCAGATAGGCATAAAGCTCTAATGATATTACCCGGATGTTACCAACTGTAATCAAACGCGACTGCCCAATGTAAAAGCAAAGCGAATCTGTCCGGTTGTCAGTGGATGCCTTGCGCACGACAAGCGGCTGAATAGTAGGATAGTAGAGATTCAAACCCGTTCCAGTATCTATGCAGAAGAAATAGACTGTAAACACTCCAGTTTTCTTTGTGTCCTGCTCAGTAGTACCTGCCAGCGACACAGAACTGGCAAATGTGACAGTGATGGTCTCTTGGGCACTATGCCGGAATGTGTGCTCTAGGAACACCTAGAGCAATCCGGTCAGGAAATGGGGCGATTATTGGATAGGATACTTACGAAAAGGAATAGAACGAGCAGGAGACCCGGTAAAAAGGCAAGGACTAAAATGTATAGCGTCAATCTCACCAGGCGAGCACTGAACCAGTCTAAAACAAGCCGATCATGTACACCTATTTTCGCGCTATATTTAGCAGTACTTTTGGTATGCACTGAGCCTAGTCATCACGGACGACTTAACTATAGTGTGGACTGTTCTTGTTTGGCCGAGACCAGATAATGTGTTGTACTACGCCGCGGCGGTTACTTCCGCTTGATCATGAATCAAACCTCGATGTCTAAATACATTTACCCGCCTGTCCTCTCGTGCCCTGGTGCGTGTGTTGACTATTGCTCTCGGGCTTATTTTGCGACACATGCGCCTAAGGCATGTAAAAGGAGGAGTCTCAAATACAACACAACGAATTTCGATGACGGAGATACGCTATTCTTCGGCGTGACTGGGCAAAAGTGCACTGATCTCTATTCTACTCGACTTTGTATGCTCATCCCAGACGTTGTTACGTGTACCCTACGGATTCCTCAACATTCCAACTCAAAAAGCAACTACATGGAAAAGTATGGTGTGGAAGTACATGAAATAGTCCGACGTTCCAAGAAATGAAGGCTGTGATATTCTTGAAAGGCAGATTTCGCATCTGTCCATATTTCAATAAGAACCGTCGCAGTTTCAGAAGCTCTTTTCTAAGTTCGCTCGACAACGAGAAGTTCAGTGCAATATAAGACCAGATGTACCAATAGCTTGGATATACATTGATAGTAGCAGCCGGAAATAGACAACATCAATATCCAAGATTTTCTCTTCGCCTAGATACTTACGTAGGAGGAAGCTGTTGAGCTGCCCACGCCCAGAACAACTTGTGGAAGAAAAATTTCAAATAATACAAGATACACAGACAAATCTTTGAACGCTATCCTTTAAGCATCCCCCTACGCATAAAATCTGAGCAGTTTGATGTGAACTTGGCCTAATAGACTGTTTCTGCCTGTGCCTAATTTCCAGTTGAATCTGAATAATTTGCTTGAGGATGCGTCCATTTACACTATACTATCATTGTTCTTACGACAATTAGTTATATGCATATCAAGCTCTATTCTTTAGAATATGTGGCTCTAGTAATTGACCTGTTTTCATCTATGTAGGAGGTGCATGTCTCAACTCAGACAGAGATTTAACAGCCGCTAAAGCATTAACAGGGCCACTCCTGCAATCTCAGAGATATGATCCTCAATGGCTGGCATTTAATTAGCATTTTTCGTTTGATTTATCGCATCATGATTTAATTTATTCGTATGCAAAATGAAACAGCGAAGCAGGTATGTCATGAATTCTAATCTCTGAATTCATTCACATCACCTACACTTTAATTCTCTTACGGCTCATGCTACAGCGAATATGTGCTATCATTTTTGTATATTCGCGCACATATAGGTGCTCTCCAGCTCTCGGTTTCTCATAAAATACGGAAATTACACTTCTCTTAAGTTACCTCGAACAGTATGATCTATTTCTAGAAAATAAAGAAGGATACCATTCGTAAGATAGCCCTCACAACCTTGCAATTATTCTCATGAATTGAGAGTATTAATCTGTTCAAGAGAGAAACTCCTCATGAATTGAAAGCAACGAGAAATCGTAGCATCCACGTTCATTATATGCTGTTAAATGATATATTGGCCAATCGATTTTTCAGAAAGCAATTAGATCACTTTGAAAAGTTCCCAACGAAAGAAATTTAATACAGAGCTAAAATTTATTGAAAACTTTGAAAACTTCTCTGAAATTTTTCACATAAAATCAAATGTTGTACAAATCTTTTCTGACTCAAATTAAACATACATACGTTAATTTATTTATCTAGACTCAGATTTGAATTGCTCGAACGAATCGCTCTGCATTATTCCCACAATTCTGAGAATTTTTTGGTCGTGCTTCTGCGGTCTATAAATTAATGTAAGAGTGTAAATTAGATAATCTGAACGCAGAACCAGTTAATGCATTCGGTTCTGCACCTGAGCCGATTATTGACGTCACTCAGCTTAAATTACTTCAGTCTCATCGCTTTCATTCATGTGCATCGTGGCTTAAACCGATCTTTCGTGCAGCTTTGATATTTATGACTGAATTCTGCTACTTGTAACATATTTAAAGTCACATAACTTCCTGTATTTTTTTACTTATTTTTATGCAAGATTGATATTACATCATAATCAAAACCATCTATGAAACTAGATGAAGAGAATTTGATGCTTTCAGAAAGCAAAAAAGCGAAAGCAAGAGACTGATATAACGTATGATAGCATGTAAGTTAATATACTAGATATAACGGCACTAACTTCATAGGATTATACAGCAATTCTTCAAAGACAACAAGACTGGCTTCGTTGACCAATTTTCCAAGATTAAACATGGGAATATTGTACTTCGTTCATAGTTTAATGGAAATGAAGGAAGTATTTAAACTAATGCGAACCAAAATGTCTCTGTGAAACAACAAAGCAAATACATCAGCAAGACTTTTCGTTTCCAAGCGTTCTAAAAATGATATTCTCTTCATTTCAGATTGATTAAAATCGAGCATTCACGCTCTGTGAGTTATTCTTTAGCAGATATATTCTCAGAACGGGATACGTTTGCTTGAAGATGAAGTACCGAAATAGTTTGGTGTACCGATTTCCACTCATACATTCAATGGGCAGATTATATTCACTAAATACTTGCCATCTTGACATTGCGTGGAGATCTTTTGACGGAAAGCATTGTTTCTTTGGATGAACATATTCAGTATAAACAATTGACGACTTTTCAATAAAATATCTTACAGCAGAAGAGTCTAGAATGTATAGCGACTGCTTTTAGGTGAGTCTATGAACAATGATCATCGAAAATATGGATATGTTCAAGAGAAAAAGCTTATGAAAATACAACCCCAATCTTTAAAAAAATTAAGAATACCAATATATTGCCAAATTTCTTTTCTTGTATGATTACTTAATAACATAGATATGCATGTAATATACAGGATGTTCAAAAAATAGCTGCCGATTTTTAAATGAAATTTTTTCTGCTTCTCTATTTGGCTTGTTGAAGATTGAGGTAAGAAAAGATAGAGTATGCAGTAAGCTATCAATTTTGTATATAAGGCAGTTGTATCGTCATTCTAGTTTTTATATAACGAATCATGAACAAAATTTCCTGTTCATGAAAAATATTCGAAACAACTTTGATTCACATTTTTAACGGCTTCGATTTGAAGAATCTAAGCTAATTCGAGCTATAAATTTACACAAAAATAATTCCTCATCACTAATAAATCCATTGCGTATTTTACTTTGTACAGTCCTACTGATTCATATTATCACCATTCCTATATTTGGTGATGTAAGTGATTTTTTTAGTATTCTTGATGGATTTAGAGGTTTCCTTTCACATACGGTTGGAACTACCTGTGAACTCGCAATCGTATGATTTGAAGTTCTAAGAAACTGTGCTTTCTCTACATCAATATTTCCACTTAAAACAACTTTTGGCTTATTCCAACAGTACCATAGTCAAAAAACCTTTGATCAAGCAATTTAAATCTCTAGATACACTCACTAATAATTTTTTACTGTTCTCCGAGTTTCACGAACTGCAGATAATATATCAAATAGTTTACAACGTTACCTGCTTATGAAATATTGTTGAAAAATTTTTGAAACTAAAAATATTATTTGTGAATTCATTAAGAGATGAAAACTAGACAGCGAAATAAATATATTGTCAACTATATGATGCACTAATGCTGCTTCTCAATGTTGCAAAAAAAGAACAGCTCGCGATCGTTTCTCAGAAAGAAGTCATAGCCGATTGAAAATCGGCGGCTGCTTTTTAAGACCCTCTATATGTATGTTCTCTATATTCTTCCAAAACAATAAGCGCTTCTTTTGTTTGGAATTTTTTATCATTTATAAATCGATAGAAAGAAAATGTAAAAAATTCTCATCGAAAACATGACCTGACGCTTTGACAGTAAGATATAAAATCATGAGACTTGATTACAATTCATTTGTCTTGAATTTGGCCCTAACCCGTCCAAAATTACCATATCACGATGTGTAAATATAATTCAATCGCGAAGTACGAAGCAATCTTTAATGTCTTTGTCAATTTGTCGCCGAGGAAGAAATTTGGTGAAGAGGCATCGACGAAAATCAGTAAAATTTCTGCTTATTCTAATTCCTACATCAATTGTCTTGGGAGTGATTATCAGGTTAAGAATTTCATCCAAGTATAGAAATCTGGAAAAGCCATCTTATCTTGATGATTCCATTCATCTCAAAGATAATTTGAGACCAGAAATTCTTCCATTTTCTCAGAGTACAACCGAAGGCGAAAGCAGCCATGGAATAGTTAGAGAAAATTCATTGATAGACCATGAATCAACTGTAATAATAACAGCAGTAAACTATGCCTTTCGATCACATTTGACGAATTTAAAATGCTCTCTAGATCGAATCGGCATATCTGAAAAGCTAAAAGTTGTGGCTTTGGATGAATTAGTTGCTACATGGGCTCAAAAAGCTGGATTCCAAGTCTTCCAAGCATTAGATGGAAGTGAAAAATCAGTCATAACAGAAGATGCGCGTTTCGGAAGCGCAAGCTTCAATCTTTTAAGCAAAAGGAAAATCAGTGCTGTAGCGACGGAGCTATCAACTGGAAGAAATGTTCTCTTCACAGACGCAGACATGTTTTGGTGTGGCAATGCTTTGAGAGAAATAATTGATTTATCCAACACTCATTCTGAGGCCGATTTACTTATGCAGAGTGCTTGGCCACGCTCGCTGCTTAATTCTGGTTTTTATTTTGCACGATCAAATGAAAACACTATGAATTTATTCTCCGAACTGTTGAGACATGGTGGATCCGAAGAAAACGATCAAGTTATATTTAACAGAGTTCTGTGTCAGAGGAAGGAAGGTGGGCACATTGTGCATGCTAAAGGAGATTCATTACTTCATCGGAAAAATCAAAAACCACTTGGTTGCAGTAGAAATAATACATTTGCTATGGTTCTTGATAGAAATCGATATCCAACTGGAGGAGAAATCATAGAAGGAAAAAAAATTTTTCACCATAGTAGAAATTTTCTTACATCGAAGTGTGAACGTAATGAGATGATGATTTTACATAACAATTGTATATTTAGCGACAAAAAGACAGCTCGTTTCATTGTCAAAGGGTTTTGGTATGCCGCTGAAGATGGAATATCGTGTTCCAAACACCCTGCTCCTGTTACGAAAAAAGCTTTAAAGCGCTGCGGAAAGCCGAAATGTGGAAAAACAGATGAGGTTGAACTACAAAACTCGAAGAAATAAAATAAAGCACAATAATGTTGTTCATTTTTGTAAGTCAGATAAAGTTCCCCTTTTTGCAGCGGTATAACATGTTAGTCACAGGATGGATTTAACTTCGCGCAAACGTTTTTCGGTATCTAAGTCAGTTGGGTTAAGATCTGTAGGTGAAAATTAATTATTTTAATGGATGTCTGATCAAAAATACTGTCCATTAATTAATGTTCGTGCCTTTATTCAGTCACATTTGATTGTATTTGAGTTGGTCTACCAGTACCAAGGTTTCAATTTTATTGTTTCTCGTCCCTCTCATGATAATAAAAATAATTGCCCTTGTGCGCTCTAACACTTCTTGCTTTTACTTTTTTTCCTCCTGTACTAAATTAAACGGGAAAATTGGGTCCCTGTGAAATTCTGGAGTCACACCTGATTTTCGTATAGTGTACTCAAAATGTAAGAATTCAGCGGTCATTTAATTGAATTAATGCTGACTTTACAGTTCTTACAAGCTGTACAAATTCTTCGCAACCTCCAATTTATTAATGAATAGTGTCAGTGTACCGTTGTACTCACCCATTGCCCTGCAACGAGTTGGAGAGGATGGTACGAGGCGCAAAGAGTATGTGCCAGGTGCAGGAAAATGACAACAACAAGAAGACCAGTTCCTTGCTGCTCTCTACTGAACATGCGGAGATCATGGGAGAAAAGAAGACAAAAGTGAAACATCCGCATTCGGATAGACGAGCCGAAATTCTGCGTGCTCACCCCGAAGTCAGTGACTTATTCGGACCTCACCGCGGCACAGCGGGATGGACGATCGCATTAGTTTCATTTCAACTGGTTTCTGCCGCATTGCTCACTTCGTATGCACCATGGTGGGTATCTTTACTGTTCATGTATTCGGTTGGGGCGGTCGTGAATCACGCTCTCTATGTTCTCATCCACGAAGCAACACATAACTTAGTGTTCCGATCAGTAATTTTGAATCGATTTTGCTTGCTTGTTGCTAATATTCCGCACGTATTCCCATCAGCAATGATGTTTCGATACTATCACATACTGCATCACATCGAGTTAAATCGAGTGTACAAGGATCCGGATGTACCGTACGAATGGGAAGCTCAGCTAGTAGGAAATTCATCATTCCGCAAGTCGCTTTGGTTATTGTTCTTCTTTTTGGTTCAAACATTGCGAACAGTATTCTACACGTATCGTGTTCCTCGAGGAACGGAAATAGCATGGGTGGCACTGAACTGGGTAACAAATGCGAGCGTGTGCTCAGCGCTAGTATACATTTCGGGATGGCGAGCGCTTGGATACCCATTGCTGGCGTCGATATTTTCGATAGGTTTGCACCCACTTGGAGCACGCTGGATTCAGGAGCATTATCCGACGCAACCGTATCAAGCGACATACTCGTATTATGGATGGGTGAATCGAGTGGCGTTCGGTATCGGATATCATGTTGAACATCACGATTTCCCGTCAGTACCATGGAATAAGTTAAGTGTTTTGAAGGCGATGGCACCGGAATACTATGACACGTTATTTTCGTACTCGTCATACTCTGAGCTTCTCCGAGATTTTATTTTCAATCGAAAATGGAGTTTGGAAACACGATACTTGGTTGAGAAGGAGATGATCGACAAGTTGCCGCCCAACGCGGATATGTTCACCAAACGAAAAATGAAATAAGAGATTAGAACTCGGGGGCTGGAAATGAGTGTTTTGGCTATGGGTGAGTGAGAAAACAAGTATATAAAGAGAGTTTAGTGCTGCACAGATTAAGATCCTGTGCAGTAAGTGTACTGTACCTGCTGCGTATACTGAAAACAGAAATATGTAGTAGCTCAGCAAGTTGAATAGAACGGTAACGTTATCTGCGCAGTACTATACAACTCCACGTTGGAGAGTAGTTGCTAAAACAGAATAAGGGCAACACACGCGAACGCAGGAAAGACGTGGAAAGAATAGGAAGGAGCAGAGTACGTATTGACTGTACTGTACTGTACTGTACCGTACTGTAAAATATAAATACTATGCTGTACTGTATATACAGTGTAGTGCAGTGTTGGAGTGGTTGTCATGGCAGCATGTGAACAAATTGCAGTGCTATATTCTTCTCCACACTTGGACGTGTTCAAAACACAGCCTAACATCGATTACTCAACCAACATGATGATGTACGGTACGGCATGAAGCGATGACACAGTGACACAAAGACCTGTGAATTGTAAGGATATCAATATGTGTAGTAAATAGTTTAGTAGATTGTCGTCAGGGTTTTTCTTGATGATGTTGTTGTACTGTACAGTACTGTAGTGTACTGGTGTACTGTACAGTGCAAGTTGTAGTGATGTTGAATCTCAGCTCCAACTGCAACACCACGTTTAAAAAGAACAGTGATGTGATGTGATGTGATGTGAAGTGAAGCGAAATTGAAAGATGAGATGGATAAGAGGTGAAGAAAATGTATCACGATTCGGGTCGCAATAAATTTATAATAAGTACCAAAAGGAGAGAATCGGTTGTTCCACTCACGCGAAACCTAAATGGGATACAGTACTACAGTACTGTACGTACGCTACAGGAGGACAAAAGCAGATATGGTATGGTTGACACAACCCCGAACCCTTAAAGATGCATGTGCGTGTGTGCATTCCTCCGGCTCACTGCCGCATGTTGCTTCTGTGCCCAACAAATTTGTCATAGTCATGTCGCTCCGTTTTTTGCAGGTAAAAGTACAAACCTGCGCAAGTCGTTGGAACCCTCACGCGATTCAACCTCGGCTGTGCTGTCACTGAACTGCTCTTCAAAAACTGGGTGGACCCCTTTCTGTGTGCGTACCTACCTCCTCACCCACCCACCTCGGTACTTATCTACCTACCTGCCACACTCAATACATCAACTGTGTTTGGCGACCTCTTCACTTCACATTTCATTTTCAACAACAATATTGGTGACACCACCATCTCTTGTGTGTGTGCGTGTGCGGTTTCATTAAGTGTTATCTTCACCCCTCGCACTTTTCTCGTTACCATCCCACCCACTGATCTTTCTCTGAATCTTTCGTTGTCAATTGTTTGTGTGAGCTTGTACGTTCGCCCGTTTGTTTTTTCATTCGTTCGTTCGTTTGTTTGTTCATTCGTTCGTTCATTCGCTCGCTCGCTCATTCTTTGAATTATTCATCTATCCATCCAATTACTTGGGTGTCGTCTTATTCTGTACAGTTTTGCAGTGTGTCTGTGTCTGTACTGTACTGTACTAAGTCAACTGTACGGTTTGATCAGTTGAGTGTGTGAGTGAGTGGTTGGCTGACTGAGTGATTGATTGACCTACTACCTATTCATCTACCAACCTACTGTACCTGCGAACTGTACGCTAGTACACTCCTTACTTGCGTTTCATTTCGTTTCGTTCCACTACAGTATCACCTGCTCCTCCTCTTCCACCTCCATCGACTCTCTGTCATCATGTCAGGTTCAGGTTCGGGACACAACAGAAATCCTAACGATAGAGAGGAAAAGGCTCGGAAGGAGCGCGAACGTGCTGCACGCAATCTACTTTCTGCCAAACAGTCTCGTGAACGCAAAATCATGTTCAAAGCTCATCTCACTGCCGAGAAAGCTCGTTTACAAGAATCAAATGCCATTTTGCGTGCTCAACTTGACTCTTTATCTGGTACTTCTGGGGCTGGACCGTCTCGTGCTGGACCAAGTAGCGCTGCGGGTTCTTCGCGTTCTCATCACGCATCTGGTGGTGGCGATGATGACATGCTACAATTATCAGACCAGATGAGCAAATTACTTGGTGGACGGAAACACATCTCATCGCGCGCTGCTGTGGACTTACTTGACCGTGCTCTGTCAGGAAGTGCAGTCAAGTCGGCACCTGTCGATCCGCAACTTGTTCGATTATGGGATGAAGCACAGGAACGTGCACCTAAAACTCGGAAACCAGTTTACTATGATTCGCCGGCGCAAGCGGCGCAGGCAGCCATGGAAATTCAAGCAAAGAAAAAGGCATCCCAAGAGAAGAAGAAGAAAGAACAAGCGGCGAAAGCTGCGAAACGTGCTGCTGCGCAAAAGCGAGGTGGTTCGTCGTCGAAACGACGCTGAGATAATGGCACCACGAGTAGTAGCTGTAGCAGCAGAGTCACGATTACGGTAGCGCCAGCACGACGCACCAACACTGGGAACAGTTGGACAGAAACAAGCGACAGTAATCTCTACAGTACTGTAAATTTAGTTCTCTGTAGAATTCGGTAGGGTAATGAAATGAAACATCAGTTGACGGACGTATGAGACAAGCGTTCAAGGCGCAGAAAGTGTACCGTACTGTATTGTAGTTTAGGGATTCGTAAATAAAGCATAAAAGGATTAAAGTTTCCCGCCCGCGCGGTCGGTCACACGTAGACAAATGAAAAGGGTACGGTACGGTAGCGCGACAAGGTGTTTGGGTGTTTCAACGACAGTGCAGTACGGCGGAACAAAGTTGTTCGAAAGAACCGTAGTGAGATTCGAATATCGATGACTCAGTTTTACTCGATATAGAGATTCGTGGAGAAGAAATAAGAACCAAGCGGGAAGTGTGAAATGTAAAGTGACAGAGCAAAGAGGTGAGCAGTCAACGGAAAGGGTCAGGGAAAAGAGGCAAGTAAGGCCGTTTCTACATGCTCCGCACGCAGGGGCATATAATGAAGGTCCAGATACGCACTATTCGGAAGATTAGCGTGCCAGCAATGCAGACCGCTGCGGAGGACTCCGCAAGGGTTTTGACCGTCGATAAGTAACAGCATCATTTACGATTCCACTATCGTGAAACCGTACTGAGCCGCTCCTCAAGTCAAACAATGCTATACCTCCACCGTTCCATAAGTGATTCCACATTTACTTGACGTTTTCCTGACATTACGTACGTTGCGGAGGCTGCGGAAGCCCAAACAC
>JAAUYH010015069.1_pt1 | contig 14673 bp, 13 predicted proteins | sample 7278061 | NCBI WGS metagenome assembly JAAUYH01 (sample SAMN14350203, study PRJNA611818) | marine sediment metagenome | isolation source: surface marine sediment (0.6m) | place: French Polynesia: Moorea | collected 2018-08
CTTCTTCAACGGCTTGGGAGTCCTTCTCGTGCTGCCCGTGGCCGGACGCTTCGCGGCGCTGGTGGAACGGTTGGTCCCGGCGCCGCGCGATCAACCGACACACGCGTTGGGGCGGTCTCTCCTGCGTCAACCCGATGCGGCTCTGGACGTCACCAACGACGTGCTGCGACAGCTCGCCGCCCGGGAGCTGAAACTGCTCTATGCCATGTGGCATGACCCCCGTTCCCGGACGTGGTGGGACGTGGAGATGGGCGAGCTCGAGTCCGCTCTCGAAGAGACCCGGGCCTACGTCGTCCAGATAGGCGCCGGTGATTCCGACGAACTGCGCATCCGGCATCAGGCCGCCTTCCACACCATCGACCATCTCGACCGTTTGTTGGCTCGGCTGGCCCGGAGCGACCGACTCCTGACAGCCACACAGGACTCGGAGCTCGCCAGGCGAGGGGCCCGCATCGTCCGGCTCGGGGCGAAGCTCGCCGAGCGGGTCGACGGTCGCGAACCCGGCTTCGACGAGGCACTGATAGAAGAAGCCGAGGCCCTGACGGATCAGCTGGTCGCCGGTGTGCGCCCCTATCGGGCCGAGATCATCGGAGCCGCGTCGGGTGGGGAGATGGACTTCGACGAGCTCGAGCGGCGCCTCGATGCAGTTCGCTGGCTCGCCCGGACCGCCTCGCACGTCTGGCGGATAGCGCTGTACCTGGATCACCTGGCGGAACGGGAGGGTTCTGCTCCCGGGGCCGAGCAGGAGCTCGAGATCTGATGGCCGGCTCGTGAAGATCGATCGAATCTCCGTCTTCCAGCTCGATCTGCCTCTGAAGAAGCCGTACTGGCTCTCGGGCGGGAGGCTCAAGTTCGAGGTCCTCGACGCCACGTTCGTGCGGATCGACACGGACGACGGCCTGACCGGCTGGGGGGAGGGAACGCCGTGGGGGGTCACGTACCTGCCGGCCCACGGACGTGGCATCCGGGCCGGCCTGGAAGAACTGGCACCGGCCCTCATCGGCCTCGATCCGCGGCAGGTAGACGTCGTCGACCGGGTGATGGACCGCACCCTGCCCGGACACCTGTACGTGAAGGCTGCCCTCGACATCGCGTGCTGGGACATAACCGCCCGAGCCGCCGGCCTGCCGCTGGGCGCGGCCCTGGGCGGCCGCTACCCCGACCCGGTTCCCATCGCGTCCAGTGTCTCCACCGGTTCGCCCGAGGAGATGCTGGCTGAGATCGAGCGCTTCCGCGAGCTCGGTTATCGAGTGCATTCAGCCAAGGTCGGAGCTGACGTCCGAACCGACATCGAACGGATCTCACTCCTCGCCGAGAACGAGCGGGCGGATGAGACCGTGTTCTACGACGTCAACCGGGCCTGGCTACCGCGTGAGGCCATCGCCGTTCTCGGCAACATCCCACCGGTCACGTCCTGGTTCGAGCAACCGTGCGAGACGCTCGACCAGGTCGCCTACGTGCGCCGCCACGTGTCGCAGACCCTCGGGGTCGACGAGTCCATCCATACGTTCGGCGACGCCCTCCGCGTGGCCGGCGAGGGGATAGCCGAGGTGGTCAACATCAAGCTCAACCGCGTCGGGGGCCTGACGAAGGCCAGGCGGCTGCGTGATCTCTGCCTGGCGTCGGGACTTGCCATGCTGATCATGGACACCGGTGGCACCGTCGTCAGTGACTCCGCGGTCGCCCACTTCGCCCAGACCATCCCTCCTCCTCACTGTCTCGGGGCGTGGTCGTGTCAGGAGATGATCACGGTCGACCCCGCGCCAGCGGCAGGAGCTCGCAATGTCGAGGGCTGCTTCCCGGCCTCCGACGACTCCGGACTAGGTGTAGTTCCGGACCTCGACCGGCTCGCGACCCCGGTGGCCACCTATGCCTGACCGGAGAGTCCGGTGGCTCGCGCTCGACGTCGCCGCAGTCATCTCGTTCGTCGCGCTCGGTCGCGACACTCACGACGAAGGCCTCGATGCCATCGGGATTCTCGAGACGGCGGCACCGTTCCTGATCGGTCTTGTCATCGGGTGGATGCTCTCGGCCGCGGCCCGGTCACCCTTGGCGCTGCGCACAGGTGTCGTCGTGGCCGCGGTCACACTCTCGGCGGGAATGGCGCTCCGGCGGTTTGCGTTCGACCGAGGCACGGCGCCGTCGTTCGTGGTGGTGGCGGCGGTCTTCCTCTTCGCGACAATCATCGGGTGGAGGTTGGTCGGCCGCCGCATCACCGAGAAGGCGACGGTTCCACTGGAGACTCCGAACCGATCTTGAGGAGACTGTCATCGTGAGCAGCGCCATCGACATCCGCCGAGCCGACCAGAGGTTCCACACCGATCTGGGCTGGCTCGACAGCAAGCACAGCTTCAGCTTCGGCCGCCACTACGACCCCGGTAACGTCGGTCATGGGCTGCTCATCGTCTCGAATGACGACATCGTGGCTCCGGGCGGGGGGTTCGGTGAGCACGGACACTCGGACATGGAGATCGTCACCTGGGTTCTCGACGGCGAGCTCGAGCATCGCGATTCGGCCGGCAACGAGGGCGTCATCTACCCGGGCCTGGCTCAGCGGATGAGCGCCGGCCGAGGCATCACCCACTCCGAGATGAACCACTCGCAGACCGAGCCCGTGCATTTCGTCCAGATGTGGGTCGTGCCGGATCAACCCGGTATCGAGCCCGGTTACGAACAACTCGATGTCGCCGACAGGCTCGAGCCGGGCCGGCTGGTGCCGGTGGCATCCGGTCGGGGCGACGAGGGCACGATCACCATTCACCAGGCCGGGGCCGTGATGTACGTGGCTCGGCTGGGTGGTGGCGACGAGGTCGACCTTCCCGACGCCCCGTTCGTCCACCTGTTCGTGGCTCGGGGCGAGGTCGCATTGAACGGCGATTCGCTCGCGGCCGGCGACGCGGCCCGCCTCACCGGCGCCGGAGCTCTGCCGGTATCCGCGTCGGAGGACTCCGAGATCATCGTGTGGGCCACCGACGCCGAGATCACCCGATGACGGGGACCTGAACCGTGGCGGCCGTCGCCCTCGAATCGGTGACGGTCGATGCTGCCGACGGCGCCCGCCTGCTCACCGAGGTGAGCTTCGAGGTCGCCCAGGGCGAGCTGGTCGTGATCGTGGGTCCCTCGGGTTCGGGCAAGAGCTCCACGATTCGTGCCGTAGCCGGACTGGAGCGCGTGGTCAGCGGGGCCGTGCGCTTCGATGGCGTGGACATGACCCACGTCGAGGTCCGGGATCGTGATGTGGGCATCGTCTTCCAGGAACACGCGCTCTTCCCGACGCATACGGCGAAGCGGAATGTGGGTTTCCCGTTGCGCATCAGGAAGTACGGGAAGGCCGAGATCGACAAGCGGGTGATGGCCGAGGCCCGGGCGATCGGCATCGCCCATGTCCTCGAGCGGTGGCCCCGCGAGCTCTCGGTCGGTCACCAGCAGCTCGTGCAGATCGCCCGCGCCCTCGTTCGGGTGCCGAACGTGTTGTTGCTCGACGAGCCGATGGCCCACCTCGACCCACCGCTTCGACGGCGGTTGCGCCTCGACATCATGGAGCTTCAGCGGGGCTACGGGGTTACGACGATCCACGCCACGAACGACCCGGGCGAAGCGATGGCGATGGCCGACCGGATCGTGGCCATCGAGCGGGGGCGGGTTCAACAGATCGGCACCCCGGCCGAGCTCTACGCGGCACCGGCCGACACGCACATCGCTTGGCTGACCGGCTCGATCAGCTTCTTCCCCGCCCGCGTGGAGAGAGACACGACCGGCTTCTGGCTGACGGGCGAAGCCGGTGTTCGAATACGGGCCTGGGCGCCCGAGCTCGGCCGTCACGTAGGAGAGGAGGTCTCCGTCGGACTCCGTCCCGATGCCGTCCGGCCCCGACCGGGCGGGCCCGTCGAAGTCACGATCGAGGGGCAGACCTTCGAGTCGGGGGCGCCGGCGACCCGGGTCCGCCTGGCCGATGTGACGCTCATCGTCGAGTCGATCGACGAGCCGATCGGTACGACGTTGGACGTGAGCCTCGAGCGATGCCTCGTCTATGGCGGCGACGGTCGACTGATCACTGCCGTCGGCTAGGCGGGTGCAACTGCAAAGAGTACGGCGGCATCGCGAGCGAAGGCGTCGACGTCATTCCAGTCCGTGTACTCGTAGTCCCGGCTGGTGTCGTGGTCGCCGCCCTCCGACTTGGCGATCCGACTCATCAGCCGTTTCTTGAGCCACCCGTACTGCGTGTAGCGCAGGGCACCGGCGAACAGGCCGACCATGTCGGGGTCGAGGCCGGTCTCGTCCAGCAGCTGCTGCATCATCCCGTGGGCCGTGGCCGCGTGCTCCTCGTCGGGGTTGGCCGACGTGAGGCTGACCTGGAACAGGGCGACCGGCCGGTCACCGAGCTCGGCCGCGTGTTCCTCGAGGAACTCCACGAGTTGCCGGCTGTGGCGACCGGCGTGAATCGAATCGCCGACGACGATTCCCTGGTACTCCGAGGGGGACGGGTCGGTGTCGGCGTCGGCGAGGTCTACGGCCAGGCCTTCCTTGCGCAGTTGATCGGCGATGCGGGTGGCGATCCTCTCGGTCTGACCTTCGGCGGAGTGATAGGCGACAAGGACTCGAGTGTTCATGAGGTCAGCCAATCACCGGGAGGTCAGCGGGCCCAGGGCCCAACGTCACCACCCCGGGGGCGGTACGGGGGCGCGCCTAGGATGGCGATCCATGCACGTCGTCGGGGTTCAGATCGGCACGCCGAAGAAGCTGCAGACGGCGTCGAGGCTTCTGACCACCGGCATCGACAAGCAGCCGGTCGAAGGAGCCGATGTCGGCCCATACGGGCTGGTCGGCGACGCCATCTGCGACACCGAGCACCACGGTGGGCTCGCTGCCGCGGTCTACGCCTACTCCCGTACCGACTACGAGTGGTGGGAGGCACAGCTCGGCCGGGAACTGGCCCCGGGCTCCTTCGGCGAGAACCTGACCCTGTCGGCCTTCGGGGCCGATCCACCCCGGGTCGGCGATCGATATCGCATCGGTTCGGTCGTGCTCGAGGTGACCGCACCCCGGATCCCCTGCGGCACGTTCAGCGCCCACATGGGTGAGGCCGATTGGATCCGACGGTTCCGTGATGCCCGTCGGCCGGGCTTCTATGCCCGGGTGATCGACAGCGGGCATGTTTCCGAGCGCGACGAGGTCGAGTTCGAGGCCGCGGCCGCAGACAGAGCGACGATCCTCGACCTCCAGGACGAGTACTACTCCGGAAGCTGAGCCCGGCGAGCGTCAGCTACCGCTGATCACTGCGGAGACGGCCTCGATGGCTGTCTCGATGCCTTCGGCATCGACGTCGAGATGGGTAACGGCCCGCATCCGGGTCGGGCCCATGGCCCCGATCCTCACTCCGGTCTCGGCGAGAGCGCTCGCGATGTCCGCGCCCGAGTGGCCCGTAGCCTTCACATCGAAGAAGACGATGTTGGTGTCGACGGTGGACGGATCGGCTTCGATGCCGGGGACCTCTGAGATTCCCTCAGCGAAGCGTCGGGCGTTGGCATGGTCGTCGGCCAGTCGATCGACGTGATGGTCGAGGGCGTGGAGACCGGCGGCCGCGATGATCCCGGCCTGGCGCATGGCACCGCCGAGGCGCTGCTTCCACGGCCAGACCTCGTCGATCAGTTCGGTGCTCCCGGCCAGCACCGAACCGACGGGGCAACCGAGGCCCTTGCTCAGATCGATCCAGGCCGTGTCGAACCCCGAGGCGTAGTCGGCGGCGCTCACGCCGCTCGCCACGACCGCATTGAGAAGTCGGGCCCCGTCGAGGTGGAGCCGAAGGCCGTGCTCTCGGCCGACATCGCAGATGTCCCGAATCGTCTCGAGCGGCCAGACGGTGCCCCCGCCGAAGTTGGCGGTCTGTTCGATCTCGATCAGGCGAGTCGGTGGGGCGTAGCGACTCGGTGGGCGGATGGCGGCCCGAGCCTGCTCGACGGTGAACGTGCCGCGCTCGCCGTCAATCGGGTGGATCATCGCCCCGGAGATGGCGGCCGGTCCGCCGCCCTCGAAGTTGATGATGTGGCTGCTCCGCTCGGCGATGATCTCGTCACCGGGCCGGCAGTGAATCCGGATGGCGAGCTCGTTGGCCATCGTGCCCGACGGCAGGAAGACAGCCGCCTCCATGCCGAGGAGGTCGGCGACCCGGGCGCACAACTCGTTGACGGTGGGGTCCTCGTTGCGCTGTTCGTCTCCGACCGGCGCTGCCGCCATCGCCTCCCGCATGGCTGCGGTGGGCTTCGTCTGGGTGTCGCTGTACAGGTTGATCACGGCGCCGAACCTACATGCGCAGGCGATCACTCCCGGGGTCGTAGATCGCCTCGCCGAGCACCCGCGCCGGCTTCAGGTCGCCGACGACCCGAACCTCGAGCTCGGTGCCGGGTTCGGCATGCCGAGGGTCGAGATAGGCGAAGGCCAGACCCTGCTCGACGTGGAAGCCGTAACCGCCGGTAGTCACCAGTCCGATGATCTCGCCGTCGCGGTACACCCCGTCGCTGCCGTGCACCTCGGAGACGTCGGTGTCGACAGAGAGGTAGGCGAGCTTCCACCGGTAGGGCTCTTGGCCCGACTCGGCTCGCTCTCGTCGGGCCAGGAGGGCCTGACGGCCGATGAACTCGCCCTTGTCGATCTTGACGAACGGCTGCAGACCGGCCTCGTCGGGAGTGACGTCGTGGGTCAGGTCACGACTGATTCGGTAGGCCTTCTCCATCCGCAGGCCGTCGAGGGCGTGGTTGCCGACATTGGCGACGCCGAGGTCCTGGCCGTTCTCCCACAAGGCGTCGTAGATCGGGCCGAGGTCCGCGGTGGAAGCGTGCAGTTCCCAGCCGAGCTCGCCGACGAAGCCGACCCGCAGGGCCAGGGTCGAGACGCCGGCGATGTCGACGCGGCGAGCGGAGAGCCACCGGAAGCTCTCGTTCGACAGGTCGGCATCGGTGCACCGCGACAGCAGCTGCCGGGCGTTCGGGCCGGCGACGGCGATCACGCCCAACTCGTCGCTGACGACGCGGACATCGGCGTCTGCGCCCTCGGGCCAATGAGTCTCGAAGTACTCGCGGTCCTTCTGCTCCCCGACCGCGGCCGACACAAGGTAGAAGTGATCGTCGGCGACGCGGGTGATCGTCATCTCACCCTCGATACGTCCGGTCGGGGTGAGCGTGTAACTCAGACCGATGCGACCGACCCGGGGCAGCGTGTTCGTCGTCAGTCGATCGAGCACGGCTGCGGCGTCGGGGCCGACGATGTCGAACTTGGCGAAGGCTGTGCTGTCCAGAATCCCGACCTTCTCCCGCACGGCCCTGGCCTCCGTGGCCGCCACCGGGAACCAGTCGGTGTGCCGGAAGGCGACCACGTCCTCCTGGGGGAGTCCGGCAACGGTCGGGAACCACTTGGGCCGCTCCCAGCCATAGACCTGCGTGAAGACAGCCCCCCGGTCCTTGAATCGCTCGTACAAGGGCGTGACCCGGTACGGACGCAGCTCGGGATGTTCGAGCCCGGGCACCGGGGTCTGGTGCCGATATTCGTAGTCCTCGGTTCCCTTCACCCGCCCGTAGCGCATGGCGTCGTCGCCCGGCACGAAACCGAAACGCCGAGCGTCATAGCCCCGCATCGACAGCGCCGTGTCGCCGTGCACCATCCACCGGGCCAGCTCCCGGCCGAGGCCGGGGCCGTCGGCGATGCCGACCTGCACGCCGGCGAACTGCCAGAAGTTGGGTACCCCGGACGGACCGAGCAGCGGTTCACCGTCCGGTGTGTGCGCTATCGCTCCCCGTATGACCCGCTTGATGCCCTTGTCAGCCAGGATCGGGACCCGTTCGAAGGCCCGTTCGAGCCAGAAGCCGATGCGGTCGTAGTCGGCGTCGAACAGAGGGTTCTCGAGTGACCAGTCAGGTCCGTCCGGCCAAGCCGACTCGGCGTTCGCCTGCTCGTAGATGCCGATGAGGCCGGCCTCCTGCTCCTGTCGCACGTATCCCGACAGGTAGTCGTCGCGCACGACCGGCAGTTCCGTGTCGCGTGCCGCGAACTCGGGCACGGCCTCGGTGACCAGGTAGGTGTGCAGAGCGTTGGCCATTGGAACGGAGAGGCCGACCATGCTCGCCACCTGGTGGGCGTAGCAGCCGGCTGCGTTCACGACGTGTTCGGCGTGGCAGGTGCCCTCTTCGGTGACGACATCGAACGTCCCGTCCGGTCGTCGGTTGATCTCCAGAACCCGGTTTCGGCGACTGATCTGGGCGCCCTTGTCCCGGGCGACGGTCGTCATGGCGATCGTGGCGCCGGAAGGGTCGACGTGACCGTCGTTCGGCGTGTAGACCGCGCCGATGATCTCGTCGACCTCGTAGAAGGGGTGGCGGGCGGCGATGTGGTGGCTGTCGACCCACTCGAGCTCGTTGCCGACGTACTCGGCGACGCCGACCTGGCCGCGTAGCCAATCGACCTCGACCGGCTCGTAGGCGACCCGATAGCTGCCCGAACGATGCCACGAGGTGGCCACGCCACTCTCGGCTTCGAGCGAGTCGTAGAGCTCGCAGGCGTACTTGCGCATGGCGGCGAGCGTGTAGCTCGACACCGAATGGGTGACCTGGCCGGCCGCATGCCAGGTCGAACCGGACGTGAGCTCGGCTTTTTCGATGAGGACTGTGTCGGTCCAGCCCTCATGAGCCAGGTGATACAGCAGGCTGGCGCCCGTGATGCCACCGCCGACTATGGCGACGCGGGCGGATTCGGGGAGTGGCATGGGCACCTCGAGCCAGGGAAGGACAATCGTGTCATGGGTGATCGTATGTGGTACACCTGTACCAGGCAACAACCGGACGTACCCGAGAACTCGACAGCCCAACTCGACAATTCGACTGATCGACCCCAACTCATCGACCCCGACCAATCGTCATGGCCATCGCACCGCTCCCGACCGAACCCGACGCCGTGTCAGCCGTGCTCGACGACATGGTGGAACGCTTCGAGAAGCTGTCGCCCCAGCTTCAGCGGGCGGCCCAGCACGTGATCGACAACCCGGGCGAGGTCGCAGTGAGCTCGATGCGAGCGCTCGCCGAGTCGGCCGAGGTCAAGCCGAACACGTTCGTGCGACTGGTACGCGCCATCGGCTTCGACAGCTGGGACGATTTTCGCGAACCGTTCGCTCGCCACGCCACGGGATCCCCGCCGTCGTTCCCCGACCGGGCCCGCTGGCTGCAGTCGCTCAGCGCCGGGGGCCGCCACGGCCGCCTGCTCAGTGACATGGCCACCACGCTGCTCGGAAACCTCGAGTCGCTCTTCGCCGAGATCGACGGATCCGAGCTTCGGGCCGCCGCCGATCTCATCGCCGCCGCCCGACGCACGAACGTGCTCGGAGTCGGCACCGCCAAGCCTCTTGCCGACAACTTCACCTACGTGGGGCGCATGGCGATCGACACGCTCGTTGCCGTTCCCACGATCGGAATCGCCATCGATGACGTGGCTCGCATGACCCCCGACGACGTGCTGGTCGCCCTGACCTTCAGCCCCTACCGGGCCGAGATCGTCGAAGCCGTGAACATCGCGGTCGACAGGGGAGTGCCGGTCGTGGCCATCTCCGACTCGCGGACTTCGCCGATCCTGCGGGTGGCCCAGCACGGCTTCGCCGTACCCACCGATTCGCCGTTCCCGTTCTCGTCGAGCGTGGCCGCCACCGCCCTTCTCGAGACGCTGCTCGCCTTCGTCGTCGCCGACTCGGCCACCGATGTTGCCTCGGCGATCGAAGACTTCCACGCCAATCGATCCCGCGCCGGCATATACGTCGACCACGACTGACCCAGGAGACCACATGCAATTCGCCCACCCCGGTCTGAAGGACCCCGAGTACTACGTGCCCGGTCTGCCGATCGACTACGTGGCCCAGCGTTACGGCATCGCCGCCGCCGAGATCGCCAAGCTCGGCTCGGCCGAGAACCCCTACGGCACGTCGCCCAAGGCCAAGGAAGCGGTCATGGAGCGCCTCGACGCCATGTACACGTACCCGCTGTGGACCGCCGAGCCGCTGCGGGAGAAGCTGGCCGACAAGTACGGCTACGAGCCCCACAATTTCGTGTGCGGCGCCGGCGAGACCGAGCTGATCAGCCACGTCATCCGGGCCTTCGCCGCCATGGGCGACAAGATCCTCATGCCGGGACCGTGCTTCCCGATGTACCACCTGTTCGCTGAGGCCGAGGGCCGCGTGCCGGTGTTGGCTCACCATGCCACCGACCGGGCCACGATGGCCCTCGACGTCGACGCCTACATCGAGACCATCGAGCCCGACCATCGCATCGTGTTCCTCACCAATCCCCATTCGCCCTCGGGCACGTGGATGACCGAGGCCGAGGTGCGCCGGGTGGTCGAGGCCGCTCCGCACGCTCTCGTGGTGCTCGACGAGGCTTATGTGCACTACTCGGGCGGCCCGGGCTACATCCATCTCGCCCACGATTACGACAACCTGGCCATCCTGCGCACCTTCTCCAAGGCGTTCGGACTGGCCGGTCTCCGACTCGGGTTCGGTGTGGCCGCCAAGCCGATCATCGATGCCCTGCTGGCGGTGAAGCCGACCTGGAACATCGGCCAGCTCCAGATCGCCGGCGGTATCGGCGCCCTCGACGACGACGAGTTCGTACAGAAGACGGTCGACACGATCATCGACAGCCGTGGCTACGTGCAAGAGCGGTTCGACGAGGAGCTCGACCGGTTCCGCATGGTGCCGGGGAGCATGTCCAACTTCTTCCTGATCGAGATCCTCGACCCGGACATCGATTCGAATCAGGTCTTCGACGGCTTGCTCGAGAGGGGCGTGATCGTCAAGGACGGCTCGATCTCGTTCCGGGGCCTGGAGAAGCGCTACATGCGCTCCGACGTCAACTTCCGGGAGAAGATGGATCAGTTGGTGGCGGCGCTGGCGGACCTGCCATAGTCCGGGGTAGAGGGGGGTAGCCGTGACGACAGTGGATCCGGTGGTGCAGCGCAAGCGGGGGCTTCCCGCCGCGGCCTACACCGACCCGGCCGTGTTCGAGGCGGAGCTGGATGCCATCTTCGCCCGGACCTGGATCATGGTCGGCCACGAGTCCCAGGTGGCCGAACCGGGGCAGCTGCTGACCGCCCGCGTCGGCGACGAGGGGGTCGTAGTGGCCAACGACGGCGGCCGGATCAACGGCTTCTACAACGTGTGCCAGCACCGGGGCCACGAGCTCGTGCCCGACGGAGTCACCGAGGCGAAAGGGTCGATCACGTGCCCGTACCACGCCTGGACCTATGACTTCGGCGGTCGTCTCCTGCACGCCCGGGGCGAGAAAGTGGGCGAGCTGTGCGTGCCCACCGTTCGCGTCGAATCGCTGGCCGGCTACCTGTTCGTCAACCTCGATGACGCCGCACCGAGCCTCGAGGACACGGTGCCCGGCATAGAGACCGAGCTACTGACCATCGCCCCGACCGCTCGCGAGCGAGTCCTGTCGGCGACTCTCACCCACGAGATCAACGCCAACTGGAAGGTGGCGGTCGAGAACTACAACGAGTGCTACCACTGCCCCAACGTGCACAAGGCCTTCACGAGCGGCGTGGTGACCCCGGGGAGCTACCGCATCACACCTCGGGGCAACTGCATCCATCACACGGCCGAGGGCTCACCACCGGAGAAGTCCAGGTACACGAGGCATCACGAAGGCAACGAGTACGGGTCCTTCTTCACGTGGCCGGTCAGCTCCATCCAGTGCTACCCGGGTCAGGTGCTCAACACCTTTCGTTGGGTACCGCTCGCCGTCGACCGCACGCTGCTCATACGCGAGTGGTGGTTCGACACCGCCGAGCCGAGCGACGAGCAACGGGAGGTGATCGATCTCGACTGGACGACCACCGTCGCCGAGGACTTCGACCTGATGGACTCGGTCCAGCGGGGCCTCAACAGCCGGGGCTACACGCCCGGCCCGCTCATAGAGAACCCGACCGGTGTGGCCGATGTTCATTCCGAGGACACGGTGCCGCATCTCCACAGCTTGTGGCGGGCTGCTGTCGGCGACGTCGCCTGAGCCCTGACTCGGCCAATGACCGCACGGCCCGACACGCTCACGGGGGAGCTGGCCGAATTCCTCGTCGGCCTGCCCCCGACGCTCGATGATCGTCTGCTCGAGCTCGCCGGCCGCTACACGCTCGACACCCTCGGCTGCATTGTCTTCGGCGCCGACCAGCCCTGGTCGCGAGCGGCGGCCACGCACGCCCTGACAACCGGCGGCGACGGTCGAAGCGCCGTGATCGGAGCCGAGTCATCGACAACCCCGGCCATGGCCGCCTTCGCCAACGGAGCCGCCGCCCATGCCTTCGAGCTCGACGACGTGCACGAGGAGGCCATCAGCCATCCGGGCGCCGTCGTGGTTCCGGCGGCCTTGGCCGTGGCCGAGGAGACCGGGGCCACGGTCGACGAGCTCCTCATTGCCATCGCCGTCGGCTACGAAGCGATGGGCCGGGCCGGTATCGCCGTCGGCCCGGCCAGTCACATGCTCGGCGGCTTCCACCCGACCTCGATGTCAGGCGTGTTCGGTGCCGCCGCCGCCGTCGCCATACTGCTCGGGTTCGACGCCGCCCAGCTCACTGCGGCGTTCGGTATCGCCGCCTCGCTGGCGTCGGGCACCATGGAGTTCGCGGCGTCCGGTGGCATGGCCAAGCGCATCCACGCGGGCCGCGCCGCCGAGGGAGGCACGACAGCGGCCCTGCTGGTGGCAAACGGGCTGGAAGGCGCGGCCGACGGCCTCGCCGGCCGCTACGGCTTCTGCCGCGTGTTCACATCCGAGCCTCACACCGAGCTGCTAACCGAGGGGCTCGGGGGGCGGTGGATGCTCGACGAGATCACCATCAAGCCCTACGCCGCGTGCAGCGACATCCACCCCATGATCCAAGCCGCGCAGGAGCTCCGGTTCGAACACGACCTCTCGGCCGACACGATCGATCGGATAGAAGCCTTCGGCCCGACGAAGGCGGCGACCCAGAACAGCCTCGACGGTACGGCGTCGGTGATGGCGGCCCAGTACTCGGCCCAGTGGAACATCGCCGCGGCCATCGTCGCCGATCCCAGAGACCCGGCCACGTACGCGGCCGAGAGGATCGCCGCCCCGGAGCTCGCCGCCTTGCAGGACAGGGTGGTCTCGGTCGAGGCCTCGCCCCAGTTCGACGCCACCTATGCCTGGAAGATGGGCGGGGGCGTGCGGATCACGCTCACCAGCGGCGAGGTGCTCGAACGTCAGGTACACGGCCAGAAGGGGTCGATGCACGACCCGCTGATGCCCGAGGACGTGCTGGCCAAGTTCCAGGCGCTCACCGCGGGCCGGCCAGCGCTCGACGGGTTGGCCGCGGCGGCGGTTGGTCGAGCGGCCCGCAGTCGGAGTGGGACATGACAGCGTTCTGGCCGTCTGGCATCGTGTCGCCATGACTGCGGTCGATCGCCCGAGGCGCGGCGAGGTGTATTCGCCCGAAGTGCCGATCGAAGTGTCGCCGTTGTTCGACTGGCCCCCGAATCCGATCGCCCTGATCCGCTATGTGATCGCGCCCACGGTCTTCCCCTTCGGAGGCTTTCTCATCGCAATGGGCGTGCTGCTCTGGTACGGCTTCACACCGGATCGTGATTCGATGACCACCCTCGAACCCGGCTGGATCGGCCTGCTCTGGTTGCGCAATGCGGTCGTTCTCTGCATTGTGGTCGGCCTGCTCCACGCCGCCCTCTACATCCGGCGCACCCAGGATCAGCGATACAAGTACCTCGCCCGGTGGCCCGCTACCACGAACCGGAGCTTCCTGTGGTCGAACCAGGTGCGCGACAACATGTTCTGGAGCATCGCCAGCGGGGTCACGATCTGGACGGCGTGGGAAGCGGTCACTCTCTGGCTGATGGCCAGCGGTCGGGCTCCGACCGTGTCCTGGAACGACCGAGCCGCCTATCTGACGCTGTTGACCCTCTTCGTCTTCTTCTGGGGCACATTTCACTTCTACGTGGTGCACCGGGCGTTGCACTGGGCCCCGCTCTATCGGTTGGCCCACGCCCTCCACCACAAGAACACGAACACCAACCCCTGGTCGGGCATCGCCATGCACCCGCTCGAGCACCTGCTCTACTTCAGCGTGTTCGCTCTCTTCTGGTTCGTCCCGGCGCATGGCGCCGTGATCGCCACGACAGCGATGTTCTTCGGAGTGTCACCGGCGATCAGCCACTCTGGATTCGATCGTGTCGAGGTGGCGGGTACAGCCGGCTTCGGTGCCGGCGACTACTTCCACCACCTGCACCACCGGTACTTCGAGTGCAACTACGGCAACCGCCTGGTGCCGATGGACAAGCTGTTCGGCACGTTCCACGACGGCAGCGCCGAGGCCCACGCCCGGATGAAGCGGCGCCGTGTCAACTCTGGGCGCTGAGCGACCTCAGCCCTCGTCGTCGCCCCCACTCGCGCCATTGCCCTCGCCTGTGCCTTTGCCCTTGCCTTTGCCTCCGCCCTGACCGGCGCCCTCTTCGGTCTCCTCCTCCGGGTCTTCGGTCTCGTCCTCGGGCTCTTCGGCCTCGTCCTCGGGCTCTTCGGCCTCCTCCTCGGGCTCTTCGGCCTCCTCCTCGGGCTCTTCGGCCTCCTCCTCGGGCTCTTCGGCCTCCTCCTCGGGCTCTTCGGCCTCCTCCTCGGGCTC
>JAAUYH010139464.1_pt1 | contig 14672 bp, 11 predicted proteins | sample 7278061 | NCBI WGS metagenome assembly JAAUYH01 (sample SAMN14350203, study PRJNA611818) | marine sediment metagenome | isolation source: surface marine sediment (0.6m) | place: French Polynesia: Moorea | collected 2018-08
ATAACGCAAAGTACCAGTTCCTAAAAATAGACTGTTATCCAGCAATTGTTAAGCGATCGCAATTGTTTTTTTGTTAAATATACTGCTTAAAAACCTAACTTTACACTCATCTACAAAGTTATCCTTTTGTCAACCATTATTAGTGGACCGCTTCTCTAGAAGATTTGAGGTTTCCTCAAATCTCGCGTCCTCCTTTAGGCGTGGGATACGCGCTACTCGGCACACGGGGCGTATCCCACGCCTGGGGAGACCCCAGGCGACAGCCCCTCATTTATGTGCCGTCTGTATGTTAGAATATTTTATGTCATATAAATTGACATAAATGATTGTCCTAGAGTTTAAAGTAAAAGCTAAAACAAAGCAATACCAAGCAATTGACGAGGCAATACGTACTACCCAGTTCATCAGAAACAAATGTCTTAGGTTTTGGATGGACAACAAAGGAGTGGGACGCTATGACCTTAACAAGCACTGCAAGGTATTAGCTAATGAATTTAGCTTTGCTAGTGAATTAAACTCTATGGCGAGACAATCAGCAGCAGAAAGAGCTTGGTCTGCTATCTCGCGGTTTTTTGATAACTGCAAGAAACAGATTCCCGGCAAGAAAGGATACCCACGATTCAAGAAAAATGTCCGCTCCGTAGAATACAAAACTACTGGGTGGAAGCTAGATAGAACGACCTGTAAACATATTACTTTTACCGATAAAAAAGGGATTGGTCGAGTCAAGTTAATTGGTACTCATGATTTACGTTTCTATGAGGACAAGCTCATCAAGCGAGTTCGATTAGTACACAAAGCAGATGGGTACTACTGTCAATTTTCTATAGCTGTAGATAACAAAGAGGATGTCGAGCCGACGGGGAACGCTATTGGTTTAGATCTGGGTTTGAAATTTGCCTATGTTGATAATACAGGGCATACTGAACCAAATCCCAGATTTTATAGAACAGCAGAAAAAAGACTAGCTAAGTTGCAGCGTCGGGTATCCAAGAAATTTAGAAAAGGACAACCCCAATCTAATAACTATAAAAAAGCTAGAAAACAGCTAGCTAAACTTTACTTAAAAGTAAGTAGACAGCGTGAAGAATGGGCTAAGAGAATAGCCCGTTGCGTAACTAAATCGGCAGATTTGATTGCCTACGAAGATTTAAAAGTGAAGAACATGATTCGTAACCATAGGCTATCTAAGTCCATACAAGACATGGGTTGGCGTAAATTACGATATTGGATTGAATATTTTGGGGTTAAGTTTGGCAAGGTAACTGTTGCCGTACCACCTCATTACACAACTGTTGATTGTAGTGTTTGTGGGGCTAAAGTTCAAAAAAGCTTGAGTACCCGAACTCACCGATGCGATGTCTGCTGCACAGAAATGTGTAGAGATCGAAACGCAGCAGTCAACATTTTGCAGAAAGCCATACGTACTGCGGGTCACGCAGGAACGTGGGAGCAATCCCTAAACGCTTGGGGAGATTTGCCCTCTTGGGCAGTTGGTGCGGGAAAGGGGGGATTTTAAGTTGTCTTTTGGCAGCTTACCAGTTAATGTCTGGATATTTCCCCCCTTCCCCACCTGCTGTCTAACGGCGAGTCGATTGAACCAAGAATCCCACGACTTGAGCGTTAGCGGAGTTGTGCGGAGTGTCAACAATAAAGTCTGACAGCTAGAGCAATCATCTTAACTGGCTTTCGACTGTGTTATGCTCCCAAAAGCTAAATCGTTGCTTGAGAACCAAAAAAATAAAAAGAGCATTACCAAATATGTAACGTTTCCAAAGACGGCGAGGTTCTACTAATAATCTATACAGCCATTCAAAGCCTAATTTTTGCATCCATTTAGGGGCGCGCCTTACCATGCCAGAAACAAATTCAAAGCTCGCACCAATACCGATAGATATGGGAATACCTAGCTTTTGGTAATTAGTATCAATCCATTTTTCTTGTTTTGGTGAGCCCAAAGCAACAAAAAGAATATCTGGTGCTGCTGCTTTAATTTTTGCTTCTATTTTTTCTGGTTCTTTTGAATCTTGCTCAAATCCATAAGGCGGACAATAAGTACCTACAATTTGAAGCTGAGGATGTTTTTGGCAAAGAACTTCCGCTGTCCTATCTGCTGCTTGAGGACGACCTCCTAACAAAAACACTTTAAATCCTTTTTCGGCAGAAACTTCACATAATTTTTCAAAAAGGTCTGTTCCATTAACACGACCTTTTAATGGAGCATTCATTAATTTAGCAGCCCAAAGTAAAGGTACTCCATCTGGTACGCTTAAAAACGCATTGTGATAAATTTTCTGAAAATGCCGATCTTTTTGAAGAATAACGATATGCTGTGCGTTGGAAGTTACTATATAGTTAGGTTTTCTATTAGATAGTAGCTTTTGTTCCACTATTGAGATTACTTCATCAAAGCTTAAGGCATCAATATTAACTCCACATAAATTAACTTTCATCAGAAAATCTCTAAAACTAAGTAATTTAAAGTCAACTTCATAACTAATACGTCTAGTGTGAATTAAAGTTTAGTAAGCGAATAGGGATTGGAAAGTAAGGAAATTAATTCCGAATTCACGCCAGGCGTAACTAATATAAATTTATACTCAATATCACTTAGGTTAAATAAAGTTTTGATAAAGAAACGGGTAGTCTCTGCCAACTGATTGGGTTGAATTCATGTTCGACTTTTAATTATGTTGGTAATGATTATTTTAGTCTAAACTACAGATGTTAGCTCAACGTTTGACACTTTTTGAGCAAAGCCTAACTATTAATTTTTTAATTTTTAATTTTCTCTGCTGTTCGTAAAATCTGCCCTGCTAAAATGGCTGCACCAAAACCGTTATCGATGTTCACTACGCCAATGCCAGCAGCACAAGAATTTAACATTGTTAGTAGAGGTGCGACACCAGCAAAACTAGTTCCATAACCGACACTAGTAGGAACACCAATTACAGGACAGTCTGCCATTCCTGCTACTACACTAGGTAAAGCTCCTTCCATTCCCGCTACTACAATTAATACATCAGCTTCATAAATAATTTCTTTATGACTCAATAAGCGGTGAATTCCTGCTACACCGACATCCCAAAGACGTTTTACTTGAAAGCCACAGAGTTCGGCAGTAACGGCTGCTTCTTCAGCAATAGGTAAATCCGCAGTACCAGCAGTCAGAATAGAAATTATTCCCGAATGTTGAATATTAGATTTGGTTTGGGCTACAGCACAAATACGAGCAAGAGGATAGTAAGTTAAATTGTCTACTTCTTGTTGTAATTGTGCATAAACTTCAGGTTCAATTCGGGTTGCCATGACTACAGAAGATTTATCTATCATCGCTTTCATAATTTGAGCAATCTGTACTGGCGTTTTTCCCGAACCCCAAATTACTTCAGGAAATCCCGTTCTTAACTGACGATGATGGTCAATTTTAGCAAAATCTTCTACTGACTCAAAAGTAATATGTTTAAGTTTTTCTAAGGCATGAATGGGACTAATATTACCTGCTGCAACTGCCTCCAACAGAATTTTTATGGCTTCGGGTTGAGTCATGTTATTTTACTTCTAATTTACGTTTAATTCTTCCAACAAAATATTTATCTTTCTTACTTCTTCCATCTTTCCTCGATCTTGAGATAAATTTCTGGCTTGAGTCAGCACGGTAATTGCTTCTTTTTTTCTTCCTCTTTTATTTAAAGCAATCCCTAGATGATAGTAAGCAGAAAAGTTATCTGGATCGATTTCTGTTAAACGCCGATAAGTAATAATGGCATCGATATAGTTTTTCTCAGCTAAGAAAATTTTACCCATACCAAGCCTTGCTTCTGCTAAATCTGGCTGAAGAGAAAGTGCCCGACGATAAGCTTTTAATGCACCTTCCGAGTCTCCTTTTACTTGTAAAGCTTCGCCAATTTTTAGTGAAATTAGGGGATTATCTGGGTCTAACCGTTCCGCTTGCTGTAAAATATTTAATCCTGCTTCTAACTCACCTTGGTTAAATAATACTACCGCTAATTGGAGTTGTAAACTACCATCTTGAGGAAAGTTAGCGATCGCTTTTTGTAAAAACTCAACTGCTTCTCGGTAACGCTTTTGTTTAATTAAAGCAGTAGCCATAATATCATATGCTTGGCGATGATCGGGCTGTAAAGCCAAAATACGGTAATAGTTGTCGATAACCAAGTCATATTCCCCCTGACGGAGCAATACTACTCCTAACCCCAGATAGTTTTGAATATTACCAGGAGCCAGAGCGATCGCTTTTTGATAAGCATTAGCAGCCCGAGGATTGTCATTAGCCATAGCATAACTGTAACCTAGAGCATAATAAAATTCTGCATTATTAGGATCGAGTATAATCGCTTGTTGATAGGCAGCAGCAGCAGCAGAAAAATCCTTTTGCAAAGCGTATAAATAACCAATCCCCGAAAAAATTTTGGCGTTTTTCCCATCCAGATAAGCAGCCTTTTGATAAGTAGCAATAGCGTTGGTATAATCTCCTGCATCAATATACTTTTTACCAAGACGCAATAATTCTCTGAGCTGCTGCTGATTTCTCTGACTTACTAAAATAGGTATATTGGTTTGCTCAACAGCAGAAACAGTCGCCGAAAATTGAGAGATAAGAAAACTAGTGATTAGATAAATAGGTAGCTGCAAGAAGATGAATTGTGCCACGGCTAATTATGACTTGATATATTAGGAGAATCTTGAGAAATAATAAGTTTATACCTTATTATCCTTTAATCGCCAATCCTTAATTCTCTAGAGCTCAACTATTTATTAACTAAATTATTCCTGGCTTCTTGTGCCACTTGTTCGACTCGATCTTGAGCGAGTTTTTCGAGGGTAAAATTGGCTTGTTCTCCTCCTAATCTTCCTAAAGCTTGAGTAAGACGATAACGTATTTGCCAATCATCATTATTAACGAAAGGAATTAAAAGAGGTATGGCTCGATCATCTCCTAATTCGCCTAAAGAGCTAATAGCAGCAGTTTGTACCAAATTATTATCCGAGTTTAAAGCTTCTTGAAGCAAATCAAAACCCCGAGGTTCTCCTAATTCCCCTAAAGTAGCAATAATGCTAAATTGAATCAGCCAATCGGCACTTTGATGATACATTTTTACCAAATCTTCAAAAGCTTCGGTTAATTTTAAACCACCAATGGCATCGGCTGCTGCTGCTTGTACATCTGGTTCTGGATCGTTGTATAAGCGATCGCGCAAAATTTCTAAAGAAGCAACTAAATCTTGATGTCCTAAAGTATCAAATTGGCTAACTGCTGCATAGCGTACGCGAGTATTTTTATCTTTCACCATTGGTTTGATTAACTCAAAGGCTACGCCTGGATCCATTGTTCGCAGGTGATTTAATCCCTTGATGCGATCGCCAAAATCTTCTGATTTTAATAGTTGCTGTACGGATTCTGGTGTAATGCTCATTTATCTCTGGTTACTAGTTGATAGTGAATAGTTGATGGTTGATGGTTGATTTTTAAATCTCTTGCTCCCTTGTCTTTTTCAACCAATGAGTTAGGACTTTTGGCAGAATTCTACTCTGCTGCCATAGTCCGAATAATGTCTCCCTGAGTTAAAATACCAACTAACTTACCTTCTCGGTCAACGACTGGTAAACGGCGAATTTTTTTTTCGTGCATAGTGTGAGCAGCTTCTTTTAAAGAGCGATCGAGTTGAATGGTAATTGGTTTGTCGCTCATTACTTCTCCTACTGTTTGCCCCAAAGCCTTATGAATTTCCTTGTTGTAACGGGCAGGATTTTGTAAATAAATGACGCTATCGAGAATCATAATATAAGGTGGGGGTTCGACTCCTGTTTCCTGCCACATTAAATCGGTTTCTGAAATTACTCCCACTAATTTGCCAGTCTCATCTTGTACTGGTAAACCGCTAATTTTCTTCTCTGCTAAAATTTGAATCGCCTCTTGAAGAGGTGTTTGCGGATTTACGCTAATGGGATTATGAGTCATTACCTCAGCAACAGTTTTGGTCATTCTTTAGTCTAAGATTTTGTTACTTGTCAATGACTTATATTGTAGGCAATTACTGGTACTGAGCTTATTGACTGTATCAGATTGTTACTATTTAGTGGTTGGTGGTTAGTGGTTAGGTAATTTCTAACTATTTTCTACCACTCACTTGTACATTAGGGGATTGAATTACTGTATGGGGTTCATTCCCGTTCCATTTTTGAATTCTTTCTCTTTGAACTTGCAGTTTTTCGACATGGTTCAAATCAGGGTTACAAAATAAAAAAGGTCAATCCTAGAGGCACTTCTCAGTATTGCAGTAGTTGTTTAAATCGAGTAAGCAAAACACTTTCGGAGCGTTGGCATTACTGCGATCTATGCACTTTGAGTTGCGATAGAGACTATAACAGTGCCGTACTAATTAAAAAGCTGGCTGTGGGCAGCAGTCAGGACGGGGTTCATAAACGCCTGGGGAAACCCCAGGCGACGACCCCTCATAAAAAGCTTCCTTCTTTGGCAGTTTTGCTTTAGTCGAGAAGAATCCCTCGTCAAGGAGCGAGGGAGTGTCAACTTCGGGCGGACAGACTGTCCACCCGAAGTTGAGCCAAAATCAACCTTAATTTAAGTAATTACAGTGGGTTTTTCTCTTTGGGTCAACTTGCGAATCTGAGCTATTTCTTCTGCTAAATCGATTAACGGTTTGAGTGCTGCTTGAGTCTCTACATCATGCTTACTAGCATCTGGTTCATAACTTTCTAGATAAACTCTCAAAGTTGCTCCTTTTGTCCCCGTACCAGAGAGACGGAAAACAATACGAGAACCATCAGTAAAACCGATGCGAATACCTTGTTTCTTGCTGACACTACCATCAATGGGATCGCTATAGCTAAAATCGTCAGCATAATCTACAGTATAAGCACCATATTGCTTACCTTTCATCTCCCCTACAGAACTACGCAATCTCTCCATTAATTCTGTAACAGGTTCTTTAGCTACTTCTTCGTAGTCGTGACGAGAGTAGAAATTACGTCCATAAGTTTGCCAATGATGGCGGACGATATCTTCTACAGATTCTCCTTTAACTGCCAAGATATTCAGCCAGAAAAGAACTGCCCACAGTCCATCTTTTTCCCTAACATGGTTTGAACCAGTACCAAAACTTTCTTCACCGCAAAGAGTTGCTTTATCTGCATCCAGGAGATTACCAAAGAATTTCCAACCTGTAGGAGTTTCATAGCAATCTATGCCTAATTTAGCTGCTACGCGATCGACTGCTGCACTAGTAGGCATGGAACGAGCAACTCCTGATAAGCCATTTTTGTAACCGGGAACTAAATGAGCATTGGCAGTTAAAACGGCGAGACTATCACTAGGAGTAACAAAAAAATTACGTCCTAATATCATATTGCGATCGCCATCCCCATCGGAAGCAGCCCCAAAATCTGGTGCATTCTCCCCATACATTACTTCTACCAAGTCGTGAGCATAAACTAAATTGGGGTCTGGATGTCCACCACCAAAATCTTCTAGGGGTTCTCCATTTTGTACCGTACCCGCAGGTGCGCCCAAACGTTGCTCAAAGATGTTTTTAGCATAAGGCCCTGTAACTGCATGGAGGGAGTCCATACACATCCGAAAATTACCACTTTTAATTAATTCACGAATGCGATCGAAATCAAACAAAGATTCCATTAAACGAGCGTAAGGTTCGACGGGATCGATTACTTCTACTCCCATCTCCCCAATACGAGAAACAGAAAGTTTATCAAGATTAATATCGGCTACATCAGCAATTTTATAGCTATCTATTACTTTTGAACGGGCATAAATCGCTTCGGTTACTTTTTCTGGTGCTGGACCACCATTGGTAATATTGTATTTAATACCAAAGTCTCCGTCTGGACCACCTGGGTTGTGACTAGCAGAAAGAATAATACCGCCAAACGCTTGATATTGACGGATAATACAAGAAGCTGCTGGAGTTGATAAAATACCCCCTCGACCAACTAAAATTCGTCCGATTCCGTTAGCTGCTGCCATTTTGAGAATTATCTGAATGGCTTGGCGGTTGTAGTAGCGACCATCACCACCTAAAACTAAAGTTTGACCTTGACAGCCTTCAAGGGAATCAAAGATCGACTGGACAAAGTTTTCTAGATAATGAGGTTTTTGAAAAACAGTTACGGACTTACGCAATCCAGAAGTGCCTGGTTTTTGATCTGAAAAAGGAGTTGTGGAAACAGTACGGATATCCATAAAGCGATTTAAAAGTAGATTTTTTACTGCAAATCATCTCGACTATGTACTCCTAATCTTGCTTACTGTTATGAGCAGTATTAAATATTAGGAAAATATAAAGTTAATTTTACAGGTCGAGAGGAACTCCCAGGTTATCAACTCCTACTTAATTTCTTAACCTTGTGTGAGTTCGGAGTTCGGAGTTCAGAGTTATTATTTTTTACGATAGAAAATAATTAACTCGATTGTATGTTAAAACCGATCGATCGCAATCTTTGGGTGGCGGAACAACCACAAGAATTTTTTGGATTGCCAGTAGGTACGAGAATGACAGTAATTCTACTAGCGGGAGGACGTTTGTTACTTATCTCCCCCATTAAAATCGACCAACAGACCAAAACACAATTAGATTCTATCGGTGAAGTTGAATTTATTATTGCTCCCAATCTTTTTCATCATTTATATCTGGCAAACTGTCAGAAACTTTATCCCCAAGCTACATTAATTGCTCCTCCAGGATTAGCCACTAAACAACCTAATTTAGCGATCGATAAAATCTTTTGTCAAGATGAAATTAACTTTGAGCCCGAACTAGAATACTTACTTTTTGAAGGCTTTCAAGGTTTTATTCCACCCAAGATAGTTACAGTAAACGAAATAGTTTTCTTTCACCCCGTCAGTAAGACTCTGATTTTAACTGATACAGCTTTTAATTTCGATCGTAACTTTCCCTTGATCACTCAATTAGCTACCAGAATTATTGGCTGTTACGGCAATCTTAGACCTTCTTTCTTAGAAAAGATAGCCATACAAGATAAGCAGAAAGTCACGCATTCCATCCAAAAAATTCTTGCTTGGGATTTTCAACGAGTTATTATGGCTCACGGAAATATTGTCGAAACCAAGGCTAAAGAACAGCTAAACGCTGGTTATCAATGGTTTTTGGGCAAAGATGAATTATTAAACTAGCGATCGATTTTCATAACATATTTGCATAATAGGCAAAATACGTCCATAAATACCTATATACATCAGGAATTTCTGAACAAAATATAAACTTTTGCTTGCTATTGCCAATGCACCTCTATAACTTAAGAGTGAGTTCGGCAATCCGTATTTACCGCATATAGTATCATAACCGTTTTTGGTTCATTATAAAAGCAATGCGGGGTGTAAATATACCAAGCATTATGTTAAATATAAAAATAGTACAAGTAAACTAAAGTTAAGCTCCCAATAATAAATTGAACTTTTGGCAGTAGACTTACGTCTAAATAACTAGTTAAACCTAAATTATAGGTAAAACTGTTATGTCAAAAGACATCCTTTGCAAAAGGGGTGAGTAAATGACTTAGATAAAAAGCTAAAAGTTGACAAAAATATTTTGTTCAATTTTATCGGTGCAAGACTTTTAATAAGTTCCAAGGAGTCACAACTGTACAGATGCCCAAAGCCAAAATCAACAAAGAAACAAAAAAAGCAAACTACTCGGCAGATATGGTAAGAACCTATCTGCACGAAATTGGTAGGGTGCCTCTGCTAACCCACGAACAGGAAATTGTTCTCGGTAAGCAGGTACAGACAATGATGACCCTGTTGACCAAAAAAGAAAAATTAGAGAAAAAGCTCGGGTTAGAGCTAAGTCTGAAGGAGTGGGCTGATGAGGCTCAAATGAGTGAGGTAGAACTCAACAGGGCTGTACAAAAAGGGCAGCGAGCCAAAAGAAAAATGATCGAAGCTAATTTACGCTTGGTAGTGGCGATCGCCAAAAAATACCAAAAGCGCAATATGGAATTTCTCGATCTGATTCAAGAAGGTAGTCTAGGCTTAGAAAGAGGTGTAGAAAAATTCGATCCTACCAAAGGATATAAATTTTCTACCTATGCCTACTGGTGGATTCGTCAGGCGATTACTCGCGCGATCGCTCAACAAGCTCGCACTATTCGTCTTCCCATTCACATTACAGAGAAACTCAATAAAATTAAAAAAACTCAAAGAGAACTGTCCCAAAGGTTAGGGCGTAGTCCCAATCCTGGAGAAATTGCTCGTGAACTAGAATTAGAACCTGCTCAAATTCGTGAGTATCTCAGTATTGCTCGTCAACCAATCTCTTTAGATGTAAGAGTTGGGGATAATCAAGATACCGAATTATCAGAACTGCTAGAAGATGATGGCGTTTCTCCTGACGGCTATGCTACTCAAGAATTATTGAGACAAGACTTATACAATCTCATGGCAGACTTAACTCCTCAACAGCAAGAAGTAATTACTCTGCGTTTTGGATTAACTGATGGCAAAGAATTATCTTTGGCAAAAATAGGTCAAAGAATGAATTTGAGTCGTGAAAGAGTTCGTCAGCTAGAACACCAAGCACTAGCTCATTTACGTAGAAGAAGGGCAAATGTCCGCGAGTATATGGCTAGTTAAGAGGAGATAGAGAAGGGAAAAAATATGGCTTTTTTCCCTTTTATTGTTTAAATTAAGGTAATTTTAAGACTTAAATTGGAGAAAACATGGTTTTCTTTACAGTCCATAATTAGTTATTATGTGACTGAATTTATCGCTCGCTCTATGTTAAAAAATAAGCAATCACGTACCCCTGCTAAATATCTTAATATTTTAGCGGGGGTACGTGGCAAAGTAACCATCGTATCTTACAAAGTGGTCTGGAACGGTGTCAGCTAGACCAAAGTTGATCTCCGTTATACTATCGGCAAACCGATAGTGACTGGTGTTCTCTAGTCAAAAATGTGGTGTAGGAGTGGATAATGACACTATTAAATGAAACTTATAATGGGAAAGAAAGTAAAAATTCTTCTCTAGTGAGGAATGGAAATCTTAGTTCTTTTACTTTATCGCCCAGTACCGAGGCAATTCAAAATTGGTTAATTGACAGATTAGCTCAGTCTCTTGAAATCGAGCCTCATGAGATAGACATTCAAAAAGATTTTAGTGAATATGGTTTAGATTCGGTAGAAGCAATCAATTTATCGGGAGAATTAGAAGGCTTTCTGGGCTGCCGACTTTCTCCTACTCTGTTGTGGGACTACCAAAATATTAAAGCCTTAGCTCAATATTTAGCGGAAACAAGGCCGACCATTGATAAGCTCGATTCTTCGGCTAGGTTGGATATTCTACCCCCTATTCCGAGAAAGAAACAAAGATCTTCTTCTAGGCAAATTAAACCAGAAAAAGACAGTTTTTCCAACCCAGAAATACCCCCAGAATACTATCGTTTTGATTGCTCTCCAGAGTATAAAAAACTACAACAACAAATAAAACAAGTAAATTCTTTGGGTAATGGCAATCCCTTTTTCGTACCCCAAGAAAGAATTGTTAATGATACTACCAGTATCGATGGTCGAGAACTAATTAATTTTGCTACCTATAACTATATTGGAATGTGTGGCGATCCGCTAGTATCCCAGGCAGCTCAAGAAGCGATCGATCGTTACGGTACTTCTGCTTGTGCCAGTCGTTTGATCTCGGGAGAAAAACCAATTCACCGTGAATTAGAGCGAGAAATTGCGGATTTTTTGGGAGTAGAAGATAGTATTGTTTTAGTTGGCGGTCATGCTACGAATGTTACCACTATCGGTCATCTATTCGGTAAAAATGATTTAGTTATCTATGATTCTCTCAGTCATAACAGTATTCTTCAGGGTTGTTTCCTGTCGGGAGCTAGTTTAGTTGCTTTTCCCCACAATGACTCATCAGCATTAGAGGAAATTTTACGCGATCGCCGTCATCGCTATCAAAGAGTATTAATCGTCATTGAAGGAGTTTATAGTACTGATGGAGATATTGCCGATCTCCCCCAATTTATCGATCTAAAAAAACGCTATAAAACTTTTTTAATGGTAGATGAAGCTCATTCTATTGGGACAATTGGTAAACATGGACGAGGAATTGGCGAATTCTTTGCCATCAATCCCCATGATGTCGATTTGTGGATGGGAACTCTGAGTAAATCTTTTGCCAGTTGTGGCGGTTATATTGCTGGTTCTCATGCTCTCATAGAATATCTTAAATATACTGCTCCTGGTTTTGTTTTTAGCGTGGGTATGTCTCCACCCAATGCAGCAGCTACTCTAGCTGCTATTGGGGTACTCAAAGCCGAACCAGAACGAGTTAGTAGGTTACAAGCAAGAGCAAAATTATTTTTAAGGTTAGCTCAAGCAAAAGGATTGAATACGGGGATGAGTAAAGATTCTCCTGTAATTCCGATTATAGTAGGTGAATCCCTTAAATCGATTCAACTTTCTCAAAATTTATTTCAAAAGGGTATCAATGTTCCTTTTATGATTTATCCTTCAGTACCACAAAACGAAGCTCGTTTACGCTTTTTTGTTACTTGTAATCATACTGAAGAACAAATTCGTTTTACAGTAGATACTCTAGCAGAAGAGATTGCCAAGCTTTAAAATCGCTTTGCGATTAGCTATTAGCTTTTTTTTCTCGCATAGTGTGGGAGTTAAACCCCCACTATGCCTATTTTCACTGTTAAATTAAATAACCCTACTTTATTGAATTCTTTTTTTTGAATATAACCATCCACTAAACAACCGAATCATTCTAGGCATAACAAAATAATTCATTAGTGTAACTAATCCAACTGTGAGAATGAAACTGCGTAGTAGCATTGGTAGAGAAGCAAGAAAACTCCCTAAAAGGTAAGGATTCAGGTGGAAGTAATTGACAAAAAGGCCAATTGCGCTAGATTAAAATTGGTTGCGGACAAGCAAATAAAGAACTAATCGCTGCATTTAGAGATAATTGGCTTATTCCCAGAAGAGAAGATGCAAAACAAATAGTTCAACGGGGTGTAGAGAGAGGAGAATTAAGAGAAAATATAGATGCAGAAATTGCGATCGATGCCTTATATAGTTTACCGATTGTTACTCAAGCATCAACCCTTGAATGAGGAATTTGTGGACGAGTTAATTAATGTTGCCTTTAATGGGTTAGCCAAATAAGACTCTCTATTTTGTTTGACAATTTTATCTACCCCAACTGATTTTTTTCTGTAAAAATTGAAATGACTTATTTAAGTTAAGAGAATCAAGTAATATCTTGTTTTAAAGCTTAATTTGACTATCGAACTAAAAACTCAATTATTTTTGGAGTAAAAAAGCTGGTGAACTTTAAGCAGTGTTTGGGTTTTTCTCTGCTAATCATTTCTTTATATATTCTTTGGCAAATTCGCCAATTGCTGTTACTAATCTTTACAGCAATTATTTTGGCAACTGCTCTAAATCGTCTAGTTAGGTGGTTTGAAAAACTAAATATTCCCCGTTATTTAGCTCTTAGTATAACTCTTAGTTTAAGTCTATTAATTTTTGTTTTATTTATTTGGCTGATTATTCCTCCTTTTATTAAGCAGTTTCAAAATCTGATTGAATTATTACCTTTAGTGTGGAATAAAGTAGATATAGAAGTGGAACTTTTTCAACAAAAGTTACCAGAATTTCTACCACCTTTACCTAGTAGAAGAGATTTAATTGCTCAATTGCCATCTTTACAGGAATTATTAGCTAATTTTTTCTCTTTCTTTTCTAATTCTTTGGCTATTATATTAAAACTCATTTTAGTCTTTGTTTTAACTATAATGATGTTGATTGAGCCACAAAGATATAGACGAGCTTTATTAACTCTTTTTCCTTCTTTTTATCGGCGCAGAGCAGATGAAATTTTATCTAAGTCAGAAATAGCTTTGGGTAATTGGCTTAGTGGTATTGCTCTTAATTGTTTATTTATTAGTATTACCAGTGGTTTGGGTTTAGCTATTATTCAAGTTCGTTTAGTCTTAGCTCATGCTCTTTTAGCAGGAGCATTAAATTTTATTCCTAATATAGGACCTGCTCTTAGTGTAATTTTTCCTTTGATGATTGCTGTATTGGATGCTCCTTGGAAAATTTTAGCGGTAATTATTTGGTATTTTATTATTCAAAATTTAGAAACTTATTGGTTTTCTCCGGCAGTTATGGCAAGGCAAGTCTCTTTATTACCTGCGTTTACTTTAACTGCTCAAATCTTTTTCGCTAAAACTTTAGGTATTCTAGGTTTATTATTAGCACTGCCTCTAACAGTTGTAGTTAAAACTTGGATTGAAGAAGCTTTTATAAAAGATATTTTAGACTCTTGGAAAATTTATACCTAATCCTAATTGAAGAAAGTAAAAAAACACCTTCCATTTCCAGGAAGGCATTTTTTTATATTTAGTTAAACGATCGGGCTTACTATTATCATCTGAGTCTTAGCCGTTGATAGCAGGAGCAGTCAGTGCTACGGGAGCTTGCTCTCCGCTTGCCAAGTCTAAGGGGAAGTTGTGAGCGTTACGTTCGTGCATTACTTCAAAGCCGAGGTTAGCACGGTTTAAGATGTCAGCCCAAGTGTTGACTACGTGACCCTGGGAGTCCATTACGGATTGGTTGAAGTTGAATCCGTTGAG
>JAAUYH010033566.1_pt1 | contig 14670 bp, 19 predicted proteins | sample 7278061 | NCBI WGS metagenome assembly JAAUYH01 (sample SAMN14350203, study PRJNA611818) | marine sediment metagenome | isolation source: surface marine sediment (0.6m) | place: French Polynesia: Moorea | collected 2018-08
ATTCAATCAAGCTCCAATTTTTTTGACTTGGGTTACACTCGAGCCTTGCTTCTTAGAACCAGCAACCTACTGTCACGAAGAAGATAAAGGTTTGGTCGGAAATGAAGGACGAAGAACTGGTTCTAGCAGATCAAGAGAGAGACTTATTTCCAGATGCCGAAGTCAGACGGTTGGCGCACAAGGCATTGAACTCGAAAAGTTGGGGACTACAAAACTTTTTCAACACAAGAGACGGTTGGTTATTGCGAAGGACAGTAAGATGCCATAGAACTGTGAGGTTGGAAAAGCTAGCATACTGTGCTCTTTGCGGTCAAAACGTTCCTGACTTCAAGAGACCGAAAACTCCGACAAAATGCGAGGTTTTAATGTTCCACTATGTACAGTTCCTCGAAAAGGAGACAAAAGTTATTCTTGTGTGGAACACTGGCACTTGACTGATAACCATACTAGAAAACATATACCACAAGACGAAAGAGACGAGACGTAACAAAAAAACGGAAAGTTTATGAAGAAATTGATGAAGAAGAAAGAGATAGAAGCATTGAGAAATTCTCTTAAACGAAAGAGAAAATTGATGACGACCGAGAACAAGATATTGAAACAATTTCTCTAGCAGTGAAGAAGTTTAGAAAACAGCAATTAGAGTTACAAGAAGAATACGACCAATTCGAAAAATGCATGCCAGAAGCGGAAAAAATTGTGCAGAAATGGGTGATGGGGAAGGAGTCACTAACCGAAGTATTGCAATCGTCGGTCGAATGGCCATTCACGAACGGCATCAACTCCGACGCAGAGTTGAGAAAAGCGTATCGCTCAGGAATTCTCAATTTACACCCGGACCGTGTGAAAAATAAGTGTCAGGCAACGTTAGAATTTGTAGTTGCCAGTAAGGTTTTCGCCGCACTGAAAGAAGCGCACGACATTTACCATGAAAACGATTGTGGGAATGATGAACCGTCGAGTTAGCGCAGGATGGATACCGGTGGTTGAGTCATTCATAGTGACGGCGAGTGATGGCGGACGGCGGCAAGTGGACTTAGGAAGGAGCGACGGCCAGTGGAAGTTTGTTGATTGAGATTAAAAAATAAAGGATCATGAATACAGATCTCATTGGTTTTATCGAATATAGTTAGATTTTATTCATCTACAGCCACCCCTGGTTGGATGCTAGTATAAATTTGCAAATCGTAAATTTACTTACAGTGTTTTCGTGAAGGTTCAGATTGAAATTCAACGTAATAAATTAATGTTAACATACGGTTTGATGCAATTTTACAATCAAGTTTTTGAATTATGAGCTTCTCTGCCTCTGCTAAAATTAGATTATTTCTCACACTCGGGTACAGAGCCGAGCTGATACTGTAGCTGGGGGTACGCGACCCGACGACATACGGTAGATAGAAGGTGAAGGTTTATGGCAACGATGGCGTAGAGTACTGTACTACACAACAAGCGAACAGGCCATTACGCAGAAACGTAAAATTAGGTCGTCGCCGAATAGAGATGGATTCGCGGAGCTAGCTCCTCACATTTTTACTCTTGCAATTGCGTTGTGAGATGATTTTGCCTTGTATTTAGGAATCAAAACCAGCTTTGTTACGATTCTGATTGAGTTGACTGTGAGGGTGTGACCTATTAAAAATGGCCCATTGCGAAACAGGTTGTTCCAGCATAATCTTGAAAATCGTATTCGTCAAATACATCAGATTACGTATTAAAGAAAGTAGATGACGATTTTACGATAATGCTACCTACAGATTAGTGATCGGCAACGATCGTTCTACGGGTCCACCGATGCACACACACACATCATCGTCATAATCTTCTAGACTTAGTGGACCAACTCCATCCCAAAAATCAGCAACTTCCGATAACAGTAAATGCGGTTCGACCTCTGTTTTCAGTTGATCATGACGTCTGGAACTCAATTTTCGGTGAGCCACTTTGACACCGTCACTCTTTAGAAAATCATTCAACCGCACTACTAGTCCTCGTTTAGTCATTTCTTCTCTATCAATACGTTCCGCGTCAGCCTTCAATTTTTCGCGTACATAGACGTGAGGCTTGCCATTTACCAAAACCACTTCCAACTCGCACGCTCGCCGAATCTGTGGAACATCTTTGTTTTTCTTTCGCAATTTCTCAAAGTCATAGAGTTGTCTGCTCATAAAGTTAATACATCTTGTAGATTTTTTTTGCTTAAAACGCTAATAAGTTGTTTTAGTGATGAAACATCATGCCTCGCGAGCATAGTTCGGTTATTCCCAAATCCTGAGTCAACAGAAAATCTAGTACGGCCCTTCAGCATAAATCGAAGAAGTATTCGGTTGTGAAATGAGTTCGCAATACGAGCTTTCAAATAACTGACCATGATTTTGTTCTTATTTTGTGCGGAACAGGAATCAGCATTGATAACCAAGAGCTGCGCTTTCTTCGTTTTGGAAGAAGTCATGAAGCATAGAAACAACTGCTTCCGGATCAAATTTTCCAGGCTCGTGAAATAGATAGTTGTACTGAATTCCTGATCCCTCGTTCACAATACCAAATACATGTGTCCTTACTTTTGGCATAAAGTACTCATCAATAGGTTCGCTTGTACGGTGAGGGTACTCATGGCAGTGAGAAAAGTCTATAGAAACATGAGCAATTTGAATTGAAATGCTATTCTGTATAGACTGAGACCACTCAGATTGCGCTTGCTTTTGCATGTCCCGATACAAATTCCTGCCGTACTCGGATGCAAGACAACGCAATCTCATGCTATCAACTTCCTCTGCTACATTTTCAGGTTTTAAACCACGAACTCTGTGCTGAAATGCTACATAAATCGTACACATTCCTTTTTCAGTTGGATAAATTTGAATAGTGCCGAAATCTTGGCTCCACCGTGAACAAAAAGTACTAAATGAGGCATTTCTTTGTATGAGCGATAAATTAAACGTTTAGACATATAAGGAGCTAAAAAGATCATATCACCAGGGCGATCAGGTCGTGATTCGCCTATTCGATCTGCGGTAGAGGCTATAAATGCAATTGCTCTTTATCTTGCTAGCATAGACGCAGCTCTGTTGGATCGAATTCCATCTTTTCCTGACAATGCGTGAGGAGCAGAAATGAAACCTTTTCGGCTTCGAATTTCTCTACGCCATCGTTTCAGTGTCCTGGTAGGGACTTCGTAGCAAAAAGAAAAGGCGTAGTAACACACAGTTTCATCGTATTCAAATACTCGATAAGTTAATATTGCATTTCGATTGTGCATATTGCCCGATGCTGCCATCATAGCACCCATAACTGTACGATGGTGATCGGCTCCAGTAGAGCGAATAGAGTTCATCAAGAGTTTGCAACGTTGAAATGTCGAATATGGTATTTCTCTGCCATTCAAACAACTCTTGTGGCAGCACGGCTCAGCGCGTGTGCGCTGATCGTACTCAGCTCTCAAAGAACTAGCCGTATCTTCGCTATCTGATTCTGACATCTCTAGACATTTATTCCCAAGTCTTCTATTTATCGAGTCGTAACAAACTTCAGTTCCTGTTCTGACGTTTTATTACAAGTTGTGAACAACTCTACACGGAAATGATGCTCAGTTCGTTCCACATTTCTTTGCAGTGCATATGATTACGAAAAATGAAATGAGCCATTCCTATTAGGTCACACCCTGTAAATCAGTTTCTTTTTCTAAAAACTTCATAGGAATTGAACCCAGAATTTAAGCAGGAAGAGTTGTATATGAAGCCGTAGAAATATAGTTTGATTGATTAAGACTGTTGTTGTAAAGTTGACAGGAAAATGGGGTAAGCAGAAACCAGGAAGGATATTTGATTAACTTCAATAAGTGAACTAACTCTATCTTCATTACACGCAACAGTACAAGGATGTATCCTCGCAACAATTGAGATGGCAGCTCTGAAAAGAGATGGAAGATCTAAAGCGCCTCAAACGATTTGATCGAAAGTACGGTGCTGTAGTTTACAGGACAGTACGTACAAAAAAATATTAAGCAGGATTATCATATGTATCGCATGATTGTACTGCAGAATATTCAAGCGATGCTACAATGCAAACAGTAGTAGAATGGAAACACACATGAAATAAGCCAACAAATGGAAGTGGTCGCCTGTTTCCGATGCAGGGAATGAGGAGTGAGTTAGCAATGCAGACAGCGAAATCGACTTCCCGAACGACGCCCGGCAGTACCGCAGGATAGGTCACTGGTGGTAGTGCGAAGCGGCATAGGGCCAACGCGTACGGTGGGCGCAAGGAGGGTGGGGCCGCGCCCTCAAAAATATTTTGGAAACACAACAACATGAACGCAGAATCTACACAGCTGCATGTGGTTGTGGAGGTGTACAGTGCTCCGTAACTGTGACACGCTTCACGCCATTCCTGTATGTTTCTAATCCTTATCATCACAATCGCGGTACATAAGCCCGACTTGCTTCTCTCGCACTGTCGAATTCATCACCACCCATCCGAGCAATGTCGGCAACCAACTTGATCAAGATCTGTGTGTTCGCTCTCGTGCTCGCTCTCGTTCGTTCGAGTGCAATCCCGCGCGAGGCTACCCTCACCGTCTTGCAAGAGCTCGTACGACAAGATGCCGAGGACAAGGACAATGAAGATTCGAAGAATTCCACATCCAAACTCCCCACTGTGACCGCACCGCCCAAGAACGAAACCAAGGACGGTGACAAGGATAACATGGACAAGGATAAGAAGGAAATGGACAAAGATAAGAAGGATGAAATGGACAAGGATAAGAAGGATGAAATGGACAAGGATAAGAAGGATGAGATGGACAAGGACAAGGGAACTGGTGAGAAGGAAACGACCACCACCGGCAATGGTACATCTAATGCTGCAAACGCCACGAAGGCATCAAATACCACGGCCCCGTGTTTCCCAGCTACTACACTTGTGACTCTAGAAGGTGGCGCACAGAAACAGATGTCCGAGCTGAGCATCGGTGATCGTGTCGCGGTCGGCGGCGGCAAGTATTCAGAAGTGTTCATGTTCACTCACCGTCTGTCTGACGTGCACTATGAATTCGTAGAGTTGCACGCCGGATCCAACGTCTTGCGCGCCACTGCTGGCCACTACATCTATGCATCCGGCCGATATATTGCAGCCGGTGCGGTCAAGGTTGGGGACACCCTCGAACTGGCTGACGGTACACACACGGCGGTGACCGGCGTGAAGACGGTGATGGACAAGGGTCTATACAATCCGCAGACAGCGCACGGTGACATCATCGTGAACGGAGTGCGTGCATCTACGTTCACCACTGCGATTGAGCGTAACTTTGCGCAAGCGGCGCTCTCTCCCCTACGTGCCGTGTTCGCGCGTCTCGGTCTGGCCTGCACGGCGTTTGAGAGTGGCGCGGACCTTGCTGCGAACGCGCTGCCGGGCGGTAAGATCGTGGCTTAGGATTGACGGACGAAGTGCAGGATTGAGGTAACGTGTGCAGTTGTAGCAATAATAAGACCTTGCTATAAGACGCACACAAAGCAACGCGATATACTGTGCTTTGAAAATTGAAAAAATTGTTGTGGGTGAGTAGGGAAATAAATCAGCATCCTTCTTTTCGAAAAGTATAACGAGCAAGACATGCCCCCATACGCACAAGCCACATCACTCAGGTGAAACAATTCTGCTCAGGTTGCGACGATACAGCTGAGCCAACCTCACAAACCACATCATCAGAGAATACCACCGCTATTGAGTGTCTTCTGACAACACATTTGTCAGCACAACTTATACCTTTGTTACCAATCTGTAAGCTCCCGCTATATTAGCCATACGACAACAATAGAGTGGTCGCCTAATCCTCGCTGTACAAGCAACCCAGCGAAGATGTATTGAAATGCCATATGAACATCAAGCCAATATGGCGGTCTTTAAATCCGTACTACTTTATAACACGCGTCCAACAAACTACACGCCCGTCCGAACTCACACCCGAAAATGGCTCGGCACGAAGTGAACCGCGCTGCCGCCTGCTACCACATACTCACCGCCCTGCTGCTACTTCTGTGTGGCGGCGGGCTACTCGCACTCGGAATCTGGTTGCAAGTCACATCACACGGCGGTCCACTAAACCTAGAGTACGGTTCGAATGACTTTCTGGACTTTGTTCTCCGCGCGGGAATCGTGTGCATCGTGGTCGGTTCATTCCTGATACTGACGGCGGTGACCGCACTGATCGCACTCGGACGGCGTTGCGTCGGCAAGACATTCCGAATCATCTACATCATCCTCGCTATCGTAGTCTTTCTCCTGATTCTCTTCGTTGCGGTGGTGTCGTGGATGGTGTTCGCACGCCGCAACACGCAAGCAGTGAAGACGTTCTTCGAGGACGCCTGGAAGCGCACTGTGTTGGAGCGCCCGAACGATGTTTGCTTGTTAGAATCATGGTTCAACTGCCGAAGCTTCAACGACGTCACCTGCACGAGGGAGAGGTGCGCGGAATGCACGGCCGGACCGCCGAGGCCGAGCGGACAACAGAGGCCGGGCGGACAGCCGAGGCAACTGGCGACCGGCGAGAAGCCCACAGCGTGCTACATGAAGATTCGAAGGGACCTGCGCAACGTGTACTTACCTACGGCGATTGTGAGCACGGTGCTCGCTGCGATCGTGCTGGTCGACCTGTTCGTAGTCTGTGCGTTGTAACTAATTTCGATTGTATTTCAGTTCGTGTACAATTATCTCACTACTAAGTTATGGTTCAATAAACTATCCGCTCTCGTACAGTACAGCAACGTCCGTTTTGCGAAAGGGCGCTACAACTATTCTGATATCTCACACCCCACTAACCAGTTGACAGTAAAAGGCTTGTTTGAGATCGATTCTTAGAGCACGCAATCACTTGTAGAGCCAATCATCCGGCGTAGGTGACACACTCGGCACACGATGGAAGATGCGACGAAGCTTGGGAGCACTGCGTTGTAATACTGGTCCTTGTCTCACAATTAAACTTTGTAAGTTTAATTGGGATGAGGACATAATTAGAAGTGACCATATTTCATGCAACCCATAAATCCTCCCGAAAATAATTGGGTGGTATGTCAACAGTGCCACAGTTTTGACAACACATCTTGTTGTCGAATGGCACGTCCCTCTTTCAACATATCCACAACGCATCGAATATTCCTGTATGTACCCACAGTGTTGTACCACGCGCAGCAGTCGAGTGCATCATCATTGTATTCCGCACCCACAACACCGCAAGGACTCCACAACGCGGAACTCAACACGCGCACAAATGCATCAGCGAGAGCGGCAAACCCGCCAACTCCCGTCATCGTGCCGCTACGGTGTCGGGGCAAAGTACAGTGCCTACGCGAGGTGCATGGGAGAAACGATGCAGTTCTAGTACGTGCAATATCGGGAAGATAGCAGCACAATGCAGTCGGCATCAAGAATTTTGCATGGTCGATGGAATATCGTGGCGAGATTTGGGGTACACTCCCACTGCAATGCATAATCATTTCGACCCCCCTGCAGCAGCTGTAGTTGACTTTAGCGAAAGGAGATTCTCAAGTGTAGAGAGACGACCTACAATTATCTGATGCTACAAGACACACGAGATTAGGAATTGCACCTCTGCTGTAACTGCAACCTTATTCTATTCGTCACAAACTACGATACGACGCTTCTCTCATCCACAACTGGTTCTGAGCAAAATCTCAAGATTCTGCGACTCTAGAATTATGCGGAATGCCGAGCGCCCTCAAAAGTTCACACCACCGCTCCCACTCGTCATTCAATGAGTGTCGACACAGCTTACGTAAGACGCTATCACAATCCAGGAAATGTACAGTGCAGTCCTATGCAGGACTATCGTATAGGGCTAAAATATCATTGTCGTGTACCTCATACCAAAGAGCACATCCCGTCTCGCCGAGCTCTCAGAACACAGTGGTCATGCTACCGTACGGTATTCAAATCTCGCTGCTGAAACAACCTCACAACTAGCGTCATTTTCCAAAGTAGGATGAGTGTGATTCGCAAACTCCACACGATGCGCTCTAGTAGTAGATACAGACAGAAACTCTGGAGATATTCGCGTGCCACAAACACAGCACACGGGCGTATGGTTCGAGCATGCGAGGCACACAGCAGCGAACGAAACCGACAGTTTCCAGACCGGGCGCGCGCGAGTGGCACCACGACATTCTGTAGCGCCCACATTGGAATGTGGTTACATGTCGGCTTGTAAGAGCGCGCAAAAAATGACGGCACCCGACACTCAAACATGATGTCTGAGGAGCAGGAGTACGGCGGAGGCGGGGAGCATCGCCGCGAGATGGTGGCGGTGGACTGCACGACCCCGTTCCGGGTGTACCGCGCGGTGACGGCGTGGCTGGTGCTGGTGGTGGGGCTGCTGCACGTGGCGCTGGGCGGGTGGTACACGAGCCAGGGCTGGTCGGTGCTGGACATGCGCGCGAACCAAGTGGTGGATTTCACCACGCGCGGGGAGATCGTCGTGGTCGGCACGGGCGTGGGGCTGGTGCTGTGCAGTGTGGCGCTGCTGTGCGGCGCGTGGTATCGCGAGGGCAAGGTGTCGTTCGGGCTGCGGTTGTGCGGCTGCTCCGTCGCACTCACGCTACTCGCATTCGAGATCGTCGTCGCGTGGGTAATCCTGGTGAACCGGGACAAGACATTCGAAACCCAAGCCTACCAACAGGGGTGGAATTTGACGCTCAGCAACCACTCGGAGCTTATATGCGCGCTCGAGCATCGCTTTTCATGTCGCGGCTTTCTCGACGCGTCGTGCAAGGCAGAGGCGTGCGCGAAGTGCAGCACGACTTCACCGCTAGTCGAGGCGTGTTTCGCGGTGATGAAGCGGCACCTGGCCACGTCCTACTGGCCGGTGTCGATTACATCCACACTGCTGGGCGTCTTAGTGTTGGGAGACCTGATTCTCGCCTGTTTGCTACGATAGTGGGGGAGGGACTGGTAGGCATAGAATGATACACACGGCCAAAAATACAATTCGTTATCGACTCACTTTACTGTGCCTTGGCGCTTTCTTCCAGCTTGGGTTGCCATCGCGTCGGCAGCGGCAACAGAGCCGGAACACGTCGCTGATAATTCCGATACTGCGCGTATTTCTCCGCCGAGATTCGTTCGGTCAGTGGCACGGACACAAACACGAACAACGCGATGTACGCGAGCACGCCGAGGCCCGCCCACGAGACCCACACCCCGGACGCCGCCACGGCGAAGAGGTACAGCGACCCCCAGAAGGAAATCTCCGCCATGTACGCGGGGTGGCGGCAATACTTGAACGGTCCCTCCATGCAGAAGCCGGCGGCCGTGCCCTTGGCCTTGCGCTTGTGGAAGTCGCGCTGGTACGCGTCCGCCACCGACTGCGCCGCAATCGCGGTGACACAGAGCAGCGCCGCCGCCACGTCCAGCGGCTTCAGCGCCGCGCCGCGCGCCAGCCACGCGATGTAGAGCGGCGCGGTGACGAGGGTGAGCAGTAGCGAGCAAGCAGCGACGACGACGGCGAACAGTGGCGCGAACAGTATCCAGCGCGTACGATTACGGATGTATTGGTAGCGGTGATCGACCGCGCCGGGGTTGTACACGCCGCGCTTCCACGCGTTGGCGGTGAGGCGCACGCCCCAGAGCGTGATGAGCGTGGCGATGAGACAGAGGCGCGCGTCGGGCAGCCCCGCGGTGGCGCGGTCCTGGCTCAGGATGGGGTGCACGGCGAACAAGATTGCGTACAGCGGCGGCAGCAGGCTCCAGAATCGGTCGTTCCACGCGTAGGAGCGTGTCAGTATCGACAGCCCGTATTGCACGAACAATAAGGCCCACGACAAAAGATAGATGGAGATCCCCGGGTTCAGCGCGATGTACACGTCCTTTATCTCATCCCACGTCGCTGGTGGATACTTCCATACGAGTGGTAACACTCGTGGCACCGCCGCGTTCACGGTTTGCAACAGTGTGCTCAGCGCGTATCGATTCGACATCCTCTGACAATTCGCACGATTGCGGTGGGAGGAAGATCCGGCATCAGTGCGTTGATATATGATAATTGGTGTATACCGATACTGGTATCAGGGGTTTTGCTTTCGATTGATACATGAGTGGTAAAAATGGGACCGAGACGCCAGGGTAACTGGTGTACTGTACTGTACAGTACGGTAGTTCGAAACGATTGTACCGTAGAATCCCTACGAAGATTAAAAGAGTTAGGTGTACTGTACGTGGCGGTAACAAGGAGCAGCGGGAAAGAAACACAAGTAGTAAACTAAACGAAACGAAAAGTCTACAGTACAAAAATAATTTATCCAAAGCTTGTGTACGATGTCAACACGTACAAGTCAGGGAGTTAAGGGTGGCTGAAAATATTCTGCGGAATCAAAACACACCCACATCCCAACACGTGCATGTCGTAAGGTAGCGCAGAATATGGCCAACGGGAAACGCGGGACGGTGGTAGAGCTCTGGAGCTACGGGCGAGCGGTGGGGCGGCTGGAGGGCGGGTGGCGGGGTGTGTGGAACTGCGAGCGTCTGCCGAACGCCCATGCCAAGCTACGACGTCGGCACACGGGGCTGCACCGGCGGGTGCGATACGAGGTGCTGCAGTATCCCGCAGCGCGCAGCATGTTGTACGACGCGTACCACACGATTCTCAAGGACATGGCGCAGTACGCGGGCAGTACCCTGCGCTACGGGTTCGGCTGCCACGCGGGTGTGCATCGCAGCGTGAGCGTCGTGGAGGATCTCGCCCGCCAGCTCAGCAAGGTGGTGAAGGTCCGCACCGTCCATCGCGACCTGTATCGGCGCCGTGCCGATCGTCGCCGCGTGGTGCCCCGGCGCTAGGTGCGCGATGCCGTGATGGACCGGACCGCCTAATTTACTCGCTAACATTAAATTACGTCGTTTATTTTTTGCACTCCAGTTGGTCGTTGTGCTTCTCAACTTTTACGTCGCGCGCGATGACCGCTACGATTGCGCGTGTCGCTCGCGGCGCTGGCCGGGTACTGGCTCGCCGTTGTGCAGTGCCGAGGTACGGGCTGGGGGGAATTGTACACCAAGATGGACTATATTCCCAATATTCCGTAAACTGCGTACGTTTTCTCACAACACCCACTTCCACCACGCCACCATCGACATCGCATCCGTCACCACCGCCAAAAGAAACTGGGACAACCACGCCACCAAATGATGCAAACCCAATAACACCATCGTCTGCAATAACTACAGCGCGAGGCGCCGACCTGGTGTTATCGCCACCGGCGTTGGTGGTGACGCGTGAGTACGAATGGGGGAATATAATTCTCGGGTTCGAGCAAGCGAACAAGTACACGATACGGGCCGCGCCCGGCGGGGAAGTGGTGGGGTACATCGCGGAGCAAAACTCCATCACGCGAGCGGTGGCGCGAAACCTGCTGCGCACGCGGCGCTCCTTCCGTGCGACGGTTCTGGACCGGCACGGCGATACGGTGTTCGTGATGCGGCGCCCGGCGTATCTGGTGTCGTCGTCGATCTACGTGGAGCACCCCGACGGCACGCCAATAGGCGAGGTGCAGATGCGGTGGCACGTGTACCGGCGGCGCTACGACTGCTACGTGAATAAGGCGCAGTTCGCGCGCGTCGACTCGGGCTTCCTCGCGGTGGACTTCGACATGGTGGACGAGCACGGCGCCAAGCTCGCGTCCGTGAACAAGGACTTCACCGGCTTCGCGCGCGAGATCTTCACCGATGCGCGCCAGTACGTGCTGCGCCTCGACCCGTCGCTGGGCGTCGATGCCATGGGCATCGTCAACGACCAGGCCACCCTCGCCGACGCCGTGCACACCGAGCAGAAGCTGACCTCTGACCAGCGCGCCGTGCTACTCGCCACCGCAATCAGCATCGACTTCGATTACTTCTCCATCCACAGTCGCGGCCCCCTGGGTCCCGGCATGTTCATGCCCATGCCCATGCCCGGCGGTGGCGCGGCCAACGCAGGCGCCATGGCTGGCGCAGATGCGATGACGGGCGACTCCGATGACGATGGACTGGGTCCCGTAGATGGCGAGGAAGCGATGAATGCCGGTGGCGGTGGTGGTGGATTTGATAGCGGTGCATCGGAGTTTGACGAGATGCCCACAAGTGATTTCAATGCGCCCAGCGACGACGGCAATGAGTGGGGCACTTTTGAAGAGCCGGATTACGGCTTTCAAGAGGAACCCGTGAACGAGGAGTGGAGTGATAGTGGCGGCGATGAAGAGGGCGGTGGTACCTCGATATTCGGAATTCTGAACGATATCTTTGGCGATGGTGAATAGGCTGCTCAGGTGCATGAGAATCAAGCGAACAGAGTTGAACGTTTGACCATTGACTTCTATCAGAGTTCTAATGCTGTTTAGTCCACTTACTAGCCAGGCAGTTCATGTGGACTGCGACGGAGCGACGATGTACCTGATATAGACTATGTCTGGTGCTGGAAAAGTTAAGATGAGTAAATGTTGCCGGCTTCTAATCCGGACACGGCCTATCTAGCTTTTACAAGTCGAAAAATTCGAAACGAAAAGAATCTCGCACTGCACTGAATGTCGACCGGTAGGACCGCTACAGTTTCGCGGAGCTTGCAATCAGGGTGCGGTCGATTTCGCGTAGCGACGTGGCGCCACAAAGCGCCATCGCGCGGCGAATATCGGCGGCAAACTCGCTCAGCAACCGACGCACGCCGCGTTCGCCATCCGCGGCCAGCGCCGCCATCACAGGACGCCCGATCATCACCGCGTCGGCGCCGAGTGCGAGCGCCTTCACCACGTCCTCGCCCGTGCGCACACCGGAGTCGAGCACGACCGGCACGCGCTTGCCCACTGCCTCCACAATCGATGGTAGCGCGTCGATGGGCGCGATGGCGCTGTCAAGCTGGCGTCCGCCATGATTCGACACCATAATGCCTGCAGCGCCCGCAGCCACCGCTATGCACGCGTCATCCGCTCGCAGGATGCCCTTCACCCAGACCGGCAACCCAGACTCGGCGGCTAACCATCGAACAGTGTCGGGCGTCAGGTCGGGGTCGACGTTACTGTCTATAAAACCCGCCAATGCGGAGGCGCCTGGATCCTCCTCCATGCTAGCATTCGTGAGGTATGCGGCGCGCACATTGGGTGGTAGTGCGAAGGAGGTCTCCTCGTCGCGCAGCCGACGCCCCAGTTGCGGTGCATCGACAGTAAACACAAGGCCCCGCACGCCAGCTCGTTTTGCGCGTTGTGCAATGGACAGTGTGTGCTGTTTATCGCGAAGCACGTAGATTTGCTGTAGTAATGGTTTGACTCGTTCTGGGCCGATACCGGTCAGCATCGATAACACCATCGGCACGCCAGCAGCGGCCACTGCGACCTCGCCGTCGGGATGCGCTAGAGTTTGTAACGCCATGGGTGTGATGAGTAGCGGTAAAGGCAATGTGGGTAGCGATGGGTGTAGTTTACATTTCGTGTCGATGGTGCTCACGGCACGTAGTGTTCGCGGGCGCAGACGGATGCGTTGGAACGCAGCGGTGTTTTCACGCAGCGCGCTTTCCGTGCCGCTGCCACCGAAATAGTAGGCTTGCGCGCCGGGCGAGAGGTTTTGCTTCGCTAGCGCCTCATGGCGCGAGACTGGCGGGCCTTTATCGTTACTGGTAGTGTCTTTCATCTTCGAGATCAGCCTGCGATGCTAGTGATAAACATGCATCTGATTTTCGACTAAATAAGCTAATCTCCTGTTTAATGCGCTTGAATTTCGGCTTGTTTCCTTAAATAGTTTTGCATTGTCGCCGTTGAGAGGAAGGAACTCACTTGCATCGTGCCCCTCTGGATTATATAACAATACTGTATTAGCTCGGATTTTTATATATGTTGCCGTTTGCCGCTCCGGTAGCTTATCGGCTTGAAATCGAGTCGAGACACTTGGATATGAAATGGAAAGTTCCGCTTTGCCAGCTTGAGCTTTGATGAGGTCTGACTGCCCGCTCTTTCGTGAGGTGTTCACTTCGGTAAGTGATAGATAGCAAAGGATCTGAGACACCTATTGCTGAAGATGCAAAGTTCCGCTCTGTTTTACCTCTGGTGGAAGATCTGGGACGCCTGTTGTCGTGTAACGTCTCTTGTCTCCTAATTTATTAATTTGTTAGTGTTTAATAAAGAAAATAAAGTCGAGATTTACAGTCTTACTAATCTACCCCAGAAAGTTTAACTTGGATTTTTAATAATTAAAATCCCTGTTAGTTGTTCAGTGAAACACAAAAAATGGTTTAAAAAGCTACAGCAACTTCGGTGTCGTTCGAGCGAAAAGGGATTGTCACAGAGGTGCCGAAGGCGCTCGCCGGGGATCGAACCCGGGACCTCTCGCACCCAAAGCGAGAATCTTACCTCTAGACCACGAGCGCGTTTTGTGACTTTTCTTCGCGATGACGAAGTCGACGGCGGAGGGCTGGGTCTGTGAAGATGACCACGGCGGAGGAGACGCCTCGAAGAAGAACGAACGACAATGTTTCGTCGCCGCACTGCAGGCGATCGACCGCTTCCTCGACGAATTCGTGACGGCAATCGAAGGGGTGGTGGACCCACACAACCCCCAAGCGATGGCAAGATTCATCGGCCGAATGACACGAGACAAAATCGTGCGTAATGCGCTGCCAAAGTACGCAGCAGGGACAGGGTTCGCGAAGAC
>JAAUYH010199773.1_pt1 | contig 14667 bp, 8 predicted proteins | sample 7278061 | NCBI WGS metagenome assembly JAAUYH01 (sample SAMN14350203, study PRJNA611818) | marine sediment metagenome | isolation source: surface marine sediment (0.6m) | place: French Polynesia: Moorea | collected 2018-08
CATTCCGCCGACGGTCTCATTGTTACCGTCCGCGAAAATCTCATCATCCGTATCAATCGCCAAGCGGAGGAAATCTTCGGATAACAGCGGGGTGAGCTCGTCTGTCAGCCGCTGGCTCAATTGCTGCCGCCCGAGCTGCGCCGCGAGTACGAGCAAAAGACCCTCTATCCAGTGCTGCACGGCGGGCAGCGGCAGGTCCACGCGAATCTGCGGCGGCGGCGCAAAGATGACAAGGACGTCCAGGTGAGCGTGGCCGTCGCCCCGGTGGATATCCAGGTTCAGAACGGCAAGGAGACCTACCGGGTGCATTCGATCTCCGACCGCAGTGAGGTGCACGCGCTGAACCAGAGCTTGACGGCACAGATCGCGGCTCGCCAAAATGCTGAAAGCGCATTGATTCAGGAGGCCAAGATCGCTGCCGTGGGCCGGACGGCCAGCACCATTATCCATGCCTTCTCACAGCCCTTGACCGCCATCCAATTCGCCCTCGAAGTGGACGACCGCAAGCGGGACGAAGGACTATCGCGCGCGCGCAAGACGCTGGGCGACGTCCGCGTGCAGACCCGTCGGATGCGCGATTACGTGCAGGCGTTCCGGCAGCTGGTCGCGGGCGGTGAACCGACCGCTTCTCGCTTCCGCCTGCGCGAGGCCATCTCAGACACGATCGAGCTCCTGCGCGTCTGGCTGCGCAAGGAAGGAGTCGCGGTGCCCGAAATCCCGGAGGGAGTGCCAATATATATCCATGGCCACGCGGGGCAGCTCATGCTGGTGTTGATTACACTGTTTGAGAACGCGGTCATCGCGATGCGAGCCAGCATGCACAAGCGCGTCGTGCTGCACCTCAGACGCGAGAGCGAGCAGCGAGTCTCGCTTGCCGTGATCGATAGCGGCCCCGGGCTGGCCGACATCGACGACCCGGAGCGCCTCTTTGCCGCGGATTACACCAGCAAATGCGCAAAGGAGGGCGGGCTCGGTCTGGCGTTCGCCGCCCAGCTGGTTCGTCAGGCGTTCGGGGGCGATATCCGGGCCGAGACCGACCCGGATACTGGTGGAGCTCGTTTCAATGTTTTGCTGCCCTGTCAAATAAAAATTAGTGAGGCGTTGAATGAATTGGAGGAGGAGGAACGCTGATGCACATTGAACGACCCAGCGTCGTCTTCGTGGACGACGAGCCGGCCATCCACGAACATCTGAGCGAGTTGCTGGACGCTGAGGGCTTTGCGGTCCGCTCGTACCTGTCCGCGGCCGAGGCCGTCTCTGTGTTCGCGACCCATGACGATGCGCGTGGGTTCGCGGGCGCCGTGCTCACGGATCTCGACCTGCCGGGTGAGCTCGACGGCCTCGGTCTCATGGAGCGAATCCACGCGGCAGATGCGAAGATTCCGGTGCTGCTGCTCACTGGCTACGGTACCATCGATATTGCGGTAGAGGCCATGAAGCGTGGCGCCTACGACTTCGTGACCAAGCCGCCGGAGTCTTCCGACCGGCTGGTCGGCATCCTCCGTCAAGCGTGCCAGCGACGAGCCGAGATTCTTGAGCAGCGGCGCATGACGGGGGCTGCGCAGGGGCTCCTAGCCGCGACCATTGTCGGTCATGATCCGGCGATTGCGAGGCAGCGCGAAAACATTTGCCGCTACGCGCCGCACCGGACCAGCGTGCTCCTCCGCGGCGAGACTGGCACCGGCAAGGAGCTTGTGGCCCGTGCGGTACACAGCGCCAGCGGCCGTCACGATGGACCATTCGTGGCCGTGAACTGTGGCGCACTCACACCGGAGTTGATCGAGAAGACGGTTTTCGGACACGTTCGCGGCGCGTTCTCTGGCGCGGTGGACGATCGCCCCGGTCTGTTCGAGCGGGCTCACGGAGGCACGCTCTTTCTCGATGAGATCGGCGATTTGCCCATGGCGGCGCAGGCAACCTTCCTGCGCATTCTCGAAGACGGCGAGGTCACGCGGGTGGGTGACGGGCGCGCGCGCCAGATGGACGTCCGTATTGTGGCGGCCACTCACCGCGACCTTGAGGCCATGATGGCGGCGGAGCGCTTTCGCCCGGACCTGTACCATCGCATCAACGGTGTGACGTTGTGGCTTCCACCTTTGCGCGAGCGAAGTGGAGATATCATCCGCCTGTTCGAGTATTTCCTGCGGCAAGAATGGGTCGCTGTCGAGCAGGCATACCCCGAGCTCTCCGCGGCCGATCGGCGGGCTTTGGTCTCGTACGGCTGGCCGGGGAACGTCCGTGAGCTGCGCAAGGCGGCGCAACACTTCGCGATCTGGGAGGGGAACGAGGGGGTGGACCACGCGATCCGCATGGCGGGATATCGGGTAGCCGGCGAGGAAGGCCCCGAAAAACGCTCATGGACCGCGATTGAGCGAGATCTGCGCGAGCGCGTCCTGCGCCAGCGCCTTCTCATCCACAGCGGTAACATGAAGAGAGTGGCCGAGGAGCTAGGTCTCAAGGATCGGACGCTGCGTCAGTGGTGTTCGGATCTGAGGATCAACCGCAGGGACTACCTCGACTCCTAACGCTACCGCACCGGCGCTCTAACAGTTTTGACCGTTGGGCCGAGACCGCAATACAGTGTATCGCTGGCTCAAACATGCCGGAATCAATTTAGCGGATATTCGAAAAAATGATCCGAGTGTGATGCAGGAGCCTACGAATCATTGACTCAGGCGCTCTGAAACCAGATTTTGTTCGTATGGGCCCTGGCGCGAGAGGTCCTGGCACGATCGGTGCAGCTTCCTTTACGGGAATGGGCGACGCGACATTACTTCGGCTGCGAGAGCCGGCAAGCGTATTCCCCGAGGTGCCCCGCGCGTCGTTATTGGGGTGACCTAAAGCATAAGGCGGGTGTCCGGTGATCAGCAAAGTAGCCAACATCCACCCCTGCATGGTTCTGTTGGCGTTATGGGGGGCCCCGTTGGCCTGCCTGACCCTGCTTGCGGTACCCGGCTGCGGGGCACATGCGGCGCCTCTCACGGGCACGAGGGACGCGACAAATGCGGCATATATGTCCTTGAGATATGAGCTCAAGGCGCTGGCCAAAAGTCCCATCTTTGTGGTCTTTGCTCACGAAGGGGAGGTGCTTCTGGCGGATGGCCGCATTCGACAAGCGCTACAAACTTTCCAGCAATTGGCCGCCGGACATCCAAACAGCCCCAAGCAACACGTGCGCGTGGCCCGTGCTTTGTTGACTGCAAGGCTCGGCATGGCGGCCCGGGATTATGTCGATGGGGCGTTAGAGCGTTTTCCCGCAGCGGCATCGCTACACCAGACCAAGGGGTGGATCCTTGAGCACGATTTGATGGGCCAGCGTCACATGTAGGGATTTGATTTCGCAGGTGCAAAATCGGCCTATCGGCGTGCCATCGACCTTGATCCTGATGACCATGCAGCGCTCGGGTCTTTGGCCGTCTTGCTCGAATACGATCAATTCGGCCTGCATCGCTATCCGCCGGAGCAAATGGTCGAAGCCCTTTCCTTGTTATACCGACTGCACAATAAAGACGCAGGGAAGTTTCATACCAATCTGATCGATGTACTGATAGAGTTGCGTCGCTCGGATGTGCTCCTTCATCGAGCGATCGAGTTGGATGGGGGCTTCGTCGGTGTAGGTGGCCGTCTCTATGCCTTGACGATGACAGAGGGGGTCGAAGCGGCGATACAGGACGTTCACCGTCATGACCTGAACCGGCAAGGGCGCGCCCTCGCTTTGGGAATGGCGATCATGAACTTAGGCCGGTACGAGGATGCGCTCCGTTTGTTTGAGGCCTCGCTACAGCAGCAACATGATGCCAGTATTCAGGAGCTGGCGAATCTGCTGGCGGGTCTCGATCTGCATAAGCTAAGCGAAATGGACATGACAACGCCTGCGGGGGCCGCCTCGCTTTTCATAGGCGCGACGGTGGATGCGGCGGGCGATAGGGATTTCGAGAGAATCATCTCGGCCATATCGCCGCGTCGGCATCAAGCGTACCGAAGCAAACCGGATGTGTTGCTACCGCTAATCAGGCAGTTTGCTCATGGCCTGAAAATGTCTCGACCTTTGTTTCTGGCGGCCATCGCCGAATCGCTGAGGCAAGTAGAAGGCGATGATTCATATGGCTATCGAGTTACGATGGAGGATGAAACATCCGAGCTATGGCGCATGCATCTCGAGCGCCACCAGGGCGGATACGTGCTCGTTGGCATTACGACCGCGGATCTGGGGGCGGCGGCACTCGCACGACTGGAGCGCGGCGATCTGCAAGGGGCGCTAATTTGGCTTGACTGGGCAGCGAAAAAGGTTGGAGGCGACAATGCCGATCCGTTCAAGATGCCCCCCTTGTTACATGCATGGAATCGCGACGTGCCAAGAACTGCCGAGACCGCTCGCATCGCGGCGACGGTGGCAATGGCGATGGGGCCGTGGGAGGTGTCACAGATTGCGCTCCGACGCTTGCGTCAGTGCAAGGCCCATCGAGCGAACGACCGGCTACGTTTGGCCTGTGAGCTTGCCCTCTTTCGCCAAGCGCTCGACAACGACCGCCACCAGGAGGCGATAGCTATTTCGGCACAGTGGACGGTGCGCTTCCGCGAGTCGCAAGCCGCGATATTTCAGCACACGGTCGCGCTATCGCAGGCGCGGCAATTCGACCGTGCCCACGGCTATCTCGATGCAGTAGCGAAGCGTGGGCAAAGCGATGAGCATGTATTGTATCTACGATGCCTGGTCGCAAACCAGGAGGGCGATGTGGCTGCGGTGATTCGCTATTCGCGCGCACTCTTGGCCAAGTCGGAAGACAGGCCGGTGGTATGGAATGGCTTGGCCTGGGCCCTGTGGATCGACGGGGATCCCCAAGGCGATGCCGAAGCCATCGCCCGCCAAGCAGTGGCAAAGAACAATCGCCAAGAGTATGCCTATCTGCATACCCTCGCCGCGATATTGGCCGATTCGGGCCGTCCGGAAGAGGCGCTGGCGGTCATGCACGAAGCCAACGCCGAGCGTATCGAGCCTCTGCAAGATCCCGATTGGCTCATCGTCGGCTTGCTCGCCGAAGCCTATGGTCGGGACAGCGATGCAATTGTGGCCTATCGCTGGCTGCGCCGCCCGACTGGGGCTTGGTCATTGAGTTCCTATGCCGTGGCCCAATCGAGGCTGCGGGCCCTATTGGACAATCGTGCCGAGTAGCTCGCGTGCGCGCCGTTCTGGACCAAGTCGCCGAACGCGAGGCATACGCCGTATAGAAGCCGCTTGCGCAGCATCTATGCGGACCGCAGAACCCAACGCACCGCAGAGATGCTCCAGCATCTCTGCGGCCCGGAGCGACGCTCCGACAGCGTCGCTCCGTGGATCGCAATCATGGGTGCCAGGTGGTCCATTCACTGGCGGCCAGCACATCGGCAGTGCAGCGGGGCAGGGGACGCCCGCATGCGGCTTCGATATCGGCACGTGCGTATGTATTGTGTAAGCGAGGCGTATTCAAACAAGTGGCGCCATGTTGATCCCAGCCGGCCTCGACATGCTCCATGTCCGCGGCGATATGGGCGGCCGGTGGTGCGCCGTGGGAGATGTCTCCGGCGCGGTTTTGCCAATACAGGGGCGTGCCGTCCTCGGTAAACGCCTGTCCGGTACCGCAATAGTCGGCGCGCAACATGCGCAGCGTGGCTGTGCGGGCGTCCGTGGTGACGTGGTCACTGCCGTAGCCCATACGCTCGAGTTTGCCCAGCATGTGGTCGGCACAGGCCAAGGTCCAATACTGGCGACCGCCGGTATTGGAGACGGCCAGGGTTTCGTGGTCGTAGAGCTCGCTGCTCTTGCTCAGTATCACACCGGACGCGCAGAGGGGTTGTGCTGCTTCGATGCCTTGGTGGCCGCCAACATAGCTCAGATGATACACGGGGGTGGTGTCCCCTGATCTGGAAAGAGACCTGGAAAACGACCCAATAAATGAGACCTCATCGACGATGAAATGCGCTGGAGCGTCATTGGCTATCTGTCCGCCGGTTATATGGATAATACTCCCGGTTACTTGTGCGCCGACAAGGCTGCGCTGGCCGGTGTCTTTTGCGACGCCGACGAATTGGCCATCGACGATGTCGAGGTCAAAGCGTCCACCATCGGCGGCTTCCAGTTCAATCACCGCGACTTCATGGGATGTGGATACGGCACCTAAGGCAATATTGGGCCATGGGAGCGCCAGCACGGTGCCGTTTGAGCCGCACTCGTCTGGAGGACACGTATCACCACGGGCGCTCGAATATTGCGGCGTATTCTTGGGTTGCAGAACATCCAGATATCGGTCATCGAAACAGGTCGCGATCGTAGCGGCCATGGCGATGCTGCTGAGAGAGACGCTGAGAGATATAGTATGTTTGCGGCGATTCATGATGATTCCTTCTCTGCTTCCCGGCGGATTTGGGGTAAACGTGTCCCCTGGACATCTGCTCCGGTGGCGCGGGAGGGAGAGAGCTCCGCAGCAGGTCTATACTTGTCGGCCCGCAGATGCCTTGCCGCTAGCGCGGTCTCCTTGTGGCATCCCTATGGCAGTTTGATCTCGGGGACGTTCGTTACAGCCGTTGATGACTTGGTTCCAGTAAGAGCAAGTACGGTGCCAGCCGCACGCGCGCTTACATCGATTGCTGAGAGAGCTGCGTAGCAGAGAAAAAACGTTCGGATTATTCATCACTTACGCCCCGGTGTGGGGCGATGCTTCGGGTATGCGGGGCGTATCATGGGCAATGCCATCGGTGCCGCGTGGTGGCGAGAACGGCAAAAGTTTGCCGCTGGCCGGCAAGCCTTGTCGGCAATCTTCGTTATTGGCAATCGGCAGGGATCATCTTTAATCCACTGGGTCGGTCAGCCCGAATGCCTTCATCTTATAGCGCAACGTGCGCAGGGACATGCCGAGCCGTCGGGCGGCTTCTGTGCGGTTCCAGTTGCACGCATCGAGGGCCTCGCGCAGCATGGCGGTTTCATACGATTGTAGGCGCGCGCGATAATCGCCGGCTGGCGCAGATTGAGACGCATCGTCGTCGGCCTCGGCGATGTCGATAATCTGTGCGTCGTTTTCGGACGCTATCGAGTCGCTCGCCGACGCAACCGTCATCGGAGTCCCTGCCGGACGCGGCGGCGCCGACGTGATCGGCGGCGTCGATACGTCCGGCGGGGCCGACGCTCGCTTCGGAGACCCGGCTGACGCTGTCCTGGCTTGGCCCGCTGCGCGCACGGCGTCTGGCAAATCTCGATCTTCGATGCGGTCGGTGGTCGACACCACGACAGCGCGTTCGATGGCATTGTACAGTTCGCGAACATTGCCCGGCCAATCGTAGGCCCGCAGCGCGTCGAGGGCCTCTGGGGAAATGGCGGTAACGGAACGCCGATTGGCGTGATTGGCCCGCTGCAAAAAGCGTATGGCCAGGGGCTCGATTTCGTCTTTGCGGTCGCGCAGCGGGGGAATGCGCAAGATCATGGTGTTGAGGCGATAAAACAGATCGGCGCGAAACTCGCCCGCCGCGACCATGCGTTCGAGGTCGCGATGGGTAGCGGCGATGACGCGGACATCCGAGCGAATCTCGTCGGTGGCGCCGACGCGGACGAAGGTACCGCTCTCAAGGACCCGCAATAGCACCGCCTGGGTCTCGAGGGGCAGTTCGCCAATTTCGTCGAGGAACACGGTGCCGCCGTCGGCCACTTCGAAGATGCCCTTCTTGGTCTGAATGGCACCGGTAAAGGCGCCGCGTTCATGGCCAAAAAGGATGCTCTCGACCAGCTGGGCTGAGATGGCGGCGCAGTTGACGCTGACTAGAGTCTGCTGTTGACGCGGTCCGTGCTCGTGAATAAAGCGCGCTAGGATTTCCTTTCCGGTTCCGGTCTCTCCGTGCAGAATGACGGGAATCCGCGAGTCGGCAACCTGGCGTGCTGTCTTGAGTAGTTCGTGCATGACGGGCCCGACGACCATGTCTGAATGGTTGTCGTCGACATCGAATTCGCTATACAGGGCGCCGATAACTTGGATGCGCGCCAAAACTCCGCCCAACATGATCTCATCGCCGACGGAGACCATGGCTGCCTGTATCCGCTTGCCGTTGGCCCAGGTTCCATTGGTGGAATCGAGGTCCTGCACGCGGACCTTGTCTTTGACCAAGCAGAATTGCGCGTGGGTGCGGGATAGCGTGGAATCCTGCAGGCGCACCGACGCCGGCTCATCGCGGCCCACGACAATGGGGCAATCCTCGGCCAGGTGCTCGACCAAGAACCCGTCGCGGTGAATCAAGACCAAGGCGATTTGCCGGTTCTGTTCGATACCGCGTCGGTGTACGGCAATTGCTGCAGCCGGCAGCGATTCAGTAGCCGCATTGTCCTTGCTCGAATGTTCAGACATGGACGCAATTATATCGCCATGGGCGGCATGTGCTCACCAGAATGACCGGCCCTTCATGCAGATTTTCCGGCAAGTCTCAAGGCCCGTCCATTTTTTTGCGCAGGCTGAGTGGGCGCATATCGGTCCAGACCTCTTCGATATAGTCGAGGCAGTCAGTTTTGCTGCCCGTCTTGCCCGCATCGTTCCAGCCGGCGGGGTTTTCTCGCTCAGCGGGCCAGAGGGAATACTGTTGCTCGTGGTTGACGACTACTTTGTATATGATTTGATCATCACTCATTGGGTTTGTCCTCATGATTTTCGCCGGGATGTGGCATTGCCGTCATCGGCTCGGTGCGGTCAAAGCCAGTAGCGCACAGAGCCTCGGCCAGGCGTCTCGGAGTCGGATGGGCAAATATGGTAGCCAGGGGAATGTCAGTCGCGAATTCCTGCTCAATGCGGGTGACTAAGTGCATCGACAGCAGGGAGTGTCCGCCGAGTGCGAAAAAGTTGTCGTCCGGGTCGACGTGCGGCACGTTCAGCACGGCGGCCCAGATTGCGGCCAATTGCTGTACCATACTATCTAACTCTCTATCTAACCCTCTATCTGACCCACCATTTGAGACGAACAGTGGTCGATTTGGCTCCCGGACGATCGCCTCAATGAGGTCTGTAAAGCCTTTGGCCAGCTTATGCACTGCGCCGTCTAGGTCGGCGCGGTATGTGAATTGTCCACGCAAGGCACCGTCCTCTTCCGCCATGCGTAAACTCAGGTCGTATTTGACGGCGTTTTTGCTGCCAGGGATATGCGTACACTGCAATCCCGACAGTGCCAGCTCGGGCAGCGGCTCGTTGTGCAGCAGAAACGTCACTTGTATCAGCGGCACGCGCATAGGCGAACGTCCAGAATTGGCGGCATGGCCATGCATGGCGACTATCTGTTCGAATGGCAGATCTCGATGGGCAAAGTCTTCCATGACATATTCGTTGACCGATTCGAGGAGATGAGAGAAATGTAGCTGTGGGAGATCCTTGGGTATGCAGATGCGCAGGGCGAGAATATTGACGAACAGCCCCACCAATGACTCTAGCTCGACGCGATCGCGATTGGCCACCGGGGTTCCGATGACCAGATCGTGGGTATTGGTCTCGCGACCGAGTACGGTGGCGAAGGCCGTCAGCAGGGTAATGAATAGGGTGCAGCCGTGGTCGCGGGCGAGTTTGTGCAGCGCTCGGGTCGTGCCCGGCGTGAGCGCAAATTCGCATAGATTGCTGGCGCAGCTGTCCGCGCTGGTCTGCGCGCTGAATAGCGCGCGCTGTGGCGCATCGGCGAGGCGCTGTTTCCAATACACTCTCTGTTTGTGCAGCGCCGGACTATCGGTCAGCTGTCGCTGCCAGTGAGCGTAATCGCGATAGCGGACGGCGAGAGGGGGCAGACTGGGCCGATTGTCATGTACTAGCCCGTGATAGAGCAGGCTGAGCTCGCGCTGGACAATGCCGATGGACCAAGCATCTGCGGCAATGTGGTGCACAGTCAAGAACAGAATATGGGTGGTTTTATCGAACATCAAGAGCGTCGCGCGAAACGGCAGCTCGGTTTCTAAGTCAAAAGGCCGGCTCGCTTGTTGCTCGGCTTGTTCTCGTGCGATGATTGTCTGCCGCGATGCGGATTCAGAGGGCAGTTCCCGGCGCTCTAGCGCGAACGCCGAGGCTACACACACCGTTGGTCGAACTGTGCCCCCATCGCGGGGAAATATGGTCCGCAATGGTTCGTGTCGCGTGATGAGTTCAACGAGTGCGCGTTCCAGGGCTTTGCGATCTAACCGCCCTTTGAGTGCGGTTGCGACTGATATATTGTAGATCTGATGAGGGCCCTGCAGCCGGTACAGGAACCACAACCGTTCTTGGGCATATGACGCCTTGACAGGCGCCTCATCTGCCATCCGTAGGATGGCAGTGCATCCCGCGGCGACCGGGTTTTGGCGGGTGACATCGATGTGTTGGGCCAGGCCCGCCAAGGTCGGGAAGCGAAAGAGCGCGCGAGGCGATAACTCCAGGCCAAACACCACGCGGACGCGGGCACAGACCTGCACGGCCAATAGAGAGTGGCCACCGAGCTCGAAAAAATTGGCGTGCGTCGGGATATCTTCGATGTTCAGGAGAGACTGCCATATGAGCGTCAGCTCTCGCACGGAACGACTCTCTGGCATCTGATTCTCCGGCATCTGATCGAATGGCGTAAAGCGGCCCTGCTCTGCAGGTACAACGGTTTCTGCCAGGGCTCGATAATCGACTTTCCCATTCGTAGTTTGTGGCAGGGCGTTCCATAGGCGAAACTCTGCTGGAATCATATAACTAGGCAGACGGTCTTGGCAAAAAGCGCGGATGTCGGCTGGCTCAAAGGTCTCTATCCCCGTGGCGACAGTGGCATTGGTGCGCAGCGGGTTGTCAGGCCTTCTTAGTTGTATATGGGCCAGGAGCCGGACGTCATCGGGCGCATGGGCGCGGGCGATTACGGCGGCGCGATCGATCTGCGGGTGAGCGTCGAGCACAGATTCGATTTCTGCCACCTCTACCCGGATGCCGCGCACTTTGAGCATACGATCCATGCGGCCGACAAAAAACAGCTCGCCGTCCGCGCCCGTGCGGGCCAAGTCGCCGGTTCGGTACATGCGCGCGCCGGGGATGCCGCTATAGGGATCGGGCACGAACGCAGCCGCGGTTTCCCGGGGGCGATTCAGATACCCGCGAGCTAGGCCCGGTCCGGCGATGCAAATTTCCCCCGGTGTATGCTCGGCCACCGGTTCCATGCCATCGAGCAAATATATCTGCGTATTGGCAATGGGCTCGCCGATGGCAATCGGGTCGGCAAGTTCGCTTTCCGGCATGATAGCGCGATAGGTGCACGTCATCGTGGTTTCGGTAGGGCCATACTGATTGACCAAGGTGGCTGCGGGAAAGAGCCTAGCTTGGGCCCGGGTAACCAACTCGTTGCGCAAGACCTCGCCACTGAGCAAGAGCAAGCGGACGGAATGACATGGTCCGGGCTGCGCTTCGGCGGCGGCCAAAAGAGTCGTCAGCAGAGAGGGGGTTACGCTGAGTAGAGCGGTGACGCAGTGCGAGCGGATGAGTTCCAGCACGGCCCACGGGTCGCGTGCCACCCTGTCCGATGGCAGAATCACTTGTGCCCCGGCAGTGAGTGGCGCCAGGGTGTCGCGGATGGAGGCATCGAATCCGGGGGCGGCCAACTGCAGCACGGTGTCGTTGGACCCCAGCTTCCAGGCCGCATCGAGATAGTCGAGATAATTGCAGACCCCGCGGTGGGTCGTCATCACGCCTTTGGGTCCAGCGCTAGATCCCGATGTATAGGCAATATATGCCACTTGATCCGGCAACACCGAAGTTGGCAGCGACGGCTGCTCTGCGCGCGCCATGACAGGCCGGGGGCTCTCAGGCCAGATGTCGTCGATGAACACGGGGGAGAGATGCCGGGGGGGATCCTCGGACAGCCGGCGATAGGATTGCCGATCCGTGAGGAGCAGCTGCGGCTGAATTTCGTGTAGAATAGCGGCTAGACGGGTCCTGGGCTGATCGCGCTCCAAGACCACAAAGGCACCACCTGCCGCGAGTATGGCTAGGCGACTGGCGGTGAGCGCGAGACCGCGCGCCAGGTACAGGGCAATCGGAGTTCCTGCAGTGAGCCCTATGCTCAGTAATCGTTGGCCGAGATGGTGCGAGAGTCGGATGAGTTCTTCATAGGACCAGGTTGCCGGGCCGTCCTCGTCACCGCCGTCGACCGAAACGAGAGCCGGGGCGTCGGGACACTGGTTTGCCTGTTGCCAGATGCGTCGCTGGATGCTCATCCTTGCTGTTGCACGCCTCGAATCGCGGTGTGAATGCAGGGACGCTTTCGTTTGTGCTGACGCGAATTGTGGTACTTGCTGCAGCGGTGCATTGGCATCTCGACAGATGGCGTCGAGTAGGTGCTGGAACCGCTCGGTCAAGTGCAAGACTGTTGGATGATCGAAGATATCACTGTTATATTCGAAGGTTGCATGAAGCTCGCCGTCTGCCTGCTGACCTGTCGTGCTATCCATTTCTGGCTTCGATTCAGCGATGGCTAAGTTCAAGTCTAGCCTGGACGTCGTTTGAGGGAGCTGTATTGGGGCGATTTCTACGCCATCGAGTCGGAGCTGCTCGGCTGACTGGTGGAGATAGGTAAATCCGACCTGGACAAGAGGGGGATGACTCAGTTGGCGCTCGACCGCGAGTGCGCGAACGAGCTCGTCAAAGGGAATGTCCCGATGAGCAAATGCGTCCAGGGTCGTCTCGCGCACTTGGGTCAATAATTGGGCAAAGCTCAGATCTCTGGCAACATCCTGACGTATGACCAAGAGATTGACAAAGCAACCGATGATCGATTCGATTTCAGGGAAATCTCTGCCGCTCACCGGTACACCGACGAGTAGGTCGCGACGACCGGTATAGCGATGGAGAAAGGCAAGAAACACAGCCAGCAAGGTCATGAACCGGGTGGCCCCCGCCTGTCGGGCCAGGGTATCGAGGCCGGCAGTGGTTTTGCCCGTGATGCGAAAACTCACAGCATTGCCGTGCCAAGTGCGCGCAGTAGGATGCGGCCGGTCGGCGGGCAGTGATAGAAGTGGAGGCGCCCCCAGTAGCCGGTTACGCCAATACTTTTGTTGTTCGTTCCAGGCGTTATCGTCAGATTGACCCTGTTGCCAGCGGGCAAAGTCGCGGTACTGGAGTGGCAAGGCAGGCAACTCACAATCACCTTGCTGTCGGCCGCTCTGATAGCAATGGGCCAGCTCGCGAAATAGAATATCGACCGAATAGGCGTCGGCGGCAATATGGTGTAGAGCCAGGAAGAGTACGTGATCGGTCTCGGTACGGCGGAGCAAAAGGGCCCGCAGGGGACGATCTTCAGCTAGGTCAAACGGCATGGTGCCCCATGCGTTGACGTGTTTGCGCGTCTCGATGGCTTGCTGGCCCGGGGATAGGTGGGTCAGGTCTTCGATCGCCAGCGGATGGTCTACGTTGGGGGCGACAATGGGCCTCGGCCGGCCAGCTCTTGCCATGTAGGTGGTTCGCAATATGTGGTGGCGGCCGACGACATTGCGCAAAGCTGCAGTCAGCTTCTCGACCTCCAGCGGTCCTTGGAGATGAAACGCCCAGCTGAGATTGAACGCGGGACCAGACTCCTCTAGTTGTTGTAACGTCCACAGCCGCTTCTCGGTAAAAGACAGCACATTTTTTTCATGTTCCCAGCCTTTGCTGATGGGTCGAGATGGTACTCGATTTGGCCGCTTTGAACGCATGCGTTCGACCAGGGCGGCCAATGCGGCGATGGTCGGATGCTCGAATATGGCCCGCGGTGATAGCGAAATCCCCAATTGGTGGTTGATACGGCCGATCAGGCGGACCGCCGAGAGGGAATTTCCGCCAAGTGCGAAAAAGTCTGCGTTTGCGCCGATGTTGGTCGATGGATCGATCCATAGGCCGGGGCCGAGAACTTCGGCCCATAATGCCGCGAGGATTTCCGCGAATGGGTTGTCCAAGGGCAATCCGGCTGAATCGTGGGTTGTCGCCGCTGGCGCTGGCAAAGCCCCGCGGTCGAGTTTGCCACCGCTGGTCAACGGCAGCTTGTCGACAAAGACATAAGCAGCGGGAACCAGGGGTCGCGGCAGAATGTTTGCGACAAAGCTGCGCAGCGATGCGGCTGTAGGACGACGGGGGCGCGCTTGATTGATCGTTTTGCCGACGACGTAGGCAACCAGCTGTTGGTCACCGTTGGCGAGAATGCAGACGGTGGCGGCTGCCTCGCGGATATCGGGATGTCGGCGCAGCGCGTGTTCGATTTCCCCGGGCTCAAAACGGACACCATGGATCTTGTCCTGTTCGTCTCTGCGCCCGACGAAGAGGAGGTCGCCGCTTGGTAGATAGCGGGCCAAATCGCCGGATTTATACAACCGCTGTCCGCGACAAAAGGGATCGGGAATGAATTGCTGCGCCGTCAAAGCCGGGTGTCCGAGATAGCCCCGGGCCATGCTGCGGCCAGCGATGTAGACTTCGCCGACGGCACCCAGCGGTACTGGTCTCAGGCGATCGTCGAGTAGATAGATACGGGTATGGGCAATAGTCCGACCAATCGGTATCTCCTCGCCTTGTTCTTGGTCGGGGGCAGAGCAGGCGTATGCCGTGACCACATGGGTTTCCGAAGGACCGTAGTGATTGTGCAGCGTGCACGGTTGTATCGCCTGCAGAAAATCGCCGATGACGGCAGAGATGCGCAAGGGCTCTCCGGCCA
>JAAUYH010195804.1_pt1 | contig 14666 bp, 23 predicted proteins | sample 7278061 | NCBI WGS metagenome assembly JAAUYH01 (sample SAMN14350203, study PRJNA611818) | marine sediment metagenome | isolation source: surface marine sediment (0.6m) | place: French Polynesia: Moorea | collected 2018-08
ATAGTTAGCCTAGGTAGTTTAGCAACTAGTATAAAGGTTCAGGGACTCCTCCGCTTTGCTCTTCCGGCAGGCACAACCGGAGTAAACCCCTCCAGCCTTCAATAAACACACCAGCGTCAGAAAACTCTAAGCTAAGCACCTCAGTAGTTCTATCGTCCACCCTCCTTCCTCATCAAACAGTACGTCCCTCATCCTAGTCCTTCTTCAGCACCTTTGTAGACTGTCAGCAGTCGTTTTACGAAGAGACAAAGATGGCGCGGATAAGGAAGGGATGGCCAGCATTCGACATGAATATTTGCAAGCTCGAAGTAGAGCAGTGGTTTGCCGCATGCCAAATCGATTTGAGGTCATTCCACGACCCAAGGAATTCCGACTCCACGCAAAAACTGGTCGCAGGTACGGAAGTAGAACGTGCCAAACGGCTGGTCAAGGCCGCGATAGCCTTCACCAGCGAGGAAGAGCATCCTTGAATCCTCGTTTTGATTCGATTACCACACATGTCGAGGTGGTACAATCAAGACGAGTGTTCCCCCACAACTGTGCTGTATTCAAATGCAACCACCGTGGTTTTTCGCGTTGTAGAAATAAGGGAGAAGAGAAGCGAGCCCAGTTAAGCATGGAGCGACTTCTTTGACCGTGGTGGCCTTATTCCAGCCAGCCGTGCACCTCCCAATCGATGGATTCGCGGTATCGGTGATGGAGCACGGTAACGGGCCGGTCGCGAAGCAGGACGGTTTCGAGATACTCCCGCATCTCAGACACGAAGAAGAGTTAGAGCATGTGCTGGTGGGTGGTTGTCAGTGCGGCATAGATTATCGGGCCGCGGTGGAACACCAATCTGACGTGGACGTGCATAAACAGGGAGAGTAGTCAGCTAGTGGCTAACGGTGCCTTGTCACGTTGTCAAATTAGATAGAGCTCGACCAATGTGGAAAGATAGATGAGTGTGTAAGGTATTTAAATTTAGCGAAAGCAGGATTGCAATGCATCGAGAAATGTCCAGAGAGTTGTACCTTTTGGTATGCAAGACATGTAATGGTGTCGCGGATGGTTTCGATGGGTGTCGCCTTACGTAATTGATCAGCGCACAAATCTAACACGTAAATTTACAGTAAGCGCACTGTTTCGACTGCCTGTGTTTGCACTCCTCAACTGATGCCAATGCCACAATTCACACACAGCACGACCGTGATGACCGTCTACATTACCCGGCTTGTTATGTCCGTAGGGTGCCTACCGCTTCCTAAGACAAGTGGATTTCGTGCCAAGCTAGTGGACTCGTGCCGCGGCAAGAATGAGAACGCGTCAACTGTAACTACCAATTTCATCCCTGAGTATCACACGCAAATGAAGCAGTGCGCACGGGTGTTACCACACGACTTTTCATATCCCCCTACTTCATGACGTCGCATTGTGGATAGGGGAGACCGACTTTGTGGTACAACTCATCAACATCGCGAAATCTGAATCTATCTCCCCAGTGCTGCTCCACTGCACGTCATCGTAGTTCGAAGGGTGTGGAAACGGCGTGGCCGACGACTAGCGCGGTGAAAGTGCTCACGCCGCGACTGAGGACACCCTGGGTGCAAACATGATTCATGTTTTACAAGCTGCAATAGAGTATGAATTAGTGAAACGAACCGCGGAGTATCTTGGGGCTCGCACCGGATTGAAACGTTCCACCAGGAGCTCGTTCTGAGTGTAGTTCCGAATCTTACCGTGAGTGCGCCGAGTGCTGGTAGTGAACCGAAAAGCAGTAATACCGGTGACAGTTTATTACCAGGCAACAACTTGATACGTCAAGAACACACCGGCCTGTAGTGTGTTACGCAGAGGTTCGACCGCGAGTGCGACGAGGCGGTCATGAGGCATTTCGGAGGATTTTCTTACCTTGACCTGACAATTTCTGAAGTGTCGGAGTTGTATTGGGGCTCTGGTAATGAAACCAAAACGTTAAGTGGCACAGTGCGCCTCTATTCGGCGGCAGCGAGGGAATGTATGGTATTTCGATGACGTAGGCTGGGCAGTCGACGGCGGAGTTGACGAGAAATTCGGAATCGATGATTATCGACCTTGCAGTTGCGGTGATAGGAGTGCGGTGAATGCTGTGAACCAATTCACAAACGTTTCGAAAGAATGACGATCTTCCCGGGACATTGTTGGAGAATAAGATAAGAAGGATGAAGAAAAGGTGGGGTGAATTGGAAACAAAGAAGAGGGAAGTCTTTGTTGAAGGGATGTGCGATGGTGTGCGAGCCGGGTAGCGTAACGGTGATGAGGAGAAATCCACTGCATTTTCTGGTGCCTATGAATCCATTGGCGAGCGCTAATCACGAAAAAGAAGTTACTGAGTGGAAATTTACAAAAGTAAGCCAAGTTAATCGTTCGTTAAGTTAATGCTCACGTTACATCTATAGCCCCAACCTCAAATCCACCCTTAAGGTGCTAGACGAAACAAGTTGGAAAATTTTACTCGCGCTTACGACACATTTCGGAAGATTAGCAAGTTCAGCAGTTTCTGTCACACGCTCCACACACCCCGCCAGTGCATTCCGTCGAGTAGAAGTTGGAACAGGGATAGGCTTTGGAAGTATGTCGTGTCGAGTAGCACTTGGTGCGATAGTCAATTGGCCAGGGTGAATCACATCGGTCACCTGGAAGTGTTGTTTCCCGTAGTAAGTGTAGACATTGGGTTCACGAATTGTGGTTGTTGGTGATTGTGCGTAAACAACGGTTGGTTTCAAGTTGTCGAGAGGAACATTTTAGGTGGTGGTGATTGCAGGAGACAGGCGTAGTCCAAACATTAAAAGAGTAGTGATGAGCATCGGAACGGGAGCGGCAGCTGGCGTGGAATCAGGAATGCAGTCGGGGACGTACGACTTATAATCTGGTAGGTCACTTGACCGTGGAAGTGGTCGACAGTTCGTTAGCTTAAATGGTGGGTGTCGTCAATTTTGTGATGCCGTTACGCCGTGTGAAGAATACTGCCGGTGAAAAGGTGTGTTAGCACTTGGAGCGAATACTGGGAAGGTCGTGCGGGCTTCGGTTGACGAATGTGTAGCGGGAGTATCGTTCGGAACCAGGTAGTGCGACGAGGTCGTGGTATCGGTAATGCTGGTTGGGGAAGATGATATGAATTGCTTGGTCAGAATTGGTGTGGTATGGGCGAGCAATAGATTGAAGTGGGTTTTGATAATGTAGGGATAACAATGATGACATTCAAGTCACCGAGCGGGTGTTCGGTTCATAATGCTGTCCGTCGCCTTACATTCTTCGACAATACCACGATAATCATGAAAAGTAATGCGCAGAATTCAACCACCACACCATCATCACCACCACCTCGCACGCAAAATATGACCACTTCACCGAAGATGCATGGAACCAGAAAACACGAAGAACACCTCGTGCTGCATCTCCTTTAGTTTTGACTTTTAGGATTCGACGACGAACCAGCGCTTGTTTTGTCTATGGCAGTAATTTGCTCGTGCATTGCCAACGCTTTTTCCCGCTTTCCTTGGTCTTCATACACGTCAGCCAAGTTCGATAGTACTGCTCTGATGTTTGGGTGTTGTGAATTACGACCATGTACAGTTCTTAACATCTCAAGGCACTGCTCAAACGACTCCGTTGCTCGGGCTAGCTCTTTCAGGTCATAACACACAAGGCCAATATTCATAAGAGAACCCGCGATGTCAGAATGAGGCCAGTCGTGTCCGTGCATCGCCCGATACATTTTCAGGCACTGTTCATAGGTTTTCAGTGCTTTGTCCAATTCTCCTTGAGCTTGATACACGAGACCCAAGTTGGACAGTGTTATTGCAATTTCTGGATGCGCTAAACCAGCACCATGCACACTTCGTAACATCTTAACGCTGCGCTCAAACAACTCCGTTGCACGCCCGAAATTTCCTCGACTGTACCACACATCTGCAATATTGTTGAGTAACCTTGCGATGTTCGAATGCGGCTTCTCGTGCCCGTGGATAACTCGATATATTTCCAGACTCCGTTCGTACTTCTCTAACGCTTCATCCGTATCACCCAGTTCTTGATATACGCTTCCCAGGTTGGAGAGTGAAGTGGCGATTGCAGCATGCGGCTCGCTCGGTCCATGGATTGCTCGATAGAATTCCAGACTCTGTTCATGCTTGTCCAATGCTTCGTTCAGTTTACCTAGGGCTTGGTACAGAAGTCCAAGGTTGTTCAGCGACAATGCGATGTCAGGGTGCAGGTTGCTCGGTCTGTAGATTGCTCGACGAATTTCTAGGCACTGTTCGTGTTTAGATGCAGCGTCGTTGAGGTTTCCATTTCTCATGCGGGCAAGCCCCAGCGAATCGTATGCATCTGCGATACGAGATTTCTCCTCTTCCTCAGGATAGTGACCAGGCCCCATGTTAGACGAACGCGCGATAACACTTCTACTCCGCCTCGCCAGATGTTGATGTTGCAAAATATCAACCAAACGTTCCCAGGTCTGTATTGCTCGCTCTATTTGCCCGGTAGACTCCATAGCGAATCCACAGTATCGATGAATGTCTTCGACCTTTGAACCATGGCCTATGACACTACCAGGTCCCGGAAGCGTATGAAGATCTACTAGCGCCAGAGCGTGAGCCATAATTTCGCGATGGTTGTTTCCGAAATCATCGGGCAATTCTGCGAACGACTTCCCTTCCTTTTTCAGCTTTCACAACTTCATGTACGGTGACCAGCGCGACACCGTACATCTCATTCCACAATGCTGAACCACGTTCCATGTCGCTCAATATAAATCGTCGCACAAGTGTATGTATCGTGTACATCCAGTCTTCTCCTCTTTCTCCTTTATCTCGACAAATCAGTGACGAGCCGCGAACTAACTCTTCAATCACAAGTTTTTGAAACATTGTTTCAACACCGACCCCTTCACCCGCTGCAACTCCTTCGACTATCCCAATCATTACCACTTCCCGAACACCACTCAGCCCTATCATTGCCATTCCTCACAAAACAGCGCACGCTCTCTCCGACAATTGCCCCATGCTGATTTTCCACGTCGTCCATACCGACCTCTGCGTTTCTCGAATCCGTTTCATCTCCGCCGTGTTCCTCATCACAAGGTGTATGTCCGCGGTTCTGTTTGCGTTCTGGAACAAACTCAAATACTCCGCGAACGAGCACCGGAATTGTGCTATGTACGTCCCAGCCTGTACCAGTGCAAGTGGCAAGCCCCCAAGACTGCACGCTCCCTCATCTCCACACAGCTCCTTCAGTGCCCTGTACTCATCTGGGTCGTTCCTCTCAAGCTTCTGGATTTCGCAAGGCTGTGGATCGACGTTGGGTTCTTTCAGCGAAAAGTCTAATTGCTTCACAGTGAAGCGCTTGCACTTTTCGTTCCAATTCTTGACGGGAGTTCTTCATTTCTTCTTGAGTGCGTTTCAGTCCTTAACTTAAACGTACAATTTCTGCCTCATCCCGAGCAATAACGACATCGCGTACCAATTCAACTAAGTTCTCTTTCAACATCTTCTCATCTTTAGAATTCACAAGGTGACCAAACCATCCACGTAGTAGTTCTCTCTCTGCCATGTCCCTCATATGGACAAATTTTTCAAGTACCGCAAGCACAAACGTCTCGTGCGCCTCATTCACGCTGGGCGAAGGCATTACGATTTGTATCATGCTTTTAAGCACGTAACAGAGTAGAATCACGATTTGATCAAGAACAACTGGAGGCACCCACTGTCCGGGATTCCCTTCCGCGCACATCAATACGATTCGAGACGTAAGTTTGACAAGATGGAAAACTGTGCTCGCCCCTGTGACACCCTTCGACAAATTGGCTAAACACTCGGCGACTTCTGCCACACATTCTAGACCTGCCACCGAATCGGCCATTAGCACACCGGTTTCGACTGCTACAGCGCCATGGGCAGTCAACTGGTCCAGTACGACTAGTTTCTCCATTTGATCGAGAACCGTCCCACGATTGTCACTCCACTTCAATTCGGCCTCATCCTCTGTGAAGCAGATGTGAATCTGTAGAGCGTGTTGTGTTCAATAGAGTAGCGTTTACTTGATTCAAAGCTGGCTCAAGTCTTGAAATCTACAAATCGAATCGCCTTCAATACTGGAGGCAGTGTGCTCAAGTCTGCCGAACTTGAAAACCACATAGAAATAGGTCACGTAAAATTTGACCTGTTTCACCATTGCCTCCTCCCAATGTTCAACGTCTCGTTGAAACCTTTCACTTCTTCATGGCTCACCGACGATGGTAAATCATGCAGACCAGAAATTGGTTCACAACGTTGGGAAGAGCAAACACAGTCCAGGCGAACAAAGATTTCGCAACACATTAATTGCAGTAGCTGCTTTTTGACACATGTACACGTATGAGAAATGTAAGCAGATCAGAGTACTGTAATGTAATGGTTACCTTCTTTTCTCTGCACACGCGAACCGCGCACATCACACCGGCAAGATGCACCCACCTTACGATGTCATCAAGCCACCGATTGATTTATGGGGCATTTCGCCGGCTGCAAGGTCGTTTCCACGGCGTCGAGTCGGTGGCTTGTTTGCCGCGCCCACCTGCCGCAATTCCTGGTCTACGCACTAGCAGCACATGCACCTTGACCACGACTGTTCAATGGGCTGATGATGACATTCAGCCTCTCAGCGTTGATGACTATCATGCATTGATAGAAACGGGGCGCTTGGACAATAGTCGTGTGGAACTGCTCTACGGCCAACTCGTTCGAATGGCGCCCCATTCTTTCGAACATACTACGGCTACGTGGATTCTCAATGACAGATATTCAAAGAAACTTGATAATCGTGCTGTTGTTCGCGATTCAAAACCGATTACACTAAGGCATGTGCATTCTGAGCCCGAACCGGACCTAGTCATTGCGTCGGGAGTCCCCTCAGATTACTGGTTTCGTAACCCCGCACCTGATGACATTCTCTTAGTTGCTGAGGTATCTAAATCCACTCTTCGGCGGGACAGTACCAAAAAACTTGAGTTATATGCGTCGCAGAATATTCGAGAGTACTGGATAATTGATCTGGACGGACGTAACGTGCGGGTCCTCCAGCATTCCAAGGGAAATTCTTACTTGTATGATGAGACCTTCCACTCTGACGAGATAGCTCCTGCCGCTTTTCCGGACGTCGTCATACAAGTAAAAGACTTGTTTCCTCCCGAAGCAAACTAAGGTTATCCGAGCCGGTCAATTCGTCGTTCAACAGCAAATTCCCATTAACTTCGTGCATTTCGCCACAAGAGGCACGACACCTGCAGAATCTTTCATGACCGCCTTACTACATTTCGAATACTGACAGGAACAAACAGCAGCCTTCCGTCCCGCTTATCATCTAGTAAGTACCGGCATCTTTCCAAGACTAGCACAGCATCCCGCCGCCACGGCTTAAACCCATTCTCGTCCACTAGACGAGCCCATACCACTAGTTTTCCGAGATAGCGGTCGTCATCGTTGCTTGTACACACACCACGCCAACATTCGAGTTCTTCGACGTGCTGGTCAACATTTCGAGCACTCACATGGCCCAACAAGTTTGACGACTTGCGAGTCGGAGCTAGAATCCAGTAACACTCTATCGCTTAGATTCGAACTGCCGGTGCTACCAATGAAACAGATGCGAATCTGTAGAGCGTGTTGTTTTCAAAAGCGTAGCGTTTACTTGATTCAAAGCTGGCTCAAGTCTTGAAATCTCCAAATCGAATCGCCTTAAATACTGGGGGCAGTGTGCTCAAGTCCGCCCAACTTGAAAACCACATAGAAATAACTCACGTAAAATTTGACCTGTTTCAATCGGGTTCGTAGTTGCGTAATTTCCGAGCCAGTTGCGGGAATACTTTCCACTGAACGATAAGTGCGCGTTTTTGATTCAGCAACTCGTGATGTGAAGATGCATCAGCAACAATCTCAGGCTCTACATCACGACGAAGGACAATGGGGAGACGATAATTCGGACCGTGTAGCAAGCCAGGTACCGTAGTACGCGGTCTCCCCTCGTTATTATCCACCTTGACGATTTCATCAACGTCCCTCCACGTCCCATCGTTGAGTCGACTCGACTGCAATGAACGGGCATTGCGAAAATCAAATAATGACTGTGGCTTATTACTTCCATCGTCATTCGCCACTTTCCAATAAATACGAGATGATACCTGCACATACGCCAACTTGTAGTCGGACTGCGCCCATGGCCGTCGAGGTACTAGGCGTACATCGGCGGTTTCGGAGAAAGTTATACCTCGGTTCTCAGTATTCGTTGTGGTCGATATCGTTGGGGGAGTGCAAAGTGAGATGGAGCAAACAGTTGCGATAGAAAGGCTCACACATTCCGGCGTACCTGTGATGATTCGTCTCGCACATCAGGAGCGCAACTGGTGTGAACCTGTGATAACTCGTCCATCACGGGTGCGCACCAATACGCGCTCGCAATTGTGGTCGAGATCTTGTCTCGCGGAACGACAAAGTGCGCAGTTGTTCAATCAGCCATCGCAACAATAGCTAATCTCTTCACATGTACTATTGTTCGGTACGTACTAGGTGCAACGCAACGCTTGCAGCTCCTTTTTCCCCGGTGGAACCATAGGGCATTACGGATAGGATAGCGAATAAACCTTACCCAGTCCGTTTCCGTGCTACGCGAACTTCCGTACAACTGGCAGATTGAGAACTAACTCTACCGGAGATTACCAAAAATTGTACCAATCATATTTTTGTTTCTGCTGCGTGACAACAAGGATGAGCTCCGTGTCTACCGCCCCAACCCCACCACCATCATCTCCGTTGGCATGACGTCTTCACTGCACCATTGTTGCGACCGAATCTATGAGCGAATTCAGACCACCTGTTCAGAATTTACGCAACCATGAATCGACTTGGATTTGGGAGGATGAAGTCGAAGAGGGGTTAAGTGATAATTGTGGACGGTTCAGTCCAATGCAGAAACTTGCCATAGTGGACCAGTTTACTGGCTGTGGTGGAGCAGCCGTAGAAACTAGTGCAGAGGCCATGGTCGTTACAACGGGTTACATCGGAAAAGTAAACCAGTTAGAGGGGGTAGTGAAACTGCAGTGAAAAATTGCAACATGTCTGATACTGACCGCGGTATTGGAACGACCCAGATGCCAGAACCTGGCGACGATTATCGTGAACTGGGCGGATGTGAATTGTGTAGGAAGACTGTGGTGCTGCCGAAGGCGAGTTTATCGGAGGTAGAACGAGGTGAGGCGAAGGAGAGTATTGGGGCATTCGGGAAGATGGAGATGGCTGAGGAAAATAGTGTGGACTCGGAAGAGAACGAGCTTAGGAGTGCAAGTTTGGGCTTGAGATGGTACGCATAACGTGGCTATCATCCGAAATTTTTCCCGTCAGAGTCTCTGACTCAAGTGAATGTTGTAGACCGTATGGTAGCGATAGAGTGAGAAGAATCAGGATGAACAAGTTGGAGAGTTGAACACTTGCCAAGTAAGCGAAGTTAATCGTTCGCTTAGTTCTTTGTAACGTTACATCTATCGACAGATGTTCAATCTCGCTCTCAATCACCGCACACTACCGCTTCTCGATAATACACCTTCGTGTGTCAAACTCTCTCGTACACCAAGTAACGGCAACACGTCACAAATCGTTCACTTTTATTTCCACCTCCTTCACATCTTCGGCTACCACACTTAGACCTTTAACACGTTCGCCTCGTCATCAAATCTACACATCATTGGAATAGTAACGGCAGTGGCGACCCGCTCGGCAAACAGTGTGGAGCGACGTTGGCGTTCCTTCAGCGGAAAGACACATTTCTGCGTAGCGAAGTGTACGCTCTTCATGACTCACTTCTTCGCGGGCATATTCCAGTTCCTCAGAGCCACGATCCAGTTCATTCAGACGATTCAGTCCTTTAAGGACCATATCCAGTAATTCTCGAATTTATCGAGTCGATTCTCCAATTCATCGAGACGTTCTTGTCTTTCAAATTGACGTGCAATTCTTGCTGCTATACGCAACATAAACGTATCGCGTGACAATTCGCTTATATTCTCTTTCACCTCCCTCACATCACCAGCATTCACCAATTGGCCACACCATCCACGTAAAATTTGCGTCTCTGCCGTGCTTATCGTATTCGCGAATCTTTCTAGTACTTCGAACACAAGCTCCACATCCATCGCTTCCACCCACGGGGAAGGAATCACAATTCCTATTATGTCATCCAGTACATAATGAAGTAGACGCACAACTTCATCAAGGGCAACCGGAAGCACCCGCTGTCCACGGTTCGCTTCCGCGCACATCAATGCGGTTCGAGTGGTAATTTCACCAGATGGAAGACCGCGCTCGCTCCTGTCGCACACTTAGATGCATTGGTTACACACTCCACAACTTCTATCACACCGTCCAGCCCAGCCACCCAATTAGCCAATGTGGCAAACCTGTCTACCGTTGCTGCGCCCTAGGCAGGCAACCCGTTCAGAACAATTAGGTTTTCCATATCCTCGAGAACCATCCCACGATAATCACGCCACCTCACTCCTGCCTCAGCCATAGGTTCATGGTTGCGTAAATTCAGAGCAAGTTTTGGGAATAGTTTTCACGGAACGATGAGTGCGCGAATTTGATTCAACAACTTCTCGTGTGTAGATGCATCAGTAACAATCTCAAGCTCCACCTTACGAGGAAGTAGAAGGGAGCGACGACGTTCGCGTCCATGCAGTAAACCAGATACCGTAATACGCGGTTTGCCCCTGTGTTTCTCCACCTTGACGATTCCATTAACATTATTCCAGCTCCCACCACAGAGTCGGCTTAACTTCAATGAGTCCCCATTGCGAAAATCAAGTAATGACCTTGACTTGTTAGTACCATCGTTATTCGCCACCTTCCAATAAATACGACATGAAACCAGCATGTACGCCAACTTGTAGTTCGACAGCCCCCATGGCCGTCGAGATACAACGCATACCTCGGCGGTTTCGGAGAGTGTCGAACCTCGGTTCACAGGATTCATCGTGGTCGACATGGTTGGGGGCGTGCAAAGTGGGATGCGGGTTGAGTGCGAACGGTTGTGATTTATAGTCTCAATCATCCTGTTGTACTTGTGATGATTCGTCACACACGTTTGGAGCGGTATTGGTGTGAACCTGTGATAACTCGTCCATTACCGGTGTAAACCAATATGCGCTCGCAGTTGTGGTAGAGTTCCTGTCTCGCGGAGCAACAAGGTGGGCAGTTGTTTACACAGCCATCGCACCCACTTGCTACTTTCTTCACAAGTACTCGCGTACTGCATGGTACCGGTAGTGCACAACTGCAATTCAACGCTTGCAGCTCGTTCTCTCGCTGGCGGCACCAAACAGCACTTCAGATGGAGCTGTAAATTTAACTTATCGACTCAGTTTTAAGGAATAGCTATCATCCCATCCAAAAATTAAGGAAATTCATTGCTACTCTTGAAGAAGATCAAAAACTAACTGTTTGGGAGATTACCAAAAATTGGACCAATCATATATTTTATTTGAGATCACTGTACGGTCACAATGCTGTTTTCCCACGAGTCACTAAAAACTTCTAAAACCCCTGATAAAGAAGTTATACAGTACCGGTTCAGTATTCAACTCCTTAAAAACATATTGCTCTCAAGTTTCGTACTGTGACATATCGTACCCATACGATACTGTACAAACAAAAACTTTCAGCGAAATGAAGATTCAAAGTACAGTTGGTGCCTGTTACAATTTGAATTTGTGCGATATTCTTGTCACAGTTGGCTACGATAGTCACAGATTTTTTTTGATTGGCTTTGGCTTTGTATGTAAAATACTCCAATTTATCGACATTACAATGAACAACACCTCCGTCAGTACCCCTATAAAAAGTTCTATTTCTCATTTTAATTCCACACCGGAGCGAACAATCTAACCGAAGCTGAGAGCGGCAATAGAACAAGAATTTGATGAGGCGTTCTAAATCGGATATGAATTCGCACGTTGATTGTATGATGGTTCTAAGAACGGTTAGTCGCTCGCGAGGATGGAGTAGATCGGATATTTTCGTCGAAGTAGCAGCGTTCCTGCTAATTACCGGTACTGCAAACCAAGCAGTACATTAAATCTTCATCTGAATTGCAGAATAGATTCTCTGGTATGTATGTTTCTGTTCATAAAAGCTCGACCGATGCATTGTCAACTACCAAACGCACAAGGACCAAAAACAGAAATAATATTTAGAAAATATTCAATATCATAAAAGGAATGCATACACCGTTCCAAGTAGGGCCCGTGCCCAATTCGATTAGATGAACATCAGCTTGCGCTCGTCTACACAGTGGAGCCGTGTGGCAGCTTCATGCCCTTCGACAATCATGGTAAGAAGTGCGCAGAATAAACGATAATTTTTCATAGGCACTCAGAACGAAACCACCGAAGAACACCTATTTCTACATCTTTCTTAGTTTTCACTCACAGTACTTGTCCCCTCGTGTTCCTGTATTCCCAACGCTTCGCTCCATCTTCTTTGGTCTTCATATACTTCGGCCAAGTAGGATAGTAGTTGTATGAGGTGCGGGTGCCGTGAATTATGGCCATGTAGAGTTCGCAGCATCTCAAGACTCTGCTCAAGAAACTCGGCTGCCTGAACTAGGTTCTTATGCCTCTGATACACACATCCAATATTCCGAAGTGATGTTGCGATGGCATGGTGGGGCTTATTAGGCCCGCGGATCGCTTAGAACATTTCTAGGCCCTGTTCATGCTTTTCCAACCCTTTTCCTAGCTTCCCTAGTTCCCGATACGTACTTCCAATGCTGTCGAGTGATGTTGCCATGGCAGGGTGCGGCTTGTCAAGTCCATGGATCTCTATTCCCATTTCTAAGCTCTGATAATGCTTTTCCAAGGCTTTATAGAGCTCACCCATCTCCATATACACGCTTCCAATGTTCTTCAGTGATGCCGCAATGGCAGGGTGTGGTTTGTTTGGCTCGTAGATCGCTAGTCTTATTTTCAGGCTCTGTTCGTGGTTCTCCAACGCTTTGTCGATCTTACCAATGGCTTGGTATACCTTTCCAAGGCTGCTGATTGAGGTTGCAATGGCAGAGTGTGGCTTGCAAGATCCGTAGATCGCAATCCTCATTTCTAGGCTCTGTTGGTGCTTTTCCAATGCCTTGTCCTGTTTACATAAGGCTTGATAAACCCTTCCGAGGTTGTTACGTGACGTTGCGATGTCAGGGTGAGACTTATCCATTCCATGAATCGCTAGCGTCATCTCCAGACTCTGCTTGTGCTTCTCCAACGCATCTCTCAGCTTAGATTGGGATTCGTACACATTTCCAAGGTTGTTCAGTGATGTTGCGATCTCAGGATGCGGCTTTTTAGGTCCGTAAATCACTAGTTTCATTTCCAAGCTCTCTTCATGCTTCTCCAACGCCTCATCTAGCATGCCTAGAGCCTCATACAGAATTCCAAGATTGTTGAGCGATATTGCGATGCCAGGGTGCGACTCGTTGGTTCCGTGAATGGCTTGAAACATTTTTAGGCTTTCTTTCTGCTTCTCCAACGCTTTATCCAATTTTCCAAGGCCTTTATACACACTTCCAATGTTATTCAACGATGTTGCAATGTCAGGGTGTGGCTTGTTCAATCCGTGGATTGCTCGGAACACTTTCAGGCTCTGTTGGTGGTTCTCCAACGCTTCATTCAACTGACCTAGACCTTCAAACAGAATCGCAAGGTTGTTGAATCATATTGCGATGTGTGGGTGCGGTTTGGTAGGGCAGTGAATGGCTCGACACATTTCCAAGCTTTGTTTCTGTTTCTCCAATGCTTTGTCTAGTTGACCTAGGGCTCTATATAGAAGCCCAAGGTCATTGAGTGACATTGCGATGTGAGGGTGTTGCTTGTTAGGTCCGTGGATTGCATATTCCATTTCCAGACTCGGTTCTAGCTTCTGTGATGCATTCCTGAGCTTGCCGAGGGCTTGATACACACCTCCTACGTTTGCGTAGTGATGTTGCTATGTCAGGGTGCGGCTTCATTCCGCCGTGGATGGTTCGATACATTTCTAAGCTTTGTTCACGTACCTCCAATGCTTCATTCAGCTTACCTAAGTTTTGATACACACTTCCGAGGTTGTTGAGTGACATTGCGACGTCAGAGTACGGCTTCAAACCGCTGTGAATTGAAATTTCTCTGACTTTTGAAACATTCCATATTTCAGCACCTTGTGTCGGAAGCGTGTGATGACCTACAAGCGCTGTAGTGTGTGCCATAGTTTTTCGATAATTGTTGCCAAACACATCGGGTAACTCTTCGAATGATTTGCCTTCCTTTTCGAGCTCATTCTCGGCAGCTTCATGAACCGTGACCAACGCGAGACTATACAAGTCATTCCATACTACTGAGCCACGTGCCATGTCGTTCAAAATATATCACCGAAAGAGTCGATGCATTTTGTACATACTTCCGTCATGTCCTCCTTCTCCTCCTACATCCCGACAGACAGTGACGCACCTTGAATTAATTCTTCGATCACAACATTTTGAAGCATCCTTTCATTGCCCCCCTTACTTGCTCTAATTCCTTGCAGCATCCTCATCAGTATCATTTCCTCGACACCTACCGGTTGCCATTGCTCGCAATACCTTGTACGCTTTCCCAGACA
>JAAUYH010076329.1_pt1 | contig 14665 bp, 7 predicted proteins | sample 7278061 | NCBI WGS metagenome assembly JAAUYH01 (sample SAMN14350203, study PRJNA611818) | marine sediment metagenome | isolation source: surface marine sediment (0.6m) | place: French Polynesia: Moorea | collected 2018-08
AGTTATGGGACTCAATTCTTTATTCAAAAGAGGTGAATGGATATAAATCAAACCTTAGCTATCTGCCAAATGCTTGGCCTGTTCCTTTCCCTTCTCCTCATCGACAAAGTAAAAGAGAACCGCGCCGACGATAAAAAGAATCAGAATCGAGCCCATACTCCAGCGGGATGCAACCTGCCCGATGGTTATCAGCTGCTCGGCCGTGGGTGAGGGGGGCATCAGCATTCGCCGTACGATCAAACCGACAACACCCATTAGCGCCGGCCCGATGATGGCGGCGAATTTTCCCAGCATGTTATAAAATCCGTAGTATTCCGCCGCCTGATTTTTGGGTATCAAACGGGAGTAATATGATCGGCTAAGGGCCTGGATGCCGCCTTGGACCAAGCCGATGAAGGCGGCCAATACGTAAAATTCCTCCTTACGCGTTATCATGGTGCCCCAGATAGTGATGCCCATGTAAATGCCGATGGCCAGAAAAATGGCTTTTCGAGCGCCCCAGCGTTCTCCCAGTTTACCAAATACGAGGGCGGCCGGAAAACCCACAAATTGTACGAGCAACAGGGCCACAATCAAATCATTGGAATCAAATCCCAAAGACAGACCGTAGTCGACGGCCATACGGATGATAGTGTCCACGCCGTCTATGTAAAACCAGTATGCCAGTAGGAATAAAAACACGATTTTTAAATGGCGGATTTTTTTGAAGGTATTCGTCAGTTGCTTGATACCGGCCGTAACGATATTTTCACCCCTTTTTACTTTTGCGGTCGATTTATCTTCAGGCACCCAGGCAATGGTAAAGATGGTAAACAGGCCCCACCAAAACGCCACGGACAGAAAGGAATACCGCACAGCGGCAGTGGCGTCGGGCAGTCCGAATTTTTGTGGCATCAGGGTCAACAGTACGTTGATGAGAAATAGCAGGCCGCCTCCCAGGTAACCCATCGAAAAACCTAGACTTGAAACATAATCGATTTTATCTTCAGTTGTGATCGCCGGCAAAATTGCATCATAGAATACATTGGCCCCGGAAAATCCGATGACTCCCATGACATAAACAAAAATGGCTACAGCCCATTGACCTTTGTGAATCAGGAAAAAACCGGCGGTCATAAGGACACCCAGGTAGGCAAAAAAGATCAGAAATTTTTTCTTGACCGAGCCTCTATCGGCAATGGCTCCCAAAAATGGCGCCATGAGGGCGACAAACAAACTGGCCAGTGAATTACCGAAACCCAGCTGGGCGGTACTCATGTTGACGTCGACCCCGTAGCTCCAGTACTGCTTGAAGAAGATCGGGAAAAACCCGGCCATGACCGTGGTGGCAAAGGCGGAATTGGCCCAGTCATACATCACCCAACCCCAAACCGTCCGTTTATTGGATTTCAAGGCAATCGCTCCTCATCCCGATATGCGGTGAATTGAGGATTGAAGAATGAATGTTGATCCGCCGGAGGCGGAGTGGATGTCGCTTTTGCTCTGTCATTCCTATGTTTTTTTCGGAATCTATGACCAAAAGACGGTAAACTAACGTGGAGGCTTTCAATTTCAACTAGTATCAGAGTATTGGAGTTCTGGAGTGTTGGCGTAATGATGAAAGGATTGACGTTTTTTTTTTACGCTCCAATACTTCATCAATCCAGTACTCCAGGGCCGAGATTTTAGAGAATTTTTGGCAAACTTAATCTTTCTTTTCCGGTTGCAGTTTGTTCCGCTCGGTGTTTTAATGCCGGCTGTTGGTTGTCATGATGCGCTCATGCAGTCTTTGCGCCCGTAGACAAAAGGTCTCCAGCTTGGCGCTGATAAGCTGGGGAAACGGCGAACCATCGCTTTCAATGGCTAGAAACGGCAAATCATCGATTTCGCTCAGCACACTGCGTAGCTTTGTGTTGCTCGGGTCGGTAGCGATTTTACCTTTACTGTTCATGGCTTCGTTCAGGATGGATTCCGACAGCCGGTTGGGCATGCAGCCGAAAGGGCCGATGGCAATCACACCGCACGAGTGGGATACCACCTCTGTCAAGGAGCCCCCGACGGTCAGGATCGCTTCGCCGGGAAGATTTTTAGAAATGTAAGGTGTGGCGTTTTTGATGATTTCATCCATGTCGAGGGGATTTGCCTGGACGAGCCCCGAAGACGACAAAATGGTTTTGATTCGCTTTTCGTAACGGGCCTGGAATTTGTTGCGAATTTTAAATTTAACCTTCTCCAGAAATGTCATGTCTTCGGGATTCAGACCGGCGTCTACCATGTAATTGCAGTATAGGACCCATTCGGCTACCGGTGAGCAAACCGTGGCAAATCCCATCTCGGCCAGGCGTTCGGTCAAATACTGACGGGACAGGGCATCCCGTCGCACGAAAATTTCACCGGCCAAGGTGATGACGGGCACGGTTTGCGGCGGCCGCTTTAGGGCAATACTGCCAAAGCGTTCGGCGCTCCGGCTGAGCTGCCGTTCCAAATCATCGTAATCTCCACGTTCCAGTTCGTCTAAAATATTTCGCCATTCTTCGTCAAAAACCGCCATGGCGCTGACGGTGTCTTTGGCGTTGGTCAATAGCATGGAGCGAATATCTTCGATCACATCCGATACGACGACGGCCCACCATCCGCGGCGCTCAAAATCTTGGCCCATGCCGACATAGGAGTTCTCAGAAGACAAGGCAAACAGGGCCACATCCGGTATATGGAGCCGTTTAACCAGATCTTCCATGAAAATATAATATTGGCCGAAGCGGCAGGGCCCGGAACCGGTGGCAAAAAAATACACCAAAACCTCGTCGTCACGTTTACCGTTGCCGATGTAGCTGAGCAGCGTGCCGGTGGTGAGAATCAGCGGCAGGCATTCTTTGCAGGTGGTGTTGGCGCGGCCCAGTTTTAAGACAGCCTCGTCGGACGGTCGATGCGAAATGGCATTGAAACCGTATCCCCGCAACACTGCCGCAAAAGCCTCGGACCCATATTTGCCCATGGAAGGCAACAGCATGGTCACTCTGGGATCGGTCATCGGCAGCACATCTCCCATGGAGGTGACAACGCTGGCAATGCCGTTGTTTATGGTCGTCCGAGCCGGTTTAAACGTCTTCTTGCTGGTGACAATTTGTTTTTGGGCTACTAGTTTGCGGTAGGCATGAACGATGTCCAGAAAAGCTTCCACCCGGGTTTCCAGACCGGCGTCTGCCGTGTGGTTGTCCAGTTCGAGAGTTAACGAAGGCTTGCGGTTCATAATGTCCCGAAAATATCCAACCACAAATGAATCCGGGCCGCAGGAAAAGTTTGTGATGTATGTTCCGAACAGTTGTGGATGCCGTTCAACCAGACGTGCGGCTTTCATAATAAGTTTACCCATTCCCCAGTACATATGCCGTTTGGAACGCTCTTCTTCGACGTCAAGAAAATCAAGCGGAATTGTCATTATGCCCCTTGAAGCAAATTTATGGGGGATGCCTTTGTGTGCTTCTTCAACAAAGCCGTTATAGGGGCGGGAGAATATAACCACCGCAAAGTTTTCCGGCTCGGCTTCCAGCCGGGCCAGCGCCTGTTTGCCAATGGCTTTCATTTCAGCCAGACATTCTTTCTGCCGCCGGACGGCTTTGTCAAAGGCATGTCGAGCCGCTTTGCGATGGATGCCCATTTGAACGGCGGTCTTCACCAGGGATTTTTTGGCGTCAGCCAAATCGGCAGATAAATCGATTAAGGGCGTCAAAACCCGGGTCCTCTTCTGCGCGAGTTGTTCGATTTCTCTGCGAAAAGTTGTCTGGAGATAGAAGGTTTCACCTTGAACCAAGGGACACACCTGGGACTGATCACTGGAATTTGAATCATTTTCGCCGGGAATCGCTTTAAAATGGGGCAGGAAAATATAATCCGGCGGATTGTCCGATGACAGCAGGGCGTAGAAGAATCCGTGGGCCAGTTCCACCGGATAGCAAAAAGAGGCGTTTTGCCGGTCAATGCCTTCCTGGGAGGGGGTGTCGGGCATCACAAGGTCATAACCCAGTTCGGTAAAAAAATTGGAATACAGCGGGTAATACGAGCTGACTAGAAAGCTGCGATTAATCCCCACTGTTCCTCGACGTTGAAGGCCTTTTTCCGGTGATAGACGGGCCCCGTATTTGTTAAAGACGAGATCCTGGCGCAGGCGTACCAAATCCAGTTCGCGAACGTTGTAACTGACATTGTGACGTAAGTTATAGTAACGGTTGCAGGCGCCGCCAAAGGGGTGTTTTTTGCCCTCAATTTCGATCATCGCAATTTCGCAGCGCCGGTCGCATTTTTCCTTACCACCCGGGCAAACGAAGGGCTTTTTGTAGATCACATCCCGGCTGACGAGGGTTTGCAGATCAAATTGGGTTGCTGTCAGCAAACCGTTTTCGATGCGTTTTTTGACTTCCAGGGCCACCCCGAAAGCACCCATCAGGCCTGGTTCAGGCGGTACTACAATCGGTTTGCCCACCAGTGACGCCATCGCCAGGGGAACGGCTTTGTTGTAGCAGACCCCACCCTGCATGAATACTTTTTCACCTACCGGCCGATTGCCTTTAACCCGATTTGAATAGTTCATGCAGATGGAGTACACCAAACCAGCGACGATGTCTTCATGGGTCACGTTTTCGTGAATGGCATTTTTGATGTCCGAGGCAATAAATGCCGCGCACTGATCATTGAAATTGGGCGGGCGTTGTCCTTTTATCGCGATATCGGCAATGTCTTCCATTTTGACGCCTAGCGTTTCCAGGGCGGATTCTTCCAGAAACGATCCGGTGCCGGCGGAGCAAGCTTCGTTCATGGCATAGTCGGAAGGCACCCCATTCGTGATAAACGTGTACTTTGCATCTTGTCCCCCAATTTCAAAAATCGTATCCACTTTGGGATCAAAATATACGGAGGCGGTCGCATGAGCAATGATTTCGTTGATCACGCCATCGGATAAGGCGTGCAGCGCGGCAATCTGCCTGCCGGAGCCGGTAACTCCCAAACCGGTGATAGCGATTTGCGATGGATCAATATGCTGGTTCACCTGCTCGAGAATGGCCTGATAGCATTGACGAGAGGCACCAACGGGATCGCCGTTGGTCCGCAAGTATACCGAAGCCAGCATGGCGTCATCTGGTTTTCGTAACAAGACTGCCTTGGTGGTGGTAGAGCCGACGTCAAGGCCTAGAATGCAAGTGTCTGCAGCTTGAATGCGTCCGGTTTCGATGGTTTTAAATTCTACCAGGTCTGTAAACTGTTGTAATGGGGCCAAATTGTTAAAAGTGGCAACTTCAGTCAACAGCAGCTTGGATCGGCCCGGATAGGGAAGCGTTTCGTTTTCAAGCGCCCACAACGCGGCTCCCAGCGCCTCAAAATAGGGGGCTTCGGGCGGTACGATCAGTCCGGGGATCTCCTGTTTAAGATACTCGACCATTACCTGGTTTTGAGCCGTACCACCAGCCACCATGATATTGTTTCGATCTACCTTTTTCAGAAGTTCCAAAATTTTATTTGCCATCATCTTGCAGAGGCCGGCCGTGACCTGGGATTTGGGGATACCCTTGTTGGTGGCGTGGGTGCAGTCCGATTTGCAGAATACCGAACAGCGGCCGGACACATGATGAGCATTCTCGACGGCGGCCCATTCAGAGACCTGAGTCAAGGAGACATTCATTCTGCGTAGTTGCTGGAGGAAGAATTCACCGGTCCCCGAGGCACATTTGTTGCCGGTGATGACGTTCGTGATACGACCTGAGCGGTCCAGGGCATAGACCATAAAGGTTTCCCCACCCGCTGAGACCACGGCCGGGCAATCCACGTCCGACGGTTTAGCAAAGGGGTAGGCATATTCAACAGCTTCCGGCTCCGGAATAGATGACAGATTGATAAATTTGCGAAATTTTCGGCCGGTGGCCGCAATTCTATCGAATGATTCCAAATTTAACTGGTCAACAGCATCCAGCAGGGTTTGTTTAGGATCTCCTTCATGGGTATACAGAGAATATTCTAATACTCGTGGCTTCGTATCGCCGGCTTTATTCTTCTTTGGATTACGGTTCAGTTCCACTTGAACAATGGACAGCGTCGATGCACCCAGACACAGTCCCAATGCTTTCAGTTTGTCAGTCATCCAGATTTCCTGCCAACGTATATCGGTTCAATGGTAATTAATTCATTTTTTCAGATAAAATGGTCGAAGTAGGCAAATAGTTCAAATTCCGTGAAAAATCAAGAGTTGCTGAAATATTAGCCCTATATTTACGAGTTTTTCAACCTGAATCGATAGATAGTTGATTCCATCTATGCCGACTTCATGCCGCGATTCGGATGGTGCTGAGAATCAACTTAATTCAGATTCCTTAATTTGTCCACGAAAATTTTAGTTTGACATCCAAGCGTCCGTCTAATACGAACGTCTGAATCATCATAGGGTATGCCAACGATGAAAAAAGATCGAAAGACGAAATTAGAACCCCAAAAAAGTGATATCAACGCTGGTGTACATCTTGTTAATGAATGGACCACTATGTTGAATTTTTCTTGATGGCCTCGGTGCCGGTAAAGAGGAGGCAGCAAATGAGGTATCGGATATGTCATGGCGTTTCGGCAGTGGCTGTTTTCGTTCTTTTTTTTGGGTGCATTAATCTCGGTCCTGATTATATTCAGCCGGATTTAGGAATTCAGACGCCGGAATCATATGAGAATGCGCCCACTGTGACCAATTTCCAGGATGTCGGGGACCGCTGGTGGGAGGTCTTCGGTGATACGGAGTTAAACCTGCTGGTTGACGAGGTGCTCAAATATAATTGGGATATCAAGCAGGCCGCGGCCCGCATCCTGGAAGACCGCGCTCGCTACGTCCAGGTGCGGTCTGATCGATTTCCCAGCGTAGGCATTTCAAGTACCAAGGATCGGCGTCGGATTTCAGGTGGTGGGTTTCGATCGGGCAATATCGTAGATACCTATGATCTGGCAGCACCGGCGTCCTTCGAACTGGATCTCTGGCGTCGGCTGGCTAAAGCATCCCAAGCGGCCTGGGAAGATATCCTGCAAGAAGAAGAGGTACGTCGAACCCTGGCCCAGACCATCGTCGCCGAAACCGTAACCCTTTATCTGGAAATGGAAGCATTGGAAAGGCGGCTGCAGATTGCTGCGCAGAGCATTGAAGCGTTTCGTCTCAGTTTGCAATTTGTTGAAACACGCTACCAGCGCGGTTTGACGTCCGTGCTGGATGTGCGGCAAGCCAGGCGTGTTCTGGCCCGGGCGGAAACACAAATTCCGCAATTCAAACAAGAGATGGGCATCATTCAGCAGCAGCTAGCCGTGTTGAGAGGACGATATCCGTTAACCCGGCCGGCCCGCCGGCAACCCGAAGAATATTACAAACGTCTGGCGCCGGTACCTCCTGGGCTGCCCTCCGATCTATTGATGCGACGACCCGATATCAGAGCTGCCGAGAAAAATCTAAAGGCCTTAAATGAGCGGGTTGGTGTGGCCAAAGCCGATCGTTTTCCCACGATTACATTGACCGGTGGTTTTGGCTGGACGAGCGAGGACTTAAATAAACTCCTGCGTCGAGAAAACCATATCTGGAATTTAACGGCCGGCCTCGTTCAACCCGTTTTTGACGCCGGAAGACTCAAAGCCGGACAGCGGGCGGCAGAGGCGAGATATCAGCAGGGGGTTGCCGAATATGTTCAAACAGTGCTGGATGCCTTTGCCGAAGTCGAAAGCGCGCTGTTGACCCGCAAACAACAACTCGATCGCCGGGAACGGGAGCTGAGATTTCTCGAGGAGGCCCGTGCGACCCAGCGGGTGGCCCAGGAGCGCTATATTCGTGGTCTCGTCAATTACCTGGATGTGCTCAATGCGCAAATTACGCGCTTTGAGGCCGAAGACAATCTGGCCCTTGTGGATCTAGCGATCATGAGAAACCGGGTTGCGCTTCACCGCGCCCTGGGTGGCGGGTGGGCGGAACCGGAACCCGTGTCGGAAAAAGACCTGAGTGTTTCCTCAATTTTCCCATTTTGATAGTGTTGCTTTGGCGGGTCTGGTGATAGGCGGAGAAATGAAAATCGACAATCTTCAATCAATGGTATTTGTGATTTGCTTAAACTTTCAATTTCTTACAACATGATGTCAAAAGAAATGGACTAAGGGCCTTAATTAGAGCACTCCGGCAGGTTTTGTGCGGGTTTCCTTGGCAGCTACCTGTGGATCGATGCGCCAGGTAATGAAGGGGGAGAGGGTGTACAGGAACATGTAAAAAAGGGCAACGTGGCCAAAATAAGGCGTGAACACGGAGACGAACAACAATAAGGTCAAGCGGGTAAACCAGGGATGTCGACTCATGAATCGACCCAGGTGCAGATAGTGAATGGGATATAGATTCATGAGAATCGCTGTAAATATCATTGTTCCACAACAGAAAATTGCCCAGTACTGCATCCATGGGGAGGCTTCGTTGACGGTCTGTGCAAAAATAATCAAGGGTGCCACGGACAGCATGGCAGCAGCAGGCGTCGGCATGCCTTTGAAAAAACCCGGAATCGGATTCTTGTCCAAGGTAAAATAAATCAGACGAACCATCCCTAAAAAGGCATAGCCCCAGGCGATCAGAGCAATGGGTATTTTCTGAACTGTCGGGTCGGGAAACCCCGAAAGGACGATATAAAAAATCCAGGCGGGTGCGATGCAGAAGCTGACCAAATCGGCGATATCATCTAAAATCCCCCCCAGACTGATCGTATGCGTCTGCTCAAATTCCGCGGGCAGTGGGTCGGTCAAACCCAGCTTGCGCGCAAGGGCGCCATCGAGCTTGTCGAACATGGCGGCGCCGATGAGGAATAGATAAGCTTCGCGTATTCGTCCCTGGTAAGCGAAAAATACCGCCAACAGCCCCATCATGGCATTCATGACAGTCAGTGCGTTGGGGAAAAAGGCCAAAATACGGCGCCGCAGACGTTCGTTGCCGAGGCAGAGCTCGTCTAGACATAGGCTGCCGTATTTTCGGCAATACAGGGCAATGGAGCCTAGATTGATGACCAGAAAGATGATTTCAATGAAGAACAGACCCCGCAGCGGGAGATTGCCAAACCAGGAAATCGATGAGTAAATCCGGGTTTCCGGACCTTCAGGAACATAAAATGCATAGGCATAAAGCAGCGCCCCCACAGGAGCGGAAACGATGGTTCTTAACCGGGTGAATTCGCTGTCTTCGGGATCCTGATCGCTGCGGATGGCAAATCCACGCATAAAATTGGCGAAGTTGTCGCGGATCAATACGGTAACGGTTAGTATCATCACCAGAATGGCGTGTAACATTTCCGCCCTGTTGATATCCGGCGTAATTATGTGAATGCGCCACATGGTGCCGACGGCAACCAAAGGGAAAATGATCGAATAAACCACTTTGTCCATAATACGGTCGGCAAGGTTTGCCATGACAGGGTGGGGATGAAAGCGTGCGGCAAACCACCCATCCACGAGATCGAAGGTCATTGAAACAAACAGGAAGACAACACCCAGGATGTATAGCAGCGGGCTGCGGGTCCACATCACGGCAATGGCGCACAGCATTCCGCCGAATACGAGGGGTGGACGGCCGTACACGAGCAGTGTTGTAATTTTTTGAGGAATGTATTGTTTTCCAGGCATGGTGTATCGGAAGACTCGATTTATGGATTGTCCAATCATAAATAAATTCGACACTTGTGTCAAGGCAGAGACCACAATATCCCCATGACCGGATCTTTATCTAAAAAAGTCGGCATCGCCTCCCTGATCATGATGGCCTCGGTTTTTTTAAGCCGTGTGATCGGTCTTTTCAGGGAAATGGTCATCGCCCATATCGGCGGTGCCGGAGCGGCGGTGGACGCTTATCAAGTGGCGTTTGTGATACCGGACATTTTAAATCACGTTGTCGCCAGCGGATTCATGTCGGTGACTTTCATCCCTATCTTTTCCCGTTGTCTGGCAGATAACCGGGAAGATGACGGCTGGAAGGTCTTTTCGATCATATTAAACTGCTTTGGCTGCTTTCTGCTCGTGCTGATTATAATTGCCGTTGCCCTCACGCCGCAATTAATCGCTCTAATTGCACCGGGATTGAATAATCTCGATACCATCGCAAAGGCCGTCAGAATGACCCGTATTATAATGCCTGCCCAATTATTTTTCTTCGTTGGGGGGCTAATGATGGCAGTTCAATTCAGCAAGGAGAAATTTTTCATTCCGGCTCTGGCGCCATTGCTCTACAATTTAGGAATCATCTCGGGTGGCATCATATTGGGGCCATGGATCGGCGTGGAAGGGTTTGCCTGGGGCGTTCTGATCGGGGCGTTCTGCGGGAATCTCTTTGTTCAGTTTTTTGGTGCCAAACAAACCGGGCTTAAATATTTCTTCGATTTTGATCTTGGTCATCCTGCTCTGATAAAATATGTATTCTTGACCCTTCCGCTGATGTTTGGGCTGACCATGACATTTTCCACTGAATTTTTTTTCAGGTTGTTTGGTTCTTATTTGCCGCAGGGAAGCATCGCTGTTCTCAATTACGGCCTGCGGATCATGCTCATTCTGGTGGGGCTATTCGGTCAAGCGGTGGGTACGGCTTCCTATCCGTTTCTGGCGAAACTGGTGGCCGAAAATAAATTAAATGAAATGAATCGGTTACTGAATAGCACCCTGCGGTATCTTGCTTTGGTCATTCCATTTTCGGTGCTGTTGATGGTATTGCGTTCAGAGGTGGTCCGAATCATTTTTGAGCGGGGAAATTTCGACGCCGCCGCAACCGCCCTGACGGCGGAGGTGTTGATGTATCTGCTGGTGGGGGCGTTTGCTTTTGCGGCCTATACCATTGTGGTCCGTGGATATTTCGCCTCCCAGAACACGCTTTTCCCGGCACTATATGGCACCATCGTCGTGATCGTCAGTATTCCATTGTACGTTATGGGTATGCGTTTACTGGGTGTTCGCGGCGTGGCCCTGGCGGTATCGGTGTCCGGCATTATTCAAGTGACGGTTTTGTATGCCCTTTGGAATAAACGGAGCAACAACACCGAAAGTCGGCATGTATATGCCTTTTATGTAAAGGTTACGTGTTTTGCCGTTGTGTTGGGTTTTTTTCTGGCATGGTTTAAATCCGCGGCGCTTTTCTGGATAGATTCATCGACCTTTTACGGAAGCCTGATGGTAAGTGTTATAATCGGGGCAGTGTTTCTGGTCATTTTGCTGACAGTCGGTTACGGCTTGAAAATAAAGGAGATTACGGAGGTGGTGGATGGACTGCTAAAAAAGCTCAGGATACCGTTATTTAAATAAGTAGTTGACTGATATTACAAGGATTTCCTGCTTAATAAAATTCATGAAAATTCCAAGCACCAAATATCAAATCTCAAATATATTCAGACACACGGCGTGTCAGGACTTACCACCTGATCATCGCACTGCCCCAGGTCAACCCGCCTCCGAAAACCGGCAGACATACCAGATTATCGGGTTGAATACTTCCGTCGCGCACCGCCTCATCAAAAGAGATGGCACAGGAGGCCGAAGAAATATTACCGTATTTTTGCAAGGTTAAATAGAATTTTTCAAAGGGAATTTTTAACGCTTTTGATATGTTTTGAAACATACGGATGTTGGCTTGGTGAGGTATGATCCAGTGGATGTCTTCGAGCTTCAAATGATTGTATTCAATCGGTTCTTTGATGGACTCGATAAAGCGCCTGACGGCCACCCGAAAACTCAGGTTGGCTTCAATCATGTTTAGGGAGTGCAATCCCCTTTCCACACTCTCATGGCTGATGGGCGTTGTGTTTGACCCCCCCCCAGGTAGTAATAAATCCTGGCCGTTGGCGCCGTCGGTGTGTATGTGGGTGGACAGGATTTCATGGTTATGGTCGCCCAGGGTGAGTATCGCAGCACCGGCGCCGTCACCCCATAGAATGCAGGTGGAACGATCTGTCCAGTTGAGGGTGCGCGACATGATCTCGGTGGCCACTACTAAGGCGGTTCTGTATGTTTTATTTTTTAGATATTGTTCGGCTACGTTTAAGCCGAAGATAAATCCGGAACAGGCTGCGGTCACGTCAAATGTTACCGCACGGGGGGCCGCCAGCTTGGCCTGCAACCAGTTGGCCGCTGAAGGACAACAGGTATCCGGTGTGATCGTGGCCACAATAATCAGATCTATCGCTTCAGGCGTCAAGCCGGCCATCTCAAGGGCGTTTATTGATGCCCGGTAACCCAGATCGGAAGCTGATTCGTCGGCCTTGGCAATTCTTCTTTCACTGATGCCGGTACGCTGAACAATCCATTCATGGGTGGTGTCCAGACCACTTTTCTCCAAATCATAATTGGTTAAAATCGTAGACGGAAGATAAGATCCTGTGCCGAGTATCCTGACAGATTCCATTCTTTGTTTATTCCCGCAGGGTATTCAAAGCGACTTATTTTGATTGGCTGGCCTTTATACTGAAACAGCGGCTTTTTTTGCCGCTGTTTACACTATCGCGTTTGCAATTGTCAACCTATGGGTGAGGGTTTGCACAAATGGTCCTCTTCCATGGCCACACGACCGCAACCGTCGCATACAAATTTCATCGACGCTAGTTTGTCTTTACATATATGGGTGGCCTCGACATCCGGAGTACCACAGAAACTACATTTTTTTGTATCACCACAGGGATTGCATAAATGGCCGGGCTCATTTGCGACGGCACCACAATTTTTACAAGTATAGGCCATGACGGACCTCCTTTTTACAATTTCGGTTGTTTACCAATGGTTTACACCATTCTCGATAGCAATGAATATGAGTATCAATGGGAAAAAGTCAAGGAAGACCGGAAGGTGCCACATTTTCTCCCGAGCTCTAATCGTTTTTCTTGTTTTTTTCGTTAGAAAATAAAGGCTGTATGATTGTAATCGGAAGTTTTAACGTTCTCTCCAGAATACCCAGCACTCCGGAGCCAATGGCCGTCGGCGGAAGGGGTATGATCTCGGGATCTCTGATATCTCCTTTGGCCCTAAAAGGGATGGATATCAATTTGCCCCCAAGAACATGCTTTAACAAGGGAAGAATTTTCACGATGCGGTCCACCGTTTTAAACGGCGCCACCAAGACAATAAGGTTCATATTTTTCCCGGAAAGATCGATGTCGCCCTCACAGGCAATTCCCATTGAGACACCATCAATGGCGCATTCCTGCAAGATGAGTTTGCCGCCTTCAAAAATTGCACTAATCGTTAGGCCGTGGTAAGCAAAACCCTCGCCGGTCAGATCCGGTATTTCTCCCCGGTATATTTCGGTAACATTTAAAATCGAAAAAATCTTGGCCAGGAGGCCAAACCGATTAATTCGACCTTTCTCAGCGTAGAACACCACCTCTCCTGAAAGTGACCGCAGAAATTCATCTGGTTTGCTATTTGACTGGAGTTGCCCGTTTAGATTGAAGGTTCCCGTTGCCAGATGCTTTTGTTCGGTGATGCAGGAAACGGCGGGGGCCAGCGCTTGATTGACGGCGTTGGGGACCAGATTTATTTCCAGATTCTGCCGACCAACATTCAACTGTCCTTGAAAGGCGAGGCTGCAGAATACTGCTTCATTGATCGCAATCACCACCTTTTCCGGTTTAAACGAAAGGTCGGCCTCAAGAGGGCTGACGGTATAGGTTTCATAATTGAAGTTATCCGCTGAAACCTTAAGGGTTCCCCTAAAATCCTTTTGATCAGGTCTGCTGCTCGGATCTTTCCTTTTTTTCTCGACATAGTCGACGATGTTAATAACCTGATTCCAGTCAATCGTATCAGCAGTGAGGGTCAGGTCCAGCGAGGTTTTGTTTGGAGATATAACCACTGCACCAAAAAGCCTCAGATGATTGCCGCCCCAGATTAATTCCGTTGAATTCAAACGGATTGTGTTTTGGGCAGGTTTCGGGGAGGCTTCGCTGTTAAGGTCAAATGAACCACGGTTGACTGTTACCGGATCTCCAAAGGCCTCCGATTTGAGAACGAGGTTTTTAAATTCGCAGGTTAGTGCATATTGCCATTGGGCCGGATGATCCAAGGGACCGTTGAGGTTCAAACCTGGAAGAAAAACCGTTCCTTTGGTTACTGAAAAATCCTTCAAAAAAGATTCAGGATTATTAAAAGATAAGATCCAGGGATAAAGCTCATCCGCAACCAGTTTTACGGATCGGGAATTAAGCTCAAAAGTCCGCGATTTACCAAGTTCTAAGACGGCAGAAAGCTTGGAGATCGCAGAATTACCCAATGATATATCCACATCACTGAATCCGATTTTGGTTCCCTGCCATTTGAAATTACCACGGATTATCTTTAAAGATTGTGGTAGTTTATCAGAGGTTAGGTTAAGTTTGTTGACAACCCCCTGTGCTTGAAAACGCCAGTCCCGTGGGCTGAAAAACGGACCTTTTATTTCCAAGCTGTTGATCGCAGCATTACCTTTAACTTCGCGAATATTATACGTATTTTTTTTAAAAATACTTAAGGACGGCAGCCAGGCATGGAGCTCCTTCAGGTTGATTTTAGCTGCTTTGGAATCAACCTTGAGATCGGGCAGTTCACTCCAGTCCGCTGTCAGAGATGAATTTAAAAACGATGACTTACCGATGTTCGCCTTGAAATTGTCAAAAGCGAGGCGGTTCCTGCCGTAATAAAAGTG
>JAAUYH010077986.1_pt1 | contig 14663 bp, 6 predicted proteins | sample 7278061 | NCBI WGS metagenome assembly JAAUYH01 (sample SAMN14350203, study PRJNA611818) | marine sediment metagenome | isolation source: surface marine sediment (0.6m) | place: French Polynesia: Moorea | collected 2018-08
GGAGAGCTCGACGAGCTGTCCACCCTGACGTGATGAGGCGTTACAATCCCACGCCTCTTCAACAGAAAATCGCTGACTACGCATTCAATGCATTGCAAGAAGCATTCGATAGAAGGTTCACGAATTCGAGTGTTTATTACTTGAAATTAGCAAAATTTACCATGGATTGGAATCCCAATCCATGGATCTATTCCGTTAGAAGCCTGTTGAGGGTGTTTAAGGGGAAATAAAGTAATCATATGAAAAAATGTCCTGCTAACTTGCAATTTTATAAAACTTTGGGTACTTTCAGCATGGACCGCGAATCCAATACATGGTGAGTTCATTATAAGAAGTCGTATAAAGAAACGTATTTTCGGGACTTCTTCCATGGATCCAGAATCTAATCTATGGGAAAATCATGTACATTTCTCCGATAAATCACGGACACTAAGGAAAAATCTAGCGGATGCGAACGGATTTTTTCGCCAACGGGCCGAATTCGGATAATCCACAACAATCAATGAAACTTCAGATACGGACAATCAATCCACGTGACGGATAATAGGAAAAGAGCTGATATTTTGCGGATATTACCCGTTTCTATTTCGGTGGATTACCACGGAACGGAACCTGTCCAAATTCCCCCTACTCATGATTCAGCAAACGTAAAAAATATACTAAACAGCAATTAATACTAATTTATGAGTATAAAATTCGAAGGGTTCACCTAAAATATTAGGGAAATCGCACGGACTGCTAATTGGTCCTCTGAAACATCTGATTTCTATTGCAGAAGACCAAGTTCTGAAGTAAAACCTACATTTTTTCAAGTGTACATTGACTCCGGTTGTCAAAAAAGCAAGCAAGTGATAAAATTATAATTTCGGAACAAGGTTAGGCGACAAAGGAAACCAGTTTATCACCTAAAGTTTTGAAAAAGCTGAAAGATCACCCAACTTGAAGCTTGTTGCCAGAGTATTAGGAAAATAATTCGAAGAAGTGGTATATGTTACGATTTATGATGCTTCTTAATCGTAGATCTCTACGTTTTGAATTCTCGCACTCAGATTCCAAGCGCAGTTCCTCTCAGATTTCAAATCAAATATTCTTGGGTCAAGCTATCGAAAAGCCTTGACTTTTTACATCTTTCAGCTGCTATCGACTTTTGCAAATAGACCGAATTATATATGTGGTTCAGCTCCTTTGCATATTGAGCTTGGAATCAGCATAAATGTTGCGGAAGCATATATATTATGGTTTTGTAGCATTGAAACAACCATTCTGAAAATTTAACGATGATTCAACAGCGTCAACTAATCATTTACGCTTTCTTCAATTCCTTTAGAGCACCAGATATCGAATATTCTAAGCTCTGAAACATCTCAGAAAGAAGCATTCTATGGAACATTAACATTGTTCAGCACGGATGCACCATTTCTCGGTCCCGTCCCTACTTACTTGTTCTGCTGAGAATCGATAAATTGGCAAAACATTCTTCTATAGGGATTTCGACAAGGTCAGTGTTCGACTCCGAAATATTCGGGAACGGAATTTTCGGGGAGAAAACGAGGAGCGTGATTGCTACATTGTTGAACAAACTGACCGTACACTATATTATAGCTGAGAAGCTTGATTGATCACATAAGCGTGATAGATACTTTTGAAATCTGAGTATACAAGAAGAAAATCTCGAAAGAGTTTGCAACAATTCTAGTTTGCCGGAGCAAATTTTTAACCTTTGGTTCGTTGAAGTTCTTTTCCTTCTGCGTTGAAAACGAGTACTACATGTTCATGTTGAAAATTATTACTTGTGAATACTTGATTCAAGCAGAAAATTTCATTGTTTGGTCACGAAAAAATATCCTGGTGGGATCTTCTTCCGCACTAGTCGTAATAAGTTGGCGAGTTCAGTTTAGCTTCAAGTACTGGCACATCTTTTAAGCTGTAATCTGTCAGACATACAAGTTTTTGAGAGATCTGCTTGCGATTCGCCTGATACAAATCTTGTCTCCAAATTTCATCAGTTCTAATTCAATCAGAAGTCATTCTCGCTGGGAATGTGTTATGGAAAAGACTCTCTTGACGCAAAACGAAGAAAATTTTTAATCAGCGTTTTGCACGAAATTACTTGTATCATGGGTAAAGTGTGACGTTTTTCATACGTTATGTTGCAAGTTCATGCATGTAATATGACTCTCAGGAGAAAACCGGTATCGCCAAGAACAATCTCATACTTCACCTTTGTGACCAATCAGTCTGGAGGGATTCTGGAGCATAACAAAAGCAAATGGCATATAATGAGGTAAATTTACGAACTATACCGATTGAGCTAAAGTCTTATTTTCTATTGAAAATATAAACAAATCCAGGAAACAGTCTATTTCGACCTGCGACACAAAAAATATCCAATCGAGCCCTAAATATTCCCATACTCATACCTGTAGAACGTAAGAAGCCTCATAAGTAGGCTCAGATTTCTGAAATGTGCATATAATGTTTGAATGGTGTCGGTTTTTACTATTGGTCTCACATCTTGTTCTCTTTTTCTAGGAAAAAAATCACCTGCTGATACCTTGCAGGGCAGATCTATGAGATTTTTGACGGGCCATGAAGGGACAAACTCAGCTTCCCACTGTCATTTGACAGTAAGTCGAATTATTTGACCATTATTTCTGCTATGTTTCGAAGGAGCGACGCTTTTACTTGGAACTAATCATAGTATTTTAGTAGGTTTGTTAGAAAATTTATCTATAATTTCAGCAATGTTTACTTTCTTGCAAGACATGGCATTTTCAAGGTAACTGAGATTCGAAAGGCTCAAAAATGGGTACATCCAACTTCGAGAAATAGAGCTGGAAATGAAGTATGGATCATTCACGAGTTAGCTGAACGCGAAAATCTTAAAATATTTGGTGAAGAATTAGAGTTAAAATAATTTCTGAGCTTCAAAAATGTACCAATAGAGGGCTTTCGTAGAAAATCGAGTACTCCATATTATGGCTAATTGATTTGAAAAACTTTAGCTTCATTTACAAATCTGTGACTGCAGCACTTATGTGCTGGATATTTAGAAGATACAAGTGCTTGAGGAAATAAAAGAGAAGACTGAACCGGATTCCTAGATCATTACGAGAAAACTCCCATGGCTTTCTTGGAGGGAGTTCTTCTCTTTTTATACTGAAAAAGGAGTACCAACAGAAATCTGTAAATTCAAATGAAGGGAGAAAGTATCGAAGTAGCACCGGTCATAGGCAATACTGTTTCGACAATGCAGTATGTCTACATAGAAAAATTCTGTATCATTACTTACAACGCTATTTCCACAGACGCTTAAGAATTTTGGATTTAGCCAGTAATTACTAGGTTTAGGTACAATTTTATATCAAATGGGAAGGAATTACAGCATGTGCTGCGACAAGAAAAATAAAAGGTAGCGGAAAATATGAAAACAAAAAGCTCACCCTAGTCCAGTTCTATCATCCTTATTTTAATGGAAAATCGTACATGTCATAATCAACGAAACATGAATACCTGCCATAACAAAATTTCAAGAACAATGCAAGATTTACTTAAGACATTAACATGAAATCCGAAAAATACTTCTCTTCGATTTATAGTAGCTGCATTGAGAATTATTGTCAAGCAGTCCGATAATCTTCAGGATAGGATCTGAAGCTCGATTTATGTGTACTCGTGGGTTGGCAATATCGTGCGTGCAGCGCATGATAAGAGTTTGGATTTTCAGCTTTCTTTTTTTCTCAAGTTCTAATGATTTACCAAAATATCTCAAGCCAAAGAAAAATGGAACTAGTGCAAAATGAGGACCGAGTTTCTTAATCTCGCGACTTGAATTTTTCCAAGGTTTTTATCGACCTTGGGTCATTTGTAGCGGTTGGGATAACAATTCATTATATTTCATAAGGTCGAACTGTTCCAAAACTATCCACAAAAGAGTATTTTGAAAATTCATCCTTCCTTCGTTCTGTTCATACTGAAACTGTAATATTCTCCATCATCATGAATCTTATAAATGCTTGACGTATACATTGCAATATGCCGCATTCATGTTCATCTAGTCTCTCAGCAATACGTGGAACATGCTTTTGAACCCCTTTCACCTCTAACAAGGATATTGAACTCAAACATTGCACTGGTTTCCTATCTTGACAGACATTTAGATATACTTGAGATCCGAGCGATCGAGTTATCAAGAGACTCTAATGGTCATCAAAAATTTACTCAACTATAATCAGCACTGAAATAGTGGACCAGACTGCAACAAACAAAACATGCTTGTTAGATTTTGCCATGTTCAGTAGGATACTGTCTATCCTTTTGCTGTTGACTTCATCGACAGTGACAGTAGTGCAATGAATTGAAATTGCAAACTGTTGGCAATGATGTGCTGCTCTCCATCAATCCAGAATTAGCAACTACAGGTGTTATAGATACTATAAAGTGTATTTTGTATGAGCGCTAAAATTATCAAGAGGTACTAATGCAGCGAGTTGACCAAATAGTAAATGCTCCCTCTGATTCAAACTAATTGGCTACATTCACGTTTTTTTATATTTCAAAACTATTAACCTCTTCAATTCTCGCACTAGTTCGTCATTGCATCGCTATTTCTACAGCTTCTATAGCGCAATTGTACATAACCTCGCTGCAATATACGACATAAATCAGTGTTTCGGCCAAGAGATGGTGCTTCTCCTTCATGCGAAGTAACTCGTAGACGTTCCTTCCATCGATGTCCATCGCACACTCCGTGCCAGGAAACTGTCGTCGATACGCTGGGGTGCGTACTCTTTGTACGCTTTCTACACCGTTTCGATATGACCCACATTCGACGTATAATGTGGTTGAAATTCCATGTTTTTGGCATAGTTTGGTGTGTGTACCTTGCAGCTGGTTCATATTCACTGATAACGCGAGGAGTTCGTCCAGAAGAGCCAAATGTTGGTCATCAGTCAATGCCTTCTAGGCACGGGATTCTTCGATGAAAAGTGCAGGAAAAGATGTGAAACGCGAAGTTGATGGAGAAGGTGCGCACCGCAGGCGTTGAGAAAGGCAATTTTTAATGACCATTTCCACACCCTCTGGACAACTATACGTTGAGTATTACTATCACTCGATGTGTGAACATATGAAGAGTCGGTACATGAAGTATCAAAGCGACAAACCCGCGGAAGGCGATAATTTGGACTAAAATGTGAATGTGATCAAATGTTTTGGAACAGAGGGAGTAGGCCCCGATGAATTTCCTTCCGTCTATTTAACATTTAAAGCACAAATGTGGGAAATACGGCGATGATGAGGTAATGATGACTCTTGATTCTTTTCAGGTTCCGGTTCTCTCTCGACTGTGCTTTTGCTAGCCATTCCAGGTTGCACGGAATAGAGGTGGATAATTGCATATTGGTAGGCTTATAAACGAGCCTATTAAATAGATTTTCAACAAGAAATAAATTAGGGATCGTTCTGAAAGTCTTCTGAAACCACTGAAGACTCCCGAAAACTAAATTATGGTTTCAGAACTAACAATGTAAGACAAAATGCTGTGCAGGTACAAGCTAAAGTGGAACAAAATCATGCGATATATTTGTAGTAGTCTACATGTCTAAATCTCTAATTGTGGATTCAATGATACCTCGTTTTTCCAGTGAGTGTTGGTTTTGCTCACAAATATTTAAGAAAGCTGCTCAGAAATCATGGATGTTGTTGAATTTATTTGCACGTTTTTAAAATTTTGTTGAAGTGTATTAAAAATTCAAAACATTGACTTAGAAGTAAATTTCTATCAAAATGCCATTCGGAGTTACTGAAGGAAATGCTCTCAACTTGCCGCAATACTGTCTCACTGCATTCTAATTGCTTGAAACTCAACCTTTTCTGGAAAATAATCTTCTTTGCGTAAGATCAAGTTCTGTAACGAGCACAATCAAACCGACAATTTTCAAATAAGTTTGTCTCCATTAAATAAAAAATTGAAAGAAAAATTGGAAAAGGGCTGCAAAGGGCATATAAAAGCGCAACGAAGTTTATTAGTAAGTTGCATTGCAATAGAAAGCAAATACTTGAATCAGACCTCATAGGCCATAAGGTTGCTAAAATGTTTGACCATTAGAATATCAAATACAGAAACTATAAGGGTTGTATAGAGTCGAATTACATCGAGAAACTAACAGAGGTGGTAGACGGGTAATATGTTACACAATATTGCAAGCCGTAGCACCGAAACACGTTTTCCTCTCAACGCGGATTCCATATTCATGCCAATACCCTTCAGGAAGAGAAGCCGGATCAGTCATCTGGCACTCGTTTGTATCAAGATGAACCCTAGCGGCCTGCCAGAACATGTCTATTATTTCGACATGGTTAACCTCAACGTGGTTTTCGAGAATGGCATTCGAATCAAGATTGTAAATAGTCGCTTTTTTGAACTCTTCCTGTTGTTCAGGATCATCTTTAACTCTTTTCAGTAATACAATTCTTTTCAGTCCTAACGGGTTGCTTCGGTCAAATCCGAACATTCCAGCAGGACGCGGAAGGAACACATCATATTTTTTCAACAATTCGTCTTCGAAGTACGTCGTTGCTGAAATCGGGCCAGCTATTGGCTTTAACTTACTAGCCAGAGGACGATAAGGTTGGCCTCTCTTGAAAACATCTGTTGAGCACGCTCCCTGCGCAATGAACACGCTGTGCAACTTTCGAGTGAACGTCGAACCAGGTGCTCGTCCGATTGCCGCGGATAATACTACGTGAGATCCCATACTGTGCCCGAACAAATGAAATTTAGTTTCTTCCGGGGCATGCTTCATCAAGTCACTGATCGCCCAATGAACTCCACGACTTCCGACAATAGCTGCGCGACGTTCAAAAGTAATGTAAAGCAAATCAAACAAGGTAGCAGCCAAATTGAAAGCACGGGTGACATGTTTGAAAACACCACCAACGGGAAAGGATCTAGTCGTAACTATTTGTTCTTGAGCATTGTCTGCTTCTTGCTTCTTCATTTCCTCACGCCTTTTAGGACTCAAGTTATTGGATCGGACACGTTGATAAATCTTTTCGACTGATGCAGATGTCATCGTCCCATATTTGTTGCCGTCGTCGAGCAGTGATTCTGAGTCACCGCGAGAACATGCTGATTGCTCATTAATCTTATTTGCCAGCCTCGCTAAACTTTCGCGCACCTCCTCTGGCAAAGTCTCATCACCATTTTCGTCTTCACTCTCGAAGAATTTATCAAGCAGTTCACTGCATTCATCGACTGCTTTCGTAGCTTCACCGGCTTTTCTATCCTTGGTGGTGGTATCATCGGCTCTTTCATCACTTTCAAGAGTAGTTGCTCGAATTTGAATCATCACTTCTCTAAAGAATTGCCTTGCATCCTTGTATGGACTGCGTGCGAATACCGTGGGCATTGCACTTGGCCATTTCACAGCGATATACAACACCCGAGAATCTTTAGGTTTTCGAGCTTCCATTTGTTCTACAACCTGGTTTATTCTATAAATCGACCCATCATCTATCCTTGAAGTGTTCCAGCCGTGAGCAAGAAAGACTACATCTGTGCACTGCCTGGCAAGGAGTTCTTGTCTTAAAATAGGGCCTAGCTCAATAGAAGGCTGATTCGGAAATCCCCCAGCATCTAGTTGTATGATGTAATATTCATAGTCCGCACCTACATGCTTCGTCTTTTTCATTATATCAGTAGCAGCCATCTTGAATTGCCTCAATTTCTCAATACTCCGACATTCAGCTTGAGCTTACTATTTCTTTACCTATGTGTTTCCCTTCGCTGGGCCATTTCCGTATTTGATTTAGCGGACAAACTGGTAACCACGCTACGAAATAATAAAGAAAGTAACTGTAAGATCCTATGATTCATTTCTGTACAAGAATCACAATTCATTAGCGAAAAGTTATCGGGACTCGATCTGTTGCGCGCTTCTGACTTGAAAATTCGGGTCGTAGGCCCACAATTATCAAGTCAGGTTCCCGGGACAAATTTCGTCGGCGCATCTCATGGAGTACTCCTCCAAGCTCGTAGGACTTCTACTCTCAGGTTCTCCTTGTCAGAGGTAGGGAAATAGATAGTGTATTTTAATATATTTCTATATTCAACTGAGTTATTTATTCATGGGAGCACCCGAGTAAGAATAATTTATTCTTTGCAGACGCGAGTGCCCGATTATTTGTTAATGTAAACTGGAAGTTGCTCAATAAATTATCCTGCTTGTTTAAGCCAAATGATGGTGTTTTACAGTTAACCTTGGATTTTGAAACTTCTTGTAAAAGAGCGAGAGTATCTTTCCTTTGAGCGTACGCTCACCTAAACTTAGCAGCTGGGAGTATACCTAAAATGAATCTGAAAATATCCAGCAAGAGCTAAGCACGTCACCGCGATACTTGGCAGACAATCAACAATTGCTGGAAATGGAACTAATTCAGGAGAGACGGGTACATGCAAGTACCAGACTGAATTTGACTATTACCAAGTGAAAGTCAATGCATGCAGATGAGATGAAAAAAACGCAGATGCGACAATTAATGTGCATCCTTCAAGAAATGAAGTTTAAAATCGAGGGGAACAGTGAAAATGTTAGACTCTTGCACAATGAAAATGATTAGAATGAAAGTCAATAAGTTATCAACTACTCAAATTGGTTTCTAGTAACCCAGGAATAGAATAGGAACCATCTCGACCAGTCTGAAATTTTGAATCAAGACGGCAATCCAAAACAGAAATATTATCCCTTTTTAATCTACAGACCATGTTAATTAAATTGAACTTGAGTTGACATCTCCAACACTATAAACCTGTTCTAGCCATAGCCATAAAGAACCTGAATCAAATTATTCAAGTCCTCTCATTCTATTTAAAAAGTCTATAGTTGCCATGTTTATTTATGAATCTGTAGTTCTGATTTCAAAACTTACAGATGTTGCGCAAAACATAGATTCAAGTTTTAGCAACAGTGGTCAAGCTTACAATTTCTCGAAGAATACTTGAGATACAATTCGTACCGTTTCAGTCAGAAAAAATCGTCCGCTTTGCCTACTAGAAGGTAAAGCAACCCTCAATCAACTTAAAGATATTGGAGCTGTCCAAAATGACTGTAGAACAAGCATGATCACAGCAGCCAATCAGGTAGTACTGTGAGGGTAAATGCATACACCCGGACATCAAAGTAGCAATGTAGAGAAAACACGTAAAACAAGTGGCATAACCTACAATAGACGTATTCGGTAAACTCATTGCGTGCGGACGTGCCGTATACTTGTTTTTTGTTGCACTCGAAATTTGTTTATATATATGTCTATCGGTCAGAATACCTTCACGTATAGTTAAAGAAATACAAACGTTTTTTTCATATTTCATGCAGAATAGAAACATGTATATATCTACCACGCAACCAAGGCGGAATAGACACGCACTTTTTTCTTTTCAGCTGTAGTATAATAGAAAGATGTAGGAACAAAGCGAATCAACTCATTGAGTGACAAATTCTTCTACCCGAGTTTACTTCAGCTTAGACATACTCTCCAGCTCCTTCTTCTTCTTCCTCGCTTCCCTCCTCTTTGCGTTCACTGCTTTCCTTTCTTGCTGGGTCATAGTCTTTCTCTTCTTGGCCCTTCTTGCATTGTTCTTGCCATACTCCTCTAGCCTTTTGACCGGGTCAGCTCGCCTTTTCCTGCTATTCTTAGCGCTTTTTGAAATTTTCTTGAAACCAAACTCTTGTTTTTCTAGGCCATTTGTAGACTTCGGTGCCGGCACCATCACATACTTGTCAGTTCTTTTCTCGATGATACCTTTTTCATCGTTCTACACTTGAACGACATCACAGTTGTCAGGGAACAGCTCGGGGAATACCTTGTTTGGAAGTATGATAAGTAACGTGAAAGAGAGACGGAAATGGGAGAAAATGTTGGTTTGTATAGCTTATAACGAAATTTCTTAAAAAAATAGGAGGCTTTCACATCCTTATTCGAGCCTATTTCGGTAGGCAGCATTTTGAGCAACCCGGTTTCGCACGAAATTTTGGCTTAGAAAAAAATGTAGGTTACTTTCATTCATAAGCTATGACATATCGTTTATAATAGGGAGAATACGTTTGCAGCTCAGCAATACATATACTCATAGAATACCGGTAAGCTTCTCCACAACAATTAGATTCTTGTTTACATTAGAACTAGGGCCCTTGTGCCCAGCAATTCACGAAAGAAAAGGAGCAAACGGGGTGATACAAGCTACCTGCATATCATAACAGCTGTCTTAGATGTGTGATCAAGGCAGAAATTCAATAAATAGAAACTCATCGCTATTGGCCATTTTGCAGATACTGTAAAAAGCCATCTATTGCTCAAAATATTCATTTCTACCTTGCATTCTAAGTAATGAGTATTTATTCTGCTTCGTGGGCTAGGAAGAATTATATATTCTCGCTCCACTCGCAGTCATGTAGTTTATTTAGAGTAGAACACCGATACAACATTTTTGAAGAATGGGTCATCCTCTACCTCTGCTCCATGTGCCTTGAAGTTCTCAGGATACGCATGAGAATACTAGAGAATTAATTGCTGTTGTGATTGATGACCAATTAAGAACTCAAAACAACATTACTCTAAATTGATAACGTTGCTTCATAGGCTTTGATTTATCAGCTATTTCCAAGGCTTTACGAGTATATCGATAGGTTAAACCTTACAAAACATATACTAGTACGGTATTTCATTTCGGAATGTTTGAGCAGTAAGGTCAAAAATGAAATCTGCTGGCGAAAACATTTCATCAAGTATTCCGAGATATTCTGTCACATCAATCCATGAATTTCAAGTAACATGACTAAATACTGAAGTAGCTCAAGATCGGTGACAACAACAGGAGGTTATTCATATCAAAGATTCGTGGGCTGTATTATAGAAATCATGGTCGTGACCTGCAAGTATGGAATCATCGGAAAACAGGGCCGTATAACAACATTATTCAATTCAATAGGCAAGTATAAGCGGCACTCGCGAAAGATCTGTTCGCTACGTTACCAGAGCATTTAATAGAATACTGTTTCGGACAGGCCTAACGGAAATAAGGCTGTCTAGTTGCTTCGATATTGCCGCATCATAATTCGACTCCTGTCGATTCGACTGGGCAGTTATAGAATGCAGAGAAGCTATGGATTCAGCTTTGCTGCAGGAGCCGCCACGCGGATGTGTCGTACGACCTGCAAGTGTTCGTCGAGTAGAGACCCAAACGTGGGTCGAGTGAGAAGCAGCGCTTGAACGAAACGCCAAAACTCTATTGCGTACGTCCCAACAAGATGGGCTCCGTCGTGATTGAGCGGAACCAGAATCATGATAATGGATCCCTAGCGTTACCTAGGTGAGGCAGCAGATCGGCCTGTGAGGACACTTCGAAGAGTCCACCCGAATGGCGTAGCCGAGAAAGTAGAGAACTATTTCTTCGTTAAAACAAGTACGTTGGTTGGAGTAAAAACAGATACCTCTCTCGATAGAGGTTGCAGGGTATTTATTGAGCATAGAAAATTGCATCTGTAACGAATGCACTGCGAATAAGACGTTCTAGCTACGCTAAAAATGCACCTACAGGAATTGAGTAGGACCTATCTTTGAAACAGTAAGACTATGTGCCGAACATACAGCACACCTTTAGAGAGTTTACGACACCGCTATTAACGAAATAACACAAAATGAAACAAGCAACGGTGATTGCGTAATAGAGACATAGAATGCACACAAAATTGGACATTTCAATATAAAGCGTAGTCGATAACTAAGCGTACACTGCATGATCCACCTTATGTTGATTGGCGTCACAGGATTGGACGATGTCTAGCTATTTCGGGATCGGGGTGTGGAGTATATCGTCATAGCTACAGGATCCTTGCACGGCGGGCTGTAGTGACGGTTGCTCTAAAACATATGATTATTTCAGCGAAAGAGAGTGGGAATTGAGGTAAGGTAACAGTGGGAATGATCAATTCCAGATTTAAAACGAAGCTAAATTAATATTATCAGCGACTAATTATTTAACAATATAACGTTATAATGTGACTTACAAAACGTCATACTATTACTTATCTACAATTAAGTTTCAATACCAATTGTATTGAGGTATGAAATTAGAAAAGAACGAAGTTTGGATCAGAAAATCTTAATTTGAATCGTTTAAGAATAAGCCAAGAGGAAATATCAAAGTTTAAGGTAGCTTAAGATGAAATCAAGTACTGTGAATGCACGTGAAAACTAGCTTAGACGGAAGAAGAATATATAATTGTAGGAGAGAAATAAGGAGGGCAGCTTACCCGGAGTCCATTTCCTACCTCCAGACTGCGCTACAAAATTACTCTACAGTAACCTGAGGCGAATTAGGGCAAATGCAAGTGAAAGATAGAAAATTAGAGATGATAGAACCGTGCAAATGATTTTCTCTGCAAATTTCGTTTTTGTTCGTACCCTAAAACATTTAAGGTACCTATACTTATACTATTTGGTACAGAACTCACGGGTAGACAATTAGCTTCAATTGATCAAACTTAAATTGGGAAGTCGATCTTGTGATCACTGTATCCATTGCAAGTTACTTTGTACAATTAATCATCTTTACGACCTGAAATAACAGGGGACTGCGATGATTTGTGCCAGGCAGACAATAGATTCCGGTGGCATTGAAAGCTCTCAATCTCAAGTCGTCTATACTAGTACTAGCGTTCCGTCGTTTTTTCCGGCCCTTATCAGATTTTTAAACTTATAATTACAGTACTTGAGTGGTTCACTACTCAAAAATTAGTATCACACTTCGTCTGAGTACTAAATCTAAAATTTTTGTTGAACATCGAATTCGCAGCCAGTCGTACACAACGCATCCGCAACTTCAATCGGTCATCGGCGCAGTTTTTCTCTAGCAGGACGCATCATGTTCGGAATACCACTACAGACTTTCATATCCGAGATTTTTGGCGGCATTTAACTTTGAACAGATTCAGTCATCATAGTTCCATAAACTTTTGATGCAATTCTACGAAGCCTTATCACCCAAAATTCTTGTTCTTTGCTATTGCTTGCGGTGGAAGCAAGGAAAATGACTCATGGTCTGTAAACACCACTGTATCGTGTTCCGAATTAACAATCTCCAATTCGGCAGACAGACAACTAACTCACCACAGACTCAACCATCTGTACAAATCCACTTGTGGAGAGAAAAAGAGCTTTCCACCACTGACGTAACAGATTCTTCAACTAGTAGCAGGCAGAATTCCATGGGAAAGGTGAGCGTACCCACGGGTGGCTGGGATCCTACCACGAGAACCTTTACGGCAACGCAGAAGACAGACTTCTCAGCTGCTTGTAGTTCTGAGCCTACTCCATGGAAGGAAGCGAAGGCTTTCACCAACAATGGCAGTACGACTGTAGCAAATCATGAATGCGGTGTGGTTGATTACGCTATTACGCAATAAAGTGTATTTTTGTCTTTTAGTTTAGATTAGCTGTTATGGTTTACATTTCATGTGACGAGCGTATTACAGGAAAATTGTGAAAGTTTTGTGGTACGAATAATTTCCGGAAAGCGGAATCAAGTTTTTGGGATCAAAAATTTTACCGAAAATGTTCAATTGTCTTTATCCTTCAGAAAACATGATATTAGCAATGTATACTGACTTCTGGTCGATATGCCTTGAGGGGTTGTACGTGCTATGTGGTATGCAGCGATCTGCTGTCTGCGATGGTTCCTGAATGCATTTGAATTCAGGCTCAAACTACAGAAGGAATTGATCTTAGAATGCGGTATTTAAGCGAATTCATTTACTGTATTAAAAATCTTCACTTCAAGCAATTAATTGGCCCACTTCTGTCTATCTCACAAAATACAAATCATTGCTTCAGTATTGGTACCATTTTCCAACTGTTTCCTCCAATTTATATTTCTGACTATAGGTCCGAGTGGGCGCATGGTGATAGGAACCTGCAATCAAGCAATATTACGCAATTGGTTTCATACAAAATATGTCTTTCTTCGAATATATTACCAAAAATAAAAAATTCAAATATATATATACATATGTACAGGATGTGCAAAAAACCGCCGATTCTGAATGGCCCATTATTTCGGCCGCTTCCAAGAAGTTTAATTAACGTGAAGTGCGAAAGGATAGAGGACTCGATGAACCTTATGATAAGCTTAAAAGATGTTCGAAGTGTCCTCCTTGTTCGCGCACAACGAAGCTTAACCTAAATTTCATGTTTTTGTAAATTTTCTGCAGAGAAGCTTGACTTATTGAATCACTTGCTTCTCTTCTTTTGTTTTTCAGTTCATTCATACTCTGAGGAGGATCTTTGTACACTTTGCCTTTTATGTAGCCCCACAAAAAATAGTCACATAGAGTTAAATCAAGAGAGCGGGAAGGCCATAAAATTGGTCCTCCCCTGCCTATCCATTGATTGGGCAGCTTTCCATCGAGATATTCTCGTAATTCAAGGTAGTAGTGCGGCGAACCGCTATCCTGCTGAAATATCATGTTTTCCGGGTAGTTTTGAAGCTTAGGAAACAAAAAATAGAGCAGCATTCTCTTGTAGGTACTGCCGGTGACGTTTTCGTTCTCGAAAAGGTAAGGGCCTGTTACTGGACTTTTTGACATAGCGCACCAGACCATAAC
>JAAUYH010093530.1_pt1 | contig 14661 bp, 16 predicted proteins | sample 7278061 | NCBI WGS metagenome assembly JAAUYH01 (sample SAMN14350203, study PRJNA611818) | marine sediment metagenome | isolation source: surface marine sediment (0.6m) | place: French Polynesia: Moorea | collected 2018-08
GGCTACTGATCGGGGCTACTGATCGGGGCTACTGATCGGCCGCCCCCCGGCCGACGGGGTCTCAGTCGGGGGATTCCAGGTCGATAGCCGCCAGCAGTGCGTCAAATCGATCCGCGTATTCTTCCCGGCTGGCCTGGCCCTTGATGGCCTCTTCAATCTCCACCGCCAGTCCTTGAATGACGTCCAGGCCATGCAGTCCCGAGGAGCCGGCCAGCTTGTGGATCCGCTCCAGCAGTTCCGAAACATGGCCGCCGGCCGCCTCATGCCAGGCTTCCTGCAGGGATGCCTTTTTTTCCGGCAGACTGGTCAGATATCGGTGGCGCTGTTTTTCCAGCAGTTCCCGGGCCCGCTCCGACAGGTTATCCATGGCTGGCCTTCTCCAGCTCCTTCATAAGTTGGTCAAGGTCGAAGGGCTTGACCAGATAGGCACTGCAGCCCGCTTCGAAGGCGGAGTTACGGTCAGCTTCAGCATTGGAAGCACTCATGGCGATCACCGGGATGCCGCTGTCGCGAACCTCCCGAATAAAACTCTCGCCGGAGATATCGCCCAGATGGAAATCGGTCAGCACCAGGTCGGCGCCGGCGGAGTGCAGTTTGTCCAGGGCCTGGCGGCCATTCAGCGCCAGGGTGGCCGAGTAGCCCTGGTCGGCCAGCACCACCGCCAGGAACTCCCGCACGTCCATGTCGTCCTCCACCAGCAGCAGGCGTCGCGCTTTCTGCTCGGCACCTACCGCCCGCATGGGCGCTGTGATGGTCTTTGGCTGGGCCGCGGGAGCGCGTATCTCGAAGGAGAACACCGAGCCCTTGCCGATCTCGGATTTGAGGTTGATGTCGCCGCCGAGCACTTCGGCCAGGTGCTGGGAGATGGACAGACCCAGGCCCAGCCCTTTGGCCCGGGTGTGCTCGTCCTCCAGTGAGGAGAATGCCTGGAAGATCTGGCGTCTCTTGTCTTCGGGAATCCCGGGCCCGGTATCATGCACCGATACCCTGAGCCGGTCATTGCTCTGGGACCACAGTACCCGCACTTCGCCATTCTCGGTGTAACGCAGGGCGTTTGATATCAGGTTGACGATGATCTGCCGCACCCGCACCGGGTCGGTCAGGATCTCGTCCGCCTGGCAGTCCTGCTCGCGGATGGCAAAGTCGAGCTTTTTCTGGGCGGCCAGTGGCTCGAACATGAGGTAAATGGATTCAAACAGCCGCCGCAGGTGCACCGCCTCTTCCACCGGCTCGATTCGGTCCGCCACCACCCGGCCGTGCTCCAGCAGGTTTTCCACCAGAGACAGCAGGTGGGTGGACGACCTCCGAATGCCCTGTACCCGCCGGTCGTCACGCCCGTGTTCTTTCTCCAGCAGGTCGCAGTAGCCCAGCACTGACGTCACCGGCGTCTTGAACTCGTGGGACATGCCGGAGATGAAGCGGCTCTTGAGTTCGCTGGCCAGCGCCGCCTCCTTTTTGGCCTGCTGCAGCTCAGATTCGAGCTGGGCGACCCGGTACTCCAGGATCTCGGACTTTTCGGCCTGGCGCCGCAATTCCCGGTCCGCCATGTCCGTGGCATTGGCGTCCTGCACGATGATGTAGGCTTCGGCCCGCGCCGGCACCGGCAGCACGTAGGCATTAATGGGGCGATTGCCCTGGAACCAGATCATGGGAAAGGAGGCCGACTGGCTGGACTGTGTTCCCGCCAGGTATTCGACGGCCTCGCGTACGTCCATTCCGGGCTGCAGCTCGATGTCGTACACCTCCGGATCGCCGCTCCACTCCAGGGCGCGGAAGGCGGCATCGACGCGGACCAGCAGCGGTTCCGCCGAATCCGCGAAATCCACGGTGGCGCCTACGCCCCCGGCGTTGGCTGCAGGCCGCTCATCCATCGCGGTTCAACCTCGCTGCAAGGTAGGAAAACACGGCGTTGACCTGCTCACCGCTGGTGGCGCTCACGCTGAATACCCCAGGGTTCTTCTGGCGCAGGGTTTCGATTTCGTCCTCCGATACCTCGGCGCTGCCGGCCAGGTCGGACTTGTTGATAGCCAGGGCAACCGGAACCGGCCCGAAGGTGTCGCGCAGCCGATCAATCATGGCCTTGGCCGCGGTCACAGTGGGTCGGCGGGTCCGGTCACAAACGATGACGGCGCCGGCTACGCCCGTCAGGTAGGAGGTTTCCAGTGCAAAGCCTCCGTCCGCGCAAAGCACGTCCCACACCACCAGTTCACACATTCCCAGAGGGGAGTCTGCGGTGCCGACTTCCACCTGGGCACCGGAGCGCACGCGCCGCTCGGTGTCGAATTCACGCTGGACGAAGGTGGATACCAGGGTGCTTTTTCCCACCGCCGCCTCACCCAGCACGCAAACTTTAAATCTTGGTAGCGACATCGCCTTCCACCCGTTCTCCGCGGGTTTTTCAGCTTTCGGCGTCTAACCGCTCGAGCCGATAGCCGTGATGATAGATACTTTTCAGACTCCAGCCGGCCTCCTCATTCAACTGCAGCTTCTTGCGCAGCCGGCTGATGTGGGTGTCGAGGGTCCGGGTGACGACCTGGGCATTCAGGCCCCAGATTTCCTTGAGCAGAACTTCCCTGGGGATGATCCGCCCCAGGTTTCGCATCAGGTATACCGCCAGGGCAAACTCGCGCCGGGTCAGCGATACAAGCTCGCCGTTGAGCGTCATGGATTCCCGGTCGGTGTCGTATTCGATGGGCCCGATGGTGTTGTGGGTGTCGGGCGCCCCTGACTCGATGCCGCTGCGCCGGGCCACGGCCTCGATGCGGGCCAGGGTGATGGGCGGGCTCAGTGGCTTGGTCAGATAGTCGTCGGCACCACTCTCCAGGGCCTTGACCACGTCTTCTTCAGCGTCCCGCTGGGTCAGAAAGATCACCGGCAGCTGCTCGTCCACGTTCTGACGTATCCAGCGCAATACCGAAAACCCATCCAGTTCGGGCACCTGCCAATCCAGCAATACCATGTCAAACCGATCACTGCGAATGGCGTTGATCATGTCTGATCCCCGGTCAAACCAGGCGACGTCGTGACCGGCGTCCTCTATCCAGACCTTAACGACCTCAGCCTGGTCGTGGTCGTCTTCCAGAAATGCGATGTGCAAAGGCTGATTCCTGTCTGTCTACTCCCTGCGCGCAATTGTAAGGGACTTCGCCCGCCGAGGAAACCGCCCCGTGCCGGTAATGCGAAGAAAAAAAACCAGTTTTTCCTGAGGTTACGAAGGCTTTCTGAGCTGCTGTTTTAATTCAGCGGCTGAGCAGGATGTGCAGCAGGTTGTCCTGGAAGGTCATATTGCCGGTCAACTGGTCGTGGGATTCGCAGATGAAGAAGGCAAAATCCAGCGGAAAGAAGACGTATTCGTGCCGGGGCACAGTCGGGTCCAGTGAGTTTCTAGCCAGCAGAGATGACTTGGTGACCGTGCCATCCCCGGGTTCCAGCATCATCGTTTCATAGTCCACCCCGGGCACCGGACTGGCAATCTCCTCGGGACGCAGCCGCACCATGGATTTGCCGTCAACCTCCTCGACCACGATGGTCCTGGGGGTCAGCTCGCAGTCGCCGCCCAGCACGATCAGTTGCCATGGGGTTTCCTCCAGCCTGACCGTCAGTGACCAGACAAAGCGCCGGGCCCGTTCGATGTGCCGCTCAAAGTAGCGGGTGAGCAGGTCCAGGTACGCGTCTGCTTCGGATTTGCTGTCAAACCGCTTACGGATGCGCTGACGGACCTCCGGGCTGTACACCGACCAGCCGAATCGCCGCCAGATCCGTGCCGAGAATACGTCCCGGTCCAGCGGCTTTCCCTCTGCCGTGGCGATCCAGTCGCCACCTTTGGGATGCGGGAATAACTGGTAAACGCTGGGCATGGTGGCCAGCACCTCGGTGGGAATGCGGCCCAGCCCGACTTTCACGCCCTCGATAAACCCCCGCACGGAATTGACCGACCCAAGATTGGGTGTGCCCAGGAGAATGACTCGCCGGACCCGATCCCGACCCCAGAGGTTGGGCTGCAGCCGGTTGTCGTTCAGCACATCCTCGCTGCCGTAGCGGAGGTAGTAGCGCGTCAGCAGGCCGCCCATGCTGTGAGCCACGATATCCACCTTCAGGCGGGGGTCACCGTAATCGCCCCGGATGTGGTCTATATAGGCGTCCAGCGCCGCGGCGCTGCGGACATTGTCCTGGCGCCAGTCGTAGACAAACACATAGTACCGGCGTTCCCCTGCCCGGGCAGGCGTACCCGGAACCCCCGGTCGGTAGCCACCAGCGGATTCCAGGGTCTCGATGATGCGCCCGTAGAAATCAGTGCCGGCGGCCTGGTCGGTGATGGCGAACGCCTCGGAATCCGGCGTCACCGGATCCAGGGTCACCGGGTCGATGGAAAGAGCCAGATCCTCGTAGTCGCTGAACAGGATTTTGCTGAGGCGACCCACCCACAGCTCGTCGCCTTCGCCGCGGCTGCGAATCCTGGACCCGAGAATGCCGTGGACCAGGATTACCGGCGGCTGGTCCGTGGCCTGGCGGGTCACGCCGTACAGTTTCACCAGGTCGGGTCTGGGCGCCGGAGTGCAGGCGACCAGCAGCAGCAATCCGGTCAGCAGCGAAGGAATCTTCTGGCCTGCACGCAGTCTCATGGGGCGCAGTTTAGCGGTCCCGGACGGCGTGGCAACAGCCGGCGCCCGCGGGTTCGGGTGACCCGCCGGCAGCGCCCGTGATATCGTGCGCACCGGGCGACGGCGGGCAGCGGTTGATCAAACACCGCGCCAGGTAAAAAAAGTCGAACTAATGCGGCGGGCCAGGGTCAGATCTGATGGAAGCTGAACTGCCGGGAAACGGTTTTATTCAAGCCGGTCCCGACAGCTACATGTTTCGGGTTGACCTGAGGCGCCGGCCGGGTACAAGGAGTTGGCCGGGATGAGCGAAAAGCAGGTCGACAAAGCGTTGGTTGAGCGGGTGCAGCAGGGTGACAAGCGCGCATTCGATCTGCTGGTGCTCAAGTACCAGCACAAGATCGTGAATCTTGTCTCCCGCTACATCAACGATCCTGCGGAAACCTACGACGTGGCTCAGGAGGCGTTTATCAAGGCCTACCGGGCCATCGGTCGGTTCCGGGGAGACGCGGCGTTTTACACGTGGCTGTACCGCATCGCCATCAATACGGCAAAGAACCACCTGGTGGCTCAGAGTCGACGACCGCCTCCGACGGATATCGAAGCCCAGGATGCGGAACAATTCGACGTCAATACGAGACTAAAGGACCAGGACACGCCGGAGAAAGAGCTGCTCAAGGACGAGATCGAGGAGACGGTGTATGCCGCCATCGACGATTTGCCGGAGGATCTGAAAACGGCAATCACGCTCAGGGAGATGGAAGGACTGAGCTACGAGGAGATCGCGGCCACCATGGATTGTCCGATTGGAACTGTGCGTTCACGAATATTCCGGGCGCGCGAGGCTATCGACAACAGACTGCGACCATTGATCAACGAAAAAGAGGATTAGGAATCCCATGACGGAAAAGAGTTCTAAAGACCTCTGCTGTCTGGTGGACGGGGAACTGAGCCGCTCCGAATCAAAGTTCATGATTCGACGGCTGCAGAACGACCAGGCGCTGGCCCACAAATGGGAGCGTTATCACCTCGTTCGATCCGTGATGCGCGGCCAGCACCCGGGTGCTGGAGCTGGCGGCCTCAGCGGATTCGCAGAGAGCGTGTCCCGGGCCATTGACAAGGAAACCGCCGTACCCCGACCAACAAAGCTGGTGGACACCTGGCTGAAACCCGCCGTGGGCATGGCCGTTGCCGCCGCGGTAGGTGCGGGCGCATTCCTTTACTGGGTCGAGGGGCAGCAGGGCCCGGCGCCCGCGCCGGCGACCCTGGCGACGACGGTTGACGACGGTATGGGCGGGCCAACATTCAGTCAGGCGACCATGCCCGCATCGGCTGACATGGGGCAGCAGCGCATCAACGCGCGCATGCAGCGGCTGCTGTTCCAGCATACCCAGGCCACGGCCCCGGGACGCCCTGTTCCCTACGTGTTTTTTGTCAGTCAGGGCGTTCAGCGGCAGCAGGTGGAAACAGAAAACCAGGACACCGAAAGCGATGAGCAGGCGGTTTCGCCGCGCTGACAGCCGGGTCCGGCGATCGACACGCCGGCACCTGACAGGCCTACTGGCCGCCGTCGCCCTTGCCTTTTCCCTTGTGACCTCAGCAGCGGCGGCTGAAGAGGATCTGGCTTCGGTCCAGTCATGGCTGGACCGGATGGCGGTCGCGGTGAACAATCTGACCTATCGCGGCACGCTGATCTACGTGCGTGACGCCAGGGTGGATGCGTTGAAGATTCTGCGCCGGGTCGACGAGAGCGGCATGCGAGAGCGACTGGTCGCACTGAATGGCTCACCCAGGGAGGTGCTGCGCGACAACGACACCGTTCGCTGTATCTTTCCAGACAGTCAGTCCATCCTGGTTGATACCCGGATTGCCGAGCGGCTTTTTCCCGCTATCGCCAGCGACGCTTCGGGACTGACCTCGGGCCAGTACTCATTCAAGTTTGCCGGCACCGACCGTATTGCCCAGATGGACGCCAAGGTGATTGTCATCTCGCCGCGGGACGAGTTCCGCTACGGATACAAGCTCTGGCTGGAACCCAATACCGGCATGCTGCTCAAATCCATGCTCCAGGACGGAACCGGCCGGCCGCTCGAGCAACTGATGTTCACCGAGATCGAAATCGGCGCCACCATCCGTGATCGCGATCTTCTGCCGGACGTGCCCGGCGACGGCTTCGTGCAGGTGGAGATGCCCAATGCCACCCAGACCACCGACGAGCCGCTGAAGTCCCAGTGGAGCGTGGGCAAACTGCCGGCTGGCTTTCAATTGACCAGCCACCGCTATGGCGACCAGCGGTCCATGGAGCACATGGTTTTCACCGATGGGCTGGCTTCGGTTTCCGTGTACGTTGAGCGGGCCGGCGGCGACGGTGAAGCATTGACCGGGGCGTCCCGCATGGGGGCGGTCAATATGTTCGGCCACACCCGGGACGACGTCTCCATCACCGCGGTGGGCGAAGTGCCCGCGGACACGGTGAAAATGATGGTCAATTCAGTGCGGCAGAAAGCCGCGGTGTCCCAGTGAGCCCGAATCGTCAGCGCGGCCGGATTGTCGCGCTGCGCAACGGCCGGGCCCAGGCGGAATTCCAGGCACCGGAATGCGTGGCCTGCGCCGAGGGCAGGGGCTGCGGTGGCGGCATTTTCTCGGCCTGGCTGAATCAGCGCCGGCCGCGATCACTGTGGCTGCAGGCGGAGTCTCACTGGCGCGTGGGCGATTGGATAGAAATTGAAATGGCCGAAGCGGAAGTGGCCAGGCTGTCTCTGGTGGTCTACGGTTTGCCGCTGCTGGGAATACTGGCGGGGATCGCGCTGGGTTCACTGGGTGGTGAGGCGCTGGCGGCCGCCGGCGGCGTCTCCGGTCTGCTGGCAGGGGGCTGGATCGGTTCGCGAATTGCCGGCCACACCGGCTACCTGTCCACGACCGGCTGCCCCAAACGGACCGAATGACCAATTCGCGGCTACATTTGAACCCATTGATCAAGTAAACTTCGCTGCTGACTACCCACAGGCCATCACCCTTCGAGGTTGGTGGCTTTTTGTTTGCCATGTCCCGCGACCAGAAATACATCAGAAACTTCTCAATCATTGCCCACGTAGACCACGGCAAGTCCACCCTGGCCGATCGTTTTATCCAGGTCTGTGGTGGCCTGTCCGACCGGGAAATGGCCCAGCAGGTGCTGGATTCCATGGATCTGGAACGGGAGCGCGGCATTACCATCAAGGCCCAGAGCGTATCGCTGGACTACCGGGCGGCTGATGGGCAGACCTACCATCTGAATTTCATCGACACACCCGGCCACGTGGATTTTTCCTACGAGGTGTCGCGGTCCCTTTCTGCCTGCGAGGGTGCGTTGCTGGTGGTTGACGCGGCCCAGGGGGTGGAGGCCCAGAGCGTCGCCAACTGTTACACCGCGGTGGAGCAGGGGCTGGAAGTCCTGCCGGTGCTTAACAAGATTGACCTGCCGTCGGCGGAGCCCGAACGGGTGCAGCAGGAAATCGAAGACGTGATCGGCCTGGACGCCACCGATGCCATTGAGGTCAGCGCCAAGACCGGCCAGGGGGTCGACCTCATCCTGGAAGCGCTGGTCCGCAACATTCCGGCACCCCAGGGTGATCCGGACGCACCCCTGCGGGCGCTGATCATCGATTCCTGGTTTGATAACTACCTGGGGGTGGTGTCGCTGATCCGGGTCAAGGACGGCAGCATTCGGAAGGGTGACAAAATCCGGATGATGTCCACCGGCCAGAGCTACCAGGTCGAGCGGCTGGGGGTATTCACCCCTAAAAGTCTGGCCCGTGACTCGCTGTTTGCCGGCGAGGTGGGGTTTCTTTCCGCCTCGGTGAAAGACGTCAACGGAGCGCCCGTTGGCGATACCGTGACCCTGGATCGGACGCCGGCGGATGAACCTCTGCCGGGGTTCCAGCGAGTGCAGCCCCGGGTGTTTGCGGGATTGTTCCCCACCGATTCGGATGACTACGCCGGGTTGCGGGAAGCCCTGGAAAAACTCCAGCTCAACGATGCCTCGCTGCAGTTCGAGCCCGAAACCTCCGAAGCCCTGGGATTCGGCTTTCGCTGTGGCTTCCTGGGCATGCTGCACATGGAAATCATCCAGGAGCGGCTGGAGCGGGAGTACAACCTCGAGCTGGTCACCACGGCACCCACGGTGGTGTACGAGGTAGAGACTACCGGCGGGGAGGTGGAGCAGCTGGACAACCCGGCCCAGCTCCCGCCGGCCAATGAAATCGCGGAGATTCGCGAACCCATCATTCTGGGCAGTATCCTGGTTCCCCACGACTACGTCGGCGCCGTTATTGGCCTGTGCGAGGAAAAGCGGGGCGTGCAGCGCCAGATTCAGTACCTGGGGTCCCAGGTGTCCATCACCTACGAGCTGCCCCTCAGTGAAGTGGTGCTGGATTTCTTCGATCGCCTCAAATCGGTGAGCCGGGGTTATGCCTCATTCGACTACGATTTCCTGCGATTCCAGGCGGGACCGTTTGTGCGGGTGGACATTCTCATCAACGGGGAAAAGGTGGACGCGCTGTCGGTCATCGTTCACCAGAGTTTCTCTCAGCGCCGGGGCCGGGATCTGGTGGAGCGCATGCGGGAACTGATTCCGCGACAGATGTTCGAAATAGCCATACAGGCGGCCATCGGGTCACACATCATCGCCCGCTCAAATGTGAAGGCGTTACGCAAAAATGTGACGGCCAAATGTTATGGTGGCGACGTAACGCGCAAGCGAAAACTGCTGGAAAAACAGAAAGCCGGTAAGCGCCGGATGAAGCAGGTCGGTAAGGTGGAGATTCCCCAGGAGGCATTTCTGGCCGTTCTGAAGGTGGAAGACCGCTGAATCCGGTCATTTGGAGCGGCGACCTCAACGCACTATCATGAGGCGCTGAAAACGCACGGCTGGCCGTCGGCCAGCGAAAAAAAACAGTCTATGCACTTTGATTTTGCAGCAATTTTAGTCATTTTGACTGCCGTAACCGGCGGCATCTGGGCTGTGGACAGCCTGCTGTTTGCACCCCGCCGACGCGCGGCACTCGCCGGCGGTGGTGTGGTGAATGCCGATGAGCCGGTCAAAGAGCCTCTGCTGGTCGAGTATTCACGCTCGTTTTTTCCGGTCATTCTCATCGTTCTGATCATTCGCTCTTTCCTGGCCGAGCCGTTCCGCATACCTTCCAGCTCCATGCTGCCCACGCTACTGGTCGGGGACCTGATCCTGGTCAACAAATTTTCTTATGGGATCCGGCTGCCGGTGCTCAACACCAAGGTCCTGGAGCTGGGTCAGCCTGAACGGGGCGACGTGGTGGTTTTCCGGTACCCCGATGACCCTTCGCTGGACTACATCAAGCGGGTCGTGGGCGTTCCGGGGGATCGCATTGAGTACAAAAACAAAACCCTGTTCGTCAATGGTGAAAAAGTCGAGACCGAACTGGGTGGTCCTTACGAGGGCACTGACGACGGCGTTCGTTACCAGCAGCTCCAGGGCGTTGAAAAGCTGCCGGGACGCGAACACCAGATCCTGGTGACACCGGGCGCATATCATCCCCTCAGCACCAATCGCTGGGTGGTGGGCGAAGGAGAGTACTTTGTTCTCGGCGACAACCGGGACAACAGCAGGGACAGCCGCTACTGGGGGTTCGTGCCGGAGGAGAACCTGGTTGGCAAAGCGTTCCTGATCTGGATGCACCTCAGCCCCTCCGGATGGGGGCGGATCGGAACCGTTATCGATTGAGCTTTAGGAGATTGGCATGAGAAACATCAAACGACAAAAGGGCATAACCCTGATCAGCCTGATCCTGATCCTTGGACTACTCGGCTTCGCCTTCTTCATCGGCATGAAGCTGTTTCCCGTCTACCAGGAGTATTACTCCGTGGTTCAGGCGATGAAAAACGTGGCGGCCCAGCCGGGAATCAACCGGCAGGAAGCCGGGCAGATCAAGGAAATGCTGATCAAGCGCTTCTACACCAGCTACGTCGACTCGGTGACCAAGAAACACATCAAGGTGTCCCGCAACCGCGGTTATACGCTGCAGATCAAGTACGAAGTGAGAAAGCCGCTGATCGGCAACATCGACTTTGTGGCCAAGTTTGATAAGTCTGTCGAACTAGCCGGCTGATGGCAGCACTCGAACTCGACTACGAGTTCGGATCACCGGAATTGCTGGAGCAGGCCCTGACCCACCGCAGTGTCGGTCGGATCAACAACGAGCGGCTGGAATTCCTGGGCGACAGTGTCCTGAACTGCCTGATCGCCGACGAGCTGTTCAGACGATTCCCCGAAATTCCCGAGGGTGACCTCAGTCGACTGCGGGCGCGCCTGGTCAACCAGAGCACCCTGGCCAACATCGGCCGCGAAATGGAGCTGGGACAGCACGTTCGCCTGGGCTCCGGGGAAAAGAAATCCGGCGGGCACCGTCGCGCCTCCATCCTGGCTGACGCGGTCGAGGCTGTTCTTGGTGCCGTGTATCTGGACGGGGGATTTGAAGCCTGTCGTGGGCTGGTAAAGCGGTGGTTCGACCAGCGCCTGGACTCCCTCCCGCCGGCCTCGGAGCTGAAAGATCCAAAGACACGACTGCAGGAGATGCTCCAGGGGCGCGGTTTTGATTTGCCAACGTACTCTGTTCTGGACGCAAGCGGCGCAGACCATCAGCGCGTGTTTACCGTCGCCTGCGAGGTCGCCGCCCTTGGGATCAGCGTCGAGGCGACCGGCACCAGCCGCCGAAAAGCAGAGCAGGCCGCGGCCGAGATTGCGCTGGACGCTGTCAGCGGCTGAGGAGTTCGGCATGACCCACGCGGACCAGAACCCATCGGACCCGTCCGAGCAACGCTGCGGTTACGTGGCCATCGCCGGGCGGCCCAACGTGGGCAAGTCCACCCTGCTCAATGCCATGCTGGGGCAGAAGCTGGCGATCACGGCCCACAAACCCCAGACCACCCGGCACCAGATCCTGGGCATCCGCACGGTGCCGGAAGGGCAGATGGTGTTCATCGACACGCCGGGAATTCACCGGACCATGCCCAAGGCCATCAACCGCTACATGAACCGGGTGGCCCGGGCGGTACTGCAGGATGTGGACGTGGTGGCGTGGGTCATAGACGCCACTCACTTCGGGCCGGATGACGAGGCGCTGGGCCGCGAGCTGGGCCGACTGAATACGCCGGTGGTGTGTGTGGTCAACAAGGTTGACCTCCTGGCAGACAAACAGACGCTGCTGCAACTGGCCCAGCGACTGAGCGGTGAGTTCGGCTTCGACAACATCGTGATGGTCTCCGCGCTCAAGAAAAAGGGACTGGACGAGCTGGGCGAGCGGCTGCTGAAGCTGCTTCCGTTTTCCCGGCCATTCTTCGACGAGGACGAATTGACGGACCGCAGTGAACGGTTTATTGCCGCGGAATTTGTCCGGGAGCAGTTGATTCGCAGGCTGCACCAGGAGTTGCCCTACGCCGCAACGGTGGAAATCGAGGGTTTTGCCCGGGAACCGAATCTGGTGCGAATTGGCGCCGTGATCTGGGTGGAGCGGTCCGGGCAGAAAGGCATTGTCATTGGGAAGGGCGGCGCAACCCTGAAGGAGATCGGCAGCTCGGCTCGCTCAGCCCTGGAGAGCTTCCTGGGCGAAAAAGTCTTCCTGGAACTGTGGGTCAAGGTGAAGAAGGGCTGGTCAGACGATGAGCGGGCACTGCAGAGTTTCGGCTACGTGGACTGAGCCGGGGACTGCCGGAAATCTGCCGATGAGTGCTGTTGGCGGGCGCTAGTGCGGAATCAGCAAACCGACGCATTCGTGCTGCATCGGCGCCCGTACCGGGAGTCGAGCCTGCTGGTTGAAGCCTACACGCGGGACCTTGGCCGGGTGGCCATGATTGCCCGGGGCGCCCGGAAGTCACGAAAATCCCCGCGCTCGTCGGTATTGCAGCATTACGTGCCGCTGCGCATCGGTCTGGCCGGCCGCGGCGAATTGCGCACCCTGGCCCAGGTCGATGCGCTGGGTCCGCAGTTGCTGCCGGCGGCCAGTCGCGCTGCCCTGGTGGCGCTTTACCTGAACGAGCTGCTGCTCAAGCTGACGCCGCGGGAAGATCCTCATCCCCAGCTGTTCGACAGCTATCGACAAACCCTGGTGCGCATGTCGGCCCAGCCACTTGAACCCGCGCTGCGGTGTTTCGAGCTGGACCTGTTGGAAGCACTGGGATATGGCTTAGAATTGGAGTTTGACACCGCCACAGGTGAAGCCGTCGACGCATCCGCCATCTATCGGTACGAGCTGGAAAGCGGGCCGGTGGCTGCAGCAGCGGGGCAGCCCGGTCTGGTTGTGAGCGGTCAAACCCTGCTGGGGCTGGCGCAGCGAGAATTCAGTGATACGACGATCCGGTCGGAATCGCGCCTGTTGCTGCGCTCGGTGATCAGCCATTACCTGGGCGGTCGGCCGCTCAAGACACGCGAACTGCTGAAAGGCATGCCGGATCTGGAAACAAAGTGAGTTCGAATCAAATTCTGCTGGGCGTCAATATTGATCATGTCGCAACCCTGCGCCAGGCACGGGGAACCCGATATCCGGACCCCGTGTATGCTGCATTCCTGGCCGAACAGGCCGGGGCGGACGCCATCACCATTCACCTGAGGGAAGACCGCAGGCACATCCAGGAACGAGACCTGGAGATGTTGAGCGGGACCATCCAGACCCGGATCAACCTGGAATGCGCGGTTACGCCGGAGATGGTTGATATCGCTATCAGAGCACGGCCCAGTGATGTCTGCCTGGTCCCCGAAAAACGCGAAGAGTTGACCACTGAGGGGGGGCTGGACGTCGCCGGCAACGCGGACAGCGTGGCCGAAGCCACAGCCAGGCTGTCACAGGCCGGGATTCGGGTTTCTCTGTTTATCGACCCGGACGCCAACCAGCTGGAGGCCGCCAGGCGGGCGGGCGCCCCCGTGGTGGAACTGCACACCGGTGCCTATGCTGATGCCGACTCCATTGCGGCAGTGGACCGGGAATATTCCCGGGTTGTGCACGGCGCCAGGCTGGGGGAAGAGCTGGGTCTGCAGGTCAACGCGGGCCACGGGCTGCACTATCACAACGTGGAGTCCATCGCCGCCATCCCGCAGATCGCGGAACTGAACATCGGGCATGCCATCGTGGCGCGGTCGTTGTTCGTAGGATTTGGCGAAGCGGTCGCCGAGATGAAGCGGCTGATGCGTTCGTCGCGGCGTTTGGCGCCGGTCCCTGGCCCCTAGGCACGGCGGTCAGGTTTTGCGCTGTCAGTAGATGAGCAGCGTACGAATCTGCCTGCCTACGTCGGACTGATCATCTTCCAGCAGATCTACCGGCTTTTGCCTGGTGCGGTTTGTAACATTGGGGTCCGCGCCGACACTCATCAGTAAACGAACCGCCTCCAGATCCCGGTTGTACACCGCGCGGTGTAACGGCTGAACGTGTCCTGGGCCTGGATACTCCGGCGGCACCCCAAGCTCCAGCAGGGAACGCGCCATTTCATACTGCTTCGCTTCAAGCAGAGCGTATAACAGCCCGGTCGGCGCCAGCGGATTACTTTCGAAGTCAGCGCCAGAGCGAAACAGCACCAGAGCGCCACCAGCGAAGGCGCTATCGGCCAGGGTCAGTGCAACGCGATACATACTGGCTCCGGAGTCTATTGCCTTCTGAACCAGGGCGGTGCCCTCCGGATCAGTCAGTCCTTCCGGGTCGGCGTGATCCCTCCAGGCTTTCGCGACCAGCAATGCGGAAAACCGCTCGCTGTAACGCTCATACCGCCGGGCCTTATCTTCGATCTGGCCGAGGCTCGAAAGTGCATGGTCCAGGTCGCCGCCGCTTCGCAGTACCACATCGCCGTAGGCCAGGTTCACGGATCTGCTAAGGGGAGAGCCTGTCAGCGATTCCTTGAAAACGGCGGCAATGTCCTCGGCATTGTCATCATTGAGGTGATAGTGCACCAGCCCCCAAGCCGCCTCGGGGTATGCCCTGCGGTGCGCCGGATTTCTGAGTACCGCGGCATAGTGATCGAACGATGCCTGCAGGTTTCCCAGCTGCCGCTCCAGTTCGCCCTGGTA
>JAAUYH010054092.1_pt1 | contig 14659 bp, 17 predicted proteins | sample 7278061 | NCBI WGS metagenome assembly JAAUYH01 (sample SAMN14350203, study PRJNA611818) | marine sediment metagenome | isolation source: surface marine sediment (0.6m) | place: French Polynesia: Moorea | collected 2018-08
TCTGAAATTACCAAGAACTATACAATAGAAGAAGAATTAGAATCTCAAGCTCAACTAGATGGCATTTTAACCGAACTTCACGAAGCAGACGAGCGCATAGCCAAAGATCGACAAGATACAGTGCGTTTGGGAAAAGAAACCAGAGCGATGTTAACTGATTTAAGGAAACAACTCGGTTAATGATGAACATTGAATATATAGCAAAGCATAAAATTGGAATAAGGGATGATAATCAAGCAAATAAGAAAAGATGAAAAAACGGGTCACAATTACCTTTCCGCGCACTGCCATTCAAATCCCCATTACCTATCGCTTAGCCAAAGACTTTAATGTGGCTGCCAATATTATTCGCGCTCAAGTTGCCCCCAATCAAATAGGCAAGCTAGTGGTGGAATTACAGGGGGATATCGATCAGATAGATGCGGCGATCGAATGGATGCGAGTCAACGATATGAATGTTGCCTCTGCTATTGGTGAAATTGCCATCGATGAAAATAGTTGCGTACACTGTGGACTTTGTACTGGTGTCTGTCCTACTCAAGCTTTAATCCTAGAGCCAGAGACATTTCGCTTAAAATTCAGGCGATCGCACTGTATTGTCTGTGAACAATGTGTTCCTACCTGTCCTGTAGGTGCAATTTCCACCAATCTCTAATATTCTATGTATTGAAAGAGCTTTATGAGTTCGTAGAGACGTTCCATGGAACGTCTGTACAGGAGTTAGGAATTCGGAGTTAACTCCTAATTTTTAACTAATAATTCCAAATTCATTGATTTTTTAGTTGACATTCATCGAATCTATTATGACTAACATCCTTGACACAGCAGTAGTCTCCGCCGAACAGATGAGTCAAATAGAAGAACAGATCTTAACGGCAGGAATGCCAGTGGCGGCATTAATGGAAAAGGCGGCTAGATTATGTGCCGATCGCCTCAAAACCCTTTATCCTCTAGCTACCACAACTTCAGTTGGGGTCTTAGTTGGTCCTGGTCATAATGGCGGAGATGCGTTAGTGATTGCCCGCGAATTACATTTAGCAGGTTACAAAGTTCGAGTATACCGTCCCTTTTTTAAGTTAAAGCAACTAACTCATCAACATGCTAACTATCTGGCGAGTTTGGGTGTGGCTTTTCATGAAGAAATTAAACCCCTACAAGATTGTCAGTTAATTGTTGATGGTTTATTTGGCTTTGGTTTAACTCGTGATTTACCCGAAAACATTATTAAGACGATTGAACAGCTCAATAGTTGGTCTAAACCAGTAGTCAGCATCGATTTACCTTCAGGAATCCATACCGATACTGGTAAAGTCTTAGGCAACGCCGTCCGTGCTACTCATACTCTGTGTTTGGGGTTATGGAAACTAGCCTGTTTTCAAGACCAAGCTTTGGCATATTTGGGTCAAGTTGAGCGGATTGATTTTGGCATTTTACCCCATCATGTTTGGTATGTTTTACCCCAACCTTTAATGGTGCAACGAATTACCCCTGCTACTGTTCGCCAGGTATTACCCTTACCCCGTCCTCAAGTTACCCACAAATATCAACAGGGTAAATTGTTATTAATTTGTGGTTCAAGTACCTATGCAGGTGGCTCAATTTTAACGGCTTTAGGAGCAAGGGCTAGTGGTGTCGGGATGCTATCGATCGCGGTGCCTGAATCTCTCAAACCACTGTTAGTTTCTCATGTACCAGAAGCATTAATTATTGATTGTCCAGAAAATAAAGAAGGGGCGATCGCTTCTCTGCCATTTTCCACCACAGATTTGAGTAATTTTGATGTGGTTGCCTGTGGTCCTGGTTTAACTGTAGAAGCCAAGTCAGTAATTGCCAAGGTATTAACCACACCCTGTCCTTTGGTTTTAGATGCAGATGGTTTAAATTTGCTGGCTGAGGTGGCTGAACCAGAAGCTTTGACTTCTAGAGAGGCAGCGACGATTTTAACCCCTCATTTAGGGGAATTTAAACGTTTATTTCCCCAAATTGAAGCTCCTGAAGGCGATCGCCTGAGTGCCGTCCAGCAAGCGGCTCAAGAGAGTGGGGCAATTGTTTTATTAAAAGGTGCCAGAACTGCGATCGCCGATGCCAATGGTTCAGTGTGGCTTGTACCTGCTAGTACTCCAGCCTTATCTAGAGGTGGTAGTGGAGATGTATTAACGGGTTTAATTGGTGGCTTACTGGCACAAGTTAAACCAGCAGAAACTTCCTCGGCAATTACTACCGTTGCTACTGCTGCTTGGTGGCATGCTCAAGCGGGTATCATCGCCGCCAGAGAAAGAACAGAATTGGGAGTAGATGCTTTTACCCTGTCTCAGTATTTAATGGCAGCTATTAAAGAGATCTAGATCATAACTATATTTTTTATCAGCGATTTCAAGAATTATTAAAACTATGCCTTACCCATAAGTCTACAAATTAAGATGATTCGGGGAATGTAGCTATGCCGATGTAGCCACCACCCAAACACCTCCTAACATTCACCTGGATTGAGCGGCGATCGCCAACTTGCGCGGGGTAGTAATCGCTAGCTAATTGCATGGATGAAAAAATAATTAAGACTAAAATTAATCGCTCAATGTAGTAGGTAATACTGAATAATATTTTATTTGAAATTAGCATAATAAAGCTTTGGTAAATCCTTAAAATTTTGTCTACTCTGCATCTGACATACAATAGTTATGACAAATCAGCCATTCGCCTTTACTGCACCACCCACTTCGATTGAACTGCTGAATAATAGACAAGGATATAGGCTTGAAAAAGCTCTACCTTGGGGACGTAGCTACCGTGAATACCAACAGATGTTTGCTCTGACTGCGCCAGATATAAGTACATCAATGATTGATGTAGCCAGTGGTGTTTCAAGTTTTAATGCCGAACTATATAAACAAGGTTACAAAATCACTTCTTGCGATCCGCTATATGCTTATAATGTCAATGCTATCGAGCAGCGATTTGAACAAGCTTATCCTCAAATAACTAATGGTATTGCCAAATGTCACCAACAATATCGCTGGGGATACGGAGAACCTTTTATCAGCATTAAACAACTAGGACAAGAACGACGGAAAATTGCCCGTTATTTTTTCCAGGATTACCCTGCTGGCAAACAAGAAGAACGTTATATTGCGGCTTCGCTGCCAAATCTACCATTTGAAAATAAAGAATTTAATTTAGCTTTGTGTAGCTATTTTCTATTTACTTATAGCGATAACTTTGATGGCGATTTTCATCTGGCGGCGATTGCCGAGCTATTACGGGTTGCTAGAGAAGTACGTATTTTTCCAATAATTTCATTGACAGGAAGCATCTCACCTTGGCTGTCAGCAGTTCAACAGTGTTATAGTTGCCGGCTGGTAGAAGTACCTTATCACTTCCAAAAAGGAGCAAACCAGTTTCTGCGTATCTACTTTTGATGCCTCATTTGACTTTATGATGGGGGCTAATTTCAATAGTGACTTTCCGTTCCAGTTTTTTCAGAAAATCTAACAACATTACTCATTCAAAGTTTTTTGCATTGATGGAATGGTTGGCTCTTCTAGTTCTGTTGCTTGGTTTTCTAATCGCTGCTCGTATTTTTGAGCGAAAGCTTCTGACATCTGATAAACCTTTCTAGCTTGGTCTTCAAGGTCTTTGCCCATAGACAGCAGTTCGCTCATAGTGCGCTCGTCTGGTAATTTTTTCATAATAAATCCCTTAGTCGATTGAGTAGATTTCTACTTCTTATCTTAGTCTCTATTACTTCCCCTAATAATGTAGCTAAATCTTCTCCAGATTCAGTCATTACTTGAGGGTCAATCTGTTGTTGTACCGATAGTTTCTCTATAGTTTCTTCAATACGTCTTCTAGCATTGACCACAAAGAATCGAGTTGTTTGAAAATAAGCAAAGAATTGAATTAGTGAAGCATTGTTGGAAAAAAGAGACATCAGTTGTCGGAGAAGGTTTTCCCCTTCTGTAGCCTCTTGCTCAATTTCCCCTAATTCCTGCTTCAAACGGTCAACTAAAGTTTGAATTTCTGGAGTAATGGACATTTACTACCTTCAATATTTTCCTTTGAGTTTTAAAATTGTAATTGCCTTATTAACTTAGATACTTGCTGGATAATGCTCGCGCTCAAAAACTTGACTTATCATCCCCCTGCTACAGCTACGCCGATTCTCAATAAAATAAATTTGGAACTTGCACCTCAAGAACTAGGGGTAATTGTCGGTACTAGTGGTTCGGGGAAAACTACGCTGTTGGAAATATTAGCAGGATTAGCCAACCAAACTGGGGGAGCAATTTATTGGCGAGATCGAGAATTAACTGATATTAATTTACAGCAACTAGCGGGGATTGTCTTTCAATTTCCCGAACGTCACTTCTGTGGCGGTACAGTATTAGAAGAATTGCGTTTGGGTCATCCCGAATTGGATTTAGCCAAAGTAAAAGCAGCTTTAGCAGAGGTAGGATTAGAGAATATATCCCTCAAGAGTTCTCCCAATGACTTAAGTGGAGGTCAACAACGGCGTTTAGCTTTAGCAGTACAGTTAATTCGTCAACCCAATATTTTAATGTTGGATGAACCAACCGCAGGATTAGACTGGTCGATGCGTAAGCAGTTAGCTAAATTATTAGCTAAACTGAAACAACATTGGACACTGCTGGTAGTTACTCACGATCCTGGGGAATTAATTGAAATAGCCGATCGCTGTTGGACGATCGACCATGGCAATTTACAATCTATTGAGCCTGCTGCCTTGATGAACAGAAAATGAACTCCATACCCCTAACAGAACCGCCAAAACTCCCCAAAATGAGCCAAATTTGGCAAAAAAGTCTAGTTTGGCAACCAAATGAACGACAAGAACAGCAATTTCAGCAAGTTTTTACAGAAATACTCTTAGGCAACCGTCAGCAAAATCTGACGCGCATCTTAACCCCACAGGATTTTTGGGAAAAACATCTGTGGGATTCTATTTCGGGAGTCAGTTACTTACTGGGTAATGATTATATTGCTAGTCCCCTCAGAACGATTGATATTGGTACGGGAGCGGGATTTCCAGGTATTCCTCTAGCGATCGCCTTTCCCCATTGGCAAGTTAACCTGCTAGATTCTACACGTAAAAAAATCGCTTTTATTAATACTTTAATCGCTAAATTAAATTTACCTAATGCCCAAGGGATAGTTGGTAGAGCCGAAGCCATGGGACAATTATTAACTGAACGGGGCGAACCAACTCAGTTTAGACATCGTGAAACCTACGATCTCGCTTTTATCCGTGCTGTCAGCCAAGCTTCAGTCTGTGCTGAATATACTTTACCCATGGTGAAAGTAGGAGGATTGGTAATTCTCTATCGAGGACATTGGAGCGATGATGACACAGTGAGGTTAAAATCTGCTGTGGCTCAATTGGGTGGTGCTATAGAATCCATTCATTATCACCAAACTCCCATCAGTCAGAGCGATCGCCACTGCATTTATCTGCGCAAACATTCTCCTACTCCCCCCAATTTTCCCCGCGCTGTAGGAGTACCAGAGCGTCAACCACTTTGAAGTAGCAGGTAAAAAGCAGGATAAGAAAGAAAATCAATTAACCACTAACCACTAACCACTAACCACTGTACAGACGCGACGGGGCATATAAACTTTGGAGGTTTCCTCCAAAGACAGCCCCTCAAATTTCGCGTCTCTACCCACTAACCATATCACCTTTAATTTTTAGACGAAGAAGGAACTAACCGTTTTTCTAACGACTCAATACGTTGTTTTGCCACCTTGTTATTAGAATCGTATTTTAAACTTTCTTTGTAAATTTCAACTGCTTTAATAATCATCTGTTTTTTCTCGTAAACGTTGCCTAAATTATTTAAGGCAACGACATATTCAGGATAAAGCTTCAAAGCCTCTTTATATTGACGAATGGCTACATCATATTGCTCTTGAGCAAAATAAGCATAACCCATAGCATTATGAATTAGAGCCTGATTTTCGGTGGGTAAATCTGGTTCTGCTTTGAGTGCTTTTTGCAATAGGGTTAGAGATTGCACAAAAAGTTTTTTGTCTAGATAAAGACTACCTAATTGATAATACTCTTCGGCAGTGCCTTTTTCTTGCTTTAATTTCTTTTGGAGACGAGAAAAAGTAGTTTCTTGTTGGCGAGTTTTGATTACTTCCCGCAAAATATAAATGGCAGCTAGTATTAATAAACCAAGTAGGGCAGAGATATATATTATGGGAAGATTCTCATTCATAACTAGATTAGCTAAAATTACATCCTAATTGTCTCACATCCTTTGAGACAAGGGACGGGCGATTAACAAAACGTTTAAGCCCAGGATTTAATTGACATGAAATATAGCTTTACGTATTTGCATGAGGTTGAAACCCAACACTAGCAACTAATTGATGGGTAGAGCGATAGCGAAACCCATCCTACAAATATAGAAGTATCTGGTGAGCAGTTAGAAATGATGCGAGTCCTCCACAGACGAGAGTTTTATCGTTATTTTCCTTAATGAAGAAGAGCGATCGCCTTTGGGAAGATTTAACAAAAAATAGAAAAGTAGGGAATTCTCGCGACATTTTGTTTAAAATCCTTCATATTCTGCCCCAGCTAATCACGTTAGAATTAGAGAAATATCAAGATTTGATAACTAGGGAGGCTTTATTTATGTTTCTCAAAAATAAATCTAGTGGTGATCTAATTGAATTACTAGAACTGCACGACCTTTACGATCCTTTTAAAACAGAAATTCTAGGTCGATGTCACTCTGGAGAAGAAATGCAAGATCCAGAAATGTTCTCAAAATCAGAACTAATTTTTCCTTCGGGTGAATCTTTACCCCTTTGTTGGCTAGATTCAGACTATAAGCACATTCTTCATAAACAATCTCCAGGGGCTGTAGCCTCAACATAAAATACTAGAATCACAAAAATTACCATTCCAAATCCTCTGGTGAAATTTTAGATTCATTACACTTAATGCCAATAATTTCACCACTACGCATGGTGATTACCCGATCTGCCATCGCCGCAATCCCTGCATTGTGAGTAATTAGGGCAATAGTTGTACCCAACTCACGATTAACCCGTTCTAATACTTGCAATACCAACTTACCTGTTTGAAAATCTAATGCCCCTGTGGGTTCATCACAGAGTAATACTTGGGGGCGTTTGGCAATGGCACGGGCGATCGCTACTCGTTGTTGTTCTCCGCCCGATAATTGCGCGGGAAAATGATTCAGGCGATGGTCTAATCCTACCAATCCCAAAGCTTCTCTAGGGTGCATAGGATGAGTAGCAATTTCGGTAACTAGAGCCACGTTTTCCCTAGCAGTCAGACTAGGAATTAAATTATAAAACTGAAAGACAAAGCCCACATATTCCCGTCGAAACCTAGTTAAAGCGCGATCGCCTGCCTGGGTAAGGTCTTGTTTGGCAAAGATCACTTCGCCAGTGGAGGGAACATCCAAACCTCCTAAAATATTAAGTAAAGTAGATTTGCCACTACCAGAAGCACCGAGTAAAACTACTAATTCTCCTGGATATAATTCTAGACTGACATTTTTTAGGGCTTGAACGGTAACTTCGCCCATTTCATAAAATTTACTAATATTTCGTACCCGAAAAATAGGCAATTGTTTCCCCCTAGCAGAAGAATTGAAATGTTCTTGTCTACTGAAACTTTTCACAAATTTAGACTCGGTTAAATTGATACATCAAATAAGGCAACGCCTAGCTCATATAGCAATCCTAAATCATTAATTCATGGGTTTAAAGCCCCGTCGTTCTCTTGAGGAAACCTCAAGCAGACATGTCCTTACCTTATCAAATCTTCATATGCTAGAGTTTTGGGTTAATGTATAATTATTGTAAGTCCTTCGAGATACTGGAGGTATAAGATTCTAATCGCAAAGGTACATAGTTGAGGTAACGTCTTCCGTAGGAGAGCCGTCGGTAGAATGAGACGCAAGACTTCACGGGGTATGGGGCACAAGCTGTCGAGGAAACCTCGACAGACGCGCACTTGCGTTTAAGCACCTGGGGAAATATGGTCGGGTTTCCCGACCATCCCTCTCGCGCAGGTGTCAGCCCCTCCTCTTTAGGTAGGACTGCTCCATTCTGGCAAAAGATAGATAGGGAATTAGGGGGATTTTTGTCCAAATACTCACTGATTTCAAGCTCATTTATCGATTAATAATTGTTGTCAGTCAACAAATTGTTAGTCCTAGTAGGAGAGTAGACGTAAGACGGGATTATTTCTGCTATCTACGCCAGTATCCTAGAATCCCCGCACTTTTAGGGCGGGTGAGTATGTCAAGTATGGTTCTGAGGTGAGAGGCAGGCTATATCTAGGGCTTGCTTTTTAACCCGACATCTTGAAGACTCCATATCGGCGAAATAGGCTACTAACATCATATGAAACAACAATGAGAGGATATAAATATGCCAGATTCGAGTACTATAACCAAACCCAAAATTCTCAGTTTTGGAGATATGCTTGCAGACGATCCTCTAGCTGAGTGGAAAGCATTTTACAGCCTGATGGTTTCAGCAGTGCCTGGATTGCAAGGTAGCGATCAGTACGCTTTTCAATTCACAAATCCTGAACGTGGTGCTGACTGGTGGAAGGAGGGTCAGGAGAAAGATCTCGATCAACTGATTGATGACAAGCCAGCCAGCTCAGGTGCGTTTTATGGTCCAGGGGTATCGACCATAAGTCAAAACTACGAATTATTTCTTCTTGCAATTGAAAGTGAGGATCCATCCCTCAAAAAGGCAATAGAGAGATATGATAAAGCTCTGGACGAAGATAACTTGACGATGAGTCTAGACGGCAATCTCGAATCCGACCTTGAGAGCTGGCGAAGAGGAGAAGGAAATATCCTAGATATTACTATTACTAAGGATACCAAGGTGGATCACCAATGGCATCTTGTTGCTGGTGGAGATGTCGAAGTATTAGGTTTCAATATATCTGGTCAAGGTGAAGTACTTGATAGAAAGTTAGTGGATGAAAAGTATAAGCTTCAGATCAGGTATGAGGCTATACGCGCATATCACATGAGTCGAGGTCGAAATTGGTGGAATGGTGGTCTTATTAATGTCTATAACAGTGATGCCACTAACTTTATTCCGCCCTACACCCGAAGTTCGTTTTTCAATCCTCAGGATGGTCTTTTGAATATGATACCTGCAACAGTGATTGTAGGATACAGATATCGTCTTAATCTGACGATCTCGAAGACCAACTATGAAGAGTTTAGACTGGATATTGAGGGAAAAGGTGGAATTTCAATTGGACCATTTAAACTAAATGCCAACGTTAAATACACACAGACTGACATTGATGAATCCAAGGAGGAAGTAACGATCTCCTATGAAAGTATCTCACAAGACCCAGTCAATTTTGGTGTATTTAGTGTAATGAACCTAAATTCGTAAGGACTCAATGAAGAGCATTAGCCCTTGGTAAACGGCGGCTGATGGCAACTTTCTCTAAGACCTCAGAGAATCCACGAAAGAGGCATTGGAGCTAATCTATCTTGAGTTCTTATGCCTCCGCAATATAACTCTAAAGAAGGATAAATGAAAAATAGTACTTTTGTACCTGGAACTAGTCTAGGAACTGCCATTCGGAATGAAGATCCCCTTGCACAATGGAAGGCATTGTATAGTTTACTAGCTTCTGCAGTGCCAGGGCTACAAGGTTCTCTCAGCTACGCATTTCAATTTTCTAATCCAGAAATGGGTGCCAATTGGTGGCAAGAAAGTTCCAAAGCTCAAGAGACTCTGTTAGCTGATGCCAAGCCTTCTGGTCCAGGTGCATTCTATACACCTGGGGCAACGCTGATCAGTCAGAACTATGGGCTGTTCCTCAATGCTATCATTGATGGAGAAAAGCCAGATCGCAGTCTAGTGAGGGCACGAGAAAAGTATGATATTGCTGAGGATGAAAATCGCCTTAACATGTCGATTGAAGGCGATCTAAATAGCGATCTTGAACAATGGCGACTTGGGCAGGGTAATAAGTTAAGTATTTCGCTCTCCAGAAACACAAAAATCGATTATGAATGGCACATCGCCGGTGAGGGTGCTGCTGAATATTCAGGTTTTGTTATCTCTGGCAGTGGTGAAGTTCTGGATACTCAGATCATGGATACGAAGTATAGCCTATCGTTGCAATACAACGGCATGAAGGCATACTCAATCACGAGAGATCGAGACTGGTGGAATGGTGGTTTGCTTCATGTTTATAATTCCGACTATACAGAATTCATTCATCCTTATACCCGTGCAAGTTTCTTTGATTCTAAGTCTGGATTACTCAATCTTGTGCCAGCAATGATAGTAGTTGGATATGATGTACGAATCTCACTACAGATTTCAGAACAATTCTATGATGTCCACCATATTGACCTAGAGGGTTCAGGAAGTGTAAATCTAGGACCTTATAAACTCAATGGAACGATCCAGTATCTTAATACGATATCTAAATCTAGCGAAAATTCCTTGGTGATTGAATATGAGAGCATGCGGCGCCAGCCAGTCGTATTTGGTGTCTTCTCGGAAATGTTTTTAATTAAATGAATCACGATCGCCAGTTCATGATTAAATAATCGAAAGACAGATAAGTTCAAGATTATGAAATGCGATCGCGCTTGCGTTTGCGAAGCAAGTCTGAAAGACTCAGCAAGTCCGCACAAAGGCTTAAGCCGCATGTACTCGGTTTACCCTTTGGGTAATCGACTGAGAATCATAGGACAACTATCTACTATCATCGGCTGTTGTTGCAGTACGATCGCCTTGTCTTTCCCTGCGGCGGCGCAATTGACTCCTGATGATACTTTGGGTGACGAACGTTCGGTAGTTACGCCTCAAGGGCTACGAGATTTAATTGAAGGGGGGGCAATCCGCCACAGTAACCTTTTTCACAGTTTCCAAGAATTTAATGTCAACCCGGGGCAACGGGTATACTTTGCTAATCCCCAAGGGATTATGAACATCCTCACCAGGGTGACGGGTAATAATATCTCCCAGATCTTTGGTACTTTAGGGATAGATGGCAATGCTAATTTATTTTTGCTTAATCCTAACGGCATTGTCTTTGGTGAAAATGCCAGCTTAGATATTAGGGGTTCGTTTTTGGCAACTACTGTCGATCGCCTTAATTTTGACAACTATCAATTTAGTGCCACTAATGCCGATACACCACCCCTATTGACTATTAACCTGACTCCAGGGGTACAGTTAGGGGGGCAGGCGATTGGGCTTCAGCCCACCGCGCAAAGCGCGATCGCTAATAGAGGCGAGCTTAAAGTAGGCAGAGACTTCACCCTAGCCGCAGGTAATTTAGATCTACAAGGGCAATTGTTAGCAGGTAATAACTTAACTTTGTTAGCAACGGATGCCATTAAGATTAGGGATAGCCTCGATCGACCTTTTATCGCTTCAGCAGGAAAAAATTTGTCATTACAGGGAAATAATCGATTAGATATCTTTGCTCTTAATCATAGTAATAGTGGTTTATTTGCCCAAGCCGATTTAATCTTGGAATCTAACAACACCATTGTGGGCGATGCTCATTTTCATAGTGGTGGTGATTTTAAGACTAATAATCATTTATCTAGCCCTAACGATCCAATTATCTTGGCAGGGGGAGATGTGAGTTTAGACGACTATACAGGAGCATCCCTGCATATTTTGGCAGGAGGTCAGGTCAGGTTGGCAGATGTGACTATTAATGCCCCTGATACTTCGGAAAATAGTATTAATCCCGAGAATACAACTTTATTTAACGGTCAAGATACCATTGCTAGTTTGTCTGAAGTGACTTTATCAGGCGATCGCACGGTAACTATCGATGGCAGTCAACAGCCTACTCTAGATGTGAGGGCGGGAATTGATTGGAGTACCTTTGAGGGCGGTGCGCCAGGCAAGATAGAGCCTGGCAATCTCCAGCCTACTGTGCAGAATAATCCTACCAGTGCCGATATTCAAGTAGATCTGATTACTATTGCCGATGGTGGTGATGGCGGTAATTTACTCCTGACTAATCAATATCGCCCCAACTCCAATTTAACTGGAGATCTATTTCTCTACGCCACAATTGATGCCAAGGATAGGTTACAAGGAGGAAACCTTAATTTTGATTCTCGTGGTGGTATTACTGTTAGTGGATTAATAGATGCTTCCACAATCAGAGTAGATCGAGGGGATGGAGGAGATATTAGCTTATGGGCAAAGGAAGATATTCAGATTAATGATGGTGCTTCGATTGTTTCTAATGGTTTAACTTCGGGTAATATTTTACTTTCTACCCAGGGGGATATTTCTCTAACAGGGACAAATAATGGTGCTTTAATTCAAAGTAATAGTTTTATCCTAGAGCCGGATCTCGAAGGAGGAAAAGTTACTATTATCTCTAACTTGTTAGAGCTTAGGGATGGAGCAACAATAGATACTAATATCTTCGGTACAGCCCAAGTTAACAATTCCTCTATATTTCAACCTGCGGCTTTGTCTGTCGAGAATACAGCAGAAGATAACCCAGGAGATATTCAGGTTGATACTGGCTCAATTTTTCTCGATAATGGTTCTATCTCTGCTAGCACTAATTCTGGGGTAGGCAGCAATATTACTCTGCAAGTTGCTCAATTTTTGATTCTCGATCGCAATAGCCGAATTGTTACTCGTGCAGGAAATGCCGATCTTGCTGGTAATGGAGGAAATATCAATATTGATAGCCAATTTATTATTGGTTTTAGCCAAGGAAGTAACGATATTATCGCTAATGCTATTGCCGATAACAGTGGCAATATTAATATAAATAGTCAACAAATATTTGGTTTTGACTCTATCAGTAGCAACGATATTAACGCTGCTACTCAATTAAATCTGAATGAAGAAATTGCCGTTAAAATTAGGGAATTAGATCCTCTTAAGAGCATAATTAAACTGCCCACAACTTTAGTTGATACTGACCAAAAAATTGTCAGGGGTTGCTCTTGGCAATCAGGAGAAGATTTTGTATTTAAGGATAGAGGAGGCTTACCTACTAATCCGATTGAAGAATTACCAGAAGAAATATATTTACAAGGCTTTGAAACGGAAAACCAGATCGGAGTGAGGAATACAGAATTAGACTTAGAATCTACTTCAGATATCAAATTAGACAGTTTAACTCCAATAATTGAGGCAGAAAATTGGCTCGTTAATGAACGGGGAAAAATTGAACTTGTGGCACAAAAAAAACAGAAGCACAATCTAAATTGGCAAAATCAATTTGATTGTAAGTAATTAATAGTTTATCAATTGTTTAGATGGGCGATCGCTGTATAATAAGACGTAATTAAAAAACATCATAAAATATGCCTCAAGAATTAACTCCAGAGCAAAGACTAACCCAGCTCGAAAAGCTACTAGAATCTGCAATCAAGCTAAGCCATAGTAATACAGCCAAGATTGAAGCTAACGCAGAAGCAATTCAAAAAAACGCAGAAGCAATTCAAAAAAATGCAGAAGCGATCGCCGCTCAAGAGCTAGAAATAGATCGCCTCACGCAAAACATAGATCGAGCAATAGAAATATTCATTGATTCAATGGGTGTCATGCGAACAATGCAAACCAATATAGAAACAATGCAAAACGAAATTAGAGGTTTGCAAATTGAAAATCGCCGTATTTTAGATCGTCTTTTTGGCGAAGAAAACTCAGAGTAACCAAGATTATTCTTCACTCAGGCGATCGCGGTTAAAAGGAAAATCTATCTAAACGACTAAAAACTTTTCTTTTTCCTCGGGCAAACTTGCTTCGGTTAAGTCTGCTCCTGCTAAAATTGCTGCTTCTAAATTAGTATTACTCAGATTGGCTTGGGCTAAGTTTGCTCCAGTTAGTATAGTACGACTGAGATTTGCTCCTGTTAAATTAGCACCACGCAGATCGGCATAGCTGAAATTTGCCCCTGATAAATCTGCATTCTTTAAAGTTGCTCCTCTTAAACAAGCTAATCGCAAATCTGCATCGTTCAGTAGAGAGCGATCTAAATTGGCTTGTTGCAAATTAGCACGAATTAACAAGGTACGACGACATTTCGCTTGGACTAAATTGGCACAGCTTAGATCTACTCGCCAGAGAGTTGCCCCAGAAAGATTACTTTCGCTTAAATTAGCTCTGTGCAAAACAGTTCGACCAAAATTGATTTCCGCTAAATTAGCTCGATATAGTTTAATATCGCTTAGATCTAGGTCGTGTAAAGAAACTTTTGCCCAATTAACCAGGCTAAAATCACGTTTTCCTGATTTGTTATAAAGTTCTAGGAGTTTTGTTACATCAATCATTTTGGTCTTAAAGTTGGTATGAGCAGATCTATCGTTGCCGATTAATTACAAGAGATAGCCTCAGAGTAATTCCAAGGCTATCTAAACACGAAAAGGTTGAGATTTAAATAATGATTTAGCTAACGACAACGGCAGCTAAGACTGAAGCTGCAATTACCATTGTCCCGATCGCACCTAAAAATATGTAGCGGCGTTGAGCTTGAGGGGAAGGAGCTTGCGCGTAATACATTGTGGGTTCTTTAGCGAAATTGTTGATGATACCTTGTTCGTCAGTAGTAGTAGTCATAATTAAATTATTGCTTTAGTTTTGTTAACTTATGTAAACTATATTAACA
>JAAUYH010147217.1_pt1 | contig 14657 bp, 10 predicted proteins | sample 7278061 | NCBI WGS metagenome assembly JAAUYH01 (sample SAMN14350203, study PRJNA611818) | marine sediment metagenome | isolation source: surface marine sediment (0.6m) | place: French Polynesia: Moorea | collected 2018-08
CCCGGCCAGGGTCCCGAGCAGCTGTCGCACCCTGGGTCAGGCGGCCGCCAGCGCTGGCCGGGAGTGCTGGCCGTGACGGCGCTGCTGGCCATCGTGCTGGCTGGCGGCGTGTTCCTGTTCAAACCGTCCAGTCAGGGTGGCCTGCGGATTGCCGTTTTGCCGGTGCGCGACCTCACCGAGGACCCGGAAATGTCCTGGGTTTCGCTGGGATTGATGAGCCTGATCAAGCGGGTCATCGCTGACAGCACCGCGATCCCCACGGTATCGGCGCGCCGGTTGATGGAGCTGGAGGACCAGCCTGACAAGTCTGGAGGCTCGCCCGGATTGAGTCTGGCGCCCGGGCTGCTGAAGTCATTGCGGGAAGACGACGCGGCCAGCCACATCGTGCTGGCGGCGCTGTCCCGAACCGTGGACGCCTTTGAACTGAGCTACACGGTGTATCACCCCCGGGGAATGACGCCGGAGAAGACCCTGTCCGGGGCGGATGCGGCGGGCCTGGCCCAGGAAATGACCCGCGAGATCCTCTCAACCCTGCCGGGCAGCGGGCGCGAGCTGCAGTTTCGACCGATATCCGATGATCCTTTTGTGACCCGGGCCTATGCCCGAGGGCTGGCGTTACAGCTGCAGGGAGAGGTGCGCGAGGCGCGTGATTTTTTCGAGGTCGCGGTGCGTGAGGACAGCACGCTGTTCTGGCCCCGATATGAGCTGGCTCTGACCACGCGCAGGCTGGGTGAGCTGGAACAGGCCCGGGGCGAATTCGAGGCACTGATTCCCATGGCCCGCCAGCAGCCACACGCGGACGCCGAGGTGGCCGTGAGGAATGCGCTGGCCCAGGTGTTCTGGCTGCAGGGCGATCTGGACACGGCTGAGACCCAGTACCGGGAGGCGCTCAGGCTGGCCCAGGAAGCGGGGAACCTGGAAGACCAGCCCACCATGATGATTAACCTGGCGATCCTGGACCGGAACCGGGGCAAGCTGACCGAGGCTCGGGAGCTGCTTTCCCGGGCCCTGGATACCGCCGACCGGGCCGGCGTCGACCTTGGGGGGTATCCGTACCAGACCCTGGGGCTCATTGCGCAACAGGAGGGAAACCTGGCCCAGGCTGAGAGCTACCTGCAGCAGGCGCTGGAGGCGTTCCAGCGGGCGGACCGGCGGCGCGAAACGGCGACTTCCATGAACGCCCTGGCCGGTCTCTATCGGCGACAGGGCAAATGGGATCTGGCCCGGTCGCGGTTCGAGCAGGTGATGGCGCTGCGCCGGGAGCTCGAGGATCGAACCGGCGAGCTGGAAACGATGCTGTCGGTGGCAGCATTGGAGAACAGCCGCGGCAACCTGGCAGGATTCCGGGAACGGGCAGCAGAGGCCAACGCCCTGGCAGAGACCCTGGGTCTCCCGGTGCATCAGTCCCAGGCCATGCGCATGCTCGGCACCTATGCCCTGGAGAACGGCAACATCGCCGAAGCACGGCAGCAGTACAGCGCCGCCCGGGAGTTGGCCCGGATCGACCAGAATACGGCCCGTGAGATCCCCTACCTGGTGGCCGGCGCGAAGATGGATATGGCCGAAGGCAAGCTGGCGCAGGCAGAAACGGCACTGCAGGAGCTGCTGGACTACGCCAATCAGGAGCAGCGGGGGGACCTGCAGGCGGCGCTGCTCAGCGAACTGGGAGAGCTGGAGCGTCAGCGGGACAATCCGGACGCCGCCGAAGACTACTACGATCGGGCCCTGGAGGCGGCCTGGGAGCACTCGGCGCCGGTACGTCAGGGCACGCTGCTGATCAAGCTGTCTGACCTGCTGCTGGACCAGGGGCTGCCGGAACAGGCCATCGTCCACGTGGTCAGTCTGACCGACCTGCACCCCCAATGGCCTCGCACCACGGCCCTGCGGGCCAGGTTGGCTCACGCCCGGGGCGAGGACGGTGCCGCAGAACTGATGAAATCAGCCCGGGAGCAGGCGGGCAGCGGCTGGGGCACCGAGGAAGAATCCTGGTTTCGGGAGGTGGTGGGCGAGTTCAGCGACCCGGCGGAGTGAGCGCCCGCTGCGCGGGCGAGGGAACGCCTGCTGGCGCAGGCTGGGGAACGCACTGCTGCGCAGTGCTGGGGAACGCGCGGGTTGCACCCGCGCTGGGGAACGCTCGCTGGTGCTCGCTGGGAAAGGCAGGCTCCTGACCGGCAAAACCCAGCGCGCCCCAGGCGCGCGTTTCCCAGCCTGCGCCAGCAGGCGTTTCCCAGCCCGCGCAGCGGGCGTTCCCCAGCACCGCAGCGCGGTGCGTTCCCCACGCAGCAGCCCACTGCTGCGTTCACCCTTGAAAAGGCAAATCCAATCCATATATACTTCGCGTCCGGCTGATGCGGGGTGGAGCAGTCTGGCAGCTCGTCGGGCTCATAACCCGAAGGTCGCAGGTTCGAATCCTGCCCCCGCTACCAACGAATACGTTAACGAAAGGCCTCCTCGCGAGGCCTTTTTGTTTCCGGCTCGCTGGGGTCGCCAATGGAGTGGACGCTGACCGGGGTCAGTGGTCCCGATGCAATGGGCCGATGGCCCATTTTTTTTGGTATGTCTCGACAAAACGACGTTGAACAAATAATCCGTCCGGTCGTCGAAGACCTTGGCTACGAGTGGGTTGGCATGGAGTTCAACCCGCACCCGAAGAATGGGCTGCTGCGCATTTATATCGATCAGCCCGAAACCGGGATTACCGTGGACGATTGTGCCCGGGTCAGTCATGAGGTCAGCGGCCTGCTGGACGTGCATAACCTGATTCCCGGCCACTACAACCTGGAGGTGTCGTCGCCGGGGCTGGATCGGCCGTTGTTCACGCCGGCGGACTTTGAGCGTTTCGCCGGGCACGGCGTGTCGCTGACCGTGCTGGTGCCCATTGACGGACGCCGCCGGTTCAAGGGAACGATTTCCCGGGTCGAGGACGAACAGATAGAAATCATTGTGGATGGAGAGGTAGTAGAGATCCGCCACGCAGACGTGTCAAAGGCGCGCCTGGTGCCGGAGCTCTAACGGAGCCAGTTCGGTATGAGCAAGGAAATACTGATGGTGGCCGACACGGTCGCCAACGAAAAAGGTGTTGAAAAGTCGGTGATCTTCGGAGCCATCGAGGCCGCCCTGGCCTCGGCGGCCAAGAAGCGCACCATGGAAGACATCGAGGTCCGGGTGGCCATCGACACCCAGACCGGCGAGTACGAAACCTTCCGCCGCTGGGAAGTTATCGACGACGAAGAACTGTTCGAAGCCGACAGTCGCCAGATCATGCTGGACGACGCGCGCAAGGATCACCCCGAAATCAACCCGGGCGACTTCATCGAAGAGCCCATGGAGAACCCGGAATTCGGGCGGATCGCGGCCCAGGCGGCCAAGCAGGTCATCGTCCAGCGGGTCCGCGAGGCGGAGCGCGCCCAGGTGGTGGAGGCTTTCGAGGACCGGGTCGGCGAGTTGATCAACGGCGTGGTCAAGCGGGTGGAGCGGGGCAATATCTACCTCGACCTGGGCGGCAATGCCGAAGCATTTGTTCCGCGGGAGCGCACCATTCCCCGGGAGTCGGTGCGGCCCGGTGACCGGATTCGTGGATTCCTGTACGAAGTGCGCTCGGAAATCCGCGGTCCGCAGCTGTTTGTGACCCGGACGTCTCCGGAGTTTCTCATCGAGCTGTTCAAGCTCGAAGTCCCCGAGATCGGCCAGGGGCTGATCGAAGTGGTGGCGGCGGCCCGGGATCCGGGCATGCGCGCCAAGATTGCGGTGAAGTCCAATGATCCCCGCACCGACCCCATCGGTGCCTGCGTGGGAATGCGGGGCTCCCGGGTGCAGGCCGTGTCCAACGAGCTGTCCGGTGAGCGCATCGACATCATCCTGTTCGATGAAAACCCTGCCCAGTTCGTGGTCAACGCCATGGCACCGGCGGAGGTGCTGTCCATCGTGGTGGACGAAGAGCGCGAAGCTATGGATATCGCCGTGGACGAGGAAAAGCTGTCCCAGGCCATCGGTCGCGGCGGGCAGAATGTCCGGCTGGCGGGTGAACTCACCGGCTGGCAGCTGAACGTCATGAACGAAGCGGATGCCGAGGAAAAATCCGAGCAGGAAGCCCGGGAAGCCCGGGACAAATTCGTCGAAAAGCTGGACGTGGACGAAGAGATCGCCATGATCCTGGTGCAGGAGGGGTTCACCTCGGTGGAAGAAGTGGCCTATGTACCGGCATCGGAGCTGCAGGATATCGACGAGTTTGACGAGGACATCGTTGAGGAACTGCGCTCCCGGGCCCGTGACGCGCTGCTGACCCAGCTGATCGCCGCCGAGGAGAAACTGGACGACTCCGAGCCGGCTGCCGATCTTCTGGCGCTGGACGGCATGACCGAGAAGCTTGGTTATGTCCTTGCCTCCCGCGGCATCGTCACCCAGGAAGACCTGGCGGAGTGCGCGGTGGATGAAATCATTGATATCGAAGACCTCGACGAGGAACAGGCGGCGGCGCTGATCATGGCCGCGCGAGCGCCCTGGTTCGAGGACGAGGAATAAGCGGGCCGGGAACGGAGGCCATTCATGTCACAAGTAACGGTCAAACAACTGGCGGAGGTGGTCGGCATTCCAGTCGAGCGCCTGATCGAGCAGCTGGGCGAGGCGGGGATGCAGGTCAGCGATCCTGAGCAGTCCATTTCCAACAAGGAAAAGACAGACCTGCTGAATTTCCTGCGCAAGCGCCATGGCAAGGACAAAAAAGACCTGGGCGGCCCCAACAAGGTGACGCTCAAGCGGCGCTCCCACGAGGAGCTGAAGGTCTCGGCCGGCACCGGTCGCGCCAAGACGGTGAACGTGGAAGTGCGCAAAAAGCGGACCTACGTCAAGCGCAGTTTCATCGAGGAGCAGGAGCAGGCTGATCCCATGCGGGAGGAGGCAGCCCGCAAACTGCAGGAGTCCCAGGAGGCCCGGGCTGAGGAAGAGCTGCGCGCCAAGGAAGTCGAGGCGGAGCGCCAGCGCCAGGCCGAGGAGAAGGAGCGCCAGGAGGCCGAGGAGCAGGCCCGCCGGGAAGCCGAGGCGAAAGAGCGCGAGGAAGAAGAGCGCACCCGCCGGGAGGCCGAAGAACAGGCCCGTCGCGAAGCCGAAGAGAAGGCCCGCAAGGAGGCCGAGGAAGCCCAGCGCCAGGCGGCCGAACGGGCGCGACTGGAGGCGACTCAGCGCGAACAGGAAAAGAAAAAGAAAAAAGAGCGCGCCGGACGCAAACCCGATACGCGCTACGGCCGCAGCGAACTGCACGTGGCTGCAGGCAAGAGTGGCCAGCGCCGGTCACGCAAGCCGGGCCGCCGCAAATCCTACGAGACTTCGGACCAGCATGGTTTTTCCAAGCCCACGGCACCGGTGGTGCGGGAAGTCGAGATCCCCGAGACCATCTCGGTGGGTGACCTGGCGCAGAAAATGGCCATCAAGTCCACCGAGGTCATCAAGGAACTGATGAGAATGGGCATGATGGTCACCATCAATCAGCCCATCGATCAGGATACCGCCATCCTGGTGGTGGAGGAGATGGGCCATACCGCGGTGGCGGCCAAGGATACGGATATCGAAACCCAGCTGCGTGAGGAGTACCAGGAAGAGGCCGGCGAAACCGCTGTGCGGCCGCCGGTGGTGACGGTGATGGGTCACGTTGACCACGGCAAGACCTCCCTGCTGGACCATATCCGCCACACCCGTGTGGCAGCGGGCGAAGCTGGCGGCATTACCCAGCACATTGGCGCCTACCACGTGAAAACCGAACAGGGCGTGGTCAGCTTTCTGGACACGCCGGGCCACGCGGCCTTTACTGCCATGCGGGCCCGGGGCGCCAAGGCCACCGACATCGTCATCCTGGTGGTGGCGGCCGACGACGGCGTCAAACCCCAGACCATCGAGGCGATCCAGCACGCCCGGGCCGCCGAGGTCCCCATCATCGTGGCCGTCAACAAAATCGATAAGCCCGAGGCCGACGTGGACCGGACCAAGCAGGAGCTGTCCAAGCATGAGGTGATTCCAGAGGACTGGGGCGGCGAAGACATATTCGTCAACGTATCCGCCCTGACCGGTGAGGGTATCGACCAACTGCTGGAGTCCATCCTGCTGCAGGCGGAGCTGCTGGAGCTGACCGCGACCCCCGACGCACGGGCGTCCGGCGTGGTGGTGGAATCGGCGCTGGACAAAGGCCGCGGCCCCATCGCCACCGTGCTGGTGCAGAACGGGACGCTCAAGCAGGGCGACATGCTGCTGGCCGGACAGGAATTCGGCCGGGTTCGTGCCATGTTCAACGAGAGCGGTGAGGCCATCAAGGAAGCCGGGCCTTCGATACCTGCCCAAATCCTGGGCCTGTCAGGCACGCCCATGGCCGGTGACGAAGTGCTGGTGGTGGAAAACGAGCGGCGCGCCAAGGAAGCCGCCGAATTGCGCCACACCAAGGAGCGCGACGCCCGCCTCGCCCAGCAGCAGGCGGCCAAGCTGGAGAGCCTGTTCTCCCAGATGGGCGAAGGTGAGCAGGTCCAGGTCAACCTGATGATCAAGGCCGACGTACAGGGTAGCGCCGAAGCGCTGCGTGACGCCCTGACCCGCATGAGCAACGAACTGGTCAAGGTCAACGTCATCGGCAGCGGGGTGGGTGGTATCACCCAGGCCGACGCCAGCCTGGCTCAGACCTCCAACGCCATCGTCATCGGCTTTAACGTCCGGGCAGACGCGGCCGCCCGTCGGGTGATCAAGGAAGCCGACGTGGACCTGCGCTACTACAGCGTGATCTACGATGCCATCGACGACGTCAAGGCCGCCATTGCCGGTGCCCTGGGTACCGAGATGCGCGAGGAGATCATTGGCCTGGCCGAGGTCAAGGACGTGTTCCGCTCGTCCAAGATCGGCGCCATCGCGGGCTGCCTGGTGGTGGAAGGCGTGGTCAAGCGCAACAACCCCATCCGTGTGTTGCGGGACAACGTGGTCATCTTCGAAGGCGAGCTGGAGTCGCTGCGCCGGTTCAAGGATGACGTCAACGAAGTCCAGTCCGGAACCGAGTGCGGCATCGGCGTGAAGCAGTACAACGATGTCAAGGAAGGCGACCAGATCGAATGCTTCGAGCGGGTTGAAGTCCAGCGAACGCTGGATGACTGAGCCGGCGTCAGGCCTGAGCTACCGTGGAGTTTTCCCGACACGAACGGTTGGCCGGATTGCTGCGCCGGGAAATCGCAACCCTGATCTGGGGTGAGCTGAAGGACCCGCGCATCGGCTCCCTGACCGTGACCGACGTTGAGGTCACCCCCGACCTGTCACTGGCAAGGGTCTACGTGGCCAGCGCAAATTCGGACGGCATGGCACAGTCCCTCAAGGTGCTGCAGGGTGCCGGCGGTTTTCTGCGCCGGCGCCTGGGCCGACTGCTGTCGATCCGCGCGGTGCCCGAACTGCGGTTCTACCACGACGACTCCATGGATCGCGGCGACCGCATAGACCATCTGCTGCACCAGGTGCTGCCCGAGCCCCAGGATCAATCGGACCCCGACACCGAGCCCGGTCAGGGCGAGGAAGAATAAGTCCAACCATTCGGGTATGGGCAGATCCCGCCGCAAAGGCCGCGCCGTCAATGGCATCCTGCTGCTGGATAAACCGGCCGGATGCAGTTCCAACCACGCCCTGCAGCAGGCCCGGCGATTGCTGGATGCCCGCAAGGCGGGGCATACCGGAACCCTGGATCCCTTTGCCACCGGGCTGCTGCCCCTGGTCTTTGGCGAAGCCACCAAGTTCAGCCGCTTCATGCTGGATTCTTCCAAGGCCTACCGGGCCGTTGCCGAGCTTGGCCGCGCCACCACCACCGGCGACGTGGAGGGGGAAACCCGGCAGCAGCAGGTGGTGCCAAAGCTGGATCCCCAGAGCGTCGAGCAGGCGCTGGAGCAGTTCCGTGGCGATATCCAGCAGATCCCGCCCATGTATTCCGCCCTGAAACAGCAGGGCAAACGGCTTTACGAGCTGGCGCGCCAGGGTGTGGAAGTCGAGCGCGAACCGCGCGATGTCTGCATTCACTCGCTGGAGCTGGTGGACCAGGGGGCTGACTGGCTGGAACTGCAGGTGTACTGCTCCAAGGGCACCTACATCAGGACCCTGGTAGAGGACCTGGCAGAGGCCCTGGGCACCGTTGCCTGCACTCGCAGCCTGCGGCGCACCAGGGTAGGCGGCTTCGACCTGAACCAGGCCGTCACCCTGGAGCAGTTGGAGGCAACGGATGACCGCGAAGGCCTGCTGCTTCCGCTGGATGCCGGTCTGCAGGACCTGCCGGCCATGACCCTGGAAGCGGTTTCAGCCCAGACCATGGTTCACGGCCAGCCGGTGTCGGTGGCCCTGGAAGACGCGGAAGCCATCCGGCTGTATGACCCGAAAGGGGTGTTCATTGGCGTCGGCCGGTCCCGCAACGGCACGCTGACCGCCCAGCGCCTGGTGGCAAGCCGGTGACATCGTCACGAAACCCTCACAACCGGGCCAATTCCGGCGTGTTTTTTGCTGCGCTAAATCCCTTGTGGAGCAGCAGGTGCCCCGGTACAATACGCGGTCCAAAAATGAGCCAATACGAATTTTGACGAGGCGTTTGCAGGGTTTCCCTGGATGGTTCAAGGGAGATGCCGCGCAAATGCCTCGTGTTTGTGGAGAACCAGAAAATGTCTCTGTCTGCTGAACAAGTCAGTAAAGTGGTCGAGGAATACCAGACCGCCCCCGGTGATACCGGTTCACCGGAAGTCCAGGTAGCGCTGCTGTCTGCCCGCATCGATCACCTGTCCAAGCACTTTGCGGATCACAAGAAGGACCATCACTCCAGGCGCGGCCTGCTGAAGATGGTCAACCAACGCCGCAAGCTGCTGGCCTACGTCCGCAACAAGGACGTCGCCCGGTACAAATCGCTGATCCAGCGTCTTGGCCTGCGCCGATAAACCTCCAATAACAACAGGAATAAAGTAACGTGGCGAAGTTCACCAAGACTTTTACCTATGGTGACAAGCAGGTCACCATCGAGACGGGCCAGGTGGCCCGCCAGGCTGACGGTGCCGTCATCGTCAGTATGGACGACACCGTGGTGATGGTGACCGCGGTGGGTGAGAAGGGAAGTGTCGACAAGCGACCATTCTTCCCCCTCACGGTCAACTACCAGGAAAAAACTTATGCCGCCGGTCGAATTCCCGGCGGTTTTTTTAAGCGCGAAGGGCGACCCTCGGAAAAAGAAACCCTGGTGTGCCGGCTGATTGACCGGCCTATCCGACCGCTGTTTCCCAAGGGCTTCATGAATGAAGTCCAGGTCATCGCCAACGTCATGTCTTCCAACCCCGAAGTGGACGCCGATATTCCGGCCATGCTGGGCGCCTCGGCGGCGCTGATGCTGTCGGGCATCCCGTTCAACGGCCCCATTGGTGCCGCCCGGGTGGGCTACATCGATGGCCAGTACGTGCTCAACCCCAACCGATCCGCCATGGAAGATTCCAAGCTGGACCTGGTGGTTGCCGGCACTCCCGGTGCCGTGCTGATGGTTGAGTCCGAGGCTGAGCTGCTGTCGGAAGAAGTGATGCTGGGTGCGGTCAACTTCGGCCACGAGCAGATGCAGACCGCCATTGCGGCTATCCAGGAACTGGTGGCCGAGGCTGGCAAGGAACGCTGGGACTGGCAGGCACCGGTGCGGGACGAAGCCATTGACGCCAAGGTGGCAGAACTGGCCGAAGCCAGGCTGGTGGAGGCTTACCAGATCGCTGACAAGCAGCAGCGTTACGCCACCATTGGCGCCATCAAAGACGACGTGCTGGCCCAGATGGTTCCCGAGGAGGGCGTCGAGGGTCCTGACAAGGACGAAGTCAGCGGTTCATTCTCGGCCCTGGAAAAAGCCACGGTGCGCGGACGCGTGCTGGACGGTCAGCCCCGTATCGACGGTCGCGAGCGCGACAAGGTGCGGCCCATCAGCGTGGAAGTGGGCGTACTTCCCCGGACCCACGGATCTGCCCTGTTCACCCGGGGTGAGACCCAGGCTATCGTGACCACGACCCTGGGCACCGGCCGTGACGCCCAGATCATCGACGCCATCGAGGGTGAATACAAAGAGCCCTTCATGCTGCACTACAACTTCCCCCCGTTCTGCGTGGGTGAAACCGGCTTCATGGGCGGTCCCAAGCGCCGGGAAATCGGCCACGGCAAGCTGGCCAAGCGCGGCGTGGCCGCGGTGATGCCCAGCATGGAAGAGTTCCCCTACGTCCTGCGAGTGGTGTCTGAAATCACCGAATCCAACGGCTCCAGCTCCATGGCGTCAGTCTGCGGCAGTTCCCTGTCCATGATGGACGCCGGCGTGCCGCTGAAGGCCCCGGTGGCGGGTATTGCCATGGGCCTGGTCAAGGACGGGGACCGATATGCCGTGCTGAGCGACATCCTGGGTGATGAAGACCACCTGGGCGACATGGACTTCAAGGTGGCCGGTACCGAGGGTGGTATTTCTGCCCTGCAGATGGACATCAAGATCGAGGGCATCACGTCCGAGATCATGGAAGTGGCGCTGAACCAGGCCAAGGCCGGCCGGCTGTACATCCTGGAAGAGATGAACAAGGCCATCGCCTCCCCGCGGGAAGAGATGTCCGAGTACGCGCCGCGCCTGATGACCATCAAGGTGCATCCGGACAAGATCCGCGACGTGATCGGCAAGGGTGGGGTCACCATCCGTTCCATCACCGAGGAAACCGGCACCACCATCGATATCGATGATGACGGCACCGTCACCATTGCCTCGGTCAACAAGGAAGCCGCCGACGAAGCCCGTCGCCGCATCGAGCAGATTACCGCCGACATCGAACCGGGTCAGGTCTACGACGGCAAGGTCGCCCGAATCATGGATTTTGGCGCTTTTGTCACCATCGCCCCCGGCAAGGATGGCCTGGTACACGTCAGCCAGATCTCCCACGAGCGTGTGGAGAAAGTCAGCGACAAGCTCAGCGAAGGCGACCAGGTCAAGGTCAAGGTGCTGGAAGTGGACAAGCAGGGCCGAATCCGGCTGTCCATGAAGGCCCTCGTCGAAGCCGACTGATCACGACGCGAGTCGGCCGTCCGGCCGTCTTGCCTCCGCCAAGTCAAAGCCCCGGAATTATCCGGGGTTTTTTGTTGGGGAAACGCTTGTGCGCAAGCTGGGGAACGGCCGCTGGCGCGGCCTGGAGACCGCTACGCTTCCGACCTGTATCGGTTGATGGGTGCTGGACTCATCAAGCCCGCCGTTTAAGGATGATTTCCTGCCACTCCTTCGGCCCGGTCTGGTGCACCGCGTTGCCGCGGGCATCCACGGCCACGGTCACCGGCATGTCCACCACCTCGAACTCGTGGATGGCTTCCATGCCCAGGTCCTCGAACGCGATGACACGGGCGCCGCGGATGGCTTTTGAAACCAGGTAGGCGGCGCCGCCCACGGCCATCAGGTAGCAGGCCTGGTGACGGCGAATGTCTTCCACGGTCTGGGGGCCGCGCTCGGCCTTGCCCACCATGCCCAGCAGCCCGGTCTGGCTGAGCATCATGTCGGTGAACTTGTCCATGCGGGTGGCTGTTGTTGGTCCGGCCGGACCTACCGCTTCATCGCCCACCGGGTCCACCGGGCCCACGTAGTAGATGAACTTGTTGGTGAAGTCCACGCCGTCGGGCAGGGGTTCGCCGCGCTCCAGCAGATCCTGGATTCGCTTGTGGGCGGCGTCACGGCCGGTGAGCATTTTGCCGCTCAGCAGCAGCGTCTCACCGGGTTGCCACTGGGCCACCTCTTCCCGCGTCACCGTTTCCAGGTCGACCCGCCGGGCTGACGGGCCCACGTCGAAGGCAATATCCGGCCAGTCATCCAGGCTGGGTGGGGTCTGCAGTGCGGGCCCGTCGCCGGTCAGGGTGAAGTGAGCATGGCGGGTGGCGGCGCAGTTGGGAATGATGGCCACCGGCTTGTTGGCCGCGTGGGTGGGGTAATCCTTTACCTTAACGTCCAGCACCGTGGTCAGCCCACCCAATCCCTGGGCGCCGATCCCTAAATCGTTGACCCGGTCATAGATTTCTATGCGCAGCTCCTCGGCCCGGTTGCTGGCACCCCGCGCCTTGAGTTCCTGGATATCAATGGGTTCCATCAGGGCTTCCTTGGCCAACACCATGGCCTTTTCCGCGGTACCGCCGATGCCGATCCCCAGCATCCCCGGCGGGCACCAGCCGGCGCCCATGGTGGGAACCGTCTTGACCACCCAGTCCACCACGCTGTCCGACGGATTCAGCATGGCCAGCTTGGACTTTGCCTCGGAGCCGCCGCCCTTGGCCGCCACTTCCACGTGGACGGTTTGTCCTGGCACGACTCGGGTGTGGATGACTGCGGGGGTGTTGTCCCCGGTGTTTTTCCGGGCACCGTCCGGATCCGCCAGGATCGAGGCGCGCAGCTTGTTGTCTTCGTGGTTGTAGGCCCGCCGCACGCCCTCGTTGATCATGTCTTCGAGGCCCATATCAGCGTCCCAGGTGACGTCCATGCCGACGTCGATGAATACGGTGACAATGCCCGTGTCCTGGCAGATCGGCCGGTGGCCCTCGGCGCACATGCGGGAGTTGGCCAGGATCTGTGCCATGGCGTCCCGCGCCGCCGGCGATTCTTCTTTCTCGTAAGCGTGATGCATCGCCTGGACGAAGTCCACCGGGTGGTAGTAGGAAATGAACTGCAGTGCGTCGGCAACGCTGTCGATCAGGTCGGACTGGCGAATGGTAGTCATGTGGGTTCTCTTCGGGACTGTCCGCAGAAACCGCATTGTCGCAAACCCGGTCCATGCATTGAAGCCGGGGGTTCGACCCAACTGTTCACCCATGCCGGAGGATGATGGTGTGAAATAATGCAGGTTCACTGCCTGGCGTCGTGAACGGCCGAGGAATCGTTTTGTTCACGCCCTGTGCATTAAAACTCTGGTCTTGGCCCACGAGCGGGCCCGCGTCATCAGCAAGGAACGACCCATGTCCACACCCGAGTATTTCGTACCAGACCGACTGAACGACGACTTTACCCAGCCTGCCCTGGTGCGGCACGCCGAGGAGCAGTGGGTGCCGTCGGCCCAGTCCGGCGTGGAGCGGCGGTTCCTGGACCGGGTCGGGGCCGAGGTCGCCCGGGCAACGTCGCTGGTACGCTACCGGCCCGACAGCTATTTTCCGGCACACACCCACGGTCTGGGTGAGGAATACCTGGTATTGGAAGGCGTGTTTTCCGACGAGCATGGGCACTATGGACCGGACTGCTACGTGCGAAACCCACCAGGTTCTTCCCACACACCGTTCACCCGGGAGGGCTGCGTCATATTCGTCAAGCTGCGCCAGATGGAGCCCGAGGGAGAGCCCCAGGTGGTCATGCGCCCTGACGACTACGCCTGGCAGGAAATACCGGGGGGTCGTTCGGCCATCCTGTTCCAGTCAGCGCTCAACGAGGAACGGGTGACGGCCGAGTCACTGCAGGCCGGATTCCGACGAACCATGCATGCCACCGGCGGGGCGGAGATCCTGGTTCTGGACGGCGAATTGACCGTGGATTCCGAGGTGCTCGCAGCGGGAGACTGGCTGCGACTGCCGGCCGGCAGTGAGACTGTCATGGCGTCCGCCAGGGGGTGCCGGCTGTGGATGAAACACGGGCACCTGGCAGATCCCGCGGGCATCAAGGCCAGGGCGGTGGGATGAGCCGTCCGCTCTGCAGTTCTCCGGGGACGCGGCCTGCCCCGCCGCGAACTTCGGCGGCGGCCGGTAGTCTGTACCAATGAACCCCCCAATGACCGAGCCCAACTGACCGAGCCCAACATGACCAGGCCCACCATGATCAGGAAAATCACGCTGCCCATCGTCATCGGTGCGGGCACCCTGGCCCTGGCCCTGTGGGCCGGGCTGGTCACGGCGCAATGGGACGACGGCGGGTCGTCGGATGAGCTGGACCAGCCCAGCGCTGAGTTCAGCTTCGCCCGGGTCATGTATTACAGCACCGGTCGCCAGGGATACGGGCGCAGCTGGCGCACCGACTGGCCCGACGCTGAATACCATTTTTCCCGTGGCATCGAGCGCCTGACCCGTATTGATGTGGATACCGACGGCAAGGTGCTGCGACTGACCGACGACGCGTTGTTCGACTACCCCTGGATCTACGCCGTGGAAGTCGGCAGCTGGACCCTGACCAACGCGGAGATCCTGCGCCTGCGTGAATACCTCAATCGCGGCGGGTTCCTGATGGTGGACGATTTCCACGGCACCGAAGAGTGGGCCGGATTCATCTATTTCATGCGCCAGGTGTTTCCCAACCGCCCCATTGTGGAACTGGAGGACAGCCACGAGGTCCTGCACGTCCTGTACGACCTGGATCAGCGGATCCAGATTCCGGGCCGGCATATCGTCGGCAGCGGCCGCACCTGGGAACGGGACGGCATCACGCCCCACTGGCGCGGCATTTATGACGACCAGGGCCGGCTGATGGTGGCGATCAATTTCAACATGGATATGGGGGACGCCTGGGAGCACGCGGACGACCCCTGGTACCCGGAGCCCATGACCGGACTCGCCTACCGCTTTGGCATCAACTACATCATTTATGCGATGACGCACTAGGGCCCCGTCACATTAATTCGTTGAGTATCAGAGCTTCATGATCAGACCCTGGCACCCACGTCAAA
>JAAUYH010095524.1_pt1 | contig 14652 bp, 9 predicted proteins | sample 7278061 | NCBI WGS metagenome assembly JAAUYH01 (sample SAMN14350203, study PRJNA611818) | marine sediment metagenome | isolation source: surface marine sediment (0.6m) | place: French Polynesia: Moorea | collected 2018-08
AAAAGCATTGGCAATGATATCGTTATTTTGATTAGGAAAAGCAACTATAAATTTGGTATTAATGTCAATATTCCCGCCATTGGCATTATTGAAAGCTTGAGCCGAAATAAAACTGTTATCTCGCAAAGTAATATTATCGGCAACCCTAAGGTTAATATTGGCATTATTACCAGTTTCAGATTGAGTAGCAGCATCAATTCTTCCACCATTAGCAAGGCTGATAGAATTAGCTTCTATGACAATGTTTCCTGGTTCTCCTGTACCGGAACTAAAAACACCCAAACTATCAAAATTACTGGCTTCAATAGTTCCGCCATTCTCAATCGTTAGTTTATTAGTAAAAATATTTGCGTTTCCGCTATTGCCATCATTAATTAGGGCGTCAACTGAAATACCACTACGAAAGCGTTCTGTAAATCCGCTTATGAAGATTGACTCAGTAGCATTAATAGTTACATCTCCACCGTTTCCCTGACCTAGTGCAGTAGCTGAAACTCGTCCTCCATTAGTTAAAGACAGAGAACCTGTAGTAATATTAACCTCTCCAGCATTTCCTACTCCATTTAGGTTAACTGCACTAACAACAGCACTAGGAGAATTCTCTGGAGTTTCACCATCTATAATTATGCTATCCTTAGCGGTAATATCTATCAAGCCACCATTGCCTTTTCCATTAACAATAGCAGAAACTTGCCCACCATCTTTGAGAATTAACCTTCCTGCTTCAATGAGTATATCTTTTGCATTTCCTTCAGCCCCTATTTCAACTTGAGCGTGTATGCCACTGTCAAACTTACCATCTGCTGATTCTCCAATAACTTCCACCTCAGAAGCGCGAATTATTAGATTTCCTGCATCTCCTACCCCAAAAGTAGAATTATTTACCTGTGTACCATCTCTGATGCTTAACCTTCCCGTTTCAATAGTCATGTCGCCCGCATTTCCTTCACCTTCTTTGGTGACTTGAGCACCCAAGATACTAGGAAAACGGCTATCTGGTGCGTTTCCTCTCAGTTCTACCGACTCAGAGGCGGTCACGGTCACGTTCCCTGCCTTTCCTTTGCCAGAAGTGAGTGTCACTACTTGTCCCCCATCCTGGATAATCAACTTTCCTGTATCAATCGTTATATTTCCAGCAGCTCCAGCGCTTTGAGTCGCAATAAATAAACCGCTGGGAATCAAACCATCTGGTATTGTTCCCATAACTTCCACCTCAGAAGAACGAACAATTAAATTTCCCGCATTTCCTTGCCCAAAAGTACTGGTCTCTACTCGACCCCCCTGTGTCAGAGATAAGTTGTTAGTAGTAATTTCTATCCCACCTGAATTCCCTACTCCAGATTCTGCTACTGAGCTGGAAATGCGACTATTATTAGATGAGATAGTGCCATCTGCTTTAATGGTAATCGCCCCTGCATTTCCTTTTCCGAAAGTACTGGTATCTATAAAACCTCCCTGTGTCAGCGACAGGTTGTTAGTATTAATTTCTATCCCACCTGAATTCCCTTGTCCGAAAGTACTGGCACTTATAAAACCTCCCTGTGTCAGAGCCAGGTTGTTAGTAGTAATATTAATCCCACCAGCATTGCCTATTCCTGTTTGTAATACCTGATTGGCAATGGCACTTCCTTGACTCACACTAATAGTATCTGTGGCATTGAGGATAATATCTCCTGCCTGTGCTTCAGGAGAGCCTGAATTTTGGGCAATTCCAGCAAATAAAAAACTTATACCTGATTCTCCACCAGAACGAGGAGGAGTAGGTGGTTGATGTGGGTGGGGTGGATGGGGATGTCTTGGATTATGCATTGATTTTTCTCCTAATGAGTTACAAAAAATAGATGCTTTTTTATTAGACTTCTTGCAGAAGTCAGGGGAAAGGGGAAAGGGTAAAGGGCTAATAACCAATAAAAACGAGAGCAAATTTACAGATGATGCTGTGATAACCGTTTTTCAGACATAATTAAACCGTCTTGAACGCGAATAATTCTTCTAGTTTGGGCAGCTACATCTGGATCGTGGGTGACAATCACAATGCTGATACCTTGTTGATTGAGTTCGGTGAGTAAATCCATTACTTCTTGGGATGTTTCTGTATCTAACGCTCCTGTTGGTTCATCTGCTAGTACCAGTGCGGGGCGGTTAACCAAAGCTCTGGCAATCGCAACTCTTTGTTGTTGTCCTCCAGAAAGTTGATTAGGACGATGATGCAGATGATCAGCTAATCCCACCTTTGTCAATGCTTGAATCGCCCGTTGACGACGTTCTGGCTTAGGGACATGAGCGTAAATCATCGGTAGCATCACATTCTCCAGTGCGGTTGCTCTAGGTAAGAGATTAAATTGTTGAAACACAAAGCCAATTCGCTGATTGCGAACATAAGCTAGTTCTTCATGGCTAAAAGTGGTTAAATTACTACCTTCGAAAAGATAAAGTCCAGTGGTGGGGCGATCGAGACAACCAATAATATTCATTAGGGTGGACTTTCCTGACCCAGATGCACCCATAATGGCTACATATCCTCCTTCCTGAATTTCCAAATTAATATGCTTCAGTACAGGTACACTAAGTTCACCATTACCATAGGTTTTGGTAATCCCCTCCATCCAAATCATCGTTGTCATAATTACTCACTCCGTAATGCTGTGATTGGGTCTAATCTAGCTGCATTACGTGCGGGAATTACTCCAGCTAGTAATCCAACCATAAACGACAAGCTAAATCCTCCCACTACTGACCAGACAGATATGACAAAAGGAAACTGAAAGAGCATAGCAGCACTGAAGGCAATCAAAATTCCCGTTGTCATGCCAATAGCACCCCCTGTGAGGGAAATCAAGACAGATTCTGCTAAAAACTGTTGTAAAATGGCAGAATTTGTCGCTCCCACTGCTTTGCGAATGCCAATCTCTCTTGTCCGTTCAACTACGGAAACTAACATGATGTTGGCAATACCAATACCTCCCACCACCAGAGAAATCCCTGCGATCGCTGCTACCATGACGGTAAACAAGCCTACTACTGTAGAAAAGGTATTAACAACTTCTGTCTGACTCCTAATACTAAAGTCATCTGCTTGAGACGACAAAAGATTGTGACGCTGACGTAAAAAATTGGTAGTCTGAAATTCAGCTATTTTTATCTGCTCTTGACTACTAGCTTTAACATAAATGCCATTAACCGCAACTCCTTTTAAAGAATTATTACCGACCACACGGGATGACATATTAGAGAGGGGAATGAAAACCTGATCGTCTCGGTCAATTGATCCTTCTGAACCCTTTGGCTCAAACACTCCGATAACTTCGTAAATATTTCCTTCAATACGCAGTTGTTTGCCAAGAGCAATTCCCTTCTCGCCAAATAGTTCATCTAGTACAGTAGAACCTAAAATCGCTACTGGAGCATCATTTTCCATTTCCTCTGGGGTAAAAAACCTGCCTTGGATGAGCTGAGTATTTCTCGCTTCCATATAGTTGAGATCGATGCCGACAATATTAGTTGAGTGATTATCTTGTCCTACAACTACCTGCCCAGGACGCTGCAAATAGGCAGAAACCACTTCAGCTGTGGGAACATATTCCTCAATTGCTTTGGCATCTTCCCAAGTTAGGGTGGTACTCGAACCCAGACCCCGACTAATTCCGCCCGTTCTGGCAGCAGCAGGGAAAACTTGTAGGACATTTGTTCCTAAAGATTGAATTTGCTGTTCTGTTGCTTTTTGTACTCCCAGTCCAACAGCCGTAATGGTAATCACAGAAGCAATTCCAATAATTACGCCCAACATGGTCAAAAGGGTACGGAGTTTATTGCTCCATAATGCCTCAATTGCCATGGACAAAATTTCGCTTACTTCTAGGGGACGGCTACGGTGAGAAGTAATTTTTCTTCTTGGTAAGGTAATCGTCATGGTTTGGTTGATTGAATAAATAAAACATGATCGTTAAAATGGCTCTTAACTTAATTAGGAGGAGGTCCAGGAGGACCACCACCAGGAGGACCACCGCCTGGGGGAGTGTTTGCGCCGCCAAATAAATTTTTCCACCCAAAACCGGCTTGAGGTGGAGCTTGTGATGGAACATTAATTAATATGTGTTCTGTGCCATCCAGTCCACTTTTTACTTCAGTGCGATCATTGACAGTTACTCCTGTGGTAATGGGCACAAATCTGGGAGGTTGATTGGGCTCGCCCACAAATACACCAGTTGTATTATTTTGATGAGTGACAGCAATGGTTGGCACAGTAAGCACGTTTTCCAACTCACCCACTTGAAACTCTACAGATACATTCATCCCAGCGAGTAACTGTTTTGCTCCATCTCCTTCAAGGGCTACTTTTACTTCAAAGCTGGTGACATTTTGTTCAACAGTTGCCTGAGTTGCGATTTGCCTAACTCGTCCCTGAAAAGTTTCCCCTGGGTAAGCATCTGCCGTAATCAATACTGATTGACCCACACTAATTTTGGCAATATTGCTCTCGGCAACATTGGCTACTACTTGATTTTCTGAGGCTAATGACAAAATTGAGGAGGAAGTAGCGGAGTCAACAGAACTGCCTGATGTTGTTGGCGTCACAAAAGCACCAGGGTCTGCATATTTCATCGAGACAATCCCGTTAAAGGGAGCGTGAACTACTGTATCATCGATCTGGGTCTGAATGGTTTGCAGTACTCCTTTAGCTGCAAGTACTTCGGCGCGGGCTTGGTCAATTTCTTCAGTGCGAGTTCCTTCTTTGAGGAGGTCTACAGTTTGCTGTTGACTCTTTACTTCGGCACGGGCTTGATCTATTTCTTCTTGTCGAGTTCCCTCTTGTAACAAAGAAAGTTCTTCTTCCGCTTCAGCTACTGCTGCTTTAGCACTTGCATAAATTGCACGTTTTTCGGTTAAAGTTTGGAGGGAAATTGCCCCTTCATCCCTAAGGAGCTGATTGCGCTGAAAATCATCTTCTGCCTGCTCATAATTAGCCCTAGCACTATCTAAGCGAGCCTGGGCTTGAGCAATCTCCTGGGAACGATTGCCTGTTGTAAGCTTGCGTAGATTGGCTTCCAATTCTTCGAGTCTAGCTTCAGCCTGAGCAATCTCTTGAGGTCGATTCCCTGCAATGAGTTTGCGTAGATTTGCTTCTGCTTGCGCTAATTTTCCCTGTGCTTCGATTAATTGTCCCTGTAGTTCAGAGTTATCCATTTTGGCGATCGCCTGTCCTTGGGTGAGATAATCTCCTTCTGCTACCAGTAATTCTTTAAGAATCCCTGATTTTTTGGGACTAACATTAACTAGCTTTTCTGGCTCAACATTTCCATTGGCTGAAACAGTAACTGTTAAATTTGTTTGCTCTACCGGTATCGGTTTGGGTCTGGAGGCTTCCTGTTGCACTCCCTTTAATTGACGATAAGTTAAGTAGCCTCCACCAGTTAGCAGAAATAAAGCTAGAAATCCAACTACCAATTTAGTTATTCTGGGTTTTTTGATCGGTTCGAGGGATTGTTTAGAGTCAGCTAAATCCGATATATTTTGGTTATTGACTGAATCAAGAGAATTGGCTTTCATTTTCCTAGTTGAGGTAAGATTCGATAATTTCTCCCAATGGGAAACAAGAAGACAGCAAATCAATTACTTTTGGGATGGGGGTAAGTTGGTTTTTGGAGGCGGTTGTTTAAGTGGAGATGCTGGTAGTCGCCCTCCTGGTGGATGTCCTCCAGGAAGAGGTTGTTGTCCGGGTGGAAGTTGAGAGGCTTCAATTAATATGTGTTCTGTGCCATCTAGTCCACTTTTTATTTCTGTGTGATCGCCTTTACTTGTGCCGATGGTAATGGGAACAAATCTGGGAGGTTGATTGGACGCACCCACAAAAACACCTGTAGTATTATTTTGCTTGCTAATGGCGATGGGTGGCACAACGAGGATATTTTCTACCACAGCAAAATCTACGGATACATTTTCACCTTCATTCAACTGATTAGCTACTTCTTTTTCAAGAGCAATTTCTACTGCAAAACTCTTAATATTTTCTTTTACAGTTGGCTCAGTTGAGATGTGTGTCACCTGCCCAGAAACGGGTTTATCGGTAAAAATAATCACATCTTGATTCAGATGAATTTTCGCAATATTATTTTCTGGAACATGGGTCACAACTTTATTTTTGTCAACTATTCCCTGAGCTGGAACAGTTACAGTTAAATTGGTTCTTTCTACAGGTACTGGGATTAGTTTGGCGAGTTGTTGTTGCTGTTTAATTAATTGACGATAAGCCAAATAACCACAAGAAGCTAACAGAAATAGAGAAATTAAGCCAATCATCCATTTACTTATTTTCGGGATTTTTCCTGTTTTCAAAGATGATTGATAATCTTTTGATTTCTCGATATTATGTTTATCAACTGAATCGAAATAATTAGATGCCATATTGACTCCTGACAGTAATAGCTGTTCGTATTTATACTTATTAATTACTGGTTAATTTATAATTATTGTTGTCATTTTCTGCTGAAGACAAAGCACAACCATATTTACCTTTAAACCGTTCAAACACTTGCTTAGTTCCTTCAATAGCCTTAGTATATTCTGCTTGTTTTTTTGACTGAATATTGCTTCCTGCTTGCTCAAAAATCTTGTTCAATGTTACTTCTAAATCTTCTTGGATTTGGGTCATTTTTTCACATATATTCTGATTAACAACCTTTTTAGCAGTATTCATTGTTTGACTCCCAAATAGTTTCATCCTTGGACTTTATGATCAAACCAATTCGTCTCAGGTGTAGTTTTAGGAATAGGGTTCAAGGTACTCTGCCCTTGAAGGGCATCACCTGCTTGGACTTCGTCAAATTCTACCTTGCCATAATCCAGTTTAACGATGCGATCAGCAAGGTGAAAGTAACGATCATCATGAGTGATAACTATTACTGTCTTTCCACAATCTTTGAGGTTGACCAATATTTGTTTGTAAAATAGCTCTCGGAAGAGCGGCTCTTGATCAGATGCCCATTCATCAAATAAATAAATTGGGCGATCTTCTAAATAAGCTGTTAATAAAGCAAGGCGTTTTCGCTGCCCAGCAGAAAGGTTTGTGGTTGATAAAACACCATCTTTTACTTTTACCTTATGATCTAGCTGTAGTTGTTTGAGATAATGTTTTACTTCTTGATCAATATTGGTTTGATTAAATCCCAAATAACTTTCAAACAGATAGAAGTCGTAAAAAATAGCGGAAAAATGCTGCCGGTACCACTCGACATTGTTTTCACTAATGGCTTTTTCATTGAGATAGATCGTCCCTGATTGAGGTGCATATAACCCTGTAATTAGTTTGGCTAAGGTTGATTTGCCACTACCATTACCACCTACAATAAATGTGATCTCTCCTGGTGCAAAAGATAAACTGATCGGCCCTAAAAGAAACCCTTTTTCTTCATCTGGTGTTCCCATAAATTGCCCATCGTTGAAAAAATGATGTGGGGGATGGTGGAATTTCATTTGTTTGCCATTGGGGGGTGCCGATAGATGTCCCTTAGTTAAGCCCTGGGGATGTTGTCCATTGGGCGGTGTCGATGTATGTCCCTTAGTTAAGTTCTGGGGATGTTGTCCATTGGGCGGTGCTGATGTATGTCCCTTAGTTAAGTTCTGGGGATGTTGTCCATTGGGCGGTGTAGAGGGATGACCATTCGCTAAACCTTTGGGATGATCGGGGGGGAATGGATGATTATCTGGGTGGTACATATAGGTGACTTGCTGAAGTTCTAGGTGAGAGCGATCGCTGATTTGGTCAGGAACTGTTTCAAATTCAGAGAGACTTTCCAGTGATAACTTCATCCGTTCAATTTTCCGCAGAGCAACATTACCTCGCACTAACTCAGGAACACGATGCAAGAGATTTTGCATAGGTAGGGCGATGAAGGTAGAGGTTAGGACATAGGTTGCTAGCATGGATAAGGGAATGTGCAGGAACAGAGGCAAGATAAACAGAATCAAGCCCAAACTTGTAAACTGGGAGAGTTGACCTAATCCGTTAGCAACGGCAAAACTCTTCATTGCTGTAGTATTTTTCTCCCGTAGTTTTTTGGCGCTTCCTGCTAAGTTTTGGTTGACAAATTCTTCTCTTCTTTGGCGATGGAGTTTAAGTTCTTTGGTTCCCGAAATTATTGCCTGAAAATGTTTAAATAAAGTATCTTCTTCGTCACGGGCTTTAGCAAACAAACTTTGTGCTTTGTTAAGTCTCATTTGCACAAAACAAATAGCCAGTACACTGGAGATGATTGTTAAGGCAAAGAGAATGGTAGATACCCAAGCTAAATAGACGAAACAGCCAATTACGGTAGCTAAGTCGATACAGATATTGGGAATCGCAGATACAGAATGGGCAAGGGTTCGCACATCATCTGTTAAGGTTGCAATCAGTCGATTTTCCTTGAGTCTTTCTAAATGCTGTAATGGAGAAGATAAGATATTTTTGCTCAGTTTTAAGCGCAATTCATAGATGGCATTTTGGGATAAATAAATTAGCACGAATTGCGAAATAATACTTGTAATGAGAATAAAGACACATAATGCTGCAAAATCTACTAATGCCTCTTTTACATAACCATGATGTACCGAGCGATTAATTAGAGAGATAAGCATTGCATTCGCACAACCACTAACTAAGCCAGCAATGGTTGCTATTACTATGTGCTTCCATGAAACTTGGAGAATGAAGCGAAGAAATTCCATACCATTTTATCCTTATTTGAGGGTTATATTGATGAGGAGCAAAGTGTAATTAAAGATGGCGTTAAACCTGAGAATTTTCAGTTAAGAAAATTCGCTCTAATATTTCTCAAACAAAATCCCTTCTACCCCAACTCCGGGGGCAAATGAAAAGGAAATTCCCGTCAAAGTTCTCTTTACATCCGAGAGTTCCTTTGACTTCGTCAATTTTTTAGATAAAGTTTTTCTCTGATCGGAGTGGTCTTCTAAAATGGGAGTTTTTCCTGCTGTTAAAGACTCTGCTTCTAGGCGAAGGATTATGCGCTCAATGACAAATAAAATGGCACAACTCAGTATATTGCCGTATTGACGCAGTATTTCCCAGCTATCTGCTACTTGCTCGTCATTGAGTCCCAAAGAACTCTGTACTTTCTCAATAATGCGTGTGCCACCAGGATGAACAGCCCACAAATCAATTCCGTCTTTTGTAAGTTCATGACCTGCGAGAAAATTGCTGATAATTGGATCTACGCCAGCCTCAATGTAATTAGGTAAATCACGGGAAAGCTTACAGGTAATGCCATTATCTGTAACCCCTAGACGAATCCCATCTTCAGTATCTGCCACTAAATAACTAAAGTTATCTTTAATTACGATTTTATTCTGACCAAGCAACATCTTTTCTTCTCTGGCACCGAGTACCACTGCTGCACATCCATCTCCAAAAATGCTATGGATAATCACGTCATTGATGTTATCGTCAAACACAGCATTAACTGAACTCAATTCTAGGCAAACTACCAAGGCTTTCTGGCTGGGATTGGCTTTGATATAGTCACAGGCAACTCGCAATCCATTCATTGCTGCTGCACATCCCATAAAATGTACTGGTATGCGAGCAATGTTTCTTTTCAATCCCAAACTTTTGATCAGTTTTGTATCTATTCCTGGTGCAATAAATCCCGTACTAGTGACAAAAACAATCAGTCCAATGGTATCTTCAATGTTTTCTGAGTAGAAATAATCACTGAATTTGGTACTTATTTCAGCGGATTTTAAGGCTTTTTTGGCTACTTTTTCCGCTAGGGGAAGGGCATAATCTTCAAACATCTCCATCCGCTCCTGAATTGTGCCTGGTTTTCGGCTAAATTCATAGGTTTCTTCTGATAACAAATTGATGGCTAAATGTCTTTGATCGATGCGAGTGTTTTTGTAGATCTTTTCAATGCGATCTCGATTGCGATTTAAACCTCTAAGATTAGCCACAAATTTAGCAGCATCCGCTTGAGGAATAATATTATCGGGAGTCCCAGTAGCGATGCCTTCAATGGTTACTAATACCTGCTTCGTTGAGATATTTTCCGGGTAAAGCTTGGGCATCAATTCATTTTGCTGTGTCGTCTGAATAGTTATGCTGGTCATAGTTTAAGCCATCCAAATTAAGCTTGTTACTGAAATTTTTGTAATCTTGGAAAACTGCTAAGTAGCAATTTTTTGTAGGAGTTATGCACTTTTTCTGACGATTTTTTAGCAATAGAGTGCATCAACCTAAGTGCTTTTGATTAGATTGAACCTATCCCAGTAAAACCTTTGATGATATAGTCTATCGTGGTCTTTAAGGCTTCGGGATGGAAGTGTTCTTTTAAGAATCCAAAGTTCTTTTCTTGTGCCATTCTTGATGGAGCATCTAAGTAAAGATTGACTAAAATTGGCAGGCGATCAAGGAAAAAGTTTTTAGGTTGTAACCACTCAACGTTAAATTTCTCTGCTTCTTCTCTGACAATGTCTTCGCTAATAATGTTGGCAAAACCACTTTTTTGGTGAGGTAGTACATGGTGAACGCGGTGGGGACTTAAACCTGCTGACAGGAAACAGTCAATATATTTATTGCCAATAATAGTTAAGTCATAGGAGTTTTCAATTTGAAGTACTGCCCAATCTTTTTCTGACCAATTTTGTTCCTCTTGGGTTTTTTCTGCTTCAAAATCGTGACTGGCAACAATCATAAAGGTACTGATCCAAAGGGTAACAAAAAATTGTCCTAACCAAGCTACTAAGTCACCGTTGATAGCAAATAAAATTAATTCACCGAGCAGTAGAAAACGCATACCAAATGTGCCAATAAAGTGAGGAAGACCTAAAGACCAGGAACCATACATATCTTTTACTCCAGCTTTGAGGGATAAGATACATATCTCAATTGTTCGCACAAACATACCTGCGATCACATGACTGATTTTATGAATAGTATGAATCGGAACTCGATAGTAACGAGGCAGTTCTAACATGAATGTGAACACATTTTTCTTGATATCTACTTCGCTTTGGGTGAAGGGATGGTGCAATAAGGAATGACCATCAGTAACTACCATGGTTAGTGGCACATAGTTAATATCAAACACATTGGCAAATATTTTGTTCAGCCCAGTTTGGGGGCGATGAATTAAGTAATGGCCTACACTTGAGAGGGAAATTCTCAGCATCGCCATTAGAGGCACAAAAACGTAAATGGGCATATATGGGGTAAAACTTAAGCGCAGCCATTCTACGAGGACATAGGCAATGACTAACATAACGCTGACTATATTAAAAAGGAAGTCCATTTGAGCCACCTTTTTCCTCATTTCTGGCTTGTTTAGTCTGGCTCTGATGCGATCAAGTAATTGTCCTTCCGGTTTGAAGTTGTATCTTGGTGTGTCTCTCCAGCTATTAAAACCCATATCAAAGAGAAATGCAGGCGCATTGCATTTGGGATGAACGTCTTCTGGTTTTGCTGGTCGCCCCAAGGAATATTTCTCTAAAACTTTTTTGACTCTTTCGGGGTTGCGATGAAAAATATTAACGATGGTGGTAATGTCTCTGTTTTTTGTGCGTCCAATGAAAAATTGACCTCCTGGATGCTTAGCAATAAATTCGGTGAGATCGTAAGCTTCACCTTCATAAATCCAGACATTGGGTAATGGTGTACCGTCTAAAGGCGGTGGTGGCGGTTCAGTTTCATTTTCTGGCGACGGCTGCGGTTGGTCGCCTGCCTGATTACGTGGTATTGATGAGGTCGCAGCAGGCTCCGCTTTTTCAAGGTGGAGTACCTTCAACTCTTCTGAATTGTTTGTCGGTTTACGATCTTCCAGAACTTGATGGTTGCGATCGCTAATATTTTCAGCTGTTTGGTTTTCTTCAACAGTAGCAGTTAATTCTTCTTGAGGGTAATTTCTTAAGCTCATAGGATTTTCTTGTTGTCGACTATTGATGATTTTTCAGGAGAAGTTTCTAGACCTTGCTAAGCCTATAGTCTTTGGCTGTATCTACGGCTACATATGTATTGTTTTTAGTGTCAAACATGATCGGGTTAATAAATTAACTAGAGTCAGCCCCTTATATCTTTCAATTGGGTGAGCCTATGCAAAAATTACGCAAAAAAAATATCCTATTCTGTTTCCAGTTCCAAAATGGGAACTGTTTCTAATTCCCTTGTCACGGGAAGAATACTGCTAATGCTGCCTGTATAACGTCAGTTCGATGGACTAGATTTTAAATCTAAAATTTAGTTGGAACTAACCCGCATCAATTTGTCACAAGGGATATCTGCGGTTTGTTCGACAAAGGATGCATATCCATATTGACTATCGACAACCATAATGGCTCTTTTGTCAAGCGTGAGAACAGACTTGTTGGAGTTGTTGACTTAATTTACGCCCTGGCAGTTTCACTACTGGTAATTCTTTCGTGAAGTAAGGGTAATGCCCAACTTCCTTGTTTTTCAGGAATATAAGCAATGGTGCTGTAGCCAAACCCAACTCCAATGGGTCTATTAACCGATATTCGACTTGGTTTATGTTCATAAGTTCTTTCTTGGACTGTGAGGGCATCCGGTCTAAACCAAGCGGTGTGGTCTCCCACCAATAATGGTCTTCCACTGGATTCTATTTCTTGGAGATAAACCCTCATCATTTTGTATCGTGATGGATTACAATCTGACAACCCTTCATAAGTAGGGCTTGCTGAATAACTGCTATAAAGTAGTCCAGATAAGGGTTTCACCGCCTTTTTTGGAAAACCAGACAAAACTTCGCAGTGAACCTACCACTGTGTAAGCTCTGTGATGGTTAGATTGGCTTTGTGGACTTATTCAGCAAGCCCTACTTATAATTATCTCGAAAATTGACGATCTCTTCTAAACTATCAAAACTAGAATTATTATTAACTTGTAGGGTTAATTCATGAATTAACCCTACAGGATTTTTATCATTGACAACCCCTGTGATTATCCCAAGTACGTTGCTCACCTGCTTGATTTGGATTGTACGCTACTAACTCTACTGAACCATCTTCATGCCAAATCCAACCTTGTGCTGGAGGCTTACGTGTTATCTTGGGTTTTACTGTTTCTGTTTCCCTATTTGATTCAATTTCTTCCCCAGATGCAGTAACAGGCGCAACTAATCCGACATCGCTCATGTCTTCTGCTAAAACATCATCAGGATTTTGGGGTAAGCCACCTTTGCCAATATCGACAAACTCACTATTGGCAGTTTGTGTGCAAACATTCTGAGCAATTAATTTGGAAGCATCTACTACTTCTTGAGTTAATTCCACTAAACCACTAGTGGGGTCAACAGTTGGTTGTTCGATACTTACCTCTCCTGATAAACCGAATTCCGAACTAGCATCAATATCATTAGTTTCATTACCAGGAGTTGCTTTTCTCTCTTGTATGCCAAAGAGTGCTTCAGCAGTAATATTAATATTGCCACCTTGTCCTTGTTCTGCACTGGCAATAATGTCGTTGCCATCAACTTGACTAGGGAAAGCAATAATAAACTCAGCATCAATATCAATGTTGCCTCCAGTAGCATCTTTAAAAGCTCTGGCGGAAATTAAGCTATCATCCCGTAAGATAATGTCTTCTGCAACTTTGAGGGTAATATTGCCATCATCACCCGCTTGAGTAGCTGCATTAATTCTTCCTCCATTTTCTAAAGTGAGGTTGCTAGCTTCAATCCTTACACTACCAGCTTCTCCTGTTCCTGGCTCCGCTAATCCAAGACTTTGAAAGTTACTTGCGCTAATAGTTGCTCCATCGCGGACAATTAATTCATTGGTAAAGACTTCTATATCTCCGCCGTTTCCACTACCTTGAATGGCATTGGCAAATAAACCGCTTCTTCCAACTGCTGAAACGCCACTCAGTTTAACTGAATCACTAGCGTGAACTATTACAGAACCCGCCTTTCCTTGGCTAAAAGTACTGCTTGAAATTTGTGCCCCATCAGTCAGGGAAAGATTTATAGTATTAATTGTGATACTATCGGCATTTCCTTCACCAAGAGTATCACTAGTAATTGTAGCCCCATTGGTTAGAGTCAGATTGCCGGTATCGATCCTAATTTCTCCTGCATTCCCTACTGCTCCTGCTTCAACTGAAGTAGCGATCGCACTACTATTTCCATCTTTATCTTCTCCGTCTAAAGAAACTGTATCAGGAGCGTTAATTGTGACACTACCTGCATTTCCTTCACCAAAGGTAGAACTAAGTATTTGTGCTCCATTGGTTAGAGTCAGATTGCGGGTATCGATACGAACTTCTCCTGCCTCTCCTATTGCCCCCGAATCGACTGAACTTGAGATTACGGTGTTAACTCCATCTTTATCTTCTCCGTCTAAAGAAACTGTATCGGTAGCATTAATGAAGATACTCCCTGCTTTTCCGTTGCTAAAGGTATCACTAAGTATTTGCGCTCCATTAGTTAGAGTCAGATTATGGGTATCGATCCTAACTTCTACTCCCTTTCCTATTGCCCCTGGTAGAACTGAACTGTCGATCGCGCTGCTAATACCATCCTGACCTTCTCCATCTAAAGAGACTGTATCAACCGCGTTAATAATTACACTACCCGCATTTCCCCTACCAAAGGTACTGCTATCAATTGCTGCTCCATTAGCTAAAGTAAGATTTCTCGTGTTGAGATTAAT
>JAAUYH010229039.1_pt1 | contig 14650 bp, 12 predicted proteins | sample 7278061 | NCBI WGS metagenome assembly JAAUYH01 (sample SAMN14350203, study PRJNA611818) | marine sediment metagenome | isolation source: surface marine sediment (0.6m) | place: French Polynesia: Moorea | collected 2018-08
AAGGAACAATTATTTAAGGTTCCTGTATTAGGTCAAGCAATCCAACTTTATGGTGCTTACCCCGTTAGTCGGGGGACTGCGGATAGAACGGCAATTCGTGCAGCTCTGAATTGTCTAGAACAGGGATGGGCGGTTGGAGTGTTTCTTCAAGGTACCCGCACGGAAGATGGATTAATTACCGATCCAAAACGTGGCGCAGCATTAATTGCAGCAAAAGCAAAAGCTCCATTGTTACCAGTTTGTTTATGGGGAACACATGCTATTGAGGAAAAAGGTAAAAAATTACCTCATTCAGTTCCGGTAACAGTACGAATAGGTGAGGTGATCGATTACCCTGAATCTAACAATAAGGAAGCTTTGATAGAGGTAACGCAAAAGTGTGCTGAGGCGATAAATTCCTTACATAATGCAGGCAGATAAATTATAATTGTTGCTTGAGTTATATATGGCTAAAGATATATCAGTTAGGAAATTAATTTTCTCTTTACAACAGGACAAAGAAAAAATTCCTAAAAATGGTGACATTCGCTATAAAACTCAAGCTATATTTCAATGGTGTATCCCAGAAAAATTTTGACACTCCCCATACCTAAAGACCAGGGGATTCTTGGTTCTTAGAGGATACTTGCTCAACCAAGCTTACACCAGACTGAGTAGAGGTTTCATCTCCCCAAGCGTTACTTGCGTCTAGCGCAAAAGTTCCGGTGTGCCCCACCGTACTCAATCCTCGACGAAGGATGTTTCTAGCTGCATTTTCGTCTATATCCATCACACAACCACACGCACAAGCATGAGTTCTCATAGATAGGGTTTTCTTTACAACTTGCCCACAGCTAGAGCATTCTTGACTTGTTATGTCGCTTACAACGTCTATAACGTATATTTAGCAATAGTTTTACGTTGTTTTCACTCTCTACAACGTTGTAAAGCAACTCGTTTTCCCGGCAATTCTGCAAGACCGCCTTACGGCTTTTAACAATTTACTCACCTCCGGCGAGTAAATTGTTAAACTTGCAGAATTTTAACTATCTGAATCCATTATTTTTCTCGCTTCAATCCAGGACATCTGGGTGTAAGGTATTCCAGAGGAGGTAGGGTGATTTACTTTAACTAATAAATCTCCTTTTGTATTTCTGGGCAAGGTAAATGGTGATTCATTGATTATAAAGCCGTTATCAATTGCTTCTAGAAACCACTCTTCAAAGCCTTCTGGGAATTGATGTTCCCCCTTTGCTTGCTTATTTATTCCCATGTGTTTTGGCGTATCTTCAGGTGCTTTCCATCGATATTTAATTGCTTTAACTAAAAAACCACTCGGATTTTTTACTTCATTCTTCAGAATGGCGTATTTCAATGCATCGATTGATTCTAAAATAACTTCTTCTGGATTCTCGCGTATCAATCTTCTTAAAGTACTATTGATTTTAATTTTGAGTTCTTTTAGTTCAGCCTTTACTGAATCGGGAACAGGAATGGTTGGTCTTTTGACTTGGGTAACTTTAGTAGTAGATTTTAAAGTATTACGAGCTAATTTATTCTTTAACTCAACGTTCTCCTGAGTTAATCTTTCTATTTCTAAACTTAGTTTTTCATTCTGTTTTTGGAATATATTAACAGTACCTTCATGTTTTGGAGAATTATAGCGACTGCGACATTCTTCTAATTGCTGCTTTAACTGTTCATTTTCAGATTTTAGACGTTCCGCTAATTCTTCTATACCTAAAAGCTGATGAAGTCTACCAGTTATACCTTCATTTGCTCTACGCAATCCATCGTTAGCTGTTCTTAGTTTTTTATTTTCTTCCCTTAAGTTGTAGATAATTGTAGCTTTTGAATTCTCGGATGCAGGAGGTATTTTCTTAGGTTTACTTTGTTGCTTTTGTTGGTCACGTAAAGTTTCAATACGACTTCTTAAATCCTGCTGTTTGTACAAATAAGCAGTAGAGACATTAGCAGATTGAGCAACAGATTTAAAAGTAATTATTTGACCTTGCTTTATCATCTTCTCTAAAGCTTTATCAACACGTTCTGCTGACTCCTTAGCTTTCTGTGCTGCTGCTTCTTGTAAAGCTTCTATCTTTCTGTTAGTCATTATCTTCCTCTAAGGATTTAATAACCTTTTCTAAATTGTCTTTAATAGGTGTATTTTTATTAACTTGTAACTCCCAACCACAGTTCTTAGCTTTTTGTAAAACATTGTTGGTACGTTCTAAAGTGTCTTTTAAAATTAGTAAAAAGTTTTTATTTGTTCTCCAATGAGGGCAGTTATAACAACCATCAAAACCAGAAATATCACAATTACCCAATACTTTTGGTCTAGCACAATAACCATGTTCTAATGCTCTGGCTTGTACATTCTTTTTAAACCATTCCAAATCATTATTGCTAGATAGTATAGTTTCGTCTAATTCAGAAGTCTCACCTTGGAAGTTAACTACTCTTGAATCATGGTATTTCTCAATTTCTTTTCTGAGAGTCTTATCGTGAATATGAGCATACACCATTGTCATCTCTGGTGATTCATGACCTAAATATCGTTGAACGATATGCTGAGGTACTCCATTATTAATCATTGATGTTCCAACAGTATGACGGAATTGATGCCCAGTAAAATGCCAGTTCTGACCCGACGCAGTACAAATATTAAACTCAACACTTAAGTTATTAAGAACATTACAAAGTGACCTTTGCTTTATAGGTCTAGGTTCTTTCACATTATGGCTTTTAGGATATGGGAACAAATATGAACATCCAAAATTCCATTGCTCGTTTACAAACTTTTGTTGCTCTGTAATAGCTTGAATAACAGTATCATTCATAACTGGGATAATGTGTTCCTTTTTCATTTTTAGCTGGAAATATTTTAGATAGTAACTTCCCTGAGATTCATACAAACAATCAAACGAAAGTGTACATAATTCACTAATTCTCATTCCCGCATATTGAAAAACTATTATCATCCGACGATAATAATCTGGAATTTTTTCTATATGTTGATTAAGCTGTAGGAGAACTTCATCTGGTATAAATCTAGGTTTAGCTTTTCGCTTACCTGGTGTATCCTCTTTACGAATCAAATATTTATCTTCAATAGGAAGCCAGTTTTCCATTAAACAATGTTCAAAGAATACCTTTAGATGTAGCACTATCCCTCTAACAGTTTCTTCGGCATAAGTTTGTTTCTGCAAATAACTCAAGTAATCAATAATTATTTGACGATTTATATTTTGAGGTTGGAGTAATGAATATTCCTCAGATATAAAAACTGAAAATTTAACTAATGCATTCAAGCGTTTGACACAATTACCATAAGAGCAGACATTGAGGCTATAACGTATAAAAGTTTTAGCAACTTCTTTTAACCAAGGTTGATTTATTCCCTGAAAGTTAAGTTTATACTGCGACTGAGACAAATTTACTGCGTATCCTAACTTTCTTACATCCCAAATATCTTTATCATATTCAGAAACATCTTTATATCGATATTCTTCAATAATTTTATACACTTGACATAAAATAGCAGTCCTTTGATTTTTTTTTCGTTTCTTCTTTTGTTTATTATTTTTATCAAGAAATGTATCGTATACCCATTGCTCTTTACCTATCTTTTTAATATAGTAATCTAATGAATTTATCCAAAAATATAAATCTTTCTCTAACAAGGAATAAGCTTGTGTATCTAAATCATTTAACCACGCTATAACACTATGGAGATAAACTACATTTGTATTCCAAACTGTTTTTGCAGACCACTGATTATTAGAAAGTTTTAACCAAAAAGCATATTTAAATTCTGCTTTTAAGTATTTATTATTTAACTCAAAACGCATATACCTTTTTAATCTGTCCTTTTCTTTGTCAGTTAAACTTGTTGCATCAAGTAGAGGACACTCATAAACATCCCACACATCTTTTACCCAAAAATCTGTTAAATGGCTTTTGATTTCTTGATTAAAAACAATCCAGTCGAATTTTTTAACGTTTAGTTTATTTGTGTTTATTTTTGATAATTCCATTTTCCTCACTCACGCTTTAAATACTTGTCGTACAATTGCTTTAAATCATATTCAGTTAAGTGAACATAAGTATTAATTGTTGTTTGGATATCCGCATGACCTAGCCGCTTTTGTACATAAGCCATATCCCATCCTGCTCTTATTAATTCTGTAGCATGAGTATGTCTTAGTAAGTGTGGTGTTACTTTAATACTTATTTTTTTTGATAGTCTTCTAAATAAACTATCAACTGTTTTGTATTTTAAAGGTGTACCAACCTCACCTTTAGCTGGAGCTTTTATAACTACAAAAACAAAATCACAATCAATATCTTCCGGATATTCATCAATCAAATATGCTGAATACCATTGCATTAGTTCTTTACTCACGTGAACTATGCGCTCGACTCTAGATTTAACTCTTCCATTGTTTACATTATCTACTCTTGGAACAACATTAATTTCATTATTTTTACCTGTTACCATATCTGAATGTCTAAGTGATAGCGCCTCCCCAACTCTTAGACCTGTTTCATATAACAATCGAATTAAAAACTTATCACGTAATGAATTACAAGCTTCTACTAAATCATTAACTTGTTCAGGCGTTAAACAACCAGGAAATGTTGAAGGTTCTTTTATCTTTAATAATCGTGTTTTAACCTCTTTCCCTTTGCTTATATGATGCAAAAAAGACTTATATTTACGTCTTGGTTGTAGCTGGTAGCGATAACCATCAACTCTCTGTGTTGCCCCTATACGTTCTTGAAATTCATAGAACCCACAAACAGTAGTTAGACAATTATTAATAGTCTTCTCGGAACGTTTAGATACTTGTGGTTCAATAGATAAAACATTTCCGTTGGGATTTCTCAGCCAGTGGATAAAGTTTGATAGTTGTTCTAAATTGACTTCTAACCAATCTAGCTTTGAATCTCTCAAAAACTCCCAAAATAATTTCAAGTTGTGAGCATAAGTCTGAATTGTGTTTGGACTTCGCCCAATGCTGTCCAGATAATGCAGGTATTTTTGAATTGGTTCGATAGGTAAATAATTTTCATCTAGCACCATCCAAATTGGGTGGTTTGATTCTGGGAGGATACCCTTTTGAACTTTCATCCTCACCCTTCCTGATATCGTTAATTACGTTGTACACGTACAATAATATATGTTTTACAAGTAAAAACAGCGTAGTGATAAATCTTAATATCGCCTACGCTGTTGTTGTTGTTTATATTATTTTTTAATAAGACATAAGACTTGTATATTGGGGAGGTACCGCAACTGTTGCCCGCCCAAATACTCTTCCAAAGTACTCAACCCAGACACGGAATTGATACCAAGATGCATCATTAATGGATTTAGCCAGACAATGATTACTTATCGCTTGTCAGTTATCCAAAGATATAAAATTGACTGAAATTTAGATTTAATCAAATCTATTCTGAAACTTAGAAATTGATAATTAGTAATATTTTTACAGGTTTATTTAATTAATGAGATATTAAATAAAATAATATTATGTAACATTTTTTAGTATATTTACTAATGAAGAGACATGTGAAAAGTGAATGAGTAATGAAGAATTGCGTCAGCAATTGACTGAAAATCTTGATGAGGCAGAATGGGAATGGTTAATTCCTCACGTCAAAAGAGATGCGGTAATTGTAGTAGCAAAAGAATTAGATTTACTTGATGTTGGGGAGGCGATCGCTAGCGATAAAGTCTCAGAGGTGCAAGTATGGATAGAAGAGGCTTTTATTACTAAACCTTCCAACGAGCAAATGGGTCAGTGGAACAATCAACGCGATAAGCGCTTTAATGCTTTGATAGTAGAGCCATACGTACTGATACAAGAAAAAATGGTAGAAGCTACTTAAGTTTTTCGTATTACTGCAAGAAATTGTAATTTAAATCAAATTAAGAATTTTGCTAAGTTCCGGTTAAATCAGATTAGAATTTTCGCAAACTTGAGAATCTTTAGTAATAGTATTTTGCATCTGGTTCCTGGTTATCAGCAAAGCGGTGCGCTACCGCGCAAAATTCTACTATGAATGAGTCGCGATCGCACAAATTCTTTCATTCACTATCTAAAAAACTATTAAAAAATTTATTTTCCCAAGTTTAAAAGATTGGAATAAAAATTTATGTAAAGCACTACGTAGTTAGGTTAGGACAATAGGAAAAGCTAAAAGCTATAAAAATTAGACTTTTAACTCGCCCATAACGCCATAAGTTACAGTTGCAAAAGATAACTTACTGTAACTACATTGGCTGACAGAAAAGCATGAAAAGTTTACAATCCTCAGGTTAAACTTGAAAAACTTTGAGGAAATCAAGGACACATTACATAAATCACCGGGGAATTACAAAGCCCTTTATTTAGCAGAAGTTTTGAGGAATTTTTTAAGAAGATTGCTCTGGTTGCATTTGCTCAACAAGTCTAAGAGTTCCCAGACCCAAATCTTCAGGAGCAAGAGTTTGAACTTCAAACAATGCCATCATATCTTTCAATTGAGGGTTACCACGGGAAGCACCGGTAAGTCCTCTAGCGATAATTAAACCACAGAATCCTTTGGTCTTTTGACATCGTTGATTCCATTTTTTCCGTGCTTCGGAGTGAACGGGATCGCTATCTAAAAACTCACCAAACAAAAATAATTCACTGTTTTGAGTTTGTAATAAACCCAAATCGTAATCAGTTCCATCAACAACATCCGCACCAGGATTGAAACATATGGCTTTTAGTCCCCCAGATTCTTGGATTTTTTCAATTATCGCTTTAGCTTTGGGGCGAGATGTTTGAATCAAAATCACTGGTAATCCATCACCTACAGGTTTTATTTTACCCGGTTGATAATGTTTTACATCATTACGCAAATATTCCAACATATCCCAGGTTATAACTCCCAAACTAAGAAAAGAATCTTCTGGAATCAAATCATCTCGTAATGATGTTAATTGACCTGGTAGATCTGATAAATTTAGATTATCTTCAGAATCATCAGTCGCATTAATAGCCATGTCTTCTAATTCATCAGCAAGTTCCGGCATTGTGGAAACTGTAACTGATACTGACTTTTGCTTTTGAACCGGTTCTGGTAAAGAAATACGGTAGCGGTGATTGAGACTGGGAAAATCATATTCATTTAGTTGACTGCGGTGATCGCGGAAGAAGCGAAACAAAGCTTCTAATGCTACAAAAACAGCGATTGCTTCCTCTTCATATAAAACCGAGCGCAACCCTTCCAAGGGATGGATATTACCGAAAGTTGGTTCGATTTCCGAATTCGGTAACTCTGCTAAATCGTAATAGAAATCGTCTTCTGGGTCATCACTAGCGTCGGTTTTCTCAAACGTAACAAACAAACAATCTTGCTTGAGAAAAGCATCTTCTAAAAGTCCTTGTGACTCCCCATCCCTTAAAACCACATCCCGAAATCTTTTCAGTGATTCTTGACTGCGATAAAGTAAAATACCATACTCAATACCCAGCATTCCCATGACAGAAGCATAAAGAGTACCAATATCCCACTTATTAATTTCTATTGCTAATATTTGCTGTTCTTCTAAAAATTCCCAAGGAACAGAATTCCAGATTGCAAATGCTTTATCATTTAAAAGTTTGGCATACTTTGGCGGTAATTCTGGAACTTGATTTTCAACAATCTCAGCAAATCCACGGAATAGTTCGTCAATAAAAGGTAAATTGGGAACATAATCAATTGCAATGTCTAAATCTTGTAATACCCCACGCAGGTAAAATTGAATTTCTCTATCTTTGACGACTATTTTTTGGGGACGACCGGGTTTCCCTGGAGAATTAGGACTTTCCATTGCGCGCATTAAGGTCCGGACAATTGCTTCCGGTCCGCTATCTGGAGATACTATGTCCATTCCCCGCACAATACCTTGCGATCCATCTACCCAGAGAATACATTCACCCTTTTCTTCCGAATTGTCATATTCTAAGAGCGAAGATGACAATGATCGACGATCTCCCTCCCATACGGAAGGTATTTGGGTTAAATTCTTCAATCGACGACTGGTAGAGCGATTAAAGGTTGTCATAAACTAAACAATTAAAAAAGATTTACAACTAAAAGTTTTGGTAAAAGCAAACCTTGGTGATATTACTCCAAGGACGAAGAATTTAAAAATAACTATGGCTGACGCCAGGCTGTCGCTATCAGATGGTTATGCTAGTACTTCCATAAAAATTGAAAATACCAGATCTGAAAGAATACGGAGTCTCTCAATTCTAGGATAAAAACATCAATATAGATTTCGGGTGAGTTATTTACAATTTGCCAATCTTGAACAGCAATCTCGCTAGAATAAATACAAAAACTAAACACAAAAACTTCGCCAAACCCAGTTAGCACTAGGCTAAAACTAGAGCTTTGCCCTAAGCTCTAAGAGGGGTAATTGCAAAACCTTGTATCACGGAAAAAGCAGATGACACAAACACAAGCATCTCAACAACGGGGTATTCAACTAACCCCTGCCGCATTAGAACAAGTCAAATTTTTGCGCGACAAGCAAGATAAAGATTTATGCTTGCGAGTCGGAGTTCGTCAAGGTGGATGTTCCGGAATGTCCTACATGATGGATTTTGAAGACAACAGCAAAATCACCCCTCAAGATGAGGTATTTGAATATGATGGCTTCAACATCGTGTGCGATCGCAAAAGCTTATTATATTTATACGGCTTAGTTCTAGACTACAGTAACGCCATGATTGGTGGTGGATTTCAATTCACCAATCCAAATGCTAATCAAACATGTGGTTGTGGCAAATCATTTGGAGTTTAGCAGTTATTTAGTTATTTAGTTATTTAGTCTTTAGTCATTAGTCATTTCAATATTATTAACATTTAAATATTGAATTTATGACTATTGACTATAGATCAAGAATTTCAAGCCCCATTGATTCATCAGTGGGCTAGCTTTTTTGTGTTACGGTATCGATCTAAAATTATTCCAAGTTAATCATCCAGGTTATGTGATTGCTTTAGAGTTTTAAGTCTGTGAATAAAAATCCTCATGGATGACGCCTCAGGAGTGTCAATATAAACTATGGACTACCGACTGTTGACTAATTAATTTCTATGACTGAAACCGTTGAATCTTTGTTTGATACTGGCTTGGAACGTTATAAAGCTGGTGAAGAAGTTTCCTCATTAATTCCTGTATTTAAAGAAGTTTGCGATCGCGCCCCAAAAAGTGCTCCAGCTTGGACTTGTTTGGCTTGGTTGTATCTGTTAGCAGATAAGTCTTCCTCAGCATCTAAAGCCGCGCAAAAAGCTGTTAAACTCAATCCACAAGACCCCCAAGCAAGGGTAAATTTAGCTGTTGCAATGCTAGAAAATGGTCAAAAAGGGGTAAGACAACATATTGACGTTGCACATCAGTTGATTTCCCTTAACAGCGAATGGTACGAAGAAATTCAAAATAGTATTGAAGATGGTTTAACCAGAAAACCTGACTGGCAAAGTTTATCAAAAGTAAAAAACTGGTTGTTTAGTTAGGGATTGGCGACTGGGGATTGGCGACTGGCGACTGGCTACTGGGGATTGGGAAAGAGTTACCTATTCCAATTACCAATTACCCATTACCAATCCCCATAAAAAATATTTAAACAAACGTCATTATGAAAGATAAATTATTAAACTGGCTCAATTGGATACTGGTCGCAGATGTATTCTTCGTATTTGCGGCTTTTGCATGGCTCGCGATCGCAGTAGTTGGTAATTCAATGGGGGTACCCCTAGGTTTAGATTTGTGGCACAAATTGTGGCAACCTGTGTTCAATCCTGCGATTGGGATTTTAATGGCTGGTGCAATTATCAGTGGTATTATCAGTTGGATTGCTAAAAAATTTTCTCAAGCTGGTAATGGATAGGGATTGGGGATTGGCGACTGGGGATTGGGGACTGGAGACTGGGGACTGGCGTTAGCGGTAGCGTGGCGTTAGTCATAAGCACTGCGTGTCGCCGCAAGGGGCGTATGGCGATTCGGTCAAGCTTTTCAAGTACCAATCACCAATTACCCATTACCCATTACCAATCCCCAACCCCTCACTTCAAAATCCCTTCTAAAGCAGTCTGTAATTTAGGATACTTGTATTCAAAACCACTTTCCAAGGTACGTTTGGGTACAACCTTTTGTCCTTGCAAAACTACTGTTGCAGCTTCTCCTAATAGTGCTTCAAGGGCAAATCCTGGAACGGGTAGCCAAGAAGGTCGATTCATTACCTCACCCATAGTGTCGCAAAACTGTGACATTCGAACTGGTTCAGGAGAAGTTGCATTATATACTCCTTCCATTTGGGAATTATTTAGAGCTTGTAAAATCAAACCCACTACATCATCTACATGAATCCAGGAAAACCATTGTTGACCGTCACCTAAAGGACCACCAGCAAAAAGTTTAAATGGGGTAATCATTTTACCTAAAGCACCACCCATTCCCAAGACAATACCAAAACGTAAGATTACCAGTCGCACCCCTGAATCCTTGACTTTTTGGGCTTCAGACTCCCACTCAGTTGTAACTTGGGCGAGAAAATCATTACCAGCAGAACTCGTTTCATCAAAGGTCGCAGTCTGACTGGTACCGTAATAACCAATTGCGGAAGCATTCACCAATACCGTAGGTTTGGAATCTGCATTTCCTATTGCTTCCACTATCTTTTGGGTTCCGAGTTTGCGGCTATTAAGAATTATTTCCTTGCGTTCTGGCGTCCATCGTCCTTCAGCAATCGGTTCTCCTGCAAGATTGACAACTGCATCACAACCGTTTATTGCATTTTGCCAATCTCCTGATACGGTAGACGTATAACCAACAATTTCTAAATTCTTGAATGCTGTTGCAGGAAAAACCTTTTGGGCACGTTGTACACTTCGTGAAAGTACTACTAATTTATGACCTTGGCTAATGAGTCGTTCAACCAAGCGACTACCTACAAATCCCGTTGCTCCAGTAATTGCTATTTTCATTTTTTAAGCGCTAAGTAGACTCCACCAAATTCTTATTCTACAGATGTGGCGTTCAAACTTATAAATATTACTAATCTCCAATCCCTAATAACCTAATCTCTAACCCCCAATCGCCCCAGTTTAAGTATCCAAAATCAAGAAATGAATCGAAGTTAACTTGGCTTTTATATAGTTCGATATTATAGGATGGACAGAGTATTACAAAGCACGGGGCTATATGGCTCGATATACCTGTTCTTTTCTTCTTTCTATTAACTTTGAACAACTTTTGCCTTTAGTTGTAGAACTTCTACAAGAATGTAGTCTTAATGTGATGTATTACACATCTGACTACGTAATGGCAAGGGAAATTCCTGGTACTGTTCCTTTTTCCAAGTTAGTGACAGTAGAAGCACTAATTGATAAAAGTACAGCTACCGAGACCGAAACTCGCATGAGCATTGTGATGAAAAACGAGGAATTACCACTCCAAGTTGAAAATCACTGTCGGCAACTATTTGAGTATATTAAGGAGGCAATAGAACATAGCCGTCATTGGCATTTAATTGAAAGTCTTGCAGGATAGCGCAAGTTATCCAGTACTAGCTTGAGCACCAGGTAGCTCTAGCTTTTTGCTAGAGCCAATAATTAAATCACTTGATAGTAAAAAATATACCGGAGTTGACAAGTAGGTCTTTAATCTTCTATGTCCTCAGTCATCCCGGGATTAATAAGAGTAATATCATACTCACTCAAATCTGTTGGTACCTGTGTTGTTGTCTCGCGCTGCAATAAGTAATAAATAGCACGTACTTGAGGACCGAAGACTATTTCATCTTCGTTTCTCAGGTCATGGGCTGGAGTTTTGCGTCCATTAACCACTATTCCGTTGGAACTGGGCTTTCCTTTCGCATCACCATCAACAATTCGATAATAATGAGTGTTGCTGTTGTTTTCCCTGGGTAATCTGACTAAAGTCGCATGGCGACGGGAGACAAATTGCGAAGCTAAGCGAATATCGCATTCAACGTCTCTACCGATAGAATAAATCGGGCGTTCCAAAATAAATTCTTTACGTCCACGAGCGTCTTCAATAATCAGTAGATGATTCTGATGATTTTCTGCTGTCATTGACACATCGTTACTTCAATAGTTTGAACTTTGAGAATTTTAAAATTTGCTTGATATGGTTTTGTGGTATTCTCGAAACCAGATTTGAGGTATGGGACAACCAAATAATCTACTATTGTTTTCGCTAATACGATCACTAGAACCATTTTGTTCTATAAAATTGTTTTTTTATAAAACATTTGTTTACAAAATTTTGTTTACAAAACTATAGCCGTAAGGCTAAGTGAGCATTGCTACAGTTGCCTAACGACTTAGTTTAACCTGATATTGGGAAAATAATTATTTGAGTTAATTATTTGAGGTCAGCAATATTAGTCAATAAGAAATATTTTAACGTTGATGGTTGACACTCTCAGGGCTAAAGCCGCTAAGATTCTCAGTTCACGGTAGCTACTTGCTCTACCAGGTTTTTGCACGCAGCAAGCTTAACACCAAGTAGAGTAACTGATTAGAAAAGATTTAGATGAATACGACTAAAGTCGCCGATGCCGCTTATATCCCAGGGCTCATCCGGCGTAAGCCACCCCGCAGGGTAGCCACTGGGTTTTACGCATCCCGTGTATTCTTATAAAACGCCCTAAATAAGAAGCCTTAAGTAAAACGCCTTAATAATAGGGAATTTGTCACAACGCTAACAGAGCTAAAAGCCATCAATGCTGCTGCACCTGCAGGAGTTAAAACAAAATCAAAGCTGGGTAATAATATCCCCGCAGCTAAGGGAATTCCTAAAGTATTGTATGCAAAAGCCCAGAATAAATTTTGACGAATCTTATTAAAAGTGGCACGACTAAATCGAATTGATTCCACTACATCATTAAGGGAATCTCTCATCAAAATGATATCGGCTGTTTCCATAGCCACATCTGTTCCGGAATGCAGAGCAATTCCTACATCTGCTTGAGATAATGCGGGAGCATCGTTGATACCATCTCCTACCATTCCCACATGCTTTTGATTGGTTTGCAGCGATTTAACTACTTCGGCTTTTTCTCCTGGCATTACACCTGCAATAATATCGCTATCATCTAAATTTAGTTGCCTTCCTAAAGCGATCGCAACTTCTGGAGCATCACCACTCAACAACATGACGCGCAAATTCATTTTTTGCAGGTTTTCTACTACTGAAACTGCATCTGTCCTCACAATATCTGATATGGCGATGATTCCAGCAATCGTGGAATTTACGGCTACATAAACTACTGTCTTACCATTTTTGGTAAAGTTTTGAACTGCTTGAGATAGGATCTCATCCACCACAATTCCGTGTAAATTCAGCCAGGCTTTATTACCTAACAACACTGATTGTTCTTCGACTACCCCCGAGACACCCAATCCAGGCTCTGTACGAAAATCTGTTGCGGTTGGAATTGTTAAATTTTGTTGCTGTGCTGCGCTAATAATTGCTGTAGCGAAAGGATGAACTGTACCACTTTCCACCGCTGCTGCTAATTTTAATAAGGATTCAGAGTCTGGAACGGGGGATAAATTAACTCTTTCCTTTGGAAAAGTAACAGTTATTGTTGGTGCGGAGAGTTCCTGAGTTCCTAGTTCATAAGTTTCTGCTTCGTAAGTTTCTACTTTATGAGTTCGTACTTCAGGTTTATGACTCGCTGAACTATCTGTTAGCAATTCTTCCAACAGTAAACAATCTGTAACTGTAGGCTTACCAATAGTGAGCGTACCAGTTTTGTCAAAAATTACTGTATCTAATTGATGGACTCGTTCTAAAACGTCCCCACCTTTAATTAAAAGTCCCTTTTCTGCAGCGATCGCAGTCCCTACTAAAATTGCTGTTGGTGTTGCAAGTCCTAAAGCACAGGGACAAGCAACTACCATCACTGCAATCGCTAATTTCACACTTAACAGTAGTGAAGCTTGTTCTGCTGATGTTGTCCCACCCCAAATGGTCAGATTATCCCAAATATTAACTCCAATAAAATACCAAAAAACAAATGTTAAGATTGCAGCACCCAATACTCCATAGGTAAAATAACCTGCAACCGTATCTGCTAATTTTTGTACTGGTGCTTTACGGGTTTGTGCATTTTCCACTAAAGCTACAATATGAGCCAAAGTTGTATCATCACCTGTACGCTTAGCCTGAATAACGATCGCCCCAGATTGATTAATGCTTCCCGCAGCAACTGTATCTCCAGGTTGCTTTAGTACGGGTACAGCTTCCCCACTCAACATTGACTCGTCAACGGTAGTTTTTCCTTCTATAACCTCGCCGTCAACGGGTATCTTCTCTGAAGGTAATACCTGCAACCATTCACCAACTCTCACTTGTGCGGCAGGAATTTCAATAAAGTTTGTGGTGTTATTATTTTTTTTAGTTTTATGGGGATTAGCAATTAACCTAGCAACAACGGGTTGAAGCGATAATAATTTCCTAAAAGCAGCTGATGCTCGACCTCTTGCTCGTTTCTCCAGAGTTCGTCCCAGCAAAATAAAACCCAACATCATGACTGGTTCATCGAAGAAACATTCCCAAGCCATGTTTGGAAATAGCAGCGCGATTAAACTTGCAATGTAAGCCGTCAGA